>Ga0208355_1000987_pt1 | contig 12782 bp, 10 predicted proteins | sample NGESurdeep072012_6_FD_184458 | JGI IMG/M metagenome (GOLD analysis project Ga0208355, IMG submission 184458) | Arctic peat soil microbial communities from Barrow, Alaska - NGEE Surface sample 210-3 deep-072012 (SPAdes) | ecosystem: Environmental > Terrestrial > Soil > Wetlands > Peat ... | reverse complement strand
CGGTCGGCCTGGAAGCGCGTTGCCACCGCCCATTCCACCTCAGCCGGATTGTGGATGTCGACATCCTCGTCGACCACGATCACTTGCTTCACGTCATAGTGGCCGGCGAACGCCCCCATCATCACGTTCTTGGCCTCACCTTCCTGCCGCTTGGTGATCTGGACATAGAGGTGATAGCGGCAGACGCCGCCGCGGGCGAGATGCACGTCCCGCACGTTCGGAAAATTGCGGCGCAGATGCGCCAGCAAAGTCGCCTCGCGCGGAATAGCGCCGAGCATCAGGGCTTCGAGTCCGCCCCCGACAATGGTATGGAATATCGCATCCTTGCGCTGCATGACGGCAGTAACTTCAATGACGTGGCGCTTGGCACGCTCGCCGTAATACTGCGGGAATTCGCCGAACGGCCCTTCCAGCTCGCGCACATTCGGCAGCAGCAGCCCCTCGACGACGATTTCCGCTTCCGCCGGCACGCGCAATTCGCTGGTCAGGCATTTCACCACCGGCAACGGCGCGCCGTGCAGCGCGCCGGCAATCGTCAGTTTGTCGAAGTCGATGGGCGCGATCGCCTGCGACGACAGCAGCGTGAGCGGATCGACGCCGATGACGATGGCCACGTCGAGCGGCTGTCCGCTGCGCTCCGCCATTTCATAGAACATGTGAGTGTGGCGCGGCAGCAGCAGAACGCCCAGCCGATTGGGGCCGCTCAGTTGCATACGGAGGATCGCCACATTTTGCACGCCGGTGACCGGATTGCGCGTGATAACGAGCCCGGCCGTGATATAGGCGCCGCTGTCGTACTCATTATGCGTCGGCAACGGCAACTGCTTGCCGAGATCGACCTCGCGATGCACGATCTCCTGCACCGGCGCCGACTTGACTTCTTTCCAAGGCAGCGGATTGAGCATGGCGTCCTGAAATCGCGCTAGCACTTCGCTCGAATCCACGCCCATCGCGTCGGCGATCCATTGCCTGTCGGACACGAGGCCGGAGATCACCGGCATCGCATGCCCGCCGGGGCGTGGAAACAGCGTCGCCTTGTGACCATCAAACCGCTTGGCGATGGCAGCAAGCTCGAATTGCAACGATATCTCCGGCCGGATCACAGCCAGTCTGTCACGCGCCGCCAGATGATCCAGCCAGTCGCGCAGCGTCGTGATCGGCTGCGGCTTGTTGCCGCTAGCGATCGGCGGTGTCGAGGTGGCACCGGCTTTCTGGCGCAGGTCGGTGTCGGTCATGGCGTGATCCTATCGCAGCAAGAGCGGCGGATGATAAATCTAGCAGCGAAGCGCGCACGCAACGCGTGCAGAGAAAAGAGCGCTGCGGTGCTCGAATGCGATAACTCTTTTTGAATTTTTTCTCTAGTGGTTTATGCGGCCACCGGACGTTGCGGGCAACCTCACCGGCGTCTACGATACCGGCATATTTCGGTGTGCAATCGTGTCGTGCGCACTCGTGCAGAGTCCACGGAGGCGGAGTTGCGCGAATTTCTTGGCGATCATCTTTGCCGCTGCAGCGCCTACGTACCGATTCTGGCTGCGGCGTTCGACGCCGCAAAAACACCGCGCGAGGCCCCTGCCCGTGCTTGATCTCGGCAACAGCTTTCGCGCCAGCGTAGAGCGCGATCCCGACGCACTGGCGATCGTCGACGGTTCCGTGCGACTGACCTACGCACAATGGTATCGCCGCATTTCGGCGCTGATGGCGGGCTTCGACGAGCTCGGCCTGATGCCTGACGATCATCTGGTAACCCTGCTGGAGAACCGTTGGGAAGCCGCAACCGTCCATTGGGCCTGCCAATTTGCCGGCATCGTCATCACACCGGTTAACTGGCGCGCCAAGACCGACGAAATCGACTACTGCCTCGAGAATTCCGAGGCCAAGGTCGTGGTTTTCGACGAGGTGTCGGCGGAAGCTTTGCGCGAGTCACACGAAGCCAAGACGCGCAAGCGCATCGCGCTCGGCACTGCGCAAGACGACGAAATCAGGTTCGACACGCTGCTCAAGCACGATGCCCGCGATGCCGAGCCCCGCGTCGGCGCCGACGCTTGGTCGGTGATGCTCTACACCTCCGGCACGACGGCGAAGCCGAAAGGCGTGCCCCGACGCCAGCGCGCCGAACGCGCCGCCGCCGTTGCGCATGTTGCGCAGAACCTCTACCGGCACGGCGAACGCACGCTCGGCGTGATGCCGCTCTATCACACGATGGGTGTGCGCTCGCTGCTGGCGATGTCCCTGATCGGTGGGGTCTTTGTCTGCCTGCCGCGTTTCGAATCCGCGAAAGCGCTGGAACTGATCGCTTCCGAGAAAATCACCAATTTCTATCTGGTGCCGACGCTTTATCACGATCTCGTTCACAATGAGCGTTTCGCCAAGACCGACGTCAGTTCGGTGCGCAAACTCGGCTTTGCCGGCGCATCGATGACCGACGGACTTCTCAAGGAGCTCAATGCCGCCTTCAAGCCCGGCCTGTTCGTCAATCACTACGGCTCATCGGAAATCTATACCTTCACCATCGACCAAAATGCGCCGGCAAAACCCGGCTCGGCGGGCCGGGCGGGCATTAATCAGTGCATCCGTGTCGTAAAACTCGGCGCCACGTCGCCTGAAGAGATCGCGGCCATCGGCGAGGAAGGCGAGATCATCGCGCTGCTTGCGGGCGACGAATCCTTCGAAGGCTACTGGCGGCGGCCGGAGGCCAACGCCAAGGCGCTGCGCCAGGGCTGGTATTTCACCGGCGACACCGGATACCTCGACCAGGACCGCGACCTGTTCGTAACGGGCCGCGTCGACGACATGATCATCACCGGCGGTGAAAACATCTCCCCGGTCGAGATCGAAAGCTGCCTCTCGCTGCATCCGGCGGTGTCGGAAGTCGCCGTGGTTGGCCTACCGGACGAGCGCTGGGGTAAGATAGTCGCCGCCTTCATCAAGCGACGCAGTCCGGTGAACGACGAAGAACTCGAACAATTCTGCCAGAGCTCCGGTCTGGCCAATTTCAAACGCCCGCGCCGCTATGTGTTCGTCGCCGCCATTCCGAAATCGCCGGTCGGAAAACTCTTGCGCCGCAAGCTGGTCGCGGGTGAATTCGAGGCGGAAAACAAAGCATGCTCACAAGGAACTGCCGCATGACCCCGATGACTTTTGACGATCCGCACCTCGCGACCCTCAATGGCTTCACGGTTGAGTTGAACGCCGCGAAGCAGCGCGCGGATATCATTATTCATCGCCCGCCGCTCAACGTGATCGAGATGGCGCAACGCGACCAGCTGCGGCTTGTGTTCGAGGCGCTCGATGAAGACGAGCGTGTGCGCGTGATCGTTTTGCGCGCCGTTGGCGAACATTTTTCTAGCGGCGGCAACATCAAAGGCTTCATGGAGGCCTCTCCCGAGCATGTGTCCAAGCTCGCCTGGAACATCGCGGCTCCGGCGCGCTGCTCGAAGCCGGTGATCGTCGCCAATCGCGGCTACTGCTTCGGCGTCGGTTTTGAAATCTCACTGGCCTGCGATTTCCGAATCGTTTCGGAAACCTGCTTCTACGCATTGCCGGAACAAAAGCTCGGCCAAATTCCAGGCTCCGGCGGCTCCGCACGCCTCCAAAAAATCGTCGGCATCACGCGCACCAAGGATATCGTCATGCGCTCGAAGCGCATCCCCGCCAAGCAGGCACTCGATTGGGGGATCGCAACCGAATGTGTGCCCGATGCGAAACTCGAAACGGCGACCGACGCCTTAGTCGACGAACTATTGACATTCTCGCCGCTCGCACAGCGCACAGCGAAGAAGTTGCTAAATGACACGGAGGACTCGACGCTGTCGATCGCGATCGAGTTGGAGGGGCATTGCTACAGCCGGCTCCGGCAATCCGATGATTTCCGCGAAGGCGTGGAGGCTTTCCACGGCAAGCGACCGGCGAAATTCAAAGGAGTTTAAAGCTGAAACGAGGGCGGCCGCCGGATGCTCGATATTGCTGGTCGAGCAGAACGTGCATCAGGCGCTAACGGTCTGCGACCGGTTTGCAGTTATCGGCCGCGGCCACGTCGTGCTGAGTGGTCGCGCCAACGACAAGTCGAACTGCGAAAAGCTACTGACGACAATCGCCGTGTAAAATCGAGATCAAAGACTTTAGGAAAACTCAAGACTGGAGGAAGCACCATGATCAAGACTCGAACATTGACACTCTTGCAAATTGCACTCGCAATGTGCGTTGTCGCCTTCGCCAGCATGCGTGCGCAGGCCCAGGGATACCCGACCAGACCCATTGAGGTTATCGTGCCCTTCGCCGGCGGGAGCGCGAGCGACGTCGTAACGCGCGTCATGCTGAACGAGATGTCGAAGTCTCTCGGCAAGAACATCATCGTCGACAATCGACCTGGCGCAGGCGGTAATTCCGGGAGTGCAGCGGCAACCAGGGCTGCGCCGGACGGGTACACACTGGTGATGAGCACCTCCGGTCCGCTCGCGGCCAACAAGACTCTCTTCAAGACACTTGGCTATGAACCGGAAAAGGATTTTGCTCCGATCTCGCTGTTTGCCGTTCTCCCGAACGTCATCGTAATCAACTCCAAACTGCCACCGAAAACGTTGACCGAGTTCATCGTCTACGCAAAGGCTCACCCGAAAGAACTCAATTACGGCTCAGTTGGCGTCGGAAGCTCACAACATCTTGCCGGCGCCTATTTCGAACAGATCGCGGGGGTCGAGCTCACGCATGTGCCCTATCGTAACATCGCGCAATACACGCCCGACTTCATCGCTGGCCAAGTGCCGCTTGGCTTTCAGTTTCTCCCGAACGTGATAGGGATGCTAAGTAGCGGGGACGCGCGCGCGCGCGCCGTCACCAGCAACACACGCATGACAGCCCTGCCCGACGTGCCGACGGCAGCTGAAGCGGGTGTGAAAAACTACGAAACCTTCGGCTGGCTTGCTTTGCTGGCGCCCGCCGGTACGCCGAAGCCGATCATCGACAAGATCTATAAGGCGCTCGCAGAAGCGGCGAAAGATCCGACGGTGAAAACGCGCTTTATCGAACTGGGCGCCGAGCCGGTCTCGCCCGGACCCGAGGAACTTGCAAAGTTCATCGCATCGGAAACTGTCAAATGGCGCGAGATCATAAAAACAGCCGGTATTCCGCCGATGTAATAACGACTACATGCAAGGTCACGGATCAAACGGCCGCCCCGCTACAGCACTCAATAACCCTTTCCGTCCCTCAATGGCGATGTAGCTACAATGTAGCTATCAGAGCATTCACTCATCGGCGATAACTGCACCAATCCGTAATTTTATTGGTGGCGGACGCAGTCCTAGTCGAACCTGTCTCCACAGCCAAATTCCCTGCTAACAGGGAAATTAACAGGGAATATTTCAATTTCGGGCCAATTCGCGGCTCAGAGGGCGTCGCCATGGTCCTGCGCTATGGCATGAGCGATGCTTTGGGCAGCGTCGCCTATGACCGCGATCGTTCGCCGTTCTTGCAGCCGAACCTACCGGTGCCGCAGGAGCGCACCTACAGCGAAGATACGGCGCATGCCGTGGACGCCGCGGTGCGTACCCTCGTTGATCACGCGTTGGAGCATGCGGCGGCTATACTTCAGCGCAACCGCGCGTTGCTTGACCGCACCGCGATAGCGTTGCTCGAGACCGAGACGCTGAACGAGCCGGATATCGTGAAGCTGAAGCAAACGATCGTCCGCGACGGGCCTGGTCCGGCGATGCTGCCGAGAGCGGAAGCGCCGGCGCATAGCGCCATGACGGCTTCGTCTTAAGCGGCAGGATTGCAAGCACCGGCCCGGATAATGCAATGATGATTCTGCCTCACGAGCGAATCCAGGCCGGGAAAGGACAACTCCTGGGCAACCTGGCGCTTGAACGCAACGTCAAATGAACGGTAACGGGGCATGGCCCTCTCGTCGAAAAGAGCCGCCAAAGTATCAATCTCTCAGCATAAATCTGTCCACCTCAAAGGGTGCAGTCCATTCTGGCGCAGGAACAGGGAATTTTTCCTGCCAAAACCGAAATCATCGCCGGATGAGATTTTCGGTACACACAGCCAGGTCGAGCAATTCAACTGGCGACACGGGCGGATATCATTTTAATAAGGTAGTCTACCACGAAACGCGTCTCGAGGAGCTGTAAGCCGGCTTCCGGAATATGCGATTCTGTGCGGCGATCGAAACTCGCGCCATAAGCCCAACAGATCCATGGCTCCCATATTCTTGTCATTGCCCGTCGAAACCATTCGCGCGGTCGCGCATATTCTAAGAGCCGAATGCTACCTGTCCCTACTCAAAACTCTGAATGTCGGAGAAACTCCAGGATTTCTTTGGCTTTCGGAGTTTTGAGTAGGGACAGCATCAAAGAGGTTGTTACCACGCCGCGGTCACCGTGGCAGAACGCCTATGTCGCGCGCCTCATCGGTTCGATCCGCCGCGAATGTTTGGATCACATCATCATCTTTAACGAGCATCACTTGCGCAGCATCCTGTCGAGGTATTTTCAATACCATCACAAGACCAGAACGCCTCTCTCGCTAAACAAGGATTGTCCGCAGCCTTGCCGCATACAACCTCCCTCTGCAAGCAAGATTATTGCGTTCCCGGAGGTCGGTGGTCTGCATCATCGCTACGAACGTCGCGCCGCGTGAGCTATTGTGGCGACCGAACAGGCGGACCCGTTTCGGCGTGGGGGGCCGTTCCGTTTTACAATCGTATCGCTCGGATGCAATGGCGCCAGAATCCATGCATGGTGCCCAGATCGTAGCAGCGGCCAATGTCCTATTCAACTAATCAACAATTGTCAGTCGCGATCTTCATCGGCAAACCGATTCTCAGACCGAATAGGTTTTTGAGCAGGGACAGGGTAACGCTGCGAGCGCAGCACGCTCAAACGTAGCCCGCTGTGACGATTTCGTCGGCGACGAAGCTGTCGCCGCGGGTGCCGGGTACAGTACAGGAAGCTTCAACGCCGGTGTGAACTGGCTTCTTCTTCCGCTCGCGTCTTTATTTCTCGTGCAAGCGGATTCTTGAGCTCTTCCCGGATGTGACCAACCAGGCCGATGGCGCGCGAGATTACCCCGACGCCACGAACAATATTCCATGGCATTCCGAGCTCGCTCGCCAGTGCGGCAATTGCGCCGGTCGCGTTAACGGGCAGCGATTTCCCGAGCTGTTTTTCGGCTTCGCGTGCAATACTTTGCATAAGCGCAACGTAGCGACCGCTTAGGCCATTGGCTCGCGCGATGTCGAAAAGCTTCTGCGCCCGCGGATCTGCCGGTTTATGGAAGTGGTGTCCGATTCCCGAAATCGTTTTCTTTTCAGCGATATGGGTTGTGACGATTTCACGAGCTTGCATGTCGATGTCACAGCTCGCCTGCGATGACGGTAGCGCTTGCTGAAGGACGCGTGCCGCCGCCTCCATGCTGCCGACGAATACGCTACCGAGGCCGCAAAGACCCGCGGCAACAGCCGCCTGCATAGCCTCCGGCGCACCCGCCAATGTCATGCGCGTCGCGATCGCGCTTGGCGTCAGGCCATGCTCGACCAATGTCAGAGCCATGGCGTTAAAGACGTTGGATTCTTCAGCCGTCGGGCGCCGATCCATCATCTCCAGAAAGGCCATATCGCCAAGCGAGAGGCTGCCAAGCAAGTCTTCGCACAGGTCGTAGCCTTTGACGAATATTCGGTCAGGCGTTGCCCAAGCGAGGTCTGATCGAAGAGTCTTTCGCTGGGCCATTCGAAAACTCCACGGCTATGATTGCAGATTGCGACCGCGCACGAGTGTTACTCGATGTGCGCTCCTGACGTCTTCACGACATCGCCCCATTTGACGATTTCGCTTGCAATGAACGGCTTTACCTCCTCAGGCGGGCTGCCGACCACGTGAATGAGGTCTCCCGAAAGGTGTTTCTCGATGACGGGGCTTTTGAGCGCAGTCAACGCTTCTTTATTCAAACGAGCAACGATACTCTGAGGAGTTCCCGCCGGTGCCGCCAGAACGTACCAGACGTCGGAGCGATAGTTTGGCAGCGCCTCGGAGATCGCGGGCACGTCGGGGAGCCCAGCCGACCGCTTTTCCGTGGAGACCGCGATCGCGCGAAGCATTCCCGATTCGAGATAACCGGTAATCGGCGCATAGGTCGAAAACATGACTTGGACGCGGCCTGCCAACAGATCGGCATAGGCCGAGCCAGCACCCTTGTAGGGCACGTGAATCATGTCGATGCCAGCCATGCTTTTCAGAAGCTCGGCGGACAAATGCGCGCCACTGCCATTGCCAGCCGAGGCATATGATAGTTTTCCCGGCTCTTTTTTCGCGAGATCGATAAGTTCATTCACAGTGTGGACCGGCAGGTCTGGATGAACAACAAGCACGTATGGCGCAACAGCCAGAAGCGCGATCGGCTCATAATCTTTAAGAGGGTCATAGGGCAGATTTTGATAGAGGCTCTTGTTCACCGCGAACTGAGCCGTGAGAGCCAGCACAAGCGTGTAGCCATCGGGCGCGGCTTTCGCGACTTGCATCATACCGATATTGCCACCGGCACCACCGACATTTTCGACTAAGATGCGTTGGCCAAGACCGTTGCCCATCTCGCCAGCGAGCCGCCGCGCCATAACATCCGTTCCGCCGCCGGGCGAATATGGCACAATGAGGCGTATCGCTCGATTGGGATAATCCGCGCCCCGCGCATGCGGCGCGCCGACAAACAGCGCGGCGATAACGGCAGCCAATGCAAAAATCCGGTGCGACATGTAGTTCATCCCTTCTAAGAGACCGTGGCAGCTCGCATTACGTCCACCGCATTTGCTACCAATGAGTGGTCTTTTCTCAGAGTTTCCTTGGCGATCTTGTGCGTGGGCGTATGCGGCAATTGCTCGACGAAACATACGAACCGAGGCACCTTCTGAGGTGCCAGCCGCTCCCGGCACCATATCGCGATGTCGGCCTCTTTAATGTCGACGCCTGGGCGACGCACGGCGACCACCAAGATCTCGTCCTCACCGAGTTCCGACGGCACGGCGATCGCGGCAACCTCAAGCACACCTGGATGCTGTCCGATCACGCGATCAAGCTCGGCGCCAGCGATGTTCTCGCCCCGACGGCGAATAATGTCCTTCTTGCGGGACACATAGAAATAGAAGCCGTCAGCGTCCCGGCGCACTAAGTCTCCCGTCAGAAACCAGCCATCGTGAAACGCGGCCGCGGTCTGCTCGGGATCGCGAAAATATCCCTGCATGACGATCGGGGTTTTGGCTGCGAGTTCGCCGACCTCTCCGTCCGGAACATCGTGTCGATTGTCATCGAGCACGCGACAGGTGGCCCACTGCCGCGCAGCGTCGGGATGACGGCCAATCATGCCCATGCTGCCCGGTTTGTTCGGCGCGCGAAACGGATTGCAAGTCACGCCGGGAATCTCGGTCATCCCGAAACCGCTGAACAAGTCGGGAATCTTGAATTTTTCGCGGAACGTCTTAGCGGCGTTTTCACGCACCCCGTAGGCCGCGCGGATCCTATGGTCGGGCCGGTACTCACTATCAGGCCGCGATTGCAGGATCGCACCCATCGCATCGATGATATTAACCTCGCTCGCGCCGTTATCGGCCGCGATTTGCCAGAAGGCCGAGGCGGAAAATTTCGACACGATGATCGCGCTTGCACCGGCAGCAAGCGCGCCCGCGACCGAATAGAACAATGCATTCATGTGAAAGAGCGGCAGCACGATCATGACGCGATCGCTCTCCTGCAGATGCACGCGCTGCACGAATGCCTCGCCGGCGGTGACGAAGCTTCGCTGGCTATGCATCACTCCTTTCGGGACTCCGGTCGTGCCTGACGTGTAAATGATCACGCAGGTATCGTCAGGCGCGCCGGCATTTGGCGGCTCGGTGGCCCCCGCACCAGCCATAATGCTTTCGAGCGACTCAACGTCCTTGTCGCTGCCGTCAAGCAGGACCGTCCAGGGCGCCGTGCCAAAGTCCGCGGTGGCGCAGCGGACCGTGGCCAGCGTCTCCAGCGATGCGATGACGCCGCTGACCTCGGCGTGGCTCAGGGCGTAACGGGTCTCTGTCTCTTTGAAATCTGGATTAATCGGAACCATGATCGCGCCCAGCCGCGAAACGGCAAACAGCGTCAGCACGTGGCCGACGTGGTTGCGCGCCATGATCGCCACACGGTCGCCTTTGCGGATGCCACGCGCGTGAAAAGCTTCCGCCAGCTTGGAAGTCTCGGAATCAAACCTATCCCACGTGAGCGAAATTTCGCCAAACAGCAGGAACGGCTTATGCCCGCAAATAGCCCGACGGCTCGCATACGCGTTGCTCAGTGCATAATCGTGCGGCGGATACAAATTCAGGACGTCGAGCGGTGACTTCATCGCTACGAGAGCCCGTACATTTTGACGCCAGGCGTCGGGAGTGTCGCCTTCAAGATAACCCCCTGCTCCGCCTCGGTGATGAACAGTGTCTTGCGATCCGGCCCGCCGTAAGCAACGTTCGTCGTACGCATGCCGGCGCACGACTTGATGCGGTAGACCGGCTCGCCGAGAGCGCTAAAGACCCATACGGTGCCGAAGCCGGCGTGAACGATGGCGAGATTGCCAGCCTCGTCGAGCGCCATGCCGTCCGGCCCGGTCGGACTGCCCGAGAGCTGGATGAAAATTCCGGCTTTACTAATGCCCTTGTAATTCGGTCGCAGTGGGATGCTGACGATCCGGTTCGTGCGCGTGACGGCGACGTAAAGAATGTTCTCGTTGCGATTGAGCACGAGCCCATTAGGACCCTCGAGCCCTTTGAATAGCAAGTCTAACTCACCGCTCGCGCGCAAGCGAAAGATGCGGCCCGTCGGGTCCTCCAGCGCGCTCTGCCCTTGATCCGTGAAATACAGATCGCCGTTCGACGCGAAGGTTAGATCATTCAAGCCTTTGAAGCCTTCGCGATGCGGATGGTCTAGCACCACCGTCATCGCCGCAGTTTTCGGATCGAACGAGAGCAGGCCTCTTCGAAAGTCCGCAACGAATATTCTGCCGTCGCGATGAATCTTCAGGCCATTGGGCTCCCCATCATATTCAGCGAATACACCCCATTCGCCAGCCGGCGAAATCTTGAAAATCCTCGAGTGAGCAAGGTCGACGCAGAAGAGGTTCCCGTCCCGATCGAAGGATGGTCCTTCGAGAAACGAGTGCAGCGGTCCGGCTCCGCGATGGGCGACCCAATCTGAATGCGCGTCGGTCTTGTACAATGCCGCAGGCATGCGGGTGAAAACCTCAGTCTGAATGAGCGGCGGCGCTGCGTACATGACGAACTCCCATTTTTAAGCGTCCAAATTTGAGCAGGATGTTTGGTGTCGATGGCCGCAAGCCTTTCACGTTCTCTGCAGCCGCGGTTTTGCTGTGGCCGGCGGCTCGTGCGGGAACCATGTCCCGCCAATCGAGCAGCAGCCCGCATTCGGGTTGACCCGAAGGGGTCGACGGTTTCGGCGTTCCAGGACGCGCCTCCCCAATGACCTGCCGGCGGAACGCCGCGTAGCGGACAAGAGCACGGTCGCCGTGCCTAAAATATTATGGTATGCCATAATACAAGTTATAAATGGCCGCGCCGATCATGGCAAGCCGGGGCAAGATTTATGCGGCCAGGCATGGGAAACCGGCTAACCGCCAAGGTTGCTTGGCTCGGCGTTTACAAAGGGAGATAGCTTAAGCGTGACCACGTCAGATCAGCTCAAGCGCGCGATGTCGGTGTCGCGCCCGGTTGGGAATCTTCGCACGCAGGTTGTCGAAAAGCTGCGCCAGGGGATTATCGATGGCCATTTCGCGCCCGGGGCTCGTCTCATTGAGCGCGAGCTGTGCGATTTGCTGGGCGTGAGCCGGACGCTGGTGCGCGAAGCCCTACGCCAGCTCGAGGCGGAGGGCTGGGTCGAGAATGTCCCCTATCGCGGGCCGATTGTGGCCGCGACGTCGGCGGACGAAGCGCGCCAGCTTTATGAAATCCGCGCCGTGCTCGAAGGTTGGGCGGCCAAACGTTGCGCCGAAAACGCAACGGACAAGGACCTTGCCGAATTGAGCGGACTGGTCGAGCAACTCGCCGCAGCGGAGCAGCGCGGCGACCTAAAGCAGATGTTGGACGTTCTGGATGCTTTCCACGAAAAGCTCCTTCAAGCCGCGGGCAACCAGATGCTGGCCAGCTACCTCCAGTCGCTGAGAAGCCGTTTGCGCCGATTGAGAGGTATCTCGCTCAGGCAGCCAGGACGCGCACGACAAACAATCGAGGAAAAACGCATCCTGTTAGACGCTCTGAAGCAACGAGATGGTGAAGAGGCGCGCAAGGCAAGAGAGCAACACGTTCTTACGGCGGCGCGAAACGTGACTGCCGCACTTGTTAAGCAACCGTCCTAAATTGAAAATGGGGCGCAAGCCAAAAAAAAGAAACAAGCCGATCGTAAACTGGCCGTCTGAAGCGATTGATCTCGTCTAACTTGAGGGCCGGTCAACGTTCCGTAACCTGCCTTATGCAAGTTTGGCAAGATTGGCAAGATTGAACAAAATTCATTTAGTACAAAAGCGCCGCTCTCAACCGGGAATATCGAGACCGACGAGAAGCGCGTGCTTGTGTGTACCAAAAACCTAAACCCGGACGTAGTGGTGATGAAGTCCGCCAAGTATGGAGTGCGATTTGATGCTTCCGGTCCGCTGAACTGGGCGAGAAACCGGCGCATCTTTGTCCAATGACCGGTGCGTTCTAATGTCGTTGTAATAGCCAGCATAGGCTCGCAGGATTCGACGCAAATGTG
>Ga0208355_1000986_pt1 | contig 12792 bp, 7 predicted proteins | sample NGESurdeep072012_6_FD_184458 | JGI IMG/M metagenome (GOLD analysis project Ga0208355, IMG submission 184458) | Arctic peat soil microbial communities from Barrow, Alaska - NGEE Surface sample 210-3 deep-072012 (SPAdes) | ecosystem: Environmental > Terrestrial > Soil > Wetlands > Peat ... | reverse complement strand
CACGCCATGTCGATCATCGCCGTCTCGATAGCGCCCATGGGCGTGGTGCCGGTGCGCATGTCGACGACGGCCGGCGCGCCGCCCCACACGATCGGCGCACCCGGCGACGCTAACTGGTGGATGGTGATGCCGCTCAGGCACTCAGCGGCGTGCTGTACCACCGATCCCGCCAGCGTGACCGGAGCGGCCACGCCGGCCAGCGGCATGGAAACGATTTGCGCGGGAACGCCCGCACGCGCCAGTTCCAGCAAATTTTCGCAGGCAAATTCCGACCAGTTGAGCGGCGGCGTGGGACAGACGTCGAAGACGGCGCGCGGGCGGGCGCGCAATTCTTCATCACTGCGCTCGGCGCGCAATAAGTCGAGCATGGGCCGCAGACCCGCGGCGGTGAATGCGCCGGTCACGACCGGCTTGTCCGAATACCAGAGGACGAGGAACAAACGGTACAGGTCGCCGATTTCCGGCGGGACATCGCCGCAGACCATGGCGGTGGACTGCGCCGCGTATTGCGGCAGCATTTCCGCCACCTTGATCAGCCGAACCAGGTCCGCCGCCTGCGCCGGACGCGGGCGCAGCGTCTCGGGATCCAGTACGTTGAGGCACGACGAGCCCGGATCGAACTGCACCCGGTCGCCGCCGTAATGGACCGCCGGTTGGCCGCCACGGTCGTAGAGATGAAACTGTTTGGGTGCGCTCGCCAGGGCCTGTTCCACCAGGGCACGCGGCAGCCGAACAACACCGTCCGCAACCTTCGCACCGGCGCCGGCGAGCAGATCAACCGCTGCCGCTGTCTGCACTCGAATTCCGGGCTGCTCGAGTAACTGGAAGGCTTCGTCGAGCACGCGCCGAAGCAGCGCGTCGTCCAACAACTCGAGTTTTGGCGTGCGGCCATTCATGGCGTTCGCGTGCCGAGAAGAGATTTCACCAGCGACACGGCACTGGCGGCGTCCTTGCCGTATCCGTCGGCGCCGATTTCTTCCGCCCATTTGCGGGTGACGGGTGCGCCGCCGACGATCACCTTTACCCTCGGCCGCAGACCCTCACGGTCGAAACACTCGATCACTTTCTTCTGCACGGCCATGGTTGTGGTGAGCAGGGCGGAGACGCCTACAACATCGGCACCGAGCTCGCGCGCCTTAGCGGCGAAAGTTTCCGTCGGAACGCTGATGCCCAGGTCGAACACCTCGAATCCAGCAGCCGAAAGCATGATCGCCACCAGCGATTTGCCGATTTCATGGATGTCGCCCCGCACCGTCCCGAGGACCACTTTTCCCATCGTTTGCCGCTGACCACCGCGACGCCGCATTTCCGGTTCGAGGACGGAGACGGCGGCCTTCATGGCTTCGCTGGCCATCAGCACATCCGGCAGGAACATGTCATGACAGCTGAACTTTTCGCCGACATAATCCATTGCGGGAATGCATGCCTGGTTGATGGTCTCCAGGGGGTCCATGCCGCGATGCAGCGCGTCGAGCGCGGCGGTCCTGGCGATCTCGGGAGTGCCGTCGATGATGGATTGCCGCAAGGCTTCGAAAAGTTCGTTCATGTCGTTCCGATCTGCCGCGAAAACACGCGATGCCAACGTGCATCGCCCGAGGCCCGCCTACCTTCTCGTTTCACGATTCCTTCTCGATGACGGAGACAAACGGCAACATTGTAGTCACGCACGCAACTTTCGCGCGGCTCTCCCTAATGCCTAAAGCCCAAAGCCCAGCGCCTGCTTTAGTATTCTCCTGTGCAGGACCGCCTTCTCGCCTACATCCACCGCCATCAGTTCATGCGCGCCGGAGATCGCGTGGGCATCGCCGTGTCGGGAGGTGCGGACTCGGTCGCGCTTCTCCGCTTGCTCCTGGAATTGCGTGAGCGGCTCGGCGTGGTGCTCGCGGTCGTTCACTTCAATCACAAGCTGCGCGGCGAAGAATCCGATCAGGACGAGCAGTTCGTCCGCGAGCTGGCGGCGGCGCACGATCTCCAGTTTTTCTCCGGCTCGGCCGAAACTCGCGCCTACGCTAACGAACGCAAGTGCGGCATCGAAGCCGCCGCCCGCGAACTGCGCTACGCCTTTTTCTGGAAAGCGATCGGGCAGCAGTCTCTGAAGCGTATCGCCACCGCCCACACTCTCGACGATCAGGCCGAAACCGTTTTCCTCCGCTTCCTGCGCGGCGCCGGAACGCGCGGACTGGCCGGGATCTATCCGGAGGTCAAAGAGAGTGGCGGCTCCATCGTCAGACCTCTCCTGGAGTTTCGTCGCGCGCAGCTCCGCGACTATCTCAAGCATTCCAGCCAGCCCTGGCGAGAAGATGCAAGCAATCAGGACGCCGCTTTTGCGCGCAACAAGCTGCGCCAGGAGCTTATGCCGAAGCTGCGCGAGTTCAACGCGGCCATCGAGCAGGTGCTGAGTGAGACCGCCGACATCGCCCGCACCGAAGAGGAATACTGGCACGAAATTATCTCGCGCGACGTGCACGATCTGCTTCCGCAATCGTCCTTCGACCATCGGCCGGCGACCATCGCTCTGGCGAAGCTTCTCTCCCATCCGCTAGCCCTGCAGCGACGCCTGTTCCGTGCCATCGCTGAAGGCTGCGGAATTCGTCTTGAATTCCATCACGTACAGCAGGTCCTCGACCTCGCCGCCGAACCCCCGACGCGCGCCGAGAAAAGGGTTGAACTTCCGGGCGATTGGGATGCGTGCATCGTTGAGCGGGAACTGCGCCTCCAGAAGAGGTGTCTAACGGAGCAGGAAGAGAACTACGAATTCGCGCTTCCAGTTCCCGGCGAGGTGGAGGTTCCGGCTGCCGGTCTGACCATCGCGGCGCGACTTCTGGAGTTCCGCGAGGGTAACCTTCTCGACCCCGGTCAGATCGGCAGCCTGCGCGTCCGCAACTGGCGGCCGGGCGACCGATATTGGCCGGTACACACGCGTGGGCCCAAGAAACTAAAGGAGTTGCTGCAAGCGCGCCATGTTCCTGCGGAAGCCCGGGCACACTGGCCGGTGGTCGTCACCGAGGTTGGTGGAGGCGAGCAAATCGTATGGGTCCCCGGCTTCGCTTTCCCCGAACAGTTCCTGCTCCCCAACGGCAACGGTCCCGGTCTGATGCTGGAGCACCGGGCCCGAGGATAGTTTTTATCGGGACGAGAGTGGATTAAATCCGCGTAACCGCAGTCGGCCAAATCCATACCGGGTTAGAATGAGCAGAGGGCGGGTCAAGAAAGTCGCTTCCCCGATTATCCTGCGGCATCTAAACAGGTGCGGGGAACGGGGAATGTTTCGGGTCTTACCCTTCTCTGCGCAAGGCAACAGGAGTTTCTCAGTGAATTCAACCGTTAAGACAGTGGTGTTCTGGCTGGTCATCGTGCTGTCCGGCGTTTTGCTGTGGCAGGTGGTGAAGGCCGGCGGCACCGGCGCGAAGCAGGTAGAGAAGAACTTTTCCGAGTTCATGGCCCAGGTGGACCAGGGCAATGTCCTGGATGTCTCCGTCAACGGCACCGAGGTCACCGGTCACCTGAAGGACAAGACCGCCTTCCACTCCATCGTTCCGCCCAACTATTCCGACATGTACAAGATCCTTCGGGACAAGGGCGTGAACATCACGGTGAAGGACACGCAAAGCGGTTCGTGGCCGACGTGGCTGCTGAACCTGGCCCCCCTCATCCTGCTCGGCGCGCTGTGGTTCATCATGATTCGCCAGATGCAGACTGGCGGAAACAAGGCGCTGTCGTTTGGCAAATCGCGCGCGCGCCTGCTCTCCATGCAGCAGAAGAAGGTAACGTTCAAGGACGTCGCCGGCGTGGATGAAGCGAAAGAAGAGTTGAAGGAAATTATCGAGTTCCTGCGCGAGGCGCAAAAGTTCCAGAAATTGGGCGGACGCATTCCCAAGGGTGTGCTGCTGGTCGGATCTCCGGGCACCGGCAAGACGCTGCTAGCCCGCGCGGTCGCAGGCGAAGCCAACGTTCCGTTCTTTTCGATTTCCGGTTCGGACTTTGTGGAAATGTTTGTCGGCGTGGGCGCCAGCCGCGTCCGCGACCTGTTCGAGCAGGGCAAGAAGAACGCGCCCTGCATCATTTTCATCGACGAAATCGACGCGGTCGGACGCCATCGCGGCGCCGGCCTCGGCGGTGGACACGACGAGCGCGAGCAGACGCTCAACCAGTTACTGGTCGAGATGGACGGCTTCGAATCCAACGAAGGCGTCATCCTGATCGCCGCTACCAACCGTCCCGACGTTCTCGACCCGGCGCTGCTGCGGCCGGGCCGCTTCGACCGCCGCGTGGTGGTGGCGCGTCCTGACGTGCGCGGCCGCGAGGAAATCCTGCGCGTGCACACCCGCAAGGTCCCTTTGGCGGAAGACGTCGATCTCTCCGTTCTTGCCCGCGGCACACCGGGGTTCAGCGGCGCCGATTTGGCCAACATGGTCAACGAGGCCGCCTTGAACGCCGCGCGCCAGAACCGCAAGGCCGTGATGATGTACGACTTCGAAACGGCCAAGGACAAGGTGCTGATGGGCGCTGAGCGCAAGTCCATGCTCATGTCCGAGGAGGAGAAGCGCGTCACTGCCTACCACGAAGGCGGACACGCGCTGGTCGCGGCTATGCGCGAGGAATCCGATCCGCTGCACAAAGTCACGATCATCCCGCGCGGCATGGCGCTGGGTGTGACCATGCAGTTGCCCATCGACGACAAGCACACCTATCGCAAGCCGTACCTGGAAACCCGGCTGGCGATCATGATGGGCGGCCGCGTGGCCGAGGAGCTGTTTCTCAACACCATGACCACCGGCGCCGGCAACGACATCGAGCAGGCCACGGAGCTGGCCCGCAAGATGGTCTGCGAGTTCGGCATGAGCGACCTCGGTCCGCTCAGCTTCGGCAAGAAGGAAGAGCAGATATTCCTGGGCCGGGAAATCAGCCAGCACCGCGACTACTCGGAAGCCACGGCAATGAAGATCGACGAGGAAGTTCGCCGCTTCATAGATACCGGCTACAAATCGGCGGTGGATATCCTGTCGAACCATCGCGACGCGCTAAGCCGGATCGCGATGGCTCTGCTCGAGCGCGAAGTGCTCGACGCGCTTGAGGTCCAGATGCTCATCGAGGGCAAGCAGCTTCCTGCGAAGGTAATCCCCGGCGGACACCCTGATGGCGGCGAGATGCAGCAGGTACTGAAACCCGCGCCGGGCGCAGGCCAACCGGGAATCGTACCGGGAGAGAGACCGAGCACGGCGTAAGACAGTAACGAGTAACGAGAAGCCCGGCCGGAAATGGCCGGGCTTTTTCATTTCTGATTTTCGATTTTCGATTTCTGATTCCTTGAGCGCTGTCCCGCGCCGCGGGCCGCTAGCGGCTGGTCGTGGAACGGCTCCAACCGGACAAGAGGCTGGCCATCCTTTGTGATCAGAACGGGCTCCCGCGTTTTGTGGATATCGTCAAGCACCGCCATGCAGCGCGCCTTGAGTTCTTCCGTCGAAAGAGTTTTCACGCGTTCATTCTAATAGTTTATTCAGCGCTCGCGTTTGTTGCTTTCGGCGATTCCCGTCCCGCTCCCAAATTGTCGTAGTTCATGATCGCGTTAAACACCAGCGTGTAACTTCCCTGGGTGGTGTTGCGCCACATCGGATTATTGGCGAACAACAGGACGTGACCCTTGCCGTGCGGTACGTCCACCACCGCCGGTTTTTCCGCGATCTCCGCGCCCCCCTGGATGAGTCCGCTCAGCACCAGGTCACGCTCAGGGGCGAAGCGCACGATGACCCTGGGCATCTCCGACGCCGGCGGCAGGGTCCAGCGCGCGAACTCGCGGGCTTCTTCGGGAATGAAGAGTTCCTGCTCGCGCGGACTGCGCCGCGTGGGCTTCTCCGTCGCCTGATACGGCCGCGCCTGGATCACATCAGGATCGGACGGACTGCCGCGCCCGCTCGAGCGTCCGGCTGGCCCGCCCTGGTCGCCGCCTCCGCCGCCGCCGCCGAATCCTCCACCGCCTGCGCCGACCGTGATCACCGGCCCGCGGTTGTAATAGAGGTAGAGGTGGTCGTCGTAGCCGTAGGCAATTGGGCTCGTCTTGTCGTCAATGCTCGCCATCACCACCGAGCCCGACGCTTGCATCGTTCGCGGATCGCTGACGTTCACCAGTTCCGTCATGCCCGTCTGCACCGGCAGCGACGCCGCACTCTGGATCGCCATCAGCAACCCGCCCTGGCTCACAAATCTTTCCAGGTTGGCGACCCCGTTCAATCCCAGCCCGCCGCGGATGTCGTCCGCTTCGTCAATGCCCGGCGCCACCAGGTTGGGCGTGTCGGCCGAATTCTTCCACGCCACCGGCCTATCGTCGCGCGGTGTGATCCCGCGCATCAGCGTCTGCATGCTCCCCACGGGCGGCACGATGATGACGTCGAACTTGGAGCGCAGGTCCGTCGTTTCGCGCACTTTCGTGTCCGCGATATAGGTGTATGGGACCTGCAGTTGGTCCATCGCGATGCGGTACCAGCCATCGTTTTGCGTGGACTGCCAACCGTGCAGCAGCGCAATGCGCGGCGCCGCCAGCGGATGGGTTTTCACCTTGATCTCCGCGGCCGTGGCCTGCGCCGTCAGTCCAAGTTCCTTCGCCGCCTGCCCGATTTTGGCGCGGTCGCCTTCGCGAATCACGAACGTACCGGCGCGGAACTTAGCGCCCTCGGCCTCGAATGCCTGTTCCGCCGCTTCCATCCTGGTTTGCGGGAAGCGGAAGCGCAGCGTGGCCAGCGCGTTCTCGCCGGTGTGGTTGATGAGCAGCGTCTTACCCGCGCCCTTCACGCCGCCCGGCGCGCGCACCTCGCCCTGCACCTTTTCCATCGGCAGATCGAGGATCGCCGTGTCCGTCACGCGTACGGTCTTTACGTTGTGCAAAGCGCCGAGCGTCCAGCCGGTGTCGTCGTACGAGCGCGGATCGCGCGGGCTGTAGTACTGCGTGTCCAGCACCATGTCCACCAGTCGCGAATAGGGCTGGTCCATGCGGATGACGTAGGAACCGGCGGGAAGCACGGTTTCACGGGTCGCTGGGCGCTGGGCGCCGGCCGCCGGGCGTTCCGCTTGCTGCTCGCCAGATGCGTCCGCACCTGGCGGTGTTGGGCGAGGTGCGACCGGCACCTGCACTTTGAACTCTTTCCCCAGCTTCGACACCTCCGCTCCCTGCAACTGCAGCAGCCGCAGCAGCGCCGCCTGCGCCGCCGGACGCGTATCGTCGGCCGGCAGCACCCAGGCCGCTGGACCCTCCGTCCGGGCCTTCGCCACCGCGCGTTTCGACTTCAAATAAAAATTGTTCAGGAATGTCTGCCCGTTGGTGGCGACGTTATACATGCCGAACAGGATCGCGCTCTGTTGCATGTTGATGTTGTTGCGGATGGACCACTTCACCTTGGGCAGCGGCGGGTTCGGCCGGTACCACTCGCGCGAAGTCGAGCTGGCCGGTAGGGTGCGCTCGCGCGTGTCGGCGCCGCCGTTGCCGAAGGTCTCGTAGAAGCGTCCGATGCCGTTATGTCCGTTGCCGATCGAGAGCAGGTAATTCGGGGCCCAGCCGTCGTAGAAGCCGTGCGTCCACACGCCGATCACGCCGCGCTTGGTCATCTCCTGGATTTCGTAGTACGCCATCTGCTGCCACTCGTTGATCACGATCGGGTCCAGCCACGCGTTATACGGCCCGGTGCCGGTCATGATGTACAGGAACGGCACCGACTCGTGCAGGTCGTGCATCACCACCGGGTGCCACTTGAGCCAGTTGGCGAGCATGTTGCGCGACAGCGTTAAAGACATGCCCAGCGAGTCGCGATTGTTGTCGTGCGCGACGTAGTGGCCCCACCACGTGAGGGGCAGCGGCTGCTGGTCCGGATGCTTCTTGCGCCACAGGTAGGTGTCGACCATGCGGTCGCGCCCGTCCACCTCCACCACCGGCGTGATCATGATGATTGAATTCTTGCGGATGGTGTCGATGAACGGCGTCTCTTCGACCGCGAGCCGATAGGCCAGCTCCATCAGCATTTCCGGCGCGCCGGTTTCGGGCGAGTGGATGGAGCCATCCGCCCAGTAGATGGGCTTGGCTTCCGCGATCAGCTTCTGCGCTTCGGCGTCGGTGATGGTGCGCGGGTCGGCCAGCTTGGCCAGGATTTCGCGGTTGCGCTCCAGCGCGGCCATGTTCTTCTCGTCCGTGACAACAACGGCGAGCATCTGGCGGTTTTCCTCGCTCTCGCCGATCTCGAACACCTTCACCCGCGGACTTTTCTTTTCCAGCAGCCGCATGTAGGCGTTGATGTCCTTCACGTAGGTGAGCACGTCGGGGGCGCCGATGATGTGGTCGAGGAAGGCGTCGGGCGCGGGCACGCACGAACTCATCGGCAGGTGGTCCACCAGTTCGGTCGTGAACGCCTTGTCCGTGGTGTACTCGCGGATCTTCTTCGTGTACTCGGCGTTGTCGGTAACTTTGCAGGCGCCTTGCTTTTGCGGCGCGGCAAAGGAAAAGGAGCTGAAGAAAAACAAGCAGAGGACGGCAATCGCAAGTCGCTTCATGATGGTTGGCTCACCCGGAAATTTCGGGCCGCGATTATGCCGCATGAATGGTGGGAATGTCGAACCGGGAAGGCAGTACAACTATTCCGCAACGTGAATCAGCGGCTCGGTGCGCTCGACGACCTCGCCGATGATTGCCGCCGGGAAATTCTTCACGCGCAGGTCCGCGACCAGGTTCTCGGCGGCGGCGGCGCTGACGGAGATCAGTAGCCCGCCGGACGTTTGCGGGTCGAAGAACAGCGTTTGCAATTCGTCGTACACGCCCTCGTCGAATTTCACGGCGCACTCGGCAAATTCGCGATTGGCCTTGAGCCCGCCCGGAATGTAACCGGCTTCCACGCACTCGACCGCGCCGTCCAGCAGCCGCACGTGGCTGGCTTTGATTTTCAGGCTGACGTTGCTCGCCAGCGCCATCTCGCGCGCGTGCCCGATCAGGCCAAAACCGGTCACGTCGGTCATGCCGTGCACCACCGGTTCGATCAGCCGCTGGTTGTGCTCGTTCACGCACTCGGCCGCGCCTCGGTTCAACATGGTCATGGACTCGACCGCCGCCTGGATCCATTCCGCTTCGGCCTTTTCGCGCTTGATGGCCGTAGAAATCACGCCCGTGCCAATCGCCTTGGTCAGAATCAGGCGGTCGCCGGCACGCGCGCCCGCGTTGGTCAGCACGCGCTCGGGGTGGACGGTGCCGGTTACCGCGTAGCCGAACTTCATTTCCTCGTCGCGGATGGAGTGCCCGCCGATGATCGTGCACTCGGCCTCGACCATCTTGCTCAGCCCGCCCGCCATGATCCGCTCCAGGATGTCGAGGTCACCCGTCTCGGGAAAGCAGACCAGCGCCAGCGCGTTCAGCGGACGTCCGCCCATGGCGTACACGTCGCTCAGCGCATTGGTGGCGGCGATCTGGCCGAAGGTGTACGGGTCGTCCACGATGGGGGTGAAGAAGTCCACCGTCTGCACCAGCGCGACGTCGGAGGCGATGCGATACACTCCGGCGTCGTCGGCCTTGTCGAAGCCGACCAGCACGTTTGGATCTTCCTGCCGGGCTAATTTCCCAAGCACCGCGTCCAGCGCCGCCGGACTCAGCTTGCTCGCTCAACCCGCAGCTTTTACGTGCTCCGTCAACCGGATTGGTTTGGCGTCTGCCATGTCAGGGAGATTTAACCACAGAGTCAGAACAAGTGCTCAGTGCCAAGTGCTCGGTGCCCAGCATGACCGTCAATCAGTCTTTCAGCCGGCCAGTCATTCGATCCCCAGCCGACTGACCGACTGAGCGACTGATAGACCGAGGTTCTGAGCACTGAGCACTTGGCTCTGAGCACTTAATCCGCGGCTATTTTTGTTTTTCGCTTCTCGCCCGCGTCTTGATCCAGATCGGCGTCCCCGCAAATCCGAACTCCTTGCGGATCTGGTTTTCCAGGAAGCGTTCGTAGCTGAAGTGCAGTTTCACCGCGCGGTCCACGAAGAGAATGAACGTCGGCGGAGACGCCGCGGCCTGCGTCATGTACAAAATTCGCACGCGCTTGCTATGCGGCACCGAGGCGCGGTCGAAATCGATGTGCTCGAGGAAGCGGTTGATCGCCGACGTCGGCACGCGCTTGCGCCGCTCCTGCCCGACTTTCGTGATCTCCGCGAACAGCCTGTCGATGTTCTTGCCTTCTTTCGCCGAGATGAAGATCACGGGCGCGTAGTTCAGGAATTTCAGTTCGTAGCGGACCTGTTCTTCGAAAGCCTTGCGGTCGGGCGCTGTGTGCGTGTCCGCTCCAGCGCTGGGACGCGCGCCCTTGGTGCGCTGGAAGGGCGCGTTGCCGCTGCGGCGAGTGCCATCCTCGTTCCGAACTTGTTTCTTGCCGACCAGGTCCCACTTGTTGACGACGATGATCAGCGACCGCCCGCTTTCGTGAGCGTATCCGGCAATGGTGGCGTCGCTGGCGGTAACGCCTTCGGTCGCGTCCACCACCAGCAGCGCGATGTCGGCAGCTTCCGTGTGCTTGCGCGCCATCACGACCGAGAGCTTTTCGGCCATCAGCTTGGTCTTGCCCTTGCGGCGGATGCCCGCGGTATCGATGAAGCGATAGGCCTGGCCGTCGCGTTCGATCATTTCGTCCACCGCGTCGCGCGTGGTGCCCGGGATGGCGGATACGATGGCGCGGTCGGTCGAAGTGAGCGCATTCAGCAGGGTGGACTTCCCCACGTTCGGCCGCCCGATGATGGCGATCTTGAACTCCCTAACCGCCCACTCGGCCTCGGTCGGTTTCTCTTCGAACTGATCCGCGGTCAGTTTCTCTCTGCGGATTTTCGCGTCCTTGGGATCGAATTCTTCCCTGCGTCCCTCTGCGTCCTCCGCAGTGATCGTTTCCTTTTCCGGTTCAGGCTCGCTCTCCGGCATCACCTCCATCACCGCATCCAGCAACTCCGCGACGCCGTTGGAGTGTTCCGCCGAAACCGGGTACAGGCGCTGGATGCCCAAGGTGCGGAAGTTCTCCGCCGCCGCTTCCATCTTCTGCGTGTCGATCTTGTTTACGGCCAGAAAGACCGGCTTGCCGGAGCGAATCAGGAGGTGCGCCAGTTCGATGTCGGGCGCGGTGAGTTCCGCGCGACCATCCACGACCATGGCGATTGCGTCGGCTTCATCGAGTGCCACGCGCGCCTGGCGGAAAATCTCCGCTGGGATCAGCTCTTTGTCGTCGGTGACGATACCGCCGGTATCCACCACGCGGAAGCGGCGGCCCGACCACTCAGCGATGCCGTAAAGCCGGTCGCGGGTGATGCCGGGCTCGTCGCCGACGATCGCGCGCCTGCGGCCGACAATGCGGTTGAACAACGTGGACTTACCGACATTGGGCCGGCCAACGATGGCGAGGGTGGCGGGGCGGATTATCGTGGGATCTTTTTCGGGCATCGAGAATGCGAGTGATTGGAAATTTGAAATCTGCAAATTTCAAATTTGAAATCCCCTCACAGCTATTATAGAGGTGATCTTCACTCACCCGTGTCCGCCACTACTCAACCCGCGAGCAACCTCTACCAGTTCTTCGCTCCCGGCGGCGTGCTGTCGAAAACGCATCCGGCCTACGAATTTCGCCGCGGACAGCTCCAGATGGCCCAGGCCGTCGAAGAAGCGCTGGCCGAGAAGCGTCACCTGATCGTCGAAGCCGGCACCGGGACCGGGAAAACGCTGGCTTACCTGATGCCCGTCATTCGCTCCGGCAAGCGCGTCATCATCTCCACCGGCACCAAGAACCTACAGGAGCAGCTCTTCTACAAGGACGTCCCCTTCCTCGCCCAGCACTGCCCGGACCTGAAGGTTTGCTACATGAAGGGGCGCAATAATTATCTCTGCCGCAAGAAGCTCTACGACCTCACCGACCAGCCCGTGCTCAGCGGCCTGGAAGAGATCGAGCAGTACCGCGCCATCAAGGAGTGGGACGAAACCACCAAGACCGGCGACCGCTCCGAGCTGGTGGTGCTGCCGGAATCGAGCCCGCTCTGGCACAAGCTCGACGCCCGCGCCGAAAACTGTATGGGCCAGAAGTGTGCGCAGTTCGACCGCTGCTTCATCACCGACATGCACCGGCGCGCGGCCGAAAGCGACATCATCATCGTCAACCACCATCTCTTTTTCGCCGACCTGGCGATCAAGATGGCGACCGAAGACACGAAAGAAAACGTCGGTATCCTGCCCGAGTGCGGCGCCGTGATCTTCGACGAGGCGCACGAACTGGAGGACGTTGCCGGCAGCTACTTCGGCGTCAACGTGAGTGCCGGACGCTTCGAAGAACTCGCGCGCGACCTGGAATCCGTGGTGCAGAAGAACAAGGGTGCGTCACCCGGACTGCTCGCCGCGGCGCAGGGCGTGCGCGAGCGTGGCAGCTTTTTCTTCTCGCTGCTGCCACCCGGCGAAGGCCGTTTCTCGTTCGAGACCCGCAAAGAGTTCCTAGAAGAAAACGGCGACGAGTACCTGGGCGTGATGCGCGCGCTCACCCGCGTCACCAGCGAATTGGAGCAGTGGCGCGACCGTCCCGACGATGCGTTCCTGCTGGGCCGCCGTGCGGAAGAGATTCGGGCGGGGCTTGGATTCGCCATGGAATCGGAAGACCCGAACACAGTGTTCTGGATCGAGCGCCGCGACTCAAGACCCGTGTCCTCAAAAGGGGTGTCATCCCGAGCGAAGTCGAGGGACCTGCATTTTCGCGGACGCCAGCACGTCGCTCTTCAGGCCACTCCCATCGACGTCTCGCAAATTCTGCGCGAGTACCT
>Ga0208355_1000981_pt1 | contig 12856 bp, 10 predicted proteins | sample NGESurdeep072012_6_FD_184458 | JGI IMG/M metagenome (GOLD analysis project Ga0208355, IMG submission 184458) | Arctic peat soil microbial communities from Barrow, Alaska - NGEE Surface sample 210-3 deep-072012 (SPAdes) | ecosystem: Environmental > Terrestrial > Soil > Wetlands > Peat ... | reverse complement strand
GGGACTGCCCATCGCCCGGGCAATTATCGAAGCGCACGGCGGGCAAATCGAGGTCAGAAGCCAGCTCGGCCACGGTTCGGTTTTTTCCTTCACGCTGCCCGCGAGTTAGTAGGTTGGGTCTAAAGTCACTTTACCCCTCATGTCCTGCTTCTGTGGCCGTCTTAGCCCGGTGCGATCCGGTGCCTCGGTGTCGTCTCAACAATAAGCAATAGAAGACGAAGCCATGGCTGGCCTCACCGCAGCAGCGCGTACGCTGTGAATGCGATGATCGCGAGCACAGGCCAGACCCATATAAGATTGGCGCGTAGCGGCGGTAGCGGGCACTCGTTGAGCGGATCGAGGCGCAGGAACGGGATGCGACCCTTCTTTGCTACGAAGTCCTCAACTTCGTCCCGGATGTCCCAAGACGCGAGCGACCGCCTCCACAGCCACAGGGGACCCATTCCCCGGAGATGCCGATACAGTTGCCGCAGTTCTTCATCGTCCATGATCACGCGGGCCACGGCGCCGAGCGCGGGCCCGCGTGCCTGCACCGTTACTCGCGGGTCGGTCAGGATGTTTTGGTACCACTGCGTGCGTTCGCCCCAGCCGGCCCCGATATAGATGCGGCCGTCCAGCACGAAGTGGACCAGCATCGTGTGCCGCGTCTGTCCTGACGTCCGCCCTTTCGTGGTCAGAACCAGAAAACGGAAGAGTCGCGCGCGCACCAGCAGGGGCCTCAGTCCCAGCCGCCAATACAGCAAAGGCATGTTCATCACCATCCGGCGCCATCCCCGGCCGGGGTAAGCGGGCCAGTCGTGCCGCTGCTGGAAGTGTCCGGTACCTGGACTGGGACGCATCGTTCAATTCAACCACAGGCGATTAGCGGGCCGTCGCCGATGGTCACACCTGCGGGTGATGTACATCACTAACCCGAGTGCGCTAACCGTCATATCATCGGCACAGCCGCATGCGTGTGCGGCGCCGCCAACATGGTCAGTGGCAATCGCGAACAACGGTGGTTCTGGGGCACGCTGGTCCTGTCCAGCGTCAGCATTATTGCCCTCGTGTTTGCCTTCTGGGAGCTGGTCGAAAACCACTACTTCCGCGACCTGAATTACGTCAGCCTGCACTATCTCTACATCAGCCGCGGCGTCGCGTCGTCGCTTCTGCTGGCTGCCTGGGCCGCGTGGTTCGTGCTGCGGCAGCGGCGGCATGCGGAAGCGGAGTTGCGGCGCTCGCACGCTCGTTATCACGGGCTGCTCGAAGCCTCGCCGGGCGCGGTGGTGTTGTTCGATCGATCTTTCCGCGTGGCGGAATGGAACGCCGCCGCCGAGCGGCTCTATCGCTTCGAACGCGCCCAGGTGGTGGGGCAGACACTGCCCACCGTCCCGCCGCAACGCCAGGCCGAACTCGATGCGTTGATGCAGCGCGTCGATAAGGGCGAATCGGCGCTCGATTGCGAAACCCAACGCTTCGACCGTGCCGGCAAGTTGATCGACGTCCAGCTCAGCTTGCAGGCTTATCAGGAGCGCCACCACGAGTATTACCTCGAGGTCACGTCCGACATCTCGGAGCGCGTCCGCATGCGCGAGATGCTGCTCGAGGTCGAAAAGCTGACCAGCATGGGCAAGATGGCCGCTGGCACGGCGCACCACCTCAACACGCCCATGGCCTCCTTGCTGCTGCGCGTGCAGATGATGCGCGATCGCGCCGGTAACGACGGTTTCGCCCACGATCTGGAGCAGCTCGAAAGCACGATCGGTTTCTGCCAGCAGTTCATCCGGCGGCTGCTGGATTTCTCGCGCCGTCCCGCTCTGCAAAAGGAGCCGCAAGCGATCACACCCCTGATCGAGGCGGTCCTGGGATTCATGGGGCCTTCGTTTGCGTCTCGCCAGGCGCAGGTGACGACCAACCTGTCCGGCTTCGACTGCAAGGTCTACGCCGAAAGCAATCAGATCGAAACGCTGTTCATCATCCTTCTCAGCAACGCACTCGACGCGATCTCACCCGGTGGCAAGATCCACGTCCGCTGCCTTCGCGAGGACGACAACCTGCGCATCGAGCTCTCCGATACCGGCGGCGGCATCAGCGACGCCGACCGCGAGCGCGTCTTCGAGCCTTTCTTCACCACCAAGCCTCCGGGCAAGGGAACGGGACTGGGCTTGGCGATTGCGCGTAACATCGTGAGCGACCACGGCGGCCAGCTCCAGTTGCGCAGCGCTCCGGGCGTTGGCACGACTGCCGAGATCTTGTTGCCGGTCGTTTCGCCGGTTCGTCCGCAGGAGGTCGCCCCGTGAGTGCCCCGTTCGAAATCCTTATCGTGGACGACGACCTCGGCCTGGCCGCCACCTTGCGCGACCTGCTCTCCGAGGAAGGCTACTCCGCGGCCGTGGCGGCGAATGCGGATGAAGCCGTGCGCCTGCTCGACGAAAACCCTTCTGCCGCCCTCGCGCTGCTCGACCTCGTGATGCCCGGTTGCGACGGCCTCGCTTTGATGGAACGCCTGCACACTCGCCATCCCGAACTGCCCGTCCTCATCATGACCGGCTTTGGAACCATTGAAACCGCGGTCGAGGCGATCAAACGCGGGGCCGAAGATTATCTGACCAAGCCCTTCGACCGCGAGGCCGTCCGCAAGAAAGTCGGACGTCTCATGGAGCTGCACCTGCTGCGCACGCGCGTGGCGCAGCTCGAGGAAAATCTTCAGCACGCCAGCGATCCCTTTGCTCCGATCTCCTACGTCTCCCCCCAGATGCAGCGCATCGTGGAGCGGACGCGTGCGGCGGCCCTCAGCAATGCGTCGGTCCTGATCGTCGGCGAAACCGGCACCGGCAAAGAGATGTTGGCGCGCGCCATCCATGGCGCCAGCCGCCGCGCCTCGGAGCCCTTCGTCCCCGTGAACTGCGGCGCCCTCCCGCGTGATTTGGTGGAGAGCGAGCTGTTCGGCTATCGCAAGGGCGCGTTCACCGGTGCGCACGCCGATGCGCCGGGCGTTTTCCTCTCCGCCGGGAAGGGAACGGTCTTCCTCGATGAGATCGGCGAGATGCCGAAAGACGCGCAAGTGAAACTCCTCCGCGTCTTGCAGGAAGGCGAATTGCGTGCGGTGGGCAGCGCACGGGCACTGAAGATCGACGTTCGCATCATCGCCGCCACCAATCGCCCGCTGGCACAATTGCGTTCGGAGTTCCTGCGCGAGGACCTCTATTTCCGCCTCGCGACCGTCATCATCGAAGTCCCGCCATTGCGCCAGCGTCCGGAAGACATTCTTGTCCTCACGCAACACTTCGCCGACGGATTGGCGGACCGCTACGGCCGCCACATCACCGTCTCGCGCGCCGCCACCGAACTGCTGGTGCGGTACCCGTTTCCCGGCAACGTTCGCGAATTGCAGAATGTGCTGGAAAGCGTGGCTGCGCTCTCCCAGGCGGACCCGCAAGTTGTTTCCGACCGTGACGTCAAGCCGTTGCTCACGCGCGCCGACGCACCCATTTCGCACGAGCAGCCGCTGGCCCTGGAAGACATGGAGCGTGTCGCCATCGAGCGCGCACTGCGCCTTTGCCTGGGAAACCGTACCCGCGCGGCCGCGCTGCTGGGCATCTCGCGCGACACCCTCTACCGCAAGATGCGCGAGCTGAAGACCAACGGAACCGAGTCCCCGCAATGAGCCAGCGCCGCCAATTCGTGCTTTGGATCGCGCTGGCGCTGGTCGCGGTGTTGGGTTTCGCGGCGATCCTGCGCTGGCAGTACCAGCCGACGCAGCGGCGCTTCGCTCTTTCCGTCACTCCCCGTCCCGCCGAAGGCCGTACCGTCTATGAAGTGAAGGGTTGTGCAAAGTGTCACGGCACCGACGGCGTCGGAGGGACGGATGCACCCGCACTTCGCGAGCGCAGTTCGCTGACCTCGTTGCCGCTCCTTGTGACCGCGGTATGGAACCATATTCCGCGTATGTCGGACGCGATGCAGCAGGGCCGCATGCCCTATCCCACCATGTCGAGTGAAGACATGGCCCAGCTCTTCGCCTATCTCTACGTCACCGGCGTCACCGACCAGTCCGGCGATGCGGAACGTGGCCGCGCTCTCTTCGCGGCGAAGGGCTGCGTGCAATGCCACGACCCCACCGGGAAAGCTCCCGCCGTCAACGTGCTGGGCCGCGCGGATACGCCGCTCCTGCTGACCCAGGCGCTCTGGAACCACGCTTCGGCCATGACGTCGCAAATGCAGCAGCGCGGCATGCAGTGGCCGTCGCTGAAAGCCGGCGAGCTGCGCGACCTGCTGGCCTACATCCAGGTTGCCGCCGGTCGTCAAACCGCGCCGCCGGTTCGTACCGGAGATCCCGCCCGCGGCTGGGCCGTGTTCCAGGCCAAGGCGTGTCTCGATTGCCACACCCTCGGCGGACGGAATCATTCGCCGGCGCCCCAGCGAACTTCCGCGTCACCGGCTGCGCGCTCGCTCGCCGGCGACGGCGCCCTTCCCGCCACGCTTTCGCAATTCGGGGAAGCGATGCTGAACCATTTTCCCGACATGCACCGCGCCCTGGCCGCGGCAGGGAAGACACCGCCATCATTCCGCGACAACGAAATCGGCGATCTCGCCGTGTTTCTGTATAGCCTGCGCTATGTCGAGCCCGGCGGGTCGCCGCACGTCGGGGCCACTGTTTTTCGTTGGCGCGGATGTGCCGCCTGTCATGGGGAAGATGCCTCCGGCGCCAGCGCTCCCGCCCTGCGCGGCCGCGGACAGAGCTACACCGCCGTTCGTCTTGCCCGGGGGCTGTGGGGCCACGGCGACCGCATGTACGAATTGACCCGCCGCAATCACCAGCCCTGGCCGCAACTCGAAGCGTCCGACATCGGCGACCTGCTCGCGTTCCTCAACACGCCGGTTGAATCCCGCGCCCACTGAACTCACTGTCCGATTCTCTGACACTGCCCGGGAATCGGACACCCTCCTACCCGACAGTCAACAATTCCCGCGCGCCGATCTCCTGTATTTGCAGTAAATTGGCCGCTGCCACCGGTTGGCGTGCCACGTGCGAACGTTCGTTCTAGATAGTACGGCAAACAGTTGGAGGGAGCCCGGCAACCCGGCGTCGCAAAAGATCAGGCTTACGGCGCTCCGGACTTCCTCCATTGACAAGGAGTTCTATAAAATGCGCAGATTGGACACGTTAGGGATGACGGGAGTCGTGATGCTGGTCGCTGGGGCCACCACGTTTCTAAGTTACGATCATGTGCTGCCGCTTTGGGTCGCCTGGATCGTCGGACCGCTGCTTTGGTACCTCGGTTTTGCCGTGATGATCGCGTGGCTATGCGGTCGCTTCTTCCTCACCCAGGCCGAGGAAGAAGACGCCATTGAAGTCGCGCCGGTCCGCAAGCCGCAGCCGAGCAACTTCCTCGAACACGACTGGGAGCCGGCGCCGCCCGCCCGCTGGCAGACCGTTCCCATACTCGCCACGGTCATGCTGCTGCTCCTGGTCTCGATGCTGGCCATTCGTGCCTATGCCGCCGACAACCCGGGCGCGCCGCTCTTCAAGGCAAAATGCGCCATGTGTCACGGCGCCGACGGCGTCGGCAAGACCCCGATGGGCGCCACCCTGAAACTCCGCGATCTCACTTCGCCCGAAGTTCAGAAGCAGTCCGATACGGAACTCTTGACCGTAATCACCAAGGGGCGTAACAAGATGCAGGAGTATGGCAGCAAGCTCAGCAAGGACCAGATCGCGGATCTGCAGAAGTACATCCGCACGTTAGCCAGGAAATAGGAGCCCGGAATGCAGGCCAGCAACGACAGGAACCCTTCGCCTACTATCGATTCGGACGAGGGCGGCGCGCCGGATAAGTCGGCGCGCCGCGGATTTATCAAGGTACTTCTTGGAGGCGGCCTGTTGGCCTCGGCCGGATCGTTTTTCTATCCGGTCTTGCGCTACCTGGTCCCGCCCGCCGCGGTGGACATGGGCGGCGACACCGTCATCGCCGCAAAAGTCGGAGATCTCAAACCGAACTCTTCCAAGATCTTCAAATTCGGCAGCCGCCCCGGTTTGCTGGTCATGCGTTCCGACGGCGCGTACGTCGCCATGGCGGCCACCTGCACCCACCTGAGCTGCACCGTGCAATACCGCAGCGACATTCGCCAGGTCTGGTGCGCCTGCCACAACGGCATCTATGACCTCGCCGGACGCAACGTCTCCGGCCCCCCGCCGCGTCCGCTGGAGGTATACGACGTCCATGTGAGCGGCGAAGATATTGCGGTCGGCAGAAAGCGGGAGGCGTGAGATGAGCGCATTCGTAGTCATCCGCGACTGGCTCGACGAGCGCTTCGGCTGGGCCGAACTGATCGCCCCACTGAAGCACAAGACCGTCCCCCTGCACCGCCTGTCCTACTGGTATTTCCTCGGCGGCATCACGCTGTTCCTGTTCGTGCTCCAGGTCTGCACCGGCATATTGCTTCTTCTCTATTACCGCGCCAGCGCCAACGAGGCCTACGAGAGCGTGCAGTACATCAGCACCAAGGTGCAGTTCGGATGGCTCATCCGCTCCATCCACTCCTGGTCCGCGAACCTGATGATCCTGACCGCCTTTGCCCACATGTTCAGCGTTCTCTTCCTGCGCTCCTACCGCAAGCCGCGCGAGCTGACCTGGGTCACCGGCGCGGTCCTGCTCTTCCTGTCCATGGGCTTCGGTTTCAGCGGCTATCTGCTGCCCTGGAACACCCTGGCGTTCTTCGCGACCAAGGTGGGCACCGATGTGGCTGGACAAGTCCCCTTCATCGGTCACTTCATCGTCGTCTTCCTGCGTGGCGGCGAGGAGGTCACCGGCGCCACGCTCACCCGCTTCTTCGGTTTCCATGTCGCGGTATTGCCGGGAATCACCACATTATTGCTGGCGATTCACGTCCTGCTGGTGCAGCGCTTCGGCATCAGCGTGCCGCCCTCGGTAGAGAAGCAGTGGATTGCCGACCCGAGCGCCAGGAGCGAAATGAAGTTCTTCCCCAACTTCATGCTCCGCGAAATGATGGCCTGGTACATCGCCCTCGGCGTGCTGGGCGTGCTGGCGGCGATGTCGCCGTGGGGCATCGGCGCCAAGGCCGAACCGTTCGCTTCCGCACCGGCCGGCATCAAGCCCGAATGGTACTTCCTCTTCATGTTCCAGACGCTGAAGCTGCTCCCGTCGAAAATCTGGTTCATTGACGGCGAACTCCTCGGCGTCCTCGGCTTCGGCCTCGCCGGCGCCCTCTGGGTCTTTCTGCCGTTCCTGGAACAGCCCCGCTGGCAGTGGGCGCGCGTCTTCATCATCGGCCTGGGCGTCTTTGCCCTCGCTTACATGGGCAGCATGACGGTTTACGGGTTTATCGCGAAATAAGGGCGCAATCATGTCGGACCTACGATCATTACGGCTCTCGTTCCTCGCACTCGCTCTGCTCGCCTTGCCGCTTTCACTCCGCGCGCAACAGCAGAACACTTGCCTCGATTGTCACGGCTCGGCCGATGGCAACCTGAAGATCACCAGCGAGCAGATCGCGCAGGACATCCACTTCCAGAAGGGACTCACCTGCGCCTCCTGCCACGGCGGCGATCCCACCAGCATGGAAGCCATGGATCCCAAGAAGGGCTTCAAGGGACATATCTCGCACAACAAGGTCCCCGAGCTTTGCGCCTCCTGCCATGCCAACGGGAGCTACATGCGCGGCTTCAACCCGTCGCTGCGCACCGACCAGCTCGCCCAGTACAAGACCAGCGTGCACGGCAAGAAGCTCGCGGCGGGCGATACCCACGTCGCCGTCTGCATCGACTGCCACGGCGTGCACGGCATCCGTCCCGCGTCCGACACGCGTTCCCCCGTATATCCGACCAACGTCGCCAAGACCTGCTCTCGCTGCCACGCCGACCGCGAGTACATGAAGGCCTACGACATCAAGACCGACCAGTTCGCCGGTTACAGCGCCAGCGTCCATTACGATGCGCTGGCCGTCCGCGGCGACCTGAGTGCGCCGACCTGCACCACCTGCCATGGCAATCATGGCGCAGCGCCGCCGGGCGTGGCTTCGGTGGAAAACGTCTGTTCCACCTGCCACGTCCTGCAGGCGCAACTGTTCGACACCAGCAAGCACAAGGCTGCGTTCCAATCCGCGGGATTTCCCGGGTGCGTCACCTGCCACAGCAACCACCGCATCTCCAAGCCCTCTGACACCTTGCTCGGCACCGGGCCGGGAGCCGTCTGCGTCAACTGCCATGTGCAAGGCGATGCGGGCTTTGCCTTGGCCGCTTCCGTCCACAAAGAGCTCGTTGCCACGCAGGCGGCGATTGCCCGCTCCGACGAAATCCTTACCCGAGCCGAGCGCGATGGCATGGAAGTGAGCCAGGCGCAACTGGAGTTGATCGACGCCCGCGATCGTCTGACCAAGGCGCGCGTCACCCAGCACAGCTCCCAGGCGGCGAAGATTAATGAGGACATCAAGGTCGCGCGCACCGTCAGCGATAAGACGTACGAAGCCGGTGTCCAAGCCATGAAGGAACGCAATTACCGTCGCCTGGGATTGGGGATTTCGCTCATCACCATCGCCGCGATGGTCCTCGGCCTGCGCCTGTTTATCACCGACCTTGAAAGAAAGAAGTAGGACTTGATTTGTTTGGCTACCTCCTGTCTTGCCCCGGCCTCCCGAAGGCCGGGGCTTTTTTGTGCCTGCGGGATGCGTCTCTCTTGATTTTTCATCCTGAGCGAGGACGAGGGGATCTCTTGTTTCGTAGCACTGGCGTCTCGCCGTCCACGCACAACCCTTAGGAAGTGTCATTCCGAGCGAGGACGCCGCCTATCGCGTCGCCCGCTGTTGGCGACGCTTGCGGCGTCCGAGTCGAGGAACCTGCATTTTCCCGGTTCACACGATGGGCATAAGGTTGGGCACGAAGGCTCGATTTATTATCATTGAGTAAACTCTAGACGGGAGCCCCTCCCCCCTCGACCCAGAGGTTTATTGGGTTAAAGCGCAGGGAATAAGGGAGTTGACCGACTCTTGGTTGCAGAGTTGTCCCGAAGCCCGTCCCGGTCGCGATCCGTGAAAACGGCGGCTTGAGATTTCAAAGAACTCTAACTAAGTAGCTAATGGGAGCCGGATTCGACAAAACTCCCTCCGCTGCCGCCAGCGTTAATCTATGTTTTCGCCAGAGAGGAAGAGAGTCAAGCGATCTGGTCACTGACGCGCGTGATAGCGGGCCAGATTGGGAAACGTGTGATGGGAATCTGTATGGAGAAATTTCATTTCCAACACCCACCTCTGCCAAGAAGCCCGCGACGAAAATCGAATCATCCGCAAAAATGGTCAAGTGCTGAGGCTTGAAGTAAGGTGATGCCAGTTCCAAATGCACATCGGCTTTGGCATTGCCCTTCGAATCAAATGTGATAATGTGTGTTCCGTCTGGCTTCTCGGTGGCGAACGCAACCACCCCATCCGGTGAAACGTAGAAGGCGGCAAATGCCGTATCGGGATTCGCCGGTAATGAAAAAAGCGCCGGCTCGCCGCTTATCTGAAACCCTGCGATTATACAGGTCCGTGCGGATGCACATCGACCCCCACGTACCAATCCGGGACGCCGGCGTTCTTAGTATTCGCGATTCTTGTCAAGCTATCTGGATCTTTTGTTGGAATACGGGGCTTGGCACGACAGGGAGTGAACGTGCGAAGGAGGGCTAATGTTTAAAGCGGTATTGGGGTGCATTCTTGCGGTCGTAGGTACCGCTACCCAAGCCCAGCTTCCGGAAGTCACCTTGCATTCCACCTCGCGGTTGGTGGTGGTGGATGTGATTGTCAGCAGCCCTGACGGGCAACCGGTCACCGGCCTGAAACAAGCGGACTTCACCGTCTATGAAAACGGCAAGCCGCAGCCAATCCGGTCTTTTGAAGCCCATACGCCTGAATCCGACGCAGCGCAAGAGCGCGCGACACCTCCGGCGCCTCCACTCGGCCCTGACGAATATAGCAACGTGCCGCGAACGGCGGTGCTCGGCAGCCTCAATATTGTTCTGCTGGACACCCTCAACACGCCGCTTCTCGACCAGTCCCAGGCGCGCCGTCATATGCTTGAGTTCCTTAAGCAAATGCCGCGTGGGCAACACATGGCCGTGTTCACGCTCACCGCTTCGCGCGTGCATATGATCCAGAACGTCACCGGCGATTCCGCTGCGCTGATCGCCGCGGTGGACAAACTGCTGATCAGCAAGTCCATTCTGCTCAAGGCGGACGAAGAAAGAGCAGAGGACTTGACCATCCTCAACAGCATTGCCGTCTTCGATGCGAAGAAGGCACAATCCATCGCCGATTTTTTCGGCACGGTTGAGAAAATTCAGACCGAGGAGCGCATCCAGATAACGCTGCATGCGCTTCAGTCGATTGCCCGCGCCGTGGCGGGTTACCCGGGACGCAAGAACCTGGTGTGGATCTCGGGCGGCTTCCCCATCTCCTTTGATCCCGGTGATCGGTACGGCGGTCGCTACTTCGGTGGGATCTCGTTCCCGGAAAATTTCGCTTCCCTGGTCCGCGAGACCGCGAGCCTGCTCGCCTCGTCGCAGGTCGCCATTTATCCGGTGGACGCGCGCGGGCTGATGACCTTCTCGCCGCCTGCGGATTTGCCCAGGGGCACGGCCCGCGCGGTTACGAGTATTAATGCAGACTCGAACCTGGACATCCTGGGGGTGATGAAGGAACTCGCCGATCTAAGCGGCGGCAAGGCCTTTTACAATGGCAACGATTTGAAGGCAGCCATCGCCCAAAGCATAAGCCTGGGCTCGTCGTATTACACCCTGGCCTATGCTCCTTCTCATCCCAAATGGGACGGCAGCTTCAAGAAGCTCAAAGTGGACGTGGCGCGCGCCAAGGTGAACCTTATGTACCGCCGCGGCTACTATGCGCTGTCCGACGATGCGGTCCCGGACAAGGCCGCACTGAAGGAGGACATCGTACTGTCGATGATGCCCATCAACGCGGAGTCCACCGCCATCCTGCTGAGTGCCACGGTCACGCCGAACCCAAGCGATGGCAAGGTGCATGTCCTCTGCAGCGTTGGCCCCGGGCAGATTTCCAGCCGCGACTCGCAAGGCCACGCACGCGATCTGCAGATCGAGTTCGTGGTGGCGGGGTGGGATGACAAAGGCCACAATACCGGCGACGTCGCGCAAATGGTGCGCATCGGCGCCGGCAGCCACGCGGCGGATGAGATTGAGCGCAACGGCCTTGCCAAGAAAGAGGAACTCGCGGTGAAACCCGGAACCACTCACCTGCGGATCGGCGTCATCGACCACAACACGGGGAAGATCGGGACACTGGATGTCCCGCTCGCGCCGGCAGCGCACGGCGGAGATTAAGCAGACGGGTGGCCAGCGCCGAGACCCGCCGCATTATCTGAAGTGGAGCACGAAAGTTGTCGGCTCGTCGCCCGGGTGCCCGTTACATAGGGGCGGAGTGTAGGTCCACTGCGCAATGATTTCCAGCGCCTTGGCGTGCAGTTCCTGATGGTCAGGCGTATCGACGATGGCGTCATGCACGCGGCCGTCTTTGCCGATCACGCCATGGATGGTGATGTCGGCGGGGGCTCCCGGTACGCCCGGTGGTGGCTGAGGCACGCTTTGCGCGAAGGCACGGCGGAAATCGCGGCAAGCCCGATTCTCCACCGCATTGTTGGAGACGTCCAAGGCGTGGGCTACGTCGTCCAGCGTAGATTCTTCATTGGTCATCGTCAGCAAGAGCGCGCCGCCGCGGTAATAGTCAATACGGCCGGCGTAGTAGGAGCCGGCAATCTGTTTGTATTCCGCGAGCTCGGTGCGCTCGTTCCCGACCTGGAGACGCAGCAGGGCGCCGTTCTGCGCGTCCACGCATGCCTCGTTCTGCTGGCGCTTCTCACCGAAGATGGTCTCAAAAACAATGCACTTCACGAGACGCCCATTCACCGTGCTGCTGTTGATAGCCCGGATCACGTCTTCATGGTCGAAAGCACCTGTAACGGTGGATACTTGAATCACTAATCGGATTGCAGTGGGTACCTTTTTCAAATCGCCGACCGTCATCACCGTCCCATCCGCATGATGCGCAATCACGGCATGGTAATCACCGAAATCGTAGGTACGTTTGTATCCGACCTGGGGCACGACCACGGCCACGACTTGCCCGCGCTGCTCAGCGGCGTCACCGAACCAACTGAAGTTTACGACGGCGCGGCGCGCGGGCGAAGGAGGAGGCTGGCCGACGGCTACTGCGCGCTCGAGCAGTCGAACCGCCTCCGTGCGCAATTGCGGATCCTCTTGTGCGAACACCGGACCAACCAGGGCGAGCACCATCAGCCAGCGCCAAAGACGCGTCATATCGTTCCTTTCGCAGTCGACAGGATTGTAGATGTTCGGGATTGAAATGCAAGATGCATTCAGGCGCGTGTTATCACGCCAAAGTGTGTGTCCGCCGGCCATAAAGTATTCCGTGACATGCGAAAAAACATTGACTATTTGGCCTTTCTGCGGACCCACATTACAAACGCAGATGGGCCACGCGCCTGTTGCCAGCGTTAATCTATGTTTGAGCTACAGCGGGAGAGAGTCAAGCGATCTGATCACTGACGCGCGTGATAGCGGGCCGAATTGGGAAACGTGTGATGGGGATCTGTATGGAGAAATTTCATTTCCAACACCCACCTCTGCCAAAGGCGGGCAGGTGTGGGGCCCCGGGCTCTTCCCGGCGGAAGCGGAGAGCGGTTGCGTCTCCACGCCCGCCTTCGATGTGCCAGCACCATACCGGCGAGATCGGTCACACCACCAGTGTAATCGATGTCAACCGCACGCCAGGCGGAAGCCATCTCGCTCCCCTTCGATTGCGTTCAAGGCAGACTCTCCCGAACGAGATA
>Ga0208355_1000980_pt1 | contig 12860 bp, 10 predicted proteins | sample NGESurdeep072012_6_FD_184458 | JGI IMG/M metagenome (GOLD analysis project Ga0208355, IMG submission 184458) | Arctic peat soil microbial communities from Barrow, Alaska - NGEE Surface sample 210-3 deep-072012 (SPAdes) | ecosystem: Environmental > Terrestrial > Soil > Wetlands > Peat ... | reverse complement strand
CGACCAGTGAAACGGACTCCTCGTTGAGTTCGTAGCGGCCGGCCTCGATGCGCGACAGGTCGAGAATTTCGTTGATCAGGCCGAGCAGGTGCACGCCGGAATTATGGATGTCGGCGGAATATTCCTTGTAGGCCGGCACCGCATGGGCGCCGAACACTTCGGTCTTCATCACTTCGGAGAAACCGAGGATGGCATTGAGCGGCGTGCGCAATTCATGGCTCATCTGCGCGAGGAAGCGCGACTTGGAAATGTTGGCGGCTTCGGCGCGCCGCCGCGCCTCGTCGGAGATTGCTTTCGCCTGTTCGAGTTCGCCGATCAGCGCATCTTTTTCGGCGCGCGCTTGCAGCGTCGCCAGCGTGGTCGAGTAGAGCCGATAGGCGAGCACGGCGAAATAGCCCTGCGCGGTGACCGCCATGATGGCGAGGATGTAATCGCGAAACGTGCCTTGCAGGGCGAAGTCGAGCGCAACCGCGGCGGTGACCGGGAAGGTGGCGGCGAACACGGCCATCGGCAGGCTCGACGCCAGCATGCTGGAAACTGCCACCACCAGCAGCATGACGAACAGCATGAACGTGCTTGAGCTTTCGTCGGCGCCGACCGGATGGATCAGAATGAACATCCAGGCCAGCCCGTAGAACAGGTCGAGAATGATGAAGCGCAGCCGCCAGGCGCGTGCCGAAATCTCGGCCACCGGCTGGTCGAGGAATTGCCGGCACTTGGTGATGATAACGGCGTGGATGACCAGCACCGATGCCGTCCAGGCGCCGGCGGTGACCGCGCCGGTCCATAGGCTCGACAGCAGGCCGATGGTGGCGACCAGGAGCAGCATCACCAGCGAGGCGGACAGCCGGTTCTGTGCGTATTGCCGCAGCAATTCGTAATCGAAGGCGGGGCGGGTGCCGCTCGACGAGGTCAGCCGGTCGCGCGCCTCGCGCACATATTGCGCGGCAAGGCGGCGCTTCACCGGCGAGCTTTCCGGTGGCAGCGCAGTGAGATCGGGCTGTTCGCCAGGAATCGGCATGAAATGACGCTTGTACGCATAAAAACCAGGGGCCAACCTCGCCCAAAATCCTTAAGACCAAGCTTAAGACCCGGCTAAAAACACTGGTTAACGATTGTTGTACGGCCCTTTGACAGGGCTTTTTGCCCATGATCGGCTGGGTTGGTGGGGAAAATTGGACCTGGGAGTATGAAATGAAGCTTTATGACAGCAGACAAGCGCCGAATCCCCGGCGGACCCGCATTTTCCTCGCCGAAAAGGGCATCACGCTGCCGACCGAGCAGGTCGACATCATGGCCATGCAGCACAAGACGCCGGAATACACCGCGATCAACCCCTTGCAGCGCATGCCGGCGCTGGTGCTCGACGACGGCACCGTGATCACCGAGTCGATCGCCATCTGCCGCTATTTCGAGGTGCTGCAGCCGGAACCGCCGCTGTTCGGCGTCGGCGCGAAGGAGATCGCGCTGGTGGAAATGTGGAATCGGCGCGCCGAGATAAATTTCTTCTCCAACGTCGCGGCGGTGTTTCGCCATCTGCACCCGGCAATGAAGGATTTGGAGGTGCCGCAGGTGCCGGCCTGGGCCGAGGCCAACAAGCCGCGGGTGACCTGGTTCCTGCAATTGCTCGACGGCGAATTGGCCAAGCGCGAATTCATCGCCGGCGATCGTTTCTCGGTCGCCGACATCACCGCACAGGTCGCAGTCGATTTCATGAAGCCGGCGCGGCTCGCCATGCCCGACGGGCTGACGCACGTGAAACGCTGGCACGCCGCGGTGTCGGCGCGCCCGAGTGCCGTCGCATGATCCTGAAAAGTGGGAACCGGTTTTCGGACGAGATCATGCGCGAAGGAAAATGTTCGTAACTAGCGATCCAATAGCGCGATCAGGCTCGAGGTGTCCCAGCGCTTGCCACCCATCGCCTGGATTTCGGAATAGAACTGATCGACCAGCGCGGTGACCGGCAAATTCGCGCCGCTCTTGCGCGCTTCGCCGAGGCAAATCCCCAAGTCCTTGCGCATCCAATCGACCGCAAAGCCGAAGTCGAACTTGCCCGCCGCCATGGTCTTGTAGCGGTTCTCCATCTGCCAGGACTGCGCCGCGCCCTTGGAGATGGTGGCGATCAGCTTCTCGATGTCGAGGCCGGCCTTTTTGGCGAAGTGCAATCCCTCGGCGAGACCTTGCACCAGCCCGGCGATGCAGATCTGGTTGACCATCTTGGCGAGTTGCCCGGAGCCGGGCGAGCCCATCAGATTGCAGACGCGCGCATAAGCCGCGATCACCTTCTCGGCGCGGCCGAACGGCTCGGCGTCGCCGCCGCACATCACAGTGAGCGCGCCGTTCTCGGCGCCGGCCTGGCCGCCCGACACCGGCGCGTCCACGAAATCGAAGCCGCCTTTCTTGGCCGCCGCATAAAGTTCGCGCGCGATTTCGGCCGACGCCGTAGTGTGATCGACGAACACCTTGCCCTTACCCATGCCGGCGAAGGCGCCGTTCGCCCCAAGGGTGACCTCGCGCAGGTCGTTGTCGTTGCCCACGCAACACATGACGAAATCCTGGCCTTCGGCAGCGGCCTTAGGGCTAGGGGCGGACTTGCCGCCATATTGCGCCGCCCATTTCTCGGCCTTGGCGGCGGTGCGGTTATAGACCGTCACGTCGTGCCCGCCCTTGTTCTTGAGATGCCCGGCCATGGGGTAGCCCATGACGCCCAAGCCCAAAAACGCCACCTTCGCCATCGTCGTCCTCCTTGAGAAATTAGCTATTAGACTTGGCCGGCCTCGACCGATGCCTATCTCTCAATAGGTCATTGCAGGGGCGGGCGCGTCAACCACCCTTGTGAGCCCACTGCATTGACCGCGCTGTCGCGCCGCCTATGGTGTCGGCGTCGGCGGACCGGCTGGCAAGCTAAGGAAAAGCGATCATGGCGGTGACGAAGGAGCAGGTTCTGGCGGCTTTGGCGAAGGTGCCTGCGCCCGGCGGAGCGGCATTGCCGGATGCCCGCGTGCTGTCGGACATCGTCGTCAGCGACGGCAAGGTGTTCTTCTCGCTCACGGTCGATGCTGACGCAGTGAAGACCTGGGAACCGGTGCGCAAGACGGCGGAAGAGGCCGTGCGCGCCATTCCCGGCGTGCAATCCGCTTTGGTGGCTTTGACCGCCGAACGCGCGGCCGGCTCAGCCGCGGCGCGCGGGCCACAGCCGGCCCACGTCGCCACCCAGCCGCGTGCGGCGCACGCGCACGCCCATCCCGCCGACAAGGTGCAACCCGGCATTCCCGGCGTCGATGCGGTGATCGCGGTCGCCTCCGGCAAGGGCGGCGTTGGCAAGTCCACCACCGCAGTCAACCTCGCGCTGGGCTTACGCGATCTCGGCCTGAAGGTTGGCATGCTCGATGCCGACATCTATGGGCCGTCGCTGCCCAAGCTGCTCGCCATCAAAGAGAAGCCGCAGACCATCGGCGGCAACCGGCTCAAGCCGATCGAGCGTTACGGCCTCACGGTGATGTCGATCGGATTTCTGATCGACGAAGAGACGCCGATGATCTGGCGCGGGCCGATGGTGATGTCGGCGATCACGCAAATGCTGCGCGAGGTAGAGTGGGGCAAGCTCGACATCATGGTGGTCGACATGCCGCCCGGCACCGGCGACGCGCAACTCACCATGGCGCAGCAGGTGCCGCTCAAGGGCGCGGTCATCGTGTCGACGCCGCAGGATCTCGCGCTGATCGACGCGCGGCGTGGCGTTGCGATGTTCAAGCGCGTGAATGTGCCGGTGCTCGGCGTGGTCGAGAACATGAGCTACTTCCTGTGCCCGAGCTGCGGCACGCGCTCGGACATTTTCAGTCACGGCGGCGCGCGGCACGAGGCCGAACGGCTCGGCGTGCCGTTCCTCGGCGAAGTGCCGCTGCACATGACCATCCGCGAGAAATCGGATTCCGGCCTGCCGGTGGTCGCCACCGAGCCGGACGGGCCGCATGCCAAGATCTATCGTGAAATCGCCGCCAAGGTGCTCGAACAGATCAGGGGCGGCGCGGATTCCGGGCGCGCCGCGCCGAAGATCGTGATCGAGGCTTAGACTTAGACTTGGGCTCTTCCGCCGGTACGCGCCGCCGTGCAAGTCAAACGGCGGCGCTGGACGCATTTATCAGCAGGATTGTATTGTTCGACCGCGGCGTTGTGGGCGCCGGTGGGAGTAAACGATGATCGCGCGAACCGCGACCTGGCTCGGCCTTGGCGCTATCGTTCTTGCCGCGACGTTCGGTTGCGGCCGCGCTTACGCGCAAGCGGATGGGCAGATTCTCACCGCGCCGGCCGTTCCCAAGGTGCCCGCCGCCTTGCCGCAGGACCTCGCCTTCGGCCGCTTCATCGCCCTCATTCGCGGCCATCTGCTCACTGGCAAGGAGTTGGTCGGCCAGCGCCAGTGGAATGCCGCGCATCCGCATTTCAGTTTTCCGACCGAGGAAATCTACGGGATCATTCGCGAGCAGCTGCGCACCTATAAGACGCCGCCGTTCGACGGCGCGCTCAAGGCGCTGACGCGCACGGTTAAGGCGCACAACGCCAAGCAATATCCGAAGGCGCTGAAAAAGGTGGAAGACGCGCTCGCCGCCGCCGATGCCGGCCTGAAGGCCCGGCAGCCGAACTGGCCGCGCTTTGTAGTGGAGGTGGCCATCGAGACGTTGAAGGCCGCTCCCGACGAATTCGACGACGCGGTCGCTCAGGGGCGCATCGTGCGTCCGATCGGCTACCAGACCGCGCGCGGCTTCATCTTGCAGGCGGACCGGATGATCGAAAACGTGGCGCCTGAGCTCGCGGCCAACAATGCAGCGGCGCTGAGCGAGCTTCGCGCCGGATTTGCGCAACTCAAGCAGGCCTTCGCCTCCGTGATCGCGCCCAAACAGGCGGTGATGGATTACTCCGCGGTCCTCGGCATCGTGGCGCGGGTCGAATCGGCAGCCGGAAAGCTCAGCTGAGCGCACTGACGTTACCGGCGCACCAATTCGAGCGGGCTCGATTGGCGGGAACGGGGTCGGCGCCCGCCTTGATGCAATATCTGCATTGCTCGCATGCGTGCCGCAGGCTACGCCATAGGTCACATTGACGTGGACCTGGTTTTGGCGTTCCCCACAAGCGATCCGTCAATCCTGACAGAGCTTTTCAAGAGAAATTGGAGCTGGAATCGAATGAAACGCCGACAGTTTCTTGGCGCAGCGGGCGCCGGGCTCGCAGTCGCCACGATTGCAAAGCCCGCGATTGCGCAATCAAGCCCCGAAGTGAAATGGCGACTGACGTCGAGCTTCCCGAAGTCGCTGGATACGATCTACGGCGCTTCCGAAGTGTTTACGAAGGCGGTGGCCGAAGCAACCGATAACAAGTTCCAGATTCAAGGCTTCGCCGCCGGCGAAATCGTTCCCGGTCTGCAGGCAGCCGACGCGGTCAGCAACGGCACCGTCGAAATGGCGCACACCGCGTCTTACTACTATGTCGGCAAGGATCCGACCTTCGCGTTGTTCACGGCGCAGCCGTTCGGCCTTAATGCCCGCATGCAGTCATCGTGGATGCATTTCGGTGGCGCTATCGATCTCGCCAATGAGTTCTACAAGAAATACAACTTCATGGCGCTGCCGGCCGGCAATACCGGCACGCAGATGGGCGGCTGGTTCCGCAAGGAGATCAAGGAAGTTGCCGATCTCCAGGGCCTGAAATTCCGGATCGCGGGATTTGCCGGACAGATTTTCTCTAAGCTCGGCGCCGTGCCGCAGCAGGTCGCTGGCGGTGATATCTATCCCGCGCTGGAGAAGGGCACGATTGATGCGGCCGAGTGGGTCGGTCCTTACGACGATGAGAAGCTCGGCTTCTATAAGGTCGCCAAGTTCTACTACTACCCGGGTTGGTGGGAAGGCGGCGCGATGCTGCACAACTTCATCAATCTCGCAAAGTGGAACGAGCTGCCGAAAAGCTATCAGTCGATCGTGAAATCGGCGTCCGAGATGGCGCACAACTGGATGCTGTGCAAATACGACGCCGGCAATCCGGCTGCGCTCAAGCGGCTGGTCGCCGGCGGCGCGCAGCTGCGTCCGTTCCCGCAGACGGTGATGGAGGCCAGTTACAAGGCCGCCACCGACACCTACAATGAAGTCAGCGCCAAGAACGCCGAATTCAAGAAGGTCTACGACAGCATGGTCGCCTTTCGCGGCGACGAATATCTGTGGTGGCAGGTGGCGGAGCTGGGCTTCGACTCCTTTATGGTCCGCGTGCGCTCACGCGGCTAGCCGCCGTTCCCTGCATTTCGCGACGAATTTTGCCCCCGCCCGAACCGGGCGGGGGCCTTTTCTTTTGTGGCAAACCGGCTGGATTTCGTCCTCGCAAAGCGCCATCCTCTACGGAAAATTGCTCGGAAAACGCCAAAGCTAATCGAAAAAAGAGCTAACCACCGGAGGGAGACGCTCGAAATGAAACGTCGTCAATTTCTTACGGCGATTGGGGCCGGCGGTGCCGGCGCCACCATCGCCATGCCGGCAATCGCGCAGTCGATGCCCGAGGTAAAATGGCGCTTGGCGTCGAGCTTCCCCAAGTCGCTCGACACCGCCTTCGGCTCCAGCGACACGCTGGCCAAGATCGTCGCCGAAGCGACCGACAACAAGTTCCAGATCCAGGTCTTCGGCCCCGGCGAGATTGTTCCGGGGCTGCAAAACGTCGATGCGACGACCAACGGCACGGTCGAAATGTGCCACACCGCCGCCTACTACTTCATCGGCAAGGATCCGACATTCGCCCTGTGCAATTCGGCTCCGTTCGGGCCCAACGCGCGCCAGCAGAACGCCTGGTTCAACGACGGCGGCGGCAACCAGCTGATCAACGACTTCGTCAAGAAGTTCAATCTCTACGCCATGCCGGGCGGCAACACCGGCGCCCAGATGGGCGGCTGGTTCCGCAAGGAGATTAATACCGTCGCCGATCTCAAGGGACTCAAGATGCGCATCGGCGGCTGGGCCGGCAAGACGCTTGGCAAGCTCGGCCTAGTCGCGCAGCAGCTGGCCGGCGGCGACATCTATCCGGCGTTGGAGAAGGGCGTCATCGACGCCGCCGAATGGGTCGGGCCGTATGACGACGAGAAGCTCGGCTTCTACAAGGTCGCCAAGTACTACTACTACCCGGGCTGGTGGGAAGGCGCGACCGCTCTCCACTTCTTCCTCAACCTGCAGAAGTGGAACGAGCTGCCGAAGAGCTATCAGGCGATCATGACGGCGGCCGCGGCCTATGCCAACACCGACGTGCAGGCGCGCTATGATTCCCGCAACCCGGCGGCCTTGAAGCGCCTGATCGCCGGCGGCGCCCTGCTGCGGCCGTTCAGCCAGCCGATCATGGATGCGTGCCTCAAGGCCTCGAACGAGGTCAACGCCGAGACCGCGGCCACCAACCCCGACTTCAAGAAAATGTTGGAAAGCCTGACCGCATTCAAGAACGAAGAGTACCTGTGGTGGCAGGTGGCCGAATACCCCTACGATGCCTTCATGATCCGCACCCGCCCGAAGGGCTGAAGGTGCATCCGGGGCCGGCGCGAGCCGGCCCCGTTCGCGTTGCGTCGGCGTTGTTGCGGAATTTGCTGGCCGGTTCACCCGCCCGCGGCGTGCTCGACTTTAATCGAACACCGCGCGACTGGAGTTAGCGGGTCCCGTTCGCCATGGCGGGCGAAGCATCAACTACACCGACAATGACTACCAGTGGGTTCCAGGTCGCGGAATTGGGCTACGATTCCTTCATGGTTTGCCACTCGCGCGGCTGATTGGCGTGCAAAGCAAACGGCCCTGGAACCTTGGTTCCGGGGCCGTTTTTTTTAATTGAAGTCGACGCAGAGCTACTTGAATTGCGGCGGCTCATTAAAGTCGAGCGGCGGCAAATCGATTTGCGGGATCTCGATCTTTACCTTGTTCGGATCGATGGTCGACGCGGCGCCCTTGTAGTGCATGACCATGGCCGGAAATAGGATCACCAGCAGCACCATGATCACCTGGATCACCACGAACGGCATGGCGCCCCAGTAGATCTGCCCAGTGGTGACCGGCTCCATGCGCTTGCCGGTGAGGCGGTCGACATACGATTCTTTCGGCGCGACCGAGCGCAGATAGAACAGGGCGAAGCCGAACGGCGGGTGCATGAACGAGGTCTGCATGTTGACGCCGAGGATGACGCCGAACCAGATCAGGTCGATGCCGAGATGCTGGGCGGCAGGGCCGAGCAGGGGGATGACGATGAAGGCGAGCTCGAAGAAGTCGAGGAAGAAGGCGAGCACGAACACGAAGGCGTTGACGAAGATCAGGAAGCCGAACTGCCCGCCGGGCAGCGACACCAGCAGGTCCTCGACCCAGATGTGCCCGCTCACGCCGTAGAAAGTGAGCGAGAACACGCGCGCGCCGAGCAGGATGAAGAGCACGAAGGCCGACAGCTTGGCGGTGGATTCGACGGCCTGGCGAACCAGGTCCCAGGTCAGCCGGCGCTTGAGGGCGCCAAGGATCAGCGCGCCGCTGGCGCCCATGGCGCCGCCTTCGGTCGGGGTGGCGACGCCGATGAAGATCGTGCCAAGAACCAGGAAGATCAGGAACAGCGGCGGCACCATCACGAAGGTGGTCTGCTGCGCCATATGCGACAGGAAGCGGAAGCCGGTGAAGCGTGCGACGATCCAGTTCACGATCGCGATGCCGAAAGCGAACATGATCCCAAAGAACATGGTGAGCACGACAAAGTCGGCGCCGTGCGTGTCGGAATGCCGCATCATGAGCCACCCGAACACGCCGCTCACGATTGCCAACAAAGCGAGCGATATCAGACCGCGGCTGCCGTCGGCCTCGCGGAAACCGACGGCTTCAAACGGAAGGCCGGGTGTTGCTTTCGGGAACAGCAGCGTGACCAGGAATATGTAGCCGGCGTAGAGGCCGGCGAGCATGATGCCGGGAATGAAGGCGCCCTCGTACATGTCGCCAACCGACTTGCCGAGCTGGTCGGCCATGACGATGAGCACCAGCGAGGGCGGAATGATCTGCGCCAGCGTGCCGGAGGCAGCGATGACGCCGGAGGCCACGCGCCGATCGTAGCCGTAGCGCAGCATGATCGGCAACGAGATCAGGCCCATGGAAATCACCGACGCCGCGACCACGCCGGTGGTGGCGGCGAGTAGTGCGCCGACAAAGATCACCGCATAGGCAAGGCCGCCGCGCACAGTGCCGAACAATTGCCCGATGGTATCGAGCAGGTCCTCCGCCATGCCGGATCGTTCGAGTACCAATCCCATGAAGGTGAAGAACGGGATCGCCAGCAGCGTATCGTTGTTCATCACACCGTAGACGCGCTCGGGCAGGGCTTGCAGGAAGTCTGGCACGAACAGGCCGAACTCGATGCCGATAAGCGCGAAGATCAGCCCGACTGCACCGAGTGAGAAGGCGGCCGGATAGCCGAGCAGCAGGAACACCACCAGGGCCCCGAACATAATCGGCGCCATGTTGTGGATGAGAATGGCTTCCATTCAGAACTCCGGGACCGCTACGGGCGCTCAGCGCTTCTCGATTGCTTCGACAATATGCTCGACCTCGGCTTCGAGGGCGTGGACCTGTGCGGCATGCGGATCCGGAATGAGGTCGCGCATCACCGCGATGCGCTTGATCAGTTCCGAAACGCCTTGGATCAACAGCATCGCGAAGCCGATCATGACCAGCGACTTGGCCGGCCATTGCGGCAGACCGCCGGCATTGCCCGATTGCTCATTGATCTCGACCGAGCGAAGGAAGAATGGAATGCCGGTGATAACCATGATGATGGCCAGCGGCAGCAGGAAAAACGCATGCCCCACCGCGTCGATGCTGTCGCGTACGCGCTTCGGCAGCATGTTGTTCACGATGTCGATGCGGATGTGCTCGTTGTCGAGCAGCGTCCATGGCGCGCACAGCAGGAACACGACGCTGAACAGCACCCATTGCAGCTCGAGCCAGGAGTTCGATGAGGTGTCGAAAATCTTGCGCACGGTGGCGTTGAGCGCCGAGACCACCACGGCGGCGAGGATCAGCCACGCCAGACGTTTGCCGATCCAGGTGGTGGCGGCGTCGACCACACGCGTCACCGGCAGCAACGCCTTGAGTAATGCGTCGAGGGCGCCCACTTGCTTCTCTCTCCCCTCTGCTGCGCCGAGGCGGTACCGCCGGCTGGCTTTTCTTTATTTTTGCTTTATGTCCCCATGGCTTGGCCGAGGCCAAGCCCCCCACCTTAATCCGATGCCGGCATGAGCCGTCAATGAAGAAGTTGCTAGTAGATCGGGGGCGGGGATCCGCCCCGGCGCCGATGTTCAGCCGCCGGCAGGCACGGCCGAGCGGTCACCGGCGCGCGCCGGGAGGGCTGAAACTCATGGTTAACGAACTCTAAACCCTCAGTTAACTACGGTGACGCTACAAAAGCCGTCGGCCTGTCCTCAAGGGGAGCTGGCCGCGCATGTCCTGGCCGGCCTGCCGGCATCGTGCGCGGCACGCGAGGTGGAACATGCGGCAGTTCACGATCGCCGAGCGGCTGATAGCGGCCACCCTGTTGCCGCTCTCCGCCATGTTGGCGGTGCCGTATTTGACCGCAGCGCTACTGCCGTTTCTTGGCGAGGCCAATGCCGTCTATGCCCGCATCGTCATCGGGCTCGCCGCCATCGGCCTGGTGGCGGTGGCGGTTCTGGCGATTGCGCGCGGAATCGCGCGCCCGCTGGCCGAGACCGCCGATACGATCGACGCCATCGCCTATGCGGAACTTGCGTCCGCCCCCGCCATTGCCGCCCAGCCGGGGCGAAATCGCGCGTCTGATGTCTGCCACCGACAGACTTGCGGAGGTCCTGGTTGAACGTCAGCGTCGCGAGCTGGTTCATAACGATCTCGATCGCACCTGGCAGGCGTCGCGCCGCGTCAATTTGTCCAATCTGGCACGCCAGGTGGAGGTCGCGACCGAGGGCGGCATCCAGCCGATCGTCGTCGGCGCTTCGACCCTGCAATTTAAAGCCGAGGACATGCTGGCGGCGCTGGAGGCCGTTCGGGCGGCCTTCGACGAGACCGCCCGCGCTGCCGAGGGCTCGCGGGCCATGAACCAGGCTGCCGGCCAATTGTCCGACCAGTTGATGCAGGCTATCGCCGAGATCTCGGAGCAGGTGGGGCGCGGCAGCGGCCTCGGCCGCGAAGCGGTAGCGCGTGCCAATGCTTCGCGCATGACCATCGATGCGCTCACCAAGGCGGCCAATCAGATCGGCGACATTGTCTCAGTGATCGACCAGATCGCTGCGCAGACCAATCTGCTGGCGCTCAATGCAACCATCGAAGCGGCACGCGCGGGCGAGGCCGGGCGCGGCTTTTCGGTGGTGGCCTCCGAGGTCAAGACGCTGGCGACCCAAACCGGGCAACGACTGAACGGATCGGCGCCAAGGTTGCCGAGATTCAATCCGCCACGCGTGAAGTCGTGGCGTCGTTGTCCGGCGTCGCCGAAGCCATCGATCAGCTCTCCGATGTCACCCAATTGGTATCCGCGGCGATCGAGCAGCAGCGCGCCGCGACCGAGAATTTCGCAGTCAGCGCGCGCGAAACCAGCGCCGCGGCGTCCGATGTCGCCGGGCGCATGGTCGGGATCGCCGACATGGTGGAACGCTCGCGCGCAACCGCGCAGGACGTCTCCGCCGTGGTCGCGCAGATGCAAGCGACGTCGCACACGTTGTGCCGCGAAATCCCCGACATCGTCCGCAAGGCGGTCAAGGCCGATTTGCGCGAATTCCCGCGCCACGAAGTGAACCTGCCCGCGCGCCTGGAACAGGCCGGCGTCATCGCCGACGTTTATGTCCATGACATCAGCGAAGGCGGCGTACGCATTGACGTTGCGGACCATCTTGCGGTCGGCGATCAGATCGCGCTGACATTCCCGGGCATGAAAGCGATTGCCGGCACGATCGTGCGTAACGGCGGCGACAGCTTGGGTGTGTGTTTCACGCCGTCGCGGCTGCGGCCGGAGGAATTGCGCGATCTCGTGACGGCGCCGGAGCGGGCTGCTTAGTCTTTATTTGAGCATGATCTTTTCCGAAAACCGGTTCCCACTCCGGATCAAGTCCGGGCCGGCTTTTTCGGGAGCATGCTCTAGCCGCCGGTCACGCTCATATGGCGCGACAGCGCCGGCTGCTGGTGGCGGCGATCGATCACGAAATCATGCCCCTTGGGCTTGCGGGTGATGGCCTCGTCGATCGCGGCATGGATCAGGTCGTCGCTTTCCGAGGCACGCAGCGGCGTGCGCAGGTCGGCGGCGTCGTTCTGGCCGAGGCACATATAAAGCGTCCCGGTGCAGGTGATGCGCACGCGGTTGCACGACTCGCAGAAGTTATGAGTCATCGGGGTGATGAAGCCGAGTCGTCCGCCGGTCTCCTTGACGCGCACATAGCGCGCCGGTCCGCCAGTGCTGTAGTCGATGTCCTCGAGCGTGTAGCGATCGGCGAGACGCGCACGCACCATCGACAAGGGCAGATATTGGTCCAGGCGGGTTTCGCCGACGTCGCCGAGCGGCATCACCTCGATCACGGTGAGGTCCATGCCGCGGCCGTTCGCCCATTCGAGCAGGCCGGCGATTTCGTCCTCGTTGACGCCCTTGAGCGCCACGGCGTTGATCTTCACATGCAATCCGGCCGCCTGCGCGGCGTCGATGCCGGCTAACACCTTGTCGAGATCGCCCCAGCGTGTGATGGCGCGAAACTTGTCGGCGTCCAGTGTGTCGAGCGAAACATTGATGCGCTCGACGCCGTGCGCCTTCAGCTCGGAGGCGTATTTCTCCAGTTGCGAGGCATTGGTGGTGAGCGTGAGTTCCTTGAGCGC
>Ga0208355_1000978_pt1 | contig 12865 bp, 13 predicted proteins | sample NGESurdeep072012_6_FD_184458 | JGI IMG/M metagenome (GOLD analysis project Ga0208355, IMG submission 184458) | Arctic peat soil microbial communities from Barrow, Alaska - NGEE Surface sample 210-3 deep-072012 (SPAdes) | ecosystem: Environmental > Terrestrial > Soil > Wetlands > Peat ... | reverse complement strand
GGCTGATCGTCGCCGTCGTCCCGATCTTCCTGTCGGGTGCCTTCCTGGGTGGTATCCCGACCGGCTGGGTCGGCTATGCCCCACTGGCTGATCAGGCGCCACCTGGCATGGACGCGTACATGATGACGATCATCATCTTCGCGATCTCCAGTGCCATCGCCGGTGCGAACATCACTACCACCGTGCTGACCATGCGGGCTCGTGGCATGACGTGGAACCGGACGCCGATCTTCGTCTACGGGGTCGTCGCCAGCGTCGGCCTGGCCATCCCGGCGTTCCCTATGTTCATGGCGTCACAAGTCCTGCTCGGTCTCGACCGGACCATGGGGGCTCAGTTCTACATCGCTTCCGGCGGCGGCAGCCCCTGGCTGTACGCGAACCTGTTCTGGCTGATGGGACACCCCGAGGTCTACGTGATCTTGATCCCGGCCATAGCGGCCCTGATGGAGCTGACCGCGGTGTTCTCCCGCAAGCCGTTGTTCAGCTTCAACACCGCGGTGCTGGGCATCGTCGGCATCTCCGTCCTCAGCGTCATGGTGTGGGCGCATCACATGTACGCCTCCGGTTGGGCACCCAACCTCAACGGGGCCTTCATGCTGACCACGGAGATGATCTCCATACCCACCGGCATGCTCTTCCTTGTCATCCTGGGCACGATCTGGCGTGGACGGATCTGGACCCGGCTGCCGATGATGTCGACATACGCGATGCTGTGGAACTTCATCATCGGCGGGATCACCGGCCTCTACCTGTCCGATGTCCCGCTGGACTATGCCCTTCACGGGTCCATGTTCGTCACGGCCCACTTCCACTACACGCTCATGGGTGCGGGGTTGACCGGTGCGATTGGCGCCCTGGCGTACTGGTTCCCGAAGATGACCGGCCGGATGCTCAACGAACGATTCGGTTTCATCTCCTTCTGGCTGGTGCAGATTGGCTTCAACGTCACCTTCATGGGGATGTTTGCGGTGGGACTTGCGGGCCAACCGCGCCGGGTCTTCACCTACGACAACTTGCTGGCGACGGGGAACTTCGTCTCGACCATGGGCGCCTATGCCATCGGGATCGGAATGCTCTTCCTGCTGTACGCGGTGATCAGCTCCTGGCGGCACGGTGTGCTCGCTCCGTCCAACCCGTGGGGCAGCAAGACGTTGGAGTGGACGGTGCCCAACCCCATTCCGTTGGAGAACTTCGAGGTGCTTCCGGTCGTGACCTCCGATGCCTACGGCTATGGCGAGGAACCGTACGCGCCCGTCGAGGAGCCACAACCGCAGCCTGAGCTCGAACCGGTGAGCGTCGGCGCTACCGCCGATGTGGACAGCACTGAAGGAGCGCAGCCATGAGCACCACGACAGCTCCAGGGACGCCGATTCATCGCGAGGACGTCGACGTCGTCGGACGGCGCTGGCGGATGGGGGTCGGGTTCATCATCGTGGCGGACGCGTCGTTCGTCGCCGCCATGCTGTTCAGCTACCGGTACCTTCGGGGTCTCAACACCGAGGGCCGCTGGCTGGCGCACGGGTCGGCAACCGCGCCCATCTGGGGCGCCTGGCTGCTCGCAGCTGGACTGATCCTCAGTGCCGTGGTGTTCCGCTGGGGCGAGAAAGGCATTCGCGGCGGCGACAGAGCCCGGCTCGTCCTGGCCAGCGGTGTCGGCGTGGTCCTTCTGGTTCTGGTCGCTGTCGGGCAGGTCGTCCAGATCGCCGGCTTCCCCTTCGCAATGGCTGCAAGCGCGTACGCGTCGTCGATGTATCTCCTGGCGGGGGCCAATCTCTTCCACCTGGTTCTGACGCTGTTCCTGGGTCTGGCCATGTGGAACCGCGCCCGTGTGGGCAAGTACTCGGCCACCGAGAACTGGCAGGTCGGGATCGTTTCGCTGTGGTGGGCCTGGGTCGCCCTCGCAGCGGTGCTCAGCGCCGTCACCACATCCTTCATCACCAGTCCCACGGTCGGTGGCTGACCCGCCCGGGCGACGTCGTACGCATTAGCCCTGCGTGATCAGTTCTGGGGCACCGTCGGATTACCGATAGTTGCGACCCAGCCAGGTAGCGCCACCGGGGAGAACGCGGCGCCGTCACCGCGCACGACCCACAGGGCGGCCCCCTTCGCCGTGGCCGTGGTGGCGAAACCTACGTGACTTCCTGTGGGCGCAAGGTCAGTGACACCGGCAGGAGCGACGCCGTTGTCGGTCCATGTCACCCCGGCGTCCGCGGAGGAGTACATGTTGTCGCCGCCAGCTGCCCCGCCGAGCATCCACACCTCCTGGCCGTGACAACCCCACGCGGGTGGTCCCAGCGGAACTGTCAGGGGAGCACCGGTCGCCCAGGTGGCGCCTGCGTCCACGCTGGCGGCGATGGACATGGTCCCGCCCGCGTGCACGACCGGCAGCGTCCACGTCTGGCCGGCCCCGCACGGAGCCAACGCCGCGACCGCGTCCGAGCCGAGACCGACCACGGCGTCCCAGGTCAAGCCGGAGTCGGTGGTGGTGAATGCCACCGGCGTACCAGCAGGTCCGTGGCCGGTCAGCCAGCCCCGACCGCCCACGCTCCAGCTGAGCGCATCGAGGCGAAGCTGCCCGCCGGGCACCAGCCGTGAGGCGCTGGTCAGCACCCCCCAGCCGGTCTGACCCTCTGCGACAACAGTGCCGCCGCCCTCGCTCAAGACGGCGGTGACACCGCGAGGACCGAAACTGACGGACTCTCGAGCGAGCGTGAGACCACCCGGCAGCTGTCCAGGACTCCAGCTCTTGCCGGAGCTGGTACTGCGCAGGAGCGGGGAGACCACGAGCCGGTCGAACGGCAGGGCGGCCACCACCAGCTCACGAGAGCTGGCCGCCATGGTCAGCCCCCCGCCGGTGGGCACGGCGACAGGAGTGATGTTGATGACGTGCCGCCAACCATCCACCGTGCGCAGCACCAGGAACGCACCCCCGCTGGGCCACACGGCATCGCCGGAGCGGCCGTCACGCATCAGCAGCCAGGGTGACGCAGCGGGCAGCGGCGCCCCCGTGGCCGTGGCAAGCTGCTGCGCCCTGTCAGTGGCGGACAAGGGCGACACCGGTGCGGACGGGGACGGCGTACAGGCCGACAACAACAGAAGCACGCTGGCGAGCGCGAGTGTGCGTGCCCGATACTGTCCGCGGTGACCTCGGGGACGGTGAGGGCAGGTCGCCCAGGCCGGGGTCATGCCAGCAGCCTCCGGATCTCTTGCTGGATCAGAGTTGAGTAGCCCTGGGACAGCTCCGGGTTCGCTCCGTCGCCGAGGTACGCCACCATCGTCCCGTCGGGTGAGATGAAGTAGATGCCCTCGCCATGGGCGATCATGCCGACCGTTGGGACCTGAACGACGATGCCGTATGCCGCGAGCACGTCCCCCAGCTGCGCGGCCGGTCCGACCAGGAAGTGCCAGTTGGGCAGGTCAAGAAGGCCATGGGATCTGGTGAAGGCCTGGACATCCTCGACGCGGTGGAAGACCGGGTTGGTGTCGATCGCCACGATCTGCACCTTCTCAGCCAGCGGACCCAGTGCGCGTTCTGCAGCCGCGATCTGGTTGGCGATGATCGGGCAGTCATCGCTGCAGACCGGGTCGAGGAATGTGACCAGCGTGAGGGTGCCGCGCAGCCGTGACATCGACACCGTGGTGCCCGTCTGGTCCGTCAGCGTGAACTCCGGGGCCGGCCGGTGGGGCAGGGCGATGACGCCGCCACTGCTGTCGGCCACGACCGCTGATGCGTCGGGGGGCCCGAGCAGCGTGCCCAGCAGGAACAGCGGCACCACCAGCCCCGCGCCAACCCCCACCGTGGTGAGGCCGGCTCGCAGGGGCGGGCGGCGTTCGAGGGGGACGAGGCGCTCGACGGGGACCGGGTGCTCGAGGCCCCGTCCGCTTGGCGCGGCGCGAGACGGCCACCTCGCCCAGCCCGACGCGAGCACGACAGCCAGCGGCAGAGCCGTGTTGGGGTCGGTTGCCAGCCCACCCAACACCCCGAAGTCCTGGGCCAGCCACCAGGTGGCGAGGCACATGGTGATCCCGGCAGCGACGTAGGTGGACGCTGACGAGACGAGCAAACCGATGCCGACCGTGACCAGAATGATCACGATCGCGGCATTGATCGCGACAGGCTGGCTCTGCGCCAGATGCGACGCGACGGTGATCGGCGCCAGGAAGACGGTCGGCTGGCTGACGTGCGCGCCCATCTCGAACGGTACGGACAGCCCTCGCCCCGACCAGTTGCCCTCCCACGGAAGGGCCTGCACCGCAGCCGCGGCGAGCATCCACACCCCCGCCGCTCGTCGGGCCAGCCTCTCGGCGTTGCCACTGCTCCATCGATCCCACCGGACCAGCAGCAGCGCGGCCGCCATGACGTAGACCAAGATGGCGCCGGGCGCACCGCTGAGCCAAGATGCCCCCGTGGCAAACAGGCCACCGAAGAACTCACCGCCGACCCACACGACAGCGCTCCAGAACATGCTGGCCCACAGTGCTGATCGTGCGAGCAGACCCCGACCCCCGAGCAGCACGAGCAGCCCGAGGCCCAGTTCGATGCTCACTGTGACCGCGTCGGCTGCCACCGGGTGGTGCGTCCAGGTTTGGGCGAACGGTTGGACGAGATCGACCAACCAGCCCGGGCTGGTGATGATCCCCGGTGTCAGAGTGTGGGCGACGAAGCCAGCTGGCATGGCTGGTTGTGCCTGCAGCAGGCCGTCCACCAGCCACAGCAGTCCGAGCCCGATGCGTAGGAACCGCCGGGCTGGCGGCTCGACCTCCTTATCCGTCCGTGAACGAGCCAGCGGCGGCAGCCCCCGCAATGCGCGACGCCTTTGCCACCACCACACGGCGCCGCCGGTCAGCAGCCCAGCGCCGACCAACCACAGCAAGATGTGCAGGAGCAACGTGGCCAGCTGAGGGAACATGTCTGTGAGTACGTCGCCCGACATCAGCGCCCCCCGTGGCGTCGGCCGTGGGGCTGGCCGTTGCGTCTGCCGTTCGTCACGGTGACGACTGCATCGTGCACGGTCGCCTCCGTATCAGCCGGCCACTTCGCCCGTCGGGCGCCACATTCGCCAGGTCGCGCCGGCGATGGTGCGCAATGCTAACGCGGCACGCGTGACCGGGGAGCTTGTTTCTCCTACTGTCTCTCACATCGTGGTTCATTGATCTGACTGATCGAAGGAGGCTGGGTGTCCGTCTCCAACTCCGCTTGGGACCTTGTGATGTCCGGTCCGCTGGTGCTGGCGGCGCCCGTAGCCGTAGCTGCTGGCGCTCTCTCGTTCTTCTCCCCATGTTGTCTACCGCTCTTGCCGGGATACCTGTCGTTCGTGACCGGCAGCCTCGGGGCGGGCGCCGTGCGTTCGGGACCGCTCGGGCGGAGCCGCAGCACCTTGGTTGGTGCCGCTCTGTTCGTGCTCGGATTCGCCGCGGTGTTCACCAGCTACGGAGCTGCATTCGGTGGGTTGGGCGCTTTGCTGCAGTCGCACCAGCAGACGCTGACACGGGTCTTGGGGGGCTTCACGATCGTGCTGGGTCTGTTGTTCGCCGGGGCGCTGGCGAGGTTTTCGTGGGCCAACCGCAGCCTGAAGTTGCCCTGGCGCCCGCCGACTGGTGTGGTAGGCGCGCCGCTGTTGGGCATCCTGTTCGGACTGGGATGGACCCCCTGCCTCGGTCCGACCCTGGCGGCGGTTCTGACCTTGGCCACGACGACCGGAGGCGCGTGGCGCGGCGCCGCGCTGGCATTCGTGTACAGCCTGGGCCTCGGCATCCCGTTCCTGGTGGCCGCCGCATCGGCGGACCGGGCAATGGCAGCCTTCGACTGGCCGCGCCGACACGCAGCAGCACTGATGCGACTGGGCGGGCTGATGCTCGTGCTCGTCGGGGTGCTGCAGGTTTCGGGTGCCTGGGGCGCCATGATCGCCCGCATGCAGGGCCTGATCAGCGGGTTCCAGCTCCTGCTCTGAAGCCGAACCTGAATGCTGGGGTATCGTTCACAAACTGTGGACACCTCCGTGGCAGGACGACCCAACACCCGGCTGCACCCCGTGAGCAGGTGGTTGTCTGGTATCGCGATCAGCAGTGCCGTTGCGGCCTACGGCCTGATCATCTTCGGCAGTCACGTCCGGGTGAGCGACTCGGGCATGGGGTGCCCGGACTGGCCCCTGTGCGACGGCAACGTCGGACCGCTCCAGGAGTTTCACGCCCTCATGGAGCAGACGCACCGCTACTTGGCCGCCGTGGTTACGGTCCTGGTGCTCGCCACCGCCCTGCTCGCCCTGCGGGCCCGGACCCGGCCCGCGGCGATCCGCCCAGCGCTCTTCACTGTCGGGGTCATCGTGGTGCAGATCGCGCTTGGCGCACTGACGGTGATCGCCGGCAACGGCGCGCCGACGGTGGCTGCGCATCTGCTCGCTGGACTAGCGCTGCTCGGTGGTGCCACGGTCACTGCGGTCTGCACCCTGGTTCCCGTACGCGCCACCACCGGCCGCCGGTTGGGACGGGTCGGCTGGACGGCCATCAACGCAGCAGGCGTGCTGTTCGTCTCCGGTTCGCTGGTGGTCAACGCTGAGGCCGAGAAGGCGTGCGCGAGCTTCCCGCTCTGTCCGCCCGACCAGCCCGGCGCGTTGGTCGCGCTGCACCTGCTCCACCGCAGCATCGCCGTGCTGGCGGGGATCGCACTGCTCACCTTCGCGATGCACACCTGGCGGCGCTGGTCTTGCCTGCGCGGAGCCCGTCCGCTGGCCGCAACGCTGGTCGCCCTCGTCGTAGCCACCGCTGCCCTTGGCATCGTGAGCGCCCTACTGAAGGCGCCGCCGGGCTGGCAGGACCTGCACCTGGCCGGTGCAGCCGCCGTGCTCGCGGTCTCTGTGGCGCTGGCGGCTCTGGGCTGGCTGACAAGTGCGGACAACTCAGGCGAGGGGCCAGGGGTCGACCGGTCGATGCCGGCGCAGCCGGCGGCATCCACCGAGGCGCAGCGGTAGCGCGCTTGCACCGGCCGGTTCCACGGTCCCGTCCCGGGTCAGGTCGCCAGCCCGGACAGCGGGATGCGGAGGTTTCGACCGACGTTGACGCCGAATGAAGCGAGTGGCCGTCTGCCCAGTGCTGGCCATCACGACCCAGTGCTCAGTTCAATGGGCTTCACCCCTTGTCCGCGGTCGGTGATCTTGATGCTTTTGGGGTGCCAACATGGTGCGCACTACCGGACGAACGATGCTGACATCGACTCACGCTGCCGCACCATCGAAGGGTTGCCGCCTGCCCCTGGCAACTGCCACAGAGAGGGAGCTAGGTGCGCTTCATTCGTTCCCGAACGGTCATGAGCACTGGCTTGACCTACGATGGCTGACTTGAGCGGTCCAGCGTCCTTGTTGAGGGAACTGTGCAGAGATTTGGGAGTGTCGGGCTGGCCGTAGGCGCGGGGCTGGTCGCTGTGCTGAGCGCATGCTCGTCGAGCACTTCTCTTAGCCCGTCAACGGGTTCGTCGCCGTCCGCTTCGGCGTTGGCAACTCCGACGTCTGGCACGGCATTTGATAAGGCGCCTAGCCCAACGGTCGCAGCGTTGCCGTTCGTGAATCAGGACGGCCAGACAGTTACGTTGGACTCGTTCAAGGGGCAGACCGTTGTCTTGACCGACTTCTTGTCCTTGTGCCAGGAGGTCTGTCCGCTAACTGCCGGGAACTTTGGGCAGATCGCCGAGAAGGTGAAGATGGCGGGGGCCTCCAGCAAGATCACCCTGCTTGAAGTCACCGTTGATCCGGCCAGGGATACCACGGCCCGGTTGAAGGCCTACAGCAGAAACCTTGGCGCTCCCGTGAACTGGCAGTTCTGGACCGGCTCTCCGGCGAATATTGCTGCACTATGGAAGGAGATGGGGGTGTTCTACGAGAAGGTTGGCGAGGATCCGGGTATCCATCCCATCGACTGGTGGACCGGGAAGGGTCTTACCTACGACGTGGACCACCAGGATGTGGTGTTTGTGATTGGAGCGGATGGGCACGAAAAGTGGCTGATCCAGGGCAACCCGAACCTGCAAGGGGGGTCCGTTCCTCCATCCTTGGTGCACTTCCTTAACGCGAACGGTCAAGCCAACCTGGCCTCACCCGGGGCCCAATCCTGGACTTCTCGCGACGTGACAGCCGCCCTCACCTATGTAACGGGACAGCAGATCGGCTAACGCCCGTGCCATGTGGTCCAGTTGCTCTGTCCTACTGGTGAGGTCGAGTGCCTGAGTGGGTCAGGCTGCGCCGGTAGCGTTCACCAAGGAATTGTCGACCTCGACCATGATCACCGTGGGCGCGGGGACACCGACTCCAGGGATCTCATCCAGACGGGTCACTGGATCGATCCTCGGCAATGGCACTTGGTCTCACGTTCGGGTCTGCCATGGGTCTGCTCCGCCATCCGGCCGGTGAACTGTCGCCCGAGAGCCTGAACCAGCTCAACGAGCTGCCGCTGCTGGCCACGACGCACAATCACCGCGTCGACGCTCGAGGCTCGTCCCATCTGGCGGTCAGTCCTCCTGAAGCAGCTCGCTGACCAGGGTTTCGATCTCCCCACCTGTCACAGGTCCGATCACCCGCGCCGCCATCCGGCTGTGCCGATCCAGGATCAGCGTGCTGGGGATCCCCTTCTGGGGCAACAGGGGGAGCTGCCGGAGGAGGGCTCCGTCGGAATCGACCAGCTGCGGGTACGTCACTCCTGCCGTTGCGACGAACTGTGTGGCCGCGGTGGTGGTGTCCGTCTCGTCGATACCGATGAAGCGGACCTTCTGTGTCGCCAGCTGGCGATCCAGGCGAGCAAGCACTGGGGACTCATCCCGGCATGGTGCGCACCACGATGCCCAGATGTTGAGGACGACGACGTTGCCCGCGAGGTCGTCCAGCGCGAACTGCCCGCCCTTGAGCGTCGTACCGCTCAGGTTGGGGGCCATGCGTCGATCACTGATCGCGATGCGGCTGACACCGGGGGACTCGGCCGTTGGAGTGACGTCACCGGTCGACGACGTAGCGGCGCCGGCACAGGCTGCTGGCAGGAGAGCTGCGACCATGAGCGCGGCCATGCGGACGCGAGAGCCTGATGGGAGTGGCACGACACATCAGGGCCTTTCTGATCCTGGGTGCTGCATGACAAGATGCGGTCTGCGCCTTCGTCAGCAGATAATCCCGGTCGTCGGTTCAGATTCACTGACAAACGGACCGATCGCTGTGCAAAGACCGCTCGCTCTGCCACAATCTTCGCAGGGATCGGAGTGAAATGGTTGATATCGCGAACCACCGTGTTGAGATTGGGCGCAATTCCTCACATTTCGCGGCAACGGTGAGGGCTTACGTGGCTTTGACCAAGCCTCGGATCATCGAGCTTCTCTTGGTCACGACTGTGCCGGCCATGATGCTGGCGGCGCGGGGGCTGCCCTCAATGGGTCTGTTGGTCGCCACCTTGGTGGGGGGCACGTTGGCCGCAGGAAGCGCGAACGCGCTGAACTGCTACTACGACCGTGACATCGATGCCATCATGGTGCGCACGAAGAATCGCCCGCTCAACCATTCCTTGGTCGGTCCTCGTAGCGCCCTCGTCTTCGGCTTTGCCCTCGGTGGGTTGTCCTTGGTGTTGCTGTGGTTGACGACCAACGCCCTCAGTGCCGGGCTCGCGGCAGCGGCGATCGCCTTCTATGTGGTTGTCTACACGAGGCTGCTCAAGCGCCGCACATCCCAGAACATCGTTTGGGGGGGCGCCGCGGGCTGCATGCCGGTGCTGATCGGTTGGACGGCGGTGACCGGCCGGCTGGCCTGGGCGCCAGTGGTGCTGTTCTTGATCGTGTTCTTGTGGACGCCACCGCATTTTTGGGCCCTGGCGATGCAGTTCAAACAGGATTATGCGGCGGCGCGCGTCCCGATGCTCCCCGTCGTGGCGACCGAAGAGGTGGTCACATCCAGGATCGTCATGTACTCCTGGGCGATGGTCGCCACCTCGCTGTTGCTATGGCCAGTAGCTCGGACCGGTCCGTTGTACGCGCTCGCCGCAGCTGTGTTGGGCGCGGTGTTCCTGCGAGAGGCGTACGCACTGCGGCGCCGGGTTCGAGAAGGGTTGTCGGCTCATTCCGGCAGGCTCTTCCACTGGTCGATCACTTATCTGAGCCTTCTCTTTCTGGCGGTCGCCGTCGAGAATATGGTGCCCGCAGGCTGGCGTTGACGGCACTGTTGGGCGGGCCGCCGGGTGGGTCCGCGGCCTGGAGCTTGGCGAGGTATTCCTGCCACGCAACCAGACCGGGGTCGGGTTGCGTGGCAGCTGGTGGGTCGTGCGGTACGACGCGGCCGGGTGGGCTGTCGTGCAGCAGGCGCCACCATATGTAGGTGCCCAAGATGGCGAACAGCGGCCATTCGAAGGCATAGACCCAGGCAACCTGCCGGCCGGCCAAGGCACGGGTGAGCTCGAACCATCCAGCAAACAAGCATGAAGGCACCCCGACGACAAAGGGGAGGTGCAGCCGGGCCAGGGAGGACCATCGCCCTGGTTCGTGGCCTGTGGTCGAAGATCCTGCGGCCGGGGGCTCTCGCCCACCCGGGCAGGGGTCAGGATCAGGCACGGGACCGTCCTAGTAGCTCCGTTGCGTTGACGGCGTCGAGGCGTCGCCCCTTGCGTGCCTCACTGAGCAACCACTCGTGAGCGGCCAGTGCTATCCATCCGGCATCGATTGCCATGCTGCCCGCCCACATGAGGGCACCACCCAGCTGTTGGTCGGCGAGGGGTCCGGGGCCGAAGGGTCGATGTACCTGGGCGTAGAAGGGGTACATCACGAAGGGGGAGGCGTAGATGAAGAAACCGGTCATGGTCTCGGGCACCATCATCAAGGACAGCGACACCATCCGAAGGGCCGGTGACAGTCTGCGGGGTGCGAGGTTCCCTGGCAGCAGCGGATAGAAGTAGAGCAGGGCGGCACCGAGGTACAGCGGGTGCTCCACGAACCGGTGCATGTTCTCGTGCTCGAGCGTGAGCTCGTAGAACGGGGTGAAATGCGTCCCGACGATGACCAGTGCAAGCAGCAGCCAGGTTGTCACCGGATTGGCGAGGGCATACGCCAGCCGGCTTCTCAACACGGGAACCACCCAGCGCCGGCGAAGCCGTGGCGAGCTCACCCGCAGGATCAGCAGCACGGGGGCTCCGAGCACCAGCAGGGGCGCGCAGACCATGACCAGAACGATGTGCTGAACCATGTGCGCCCAGAAGAAGGTGTCATCGAAGGCGCCGATCGGGCCTTGGAGGCTCACCCAGAGCAGGGCTATTCCCGACTGAAAATAGGCACTTTTGCGACCGGACCATGGTGAATCAGGGTGGCGGGCGCTCACGGTCCGCGCACCCCAGGCGTAGAGCACCGCCGCCATGCCCAACGGGGCAGCGAGGGCTGGATCGAAAGTCCACGTGCCGAGGAAGCTCAACCAGTGCAGCACGGTGACAAATGCTAACAGCGCGCGACTTAGGGAGTAAGAAAAATCGTCGATTCAAGGGTCCTGGTGCCCGCGGCGGTATTCACCGGCCAACTATTGATCGGTTGGTCCAACGACTACCTCGACGCCGAGCGGGATCGGGCCGTGCACCGGTCCGACAAACCCGTCGCGGCAGGGGCGGTGGCGCCCCGCGCGGCTGTTACGGCCGCCGTGATTGCACTTATCCTGACCCTCGCACTGTCGGCTGGGGTGGCGGCTCGGCCGCACTGGTCACCGTGCTGTGCGGCTGGGCCTACAACCTGGGCCTGAAGTCGACTGTCCTGTCCTGGCTGCCGTACGCGATCGCCTTCGGAATGCTGCCGGCGGTTACGACCCTGTCGGCTTCGCCCTCACGGTGGCCGGCGGCCTGGGCGCTGATCGCCGGTGCGTTGATCGGCGTGGCCGCTCATCTCGCCAACGTGCTGCCGGACCTGCGCGAGGACGTCGCCAACGGGGTCCGCGGACTACCGCGCCGGCTCGGCGCCAAGGCCGCCACCGCACTGACCGCCGCGGGGATCCTGTTGACCGGGTCGGCGGTCATCTTGTTCGGTCCCGGCGGGCAGCCTGGCTTGTGGCGCTGGACCGGCTTCATCGTCGCGGTGCTGGTGGCCGGTGCGGCCGCCACCATCGCCTACCGCAACCCGTCGTCGCGAATGTTCTTCCTCACCACGATCCTGATCGTCGCGCTGAACCTGGTCTTCCTCGCACGGTCCGGCACCCGCCTGTGAATCGGGCCACCGGACAGCGTCCAGCCGTAAGTCATCGGCTGGACGAAGATCGACGTGGTGAGCTGACACGCGATCTCAACATGATGGCCCGGCTCTGAGGCGTCGGGCTCAATGTCGTGGCGCAACGCTGTGACTGCGAATTGTTCGCTGGGGTGTCCGGCTTTCGTCGGTTGTCACCGGCTGTCTGTGGGGAATGCGCACGTAAGTTGTCGATGGAAGGGACGTTTTCGCTGGTCAGGGGCTTGTCGCCCATGGTCTGTAAATCCATCGCGAAAGCTTCGAAGGTTCGAATCCTTCACCTGCCACCACGTGCGCGAGAGGGCCTTTGACCAGCGGAAACGTGGTCGGAGGCCCTCCTTCTTATACCTGGCGGGGGTATTCAAAATGACCTTGTTTTGGCGGTCATCAGGTTCTGGGGTCGCAGGCCTGTGATGCGATGTAGGAGCGGGGCCTCCTCCGCTCCCCACGTGACACCTCCCAGCGTGATGATTGGGAGCGTTCATGTGCGACACGCGAGGGCAAGGAGGCCCACGATGGAAGCGTATGCCGGTAAACAGTTTGTAGGAATCGATCTGCACCGTCGCCGGACGGTGATCGTGCGGACCACCGAGGGTGGTGAGGTGCTCGAGAGTGTGCGGATCGTCAACGACGTCGAGCGGTTGGCGTCTG
>Ga0208355_1000977_pt1 | contig 12889 bp, 12 predicted proteins | sample NGESurdeep072012_6_FD_184458 | JGI IMG/M metagenome (GOLD analysis project Ga0208355, IMG submission 184458) | Arctic peat soil microbial communities from Barrow, Alaska - NGEE Surface sample 210-3 deep-072012 (SPAdes) | ecosystem: Environmental > Terrestrial > Soil > Wetlands > Peat ... | reverse complement strand
CCGTTAATGAAAACATCAACGCTCACTACGCGATCAGCGACAAGCCGATGAGCCAAGCGGAATGGGATAAGGCTTACACAACGCCGGCTGCTACGGCGCATTAACCGGATAATTACCGGCAATAAGCCGGCTTGCTCTTCGATCCCGAGACTGACGCCTACCGGCCGAAAGACGACGAACACAATTACAGCCTCAAGCTGCTGTGATCGATCAGGCGGCAAGTAGGCGATCAGACGACCTGCAGCCAGCTTCCGGCTGCTGGCCTCAACCTACAGATTGCTACAAGGCATCAAAATATCGCTTAGGTTGTGTTGCGCGATGTGGGCCGAAGCGGCTGAAATTGCCACCTTTGGCGAGCGCCGTTAGGGCAGACGTTGGGGCAGCGTTTATCAATGAAATAGTTTTGTAAGTTCAAACAAGTACTTGAGCTTAGATGAGGAAGGAAGACTACTCCGCCGCCTGCACGCCCTTCTTGCGCTTATTCTCCCGCCGCCCCAGCACCGGCGCCAAAAATGCGCCGGTGTAGCTGCGCTTGACCTTCACAATATCCTCCGGCGTGCCCTGCGCGACGATCTCGCCGCCGCCGTCGCCGCCTTCGGGGCCGAGGTCGATGATCCAGTCGGCGGTCTTGATCACTTCCAGATTGTGCTCGATCACCACCACGGAATTGCCGGTCTCCACCAGCTCGTGCAGCACGTCCAGGAGCTTCGCCACGTCGTGGAAATGCAGCCCGGTGGTCGGCTCGTCCAGAATATAGAGCGTGCGGCCGGTGGCGCGCTTGGACAGCTCCTTGGCGAGCTTGACGCGCTGCGCCTCGCCGCCGCTTAGCGTCGTGGCCTGCTGGCCGACATGGATGTAGTCGAGGCCGACGCGGTGCAAGAGCGCCAGCACGTCGCGCACGCGCGGCACCGCCTTGAAGAATTCCAGCGCCTCTTCCACCGTCATGTCGAGCACGTCGGCGATCGACTTGCCCTTGAACAGCACCTCGAGCGTCTCGCGGTTGTAGCGCTTGCCCTTGCAGACGTCGCAGGTGACGTAGACGTCGGGCAGGAAGTGCATTTCGATCTTGATCACGCCGTCGCCCTGGCAGGCCTCGCAGCGGCCGCCCTTGACGTTGAACGAGAAGCGGCCGGGCTCGTAGCCGCGCGCCTTGGATTCGGGCAGCGCCGCGAACCATTCGCGGATCGGCGTGAAGGCGCCGGTGTAGGTCGCAGGGTTGGAGCGCGGCGTGCGGCCGATCGGCGACTGGTCGATGTCGATGATCTTGTCGATGTGCTCGAGGCCCTCGATGCGGTCGTGCGCGGCCGGCGCCAGCGAAGCGCCGTTTAACTTGCGCGCCACCGCGTTGTACAACGTGTCCACCAGCAGCGTGGACTTGCCGCCGCCGGAGACGCCGGTGACGCAGGTGAACAGGCCGAGCGGAATCTCGGCGTCGATGTTCTTGAGATTATTGCCGCGCGCGTTGACCACCTTGATGGTGCGCCGCTTGTTGGGCGGCTTGCGCTCCAGCACCGGCACGCTGAGTTCGCCGGAGAGATATTTGCCGGTCCATGAACGCGGCGTGGCGATGATGTCGTCGACCGTGCCTTCCGCCACGATGTGGCCGCCGTGAATGCCGGCGCCCGGGCCGATGTCGAGCACGTAATCGGCGGTGCGGATGGCATCCTCGTCGTGCTCGACCACGATCACGGTGTTGCCGAGATCGCGCAGGCGCTTGAGGGTCTCGAGCAGGCGCGCGTTGTCGCGCTGGTGCAGGCCGATGGACGGCTCGTCGAGCACATACAGCACGCCGGTGAGGCCGCTGCCGATCTGCGAGGCCAGCCGGATGCGCTGGCTCTCGCCGCCGGACAATGTGCCGGACGGGCGGGCGAGCGTGAGATAATCGAGCCCGACATCGACCAGGAACTTCAGCCGTTCGCGGATTTCCTTGAGCACGCGCACGCCGATTTCATTCTGCTTGGGGTTAAGGTGCTTGGGCAGTTCGGTGAACCAGGCGCTGGCGCGCTTCACGCTAAGCTCGGCCACCTCGGAGATATGCTTGGTCGCGATCTTGACGCAGAGCGCCTCCGGCTTGAGCCGGGCGCCGTGGCAGGCCGCGCAGGGCACATCGGTGAAATATTTCAGCAGGTCCTCGCGCGCCCACTCGCTTTCGGTCTCCTTGAAGCGGCGCTCGAGATTGGTGATGACGCCCTCGAACGGCTTCTTGGTGGTGTAGCCGCGCAAGCCGTCGTCATAGACGAATTTGATGTCGTCCTCGCCCGAGCCGTACAGGATGGCGTCTTGCGTTTTCTTCGGCAGGTCCTTCCATTTCACGTCGAGCGTGAAGCGGAAATGTTTGGCCAGCGCGTCGAGCGTCTGGATGTAATAGGGCGAGCTTGATTTCGCCCAGGGCGCGATGGCGCCCTTGCGTAAGCTGGCGTCGGGGTCGGGGATCACCAGGCTGGCGTCGATGTGCTGCTCGACGCCGAGCCCGCCGCATTCCGGACAGGCGCCGAACGGATTGTTGAACGAGAACAGCCGCGGCTCGATTTCCGGGATGGTGAAGCCGGACACCGGACAGGAGAATTTCTCCGAGAAGATCAGCCGCTCGGCATTGGCATTGCGTCCGCGATTGGCGGTCGCCCCGGTCGCTTTGGTGTCGGCGAGTTCGACCATCGCCAGCCCGTCGGCGAGCTTGAGGCATTGCTCGAGCGAATCCGCCAAGCGCGCCGAGATGTCCGGCTGCACCAGCAGGCGATCCACCACCACGTCGATGTCGTGGGTGAATTTCTTGTCGAGCGCCGGCACGTCGGCGATCTCGTAGAACTTGCCGTCGATCTTGACGCGCTGGTAGCCCTTCTTGAGGAACTCAGCCAATTCCTTGCGGTACTCGCCCTTGCGGCCGCGCACCACCGGCGCCAGCACATAGATGCGCGTGCCTTCCTTCAGCGCCATCACCTTGTCGACCATCTGCGACACGGTCTGGCTTTCGATCGGCAGACCGGTGGCCGGCGAGTAGGGCACACCAATGCGCGCCCACAGCAGGCGCATGTAGTCGTAAATCTCGGTGACGGTGCCGACGGTGGAGCGCGGATTCTTCGAGGTGGTCTTCTGCTCAATCGAGATCGCCGGCGACAGCCCGTCGATCTGGTCGACATCCGGCTTCTGCATCATCTCGAGGAACTGCCGCGCGTAGGCCGACAGGCTCTCGACGTAGCGGCGCTGGCCCTCGGCATAGATGGTGTCGAACGCCAAAGAAGACTTGCCCGAGCCGGACAGGCCGGTGAACACGACGAGCTGGTCGCGCGGAATGGCGACGTCGATGTTCTTGAGATTGTGCTCGCGCGCGCCGCGGATCGTGATGGCGCGGGCGTCGCGGGGCAGCTGGCTGGGGCGTTCGGACATGCCGCCAGAACGTAGTAAGAACGGGCCGGTTTTGCCAGTGCAGGCCCGGCTGCGGTTGAAAACTATCCGCCAAAAAGACAAGGGTCGGCGCGAGACCGGCCCTGTTCAGGTCTTTGCAGGCGTCGCGGCTAGAAGTGGTAGTTTATGCCTCCCCGAACGATGCTGGTCTTGAACGTGACGTCGGTGGCCACGCCGCATGTCGCCACGCTGCAGTTTGCCTTGCCGAGATCGACATAGAGATATTCGACCTTGGCCGACCAGGCGCCCATGAAGGCGTATTCGAGGCCGCCGCCGCCGGTCCAACCGAACCTGGTATCGGTTTCCGACGCGCCGCCGACCGGCGTCATCTTGACGTCGCCAAATGCCGCGCCGCCGGTGATGTAGGGCATCCAGCGATCCATGGCATAGCCGATGCGGCCACGCGCCGTTGCGAGCCAATCGTTTTTCGTTTCGCAACAGATGGTGGCGTCGGTGCCCTTGATCCAGCTGGCGTCGACGTCGCCTTCCAGGCCCCAGACCCATAAGCCGGTCTGCAGATTGTAACCAATCGTGCCGCCGGCCAGCGCGCCGCGGACGTTGAAGTCGCCGGTGGTGCCGCCGGCGCTGGTCCAGTTTGATGTGCCAAAGCCGTAGCCGCCGTTGATGCCGACATAGAACCCGGTCCAATTCCACGGTGCGGCGTAAGGTGCCTTGAAGGCGGGCTGCGGGAAGTCGGCGGCAAATGCTGGCAATGCCATCGCGGCAGCCAACAGGCCCGCGCAGGCCGCGAGAGTGAAACGATTCATCGTGTGACCTCCTGAAAATTTCGGCCAAAGCGAACTCGGAACAGGAGGCGGACCGTATACGTTGTGGTTGATTCGAGCTGTGACTTTATAGCAACAGAAAAGGCAAATTAGTGAGCCGAATCAAATGCCTAAATGGTTAAAATCTATGAGAACAAAAAAAGAACAAGACTGCGTTCTGGGATTGCGCTACAACCCAGGCGGGGTGCCAGAAGCCCTGTGGATTAAGGCCGAACAAGCTTGCCGCACGAGGGCCAACGTCTAGGGTGAAAAGTTAATTTTCGGGGCCGCGCGCGGCGGGCGGCCCCCTTACCGGCGAGCGGCGGCGACTGGCAACGAGGTCGCACGACCGCAGATCGCCACGCGGAGAGCATCATGGCAGGTAGCGTCAACAAGGTGATCCTCATCGGCAATCTCGGTGCGGATCCGGAAATTCGCCGCACCCAGGACGGCCGTCCGATCGCGAATTTGCGGGTGGCCACCTCGGAAAGCTGGCGCGACAAGACCACCGGCGAGCGCAAGGAAAAAACCGAGTGGCACCGGGTGGTGATCTTCAACGAGGGCCTGTGCAAGATCGTCGAGCAATATCTCAAGAAGGGCTCGAAGGTTTACCTGGAAGGCGCGCTGCAGACGCGCAAATGGCAGGACAAGGACGGTCACGACCGCTACTCGACCGAAGTGGTGCTGCAGGGCTTCAATTCGCAGCTCACCATGCTCGATACCCGCGGCGGCGGCGGCGCCAGTGCCGACAGCGGCGATGACTTCGGTTCCAGCGGCCCCAGTGCCGGATCGAGCGCGGCGCGCGAGCGCAAGCCGGCGCTGGCCGGCGCCGGCAAGTCGGGCGACATGGACGACGAGATTCCGTTCTGAGAGCGGGCGACTCACGCCGCATTAGCAACGCTCGCTAGCGAAACGATCACCCCGCCAGCGCGGCGCGCACGCCGTCGATGACGAATTGTACGGCGAGCGCGGCCAGCAGCACGCCGAGCAGGCGCGACAGCACGACATTGGCAGTGGTGCCGAGCAGCGTCGCGATCCGCACCGCCAGCGTGAACGCGACAAAGCAAAGCACCAGCACGACCGCGACGACGCCGAGCAGCATGGCCAAGCGCGACGGGTCGCCGCCGGCGCGGCCGGCGAGCAGCACGCTGGCGGTGATGGCGCCGGGGCCGGCCATCAACGGAATGGCGAGCGGGAAGGCGGCGATGTTGCGCACGTGCTCCTCGATCGCTTCCTCGGCCTGTTTCGATTGCCGTTCGATGCGCAGGCCGAACACCATTTCCGACGCGATCGAGAACAGCAGCAAGCCGCCGGCGATGCGGAAGGCGGGGAGGCCGATCGACAGCGTGCGCAGCAGCCAGTCGCCGATTAGCGCGCTGCCGGCAAGGATCGCCGCCGCGATCAGGCAGGCGCGCAGCGCCACGGCGCGGCGTGCGCGGTCCGGCAGGCCGTGGGTGATCGCGACAAAGGTCGGCACCAGGCCGAGCGGATCGACCACGACGACCATGGTCACCAGGGCGGAGATCAGGAACTCGAGCGGCATGAGCTTCGCGTAGCGGTCGTGTTCGGTTGGGTCAAATGGGCTGCGAAACGGCGGTGATGTATGGCCGTTTTGCAGCCCGCCGCGCGGCTTTCCAGAATTCGAATAAACTATTGAAAAACAACAGATAATAAGCCTGTATCCGCCGCGATTTCGGGTGGCAATGCCGAGGTGAATCAGTTAAGAAAATCGGACCGTAAAACACGCGCGGGAAGCCAGCTTTGTCCGACGTCGAAAACCCGAAATCGGGGGACGGTAGTCCCACCGACATACGCCCCATCTCGATCACCGAGGAGATGAAGCGCAGCTATCTCGATTACGCCATGAGCGTGATCGTGTCGCGGGCGCTGCCCGACGTGCGCGACGGCTTGAAGCCGGTGCACCGGCGCATCCTGCATTCGATGAACGAGCAGGGCCATACGCCCGACAAGAAATACGTCAAATCGGCGCGCGTGGTCGGCGACGTGATGGGCAAATACCACCCGCACGGCGACCAGGCGATCTACGACGCGCTGGTGCGCATGGCGCAGGATTTCTCCATGCGCCTGCAACTAATCGATGGGCAGGGCAATTTCGGCTCGGTCGACGGCGATCCGGCGGCGGCCATGCGCTACACCGAATGCCGGCTGGCCAAGCCCGCGATGGCGCTGCTCGACGACATCGACAAGGACACCGTCGACTTCCAGGCCAACTATGACGGCAATGAACACGAGCCGGTGGTGCTGCCGGCGCGCTTTCCCAATCTTCTGGTCAACGGCGCCGGCGGCATCGCCGTCGGCATGGCCACCAATATCCCGCCGCACAATCTGGGCGAACTGATCGACGCCTGCGTCGCGCTGATCGGCAATCCGGCGCTGAGCATCGACGATCTCAACGCCATCGTGACCGGGCCGGATTTTCCGACCGGCGGCATCATTCTCGGCAAGGCCGGCATCCGCAGCGCCTATCACAGCGGCCGCGGCTCGATCGTGATGCGCGGCAAGGTCGCGTACGAGACCATCCGCAAGGAACGCGAGGCGATCGTCGTCACTGAGATTCCCTATCAGGTGAACAAGGCCAGTATGGTCGAGCGCATCGCCGAGCTGGTGCGCGAGAAGAAAATCGACGGCATCGCCGACCTGCGCGACGAGAGCGACCGCGACGGTTATCGCGTGGTGATCGAGCTCAAGCGCGACGCTGAGCGCGACGTCGTACTCAACCAGCTTTACCGCTTCACCCCGCTGCAATCCTCGTTCGGCGCCAACATGGTGGCGCTCGACGGCGGCCGCCCGCTGCTGATGACGCTGAAGGATATGCTCGCGGCCTTCATCGCCTTCCGCGAGGAGGTGGTGTCGCGGCGTACCAAGCATCTGCTCGGCAAAGCGCGCGACCGTGCCCATATCCTGGTCGGCCTCGCTATCGCGGTCGCCAATATCGACGAGGTGATCAAGCTGATCCGCGCCTCGAACGACGCCAACGAGGCGCGCGAGGCTTTGATGGCGCGCGAATGGCCGGCGACCACGGCGGCCACGCTGATCGAATTGATCGACGATCCGCGCCACAAAGTGAGCGCCAAAGGCACCGCGCGGCTGTCGGTCGAACAGGCGAAGGCGATCCTCGATCTGCGCCTGCAACGGCTCACGGCGCTCGGCCGCGACGAGATCAAGGCCGAGCTCGACAAGCTCGCCAGCGAGATCGCCGACTACCTGGAAATCCTGCGCTCGCGCGCGCGCATCCAGACCATCATCAAGGACGAGCTGGCGGCGCTGAAAGAGGAATTCGCCACGCCGCGCCGCACCGTCATCGCCGAGGAAGAGGGCGAAGTCGAGGATGAGGACCTGATCCAGCGCGAGGACATGGTCGTGACCGTCTCGCATCTCGGCTACATCAAGCGCGTGCCGCTTTCGACCTATCGCGCGCAGAAGCGCGGCGGCAAAGGCCGCGGCGGCATGCAGGTGCGCGAGGAGGACTTCGTCAGCCGGCTGTTCGTCGCCTCGACCCACACGCCGGTGCTGTTCTTCTCCTCGGCCGGCCAGGTCTACAAGGAAAAGGTCTGGCGGCTGCCGCTGGCGGCGCCGCAGGCGCGCGGCAAGGCGCTCATCAATATTCTGCCGCTCGATCAGGGCGAAACCATTACCACCATCATGCCGCTGCCCGAGGACGAGACGACCTGGGGCCAGCACGACGTGGTGTTCGCCACCACCAAGGGCAATGTGCGGCGGAACAAGCTGTCGGATTTCGCGAAGATCAGGCCCTCCGGCATCATCGCCATGAAGCTCGACGACGGCGACGCCATCGTTGACGTGCAGATTTGCACAGAGAAGGACGATGTGCTGCTGACGGCGGACGGCGGCCAGTGCATCCGCTTTGCGGTGCCGGAGGTGCGCGTATTCTCAGGGCGCACGTCCGACGGGGTGCGCGGCATCGCGCTCGGCAAGGACGACAAGGTGATTTCCATGTCGATCCTCGGCCATGTCGAGGTGACCGCCGATGAACGCACCGCCTATCACAAGCGCGCCAGCGCCATCCGGCGCGGCGCCGGCGTTGAGCTGGAAGCCGCACCCGAGGAGGCAGCGGAAGCGGCGGAAGCCGGCACCAACGGCGGCATCGAGCTCGGCGAGAAGCGTTATGTCGAATTGTCGGCGGCCGAGCAGTTCGTGCTCACGCTGTCGGAGCGCGGCTACGGCAAGCGCTCATCGTCGTACGAGTACCGCACCACCGGCCGCGGCGGCAAAGGCATCGTGGCGATGTCGCTCACCACCAAGACCGGCAAGATTGTCGGCTCGTTCCCGGTCGAGGAGTCCGACCAGGTCATGCTGGTCACCGACGCCGGCAAGCTGATCCGCACTACGGTCGCCGGCATCCGCATCGCCGGGCGCTCGACGCAAGGCGTGATCGTGCTCAACACGCACGAGGACGAGCGCGTGGTCTCGGTCGAGCGCTTGAGCGAGGACGAGGGGGAGTAGTTCGTCGATCACCCCGGCACGACAAGGAAATAGATTATGACCACAAACCAATATCACGAGCCCGCCGATGAGTTGCCGACGGAGATTCGCACCTTCGCCCGCATGGTGACTTCGCTCCAGGAAGAATGCGAGGCCATCGGCTGGTACGAGCAACGTATTGCGCTCGAGAAGAACAAGTCCGCCCGCGCCATCATGGCGAGTGCGCAAAAAGAAGAATTCAAGCATTTCGGAATGGCGCTGGAATTCCTGCTGCGCCAGAAAAAGGACTGGCGGGACATCCTCAAGGAGATTCTGTTCACGACCGGCGATATCGTGAAAGCCGGCGGGAAGGCGGAAAAAGACGCCGACTAGTTTGCTGGTCACCGACGCCGGCAAGCTGATCCGCACGCCGGTCGCCGGCATCCGCATCGCCGGGCGCACGACGCAAGGCGTGATCGTGCTCAACACCGCCGAGGACGAACGCGTGGTGTCGGTCGATCGGTCGATCGGTCGAGCGGTCGAGCGGCTGAGCGGGGAAGACGGCGAGTAAGCCCCAACGATGTCATGCCGGTGGATTCCGGGTCCACGCGCCGAGCCTGTCATCGGGCCGGCCTTTGGCCAGGCCATTGGCGCGTGTCCCGGAATGACCGGGTGCTAATTGATGCGGTCGGTGGTGACCAGCCGGATGCGCGGGTTGCCGAAGGGCGTGCCGACGCAATTGAGATACGGCCAGGAGCGCTGCGTGCAGGCCTTCAAGGCGGTCTCGGCCGGCTTCGACAGCGGACCGGCATCGACCGGGGCGCTCGGCGCGGACAGCACGGTGACGGCGGCGGCGATGGTCGCGGCGACCATGACGGCGGTGGTGGTTTTCAGCATGACGGCCCCCTGTTTTGGCGTCTTGCCGGTTGGTCGCGGGGGCAGGGCAACAGGTTCACGGGAAGCGGCCTTGCGGGGGGCAAAAACCCGGGTTAGACCCCCGCTTATGCTGCGGACCGCCCTTTACGCCGGGTCATTCGACCCCGTCACCAACGGCCATCTCGACGTGGTGCGCCACGCCGTCCGGCTGGCCGACAAGCTGGTGCTGGCGGTCGGCGTCAATCCCGGCAAGGCGCCGCTGTTTTCCGCCGATGAGCGCTTAGGGATGCTCAAGGAGATCTGCGCGCCGCTGGCGCGCGCGGCCAAGTGCGAACTGGACTACGTGACCTTTTCCGGCCTGGTGGTGGAGGCCGCGCGCAAGGCGGGTGCCACGATTCTGATCCGCGGCCTGCGCGACAGCACCGATTTCAACTATGAAATGCAGATGGCGGGGATGAACGAGGCGATGGCGCCCGAAATGCAGAGCGTGTTCCTGCCGGCCTCGCCGGCGGCGCGCCCGATCACCGCCACATTGGTGCGTCAGATCGCCGGCATGGGCGGCGACGTCACCGCCTTCGTGCCGGCCGCCGTGGCGGCGCGGTTGAAAAAGAAGTTTTCGCGTTAGCGCATGATCCCGAAAAGTGGGAACCGGTTTTCGGACAAGATCATGCGCAATCAAATAAGCCAGGAGCCTTCATGATCCGCATTCTCGCTGTCGTATGCGCACTCGTTTGCGTCGGACCCGCGCTGGCGCAGGTGAAATTGCCGGCCGGGCTCGATCCGCAGAACACCGTGCTGCTCGACACCACAAAAGGCCGCATCGTCATCAAGCTGCGCAACGACATCGCGCCCAAGCACGCCGAGCGCATCAAGCAGCTGGCGCGCGACGGCTTCTACAACAACGTGCCGTTCCACCGCGTGATCGCCGGCTTCATGGCGCAGACCGGCGATGGGCAGAACGGTGACGGCACCGGTGGCTCGAAATATCCGCAGCTCAAGGCCGAGTTTTCCAATGTGCCGTACACCCGCGGCGTGGTCGGCATGGCGCGCACCTCCGATCCGAATTCGGCCAATTCGCAATTTTTCATCATGTTTGCCGAGAATTCCGGCCTGAATGGCCAGTACACCGTGATCGGGCAGGTGATGTCCGGCATGGACGTGGTCGACAAGCTCAAGAAGGGACCGGAATCCGCGAATGGCGCGGTCTCCGATCCCGACAAGATTCTGAAGATGCAGGTCGCCGCCGACGCGAAGTGAGTTAGCAACAACAGGAACAAGCCAATGGCCAAGCCGGAAGATACCCTCACGCTGGAAACCACCAAGGGCAAGGTGGTGATCGCCATGCGGCCCGACCTCGCGCCCGGCCACGTCGCGCGCATCAAGGAGCTGGTGAAAGAAGGCTTCTACGACGGCATCGTGTTCCACCGCGTGATCGACGGCTTCATGGCGCAGACTGGCTGCCCGCAGGGCACCGGCACCGGCGGCTCCGGCAAGAAGCTCAAGGCCGAGTTCAACAAGGAGCCGCACGTGCGCGGCACGGTGTCGATGGCGCGCGCGGCCAGCCCCGATTCCGGCGACAGCCAGTTCTTCATCTGCTTCGACGACGCCCACTTCCTCGACAACCAGTACACCGCCTGGGGCAATGTGATCGAGGGCATGGAAAACGTCGACAAGATCAAGAAGGGCGAGCCGGTCAAGGACCCCGACAAGATCATCAAGGCGACGATGGGGGCGTGAGCCAGCCCGTGTGGCCCTCCCTCATGCCGGGGGAGGTATAAGAAGGCCATGCGCACCGACCTGTTCGACTTCGACCTGCCCACGGACCGCATCGCGCTGCGGCCGGCGAGCCCGCGCGACGCCGCGCGGCTCCTGGTGGTGCGGCCGGGCGGGGCGCCCGACTTGGAAGACCGAGGCGTTGGCGACTTGCCTGACCTCTTGCTCCCGGGCGACTGCCTGGTGGTCAACGACAGCAAAGTGATCGCGGCCCGGCTCAACGGAAGGCGGATCGGGCGCGGCGCGAGCGAGCCCTCGATCGAGGCAACCCTGCACAAGCGGCTGGACGGCTCGCATTGGCGCGCCTTCATTCTCGGGGCGAAGAAAGTGCAGGTCGGCGACATTCTGCGGTTCGGCACCGAGGGGCGGGTCTGTTTCCTCGGCGAGCTCGATGCTCAAGTTTCGCAAAAAGATGAAGGCGGCGAGGTAACCCTTTCATTTTCCTTCCATGGCCCAGTGCTCGACCAGGCCATTGCCGAGCGCGGCGCAATGCCGCTGCCGCCCTATATCGCCTCCCGCCGCGCCCCCGACGAGCAGGACCGCAGCGACTACCAGACCATTTTTGCCACGCCCGAGGGCTCGGTAGCGGCGCCGACCGCGGGCCTGCATTTCACGGAAAAGCTGCTGGCGCGGCTCAAGGAGCGCGGCGTGGCCTTGCATAAAGTGACGCTGCATGTGGGCGCCGGCACCTTCCTACCGGTGAAGGCCGACGACACCGAAGGCCACAAAATGCACGCCGAATTCGGCAGCGTGCCGGCCGAGGTGGCCGAGGCGCTCAATACGGCGCGCGCCAAGGGCGGTCGCATCGTCGCGGTCGGCTCGACTGCGCTGCGGCTGCTGGAAACCGCGGCCGGCGAAGACGGCCAATTGCGCGCCTTTGCCGGCGAAACCGCGATTTTCATCACGCCGGGTTACAAATTCCGCGCCGCCGATCTGATGCTGAGCAATTTCCACCTGCCGCGCTCGACGCTGTTCATGCTGGTGGCGGCCTTCAGTGGGCTGGACGCCATGCAGCGGGCCTACCGCCACGCGATTGCGACCGGCTATCGGTTCTATTCCTATGGCGACGCCTGCCTGCTGTATCCGGCGTCCTACGGCGTCTGACCGACCCAAAATTGCCGTTCGGCCTGGAATTGCTTCACGTAACGGCTGTTGGGGACATCGCTCTGGGTCGACCCTTTGCCGATGGTGCCGTAGACGGTCTTCTCGATCTCCCCAGATGGCGTCAGCCGCCAATAGATCGCGTATTTCTTGCTGGCCGGCATGAACATCAAGATGATCGTATTCTTCGCCGTCAGATTGGCCGCATGCCAGTCGCCGGCTTTATCGGTGACCGGCTGCTGGATGACCGGAACCTCGGCCTTGCCGAGGCCGAGGAATCCAGCCGACACTTTATTGATATTGAACGGCACGCCTTTGGCGCGCACCAGCTGCTCGAGCTTGCTGTTTGGGCTCTGCGCCAATGTCGGGACCGCCGCGCCGCCGCGGGGCTTGTCTTGCCGGTCGTGCTCTCTACAACGTGTCGACAATGTCCATCGCCTTCTCCTTCCGCCTGCAAACAACAGACGGCGCCGCGCGCCGCGGCGAGATCGTCACGCCGCATGGCCGCGTACAGACGCCGGCCTTCATGC
>Ga0208355_1000976_pt1 | contig 12892 bp, 8 predicted proteins | sample NGESurdeep072012_6_FD_184458 | JGI IMG/M metagenome (GOLD analysis project Ga0208355, IMG submission 184458) | Arctic peat soil microbial communities from Barrow, Alaska - NGEE Surface sample 210-3 deep-072012 (SPAdes) | ecosystem: Environmental > Terrestrial > Soil > Wetlands > Peat ... | reverse complement strand
GGTCAACTTACTGTCAACCAGATTTATAGGCGACCCGGCAATTGAACCAGACTCACAGACTCGCTTTCTGCGATGCAATCTACAAACAAAAAAACCTTTTGTCATGTCCCCTGAATAGGAGACACCCAGATCAAAGAATTCACGCCAACGGCATGGGCCAAGGCCAAAGCAGAAAATAAATGGTCGTTCAGGCAACTTGAGCAAATTGGCCATTTGTCAGTCCACAACCCCTGCTTTCAACTTTTGCTCCAGACCGGCTGCCCCTCAGGTGAATACCTTGCAGGCGCCGAATTTTTCGATGCCCTTCAGGATGGCGCGCACTGCCAGTCAGCCGCGCAGCATCAGGAAGGCGAGCGTCTGGTCGCAGCTGCAACCGTTGGTTGCCGGGTCATGGGTTTCGACCGCGGCCGTTTTTTCAATTCGTTCGATTCGCTCATGTTAAAATTGCACCAAACTTGGAGATCAGTTGCGCGCATAAAGGTTTCAAGAGCTTATATTTTCTAAAACGACATTCTCCATCGGGCATCAAACAGGTTCAACCAAATTCCGGGTTGGTGCGGCAACGCGGCTTGGTGAACTTCCCGGCTGCTGTTGCACGGCACGATCCTGATTGGCCCCCTGCATCTGCTACCGGTTTCCGCAACCACGCACGAAGCCGACGCTCTGGGCAACCGCTGGCACATTATTCATCCAGTCGTATTCATATTCAATCGAAGCGTTGCCGTTGAAGTGCTGCCGTTTCAACTCGTCCAGAATGGCGGGAATGTTTGAGACTCCCATGCCGAACGGAACGTCGTGGGCGGTCGGAGATTTTTCGTTCAAATCCTTCAGATGCGTGCTGATGATGCGCCCGCGCAAAATTTTCAGGCAGGCCACCGGATCCAGGCCGGAGCGCACCCAGTGACCGACATCGGCCGTGGAGCCGACGCGCGGGTCGCGATCCTTAACGACGCTCAAAACGTAATCAGGGTCCCACATTTTGTAGCCCGGATTATCCGGCTGGCGCGGATGGTTGTGAAAACCGACGCGGATGTCATATTCCTTGACGAGCTTTTCAATCGTGTCCAGCGCCTCCACGGGTTCGGTGGTGATGCCGTACAGCTCGAACTTTTTGGCAAATTCAAAAATTTTCCGCGCGTTGGCCTCATCATTGGGGATGTTCACGACGCCATAATTCACGGCCCGGATGCCGTACTTTCCCAGTTGCGCCTTGACCGCTGCGATCATTTCATCCGTGGCATTGTGGTCGAAATTCAACCCGGGCTGCTCCGGGCTGAATTTCTGGCCGGGATAAAATTCAATGACCTTGCCGCCGGCTTCCGCTGTTTTTTGGATGGCCTCCATCACGGTGAATTCGCGAAACGTCCACGCCTGACAGCCGAGCGCGATCCCGCCGGTCAGGCAGCTTTCAGGAATGGGGACGGCGCAGGCGGTGAGCCCCGCGAAGCTGAATACGGCGGCGATGGTGGTGAGACGGGCGAATTGAACTTTCATATTGTAATCTTTGGGTGAACTTGGTCTTTAATTTTTCAGACTGGCCGCTCACACATGCAACCTGTTTGGGGTATTGCGGAACTGCCTGCGGTTTTCGAGCCACTCAAGATTGAGTAATTCATTGGGATTCCCAATTTCATTTCCCAACCCGATTTAGGCAATGCAAACGCGACGCAGGCATCACCATACTCGCTCTGTTTGCCAAGCTTGTTGCCAGTTGAAATAATGACGACAAATTGGCGGCCATTATCCTCGTATGTTGCCGGCTCCGACGTCATAGTTGCAGCTTGAGCAACTGCGGAGAACACAGTGAATAAAATCAAAAAAGACAAACCAGATGCAAGGTTTATGCGTTGCCCTGAATTATTAGCACTCAACATTTCATCCTTTGCAAATAATTTAAACTTTGAGGCAGCTGGAAAACTTGTTGTTTCTTCCAAATCTGGTCGTGACGTTCAGGCTCTTGATGTCCACCGGCCAAAAGGAGCGCGACCGCACGGAATTGTTTTTTGTTTCATGCTTGCTTTAGGGTTCTTGTCTATTGTCGGTCCTGAACGGCGAAGCTGGCAGGTCTTCCTTGTTGAATAGATTTACGTCAGGCACGTTAGCCCAGCCGTAGCGAACCGCCAGTGGCTTTGGGACCTGGTCGCTCCATACCACCACCGTCTTGCCTTGGATCTCGGCTTTGGCCGGGACGAAGTTTTTGTCAACGGAAGCGATGGTAAAGCCTTTCAGCCCGCCGTCCTTGGCCACAAGCCCGTCGCCGATGTGAGTAAATGAAATTACTGCCCTGCCGCCTTCAACTTTCATCGAGTCAAACAACGGGCCGGAGTATTCGAGTTTCTCGCCGTAAGCCAGCGCGCGAGCCGCCAGCGCCAGGCGCTCTCCCGGCACTTGCTTGCGCGCCGGATGAATGTCGTCGGCATCGCCCGCGTCGGTGATTACCGCCATCGCGGTGTTGAGCGATTTCTTCAACGTCAGGAATTGTGCCTCGCGGAGTTCCGGTCTCATGTCGCGATACGGCGCGATTTGGACGAACAGAAATGGAAACTCGCCGCAATTCCAGCCCTGCCGCCAATCGGAAATCAGCAGAGGAAAAAGTTCCCGATATTGTCTGGCGCGGTCATTGTTGTTTTCGCCCTGATACCAGATGACGCCCTTAATCGGAAACGACTGCAACGGCGCAATCATGGCATTATACAAAACTGTAACTCCAATGTAGTCATCGTCGGGCCGGCGCGGGAATGCCGGCATATTCTCCAATGAACAGCCTTCGCGACAACGCCATTCGCCCGCCAGCGGAATTGCCGCGATTGGTTCCTGGCGGGGAATTTCCAATCTTAATTGCTCCGGCCTGCTGCTAAAACCGCCCGGGCCGTCCTTGTTGAGCGCGCGAATGACAATCGTATTGCGGCCCGGTTTCAACAAGCCGGCGGGAATCGGATAATGGCGTTCCATGTCCCAATCATCCGTCGCGCCAACTTGCACGCCGTTCACCCAGGTCGTGTCCGCGTCGTCCACTTTGCCAAGGTGCAGCACGGCGGCCTTGCCCGCCCAAGATTCAGAAAGCTCAATCTGCTTCCGAAACCAGATAACTCCTGGAAAGTTCTTGAAGAACACGCTGGGCAGATCCGCCTTGCCCCAATTCATCAGTGAAAGTTCCGGTGCCTGCCAGTTTGCACCTCGCGCCGAACCCAAATCGTGTTCAGCATACCAACGGGCGATCTCTTCGCTATAAAACGCCTGTGTGGATATGGAACCGCTGCCCACCTGCTGGATGAGTTCCACCTCGCTTTTGAAATCAGCCATGGTGTTGAGCGATTCCGCGCTCGTCCAAGACTCGGCCGGCGTGCCGCCCACTGCCGTGAATAAGATGCCAAGGGGAATTTTCTCCGCCTTGTAAACGTCGCGCGCAAAAAAATAACCGACGGCGGAAAAGTCTTTCACCGTTTCCGGTGAACATGTGGTCCATTGGCCGTTGGCGTCCATGGCGGGCGCGAAGGCAAAATGTTCCGGCACATAGTACTCGCGAATCTGCGGATAATTGGCCGCGGCGACTTCCACCTCCCAGTTCTCAATCCGTGGTTGCCGAACGCGCGGGCCAAGCTGGCGCTCCATGTTCGATTGTCCGCTGGCCACCCACACGTCACCAATAAGAATGTTGGTCAGCGTGATGGTGTTGTCGCCGGTGATGGTCATCGTCTGCGGCGTGGCATCGGCTTTCATCGGCTTGAGCCGCACCTTCCACTGGCCATCCTTGGCAACCGTTGAGATTTTTTGTACGGCGAATTCAACAGTAACCGTCTCGCCCTCACGCGCTGTTCCCCAAACTGGAATTTCTTGGCTGCGTTGAAATACTGCGTTATCAGCAAATAAACTGTTCGGCCTGACTTCCGCATGAACTAGAGATGCCGATGTCAATGCAAGTAATACAGCAAACTGGATTTTCATTTTCTCTGTGTTCCTTTGATTGTGTCGTCGCTGTGCATGCTTAACCTGCCGATACCTTCGGAAAAATGGTGACTCGCAGGTGGGTCGAGCCATAAGGAACCAAAGTGACACGCTCTACCTCCTGGCTTATCTTGCTGGCGCTGAGATCGGGCAAGGGTGGAGTAAATTTGTCGTCTGCATTGTCGGGGTTCGACTGCAATTCCCAGTTTTCAATCTTCTTTACTGGAACCACAAGCGTCACGGGAGGATCCACCCACGGGTCCGGCGTCATAGGCTTTCGTTGAAGTTTCACCTGAGACAGCAACCTTTCAGGATCGATGGCCAATCCATAGTTCCACGGGCTTTCCGGAGTCGCACTCCAACTGGGATACTCAGCGGTGCTGTAATTTGGCTCGATGGTGGACGTCCACTGTTCCTTGATGCCGAGCGAATAGACGAGAGGACCGTGCTCAATGCCAATGCCGTTCTGAGGCCAATGCGTGACCGCCACCTTCATCGGCAGGATGAGCGTGATCGTGTCTGCCGGACGAAACTCCCGGTCCAGCACCACAAAACCCTTCTTGATCTCCGGCAAGGAAACAGACTTGCCATTGATCAGGATCTTTGGCGCGGCGCACCAGGCTGGAATTCTGAGCGAGAGTGGAAACGAAACCGCTTGCTTCGCGTTGATGGTGAAGTGGATTTCTTCCCCGAAAGGATAGTCGGTCTCCTGCACGATCTCAACTTCCTGATGCTCAGCGCCAACGGTTGTCTTCACTCTCGATGGACCATACAGGGTTGCAGCCACGCCTCCGTTCGCGTCCTTCATCCACATGCGAATCACATAGTTGGGAAACAGCCGATGTACGTTGCCGCCGCAGCAGGCGGTTTTTTGCCCCGGATTCGGCTGGTAGGCCATTTGGCGGCCACCCCGCAAATCCGAATCTCGGTCCGGGAAATTATGATCGGAGTTCAACGTGGCCAGGAACTGATTGGGGCAGGAGAAGTACTGGAGAGCCTTCCAGTCCTTCTTGATGGCACCAAACCCGGCATTGAAGCAGGCGCGCTCTATGCGGTCGCCCCAGATGCCGTCGCCGGTCGCCATCAGCATATAACCCCAAGCCCAAGTGTGGTCGGTAATGTCGCAGGTTTCGTGGGAATCGAGCGACGTTGTGGTGCGATACCACTCGCTCGTCGAAGGGATGCCATCAATCAGCATGTGGTGATCGAAGATGCGGCGCTGCGCGGCCAGCGCAAACCGAAGATACTCCGGCCGGCCAGTGTATAGATAGAGAATCGCCGGTTGTTTCGCGGCCTCTATGTAGTCACAGCCGTGAGCATTGATGGGTGTGTCGGCATATACCCTCATTGCTGAGAGATCACAGTGAGATGGGCCTCCTGCCTTCTTGGAGTACTCCCGCCAGGCCTTCTCCGCCAGAGCCAGCAGCCGCGCATCGCCGGTGCGCTCATAGCACCATAGCATGTCTTCTATGTTGGTGAAGTTACGGGGCGCCTTGCTGTAGTCAACACTGTCGGAAATGTAATGCTTTTGCATTGCCTCGGGAATGCCTGGAGCGCCATGCCCGTCGGAAGCGGCGGATAAGCTGCGGAAAAAAACTGTGTGCGGCCAGCGACCGTAGCCGTCGGCAAGGCTCTTGATTTTGTTTGGTCCCAGGTATCCATCCGGGTCCGCATGGCTTAACGTATACTTGATCGGCGCTTGCGCTTGCCGCAGCAACCGTTCGTCCTGCAAGACGAGAGCCAGACGCGTGGCGCCATCAATCCAATAGGCCCCCTGCTCCCAAGGCCACCAGGATTCAGCCACTTCTTCACCCGCCCAGTAAGCTGACGTGAAGGGCTGGGAGACCTGCGTCAACTTCGAACCCAATTGCGCCGCCTGCTTTTCCAGATACACGCGCAACCATCCCTCGGGACGCACGACACCCGGTGGCAGAGGATGCAGCGCTGCGAAAGCCGGGTATCCCGGCGCGGACATCTCCAGTCCCCCCGGCGCGGATGTTTCCTGACCCTCAAGTGCTCTGGGCGACACCATAAGCATGGCTGAAGTCATAAGACTCATGCGTAGGAACTGTCGGCGATCCAGTTCTAGTTGCTGAAAGCTATCATTCATAGTGGTTGCTTGCGGCAGGAAATCGTGCCACTGATAACTTGCTGTTGCCGGCGGAGTCTTAAAAACGATTTCATATCAAATGCGGTATCCACGGGAGTGATAGTTATGCTTTTTCAAGGACGCTACCAACATGCGGATTGCTTGTCCTGTCTACTAAAGAGGAGACAGATAGTGGATTGCTGCCAATGAGATGCACAGGCGGCCCGGCAATTGAACCAGACTCACTATTACGGTGCAATCCATAAACAAAAAACCTTTGTCACGGCCCCTGAATAAGAGACAAGAAATGCTCGATTGGCCGAATGCGTCGCAGGCAGTCATTGTAATCATAGCTGTTTGGGACTTTGATTCCTGAAGCAGAGCCTGACTGGCCCCGACGCAAGCCAACGCCCGGATTAATTTCGAGGCTATGATTTTCATGCCCGTTCGATAGCCAAAAACGGACGGCGCGGGCGCCGCGCGATCATTTGCCCGCAGCCGAGATCCTCACTAGAACTACTCCATGCGGAGCCACGCGCGCCTGAAACTCGCGCTCAAAGAGTCCAAGGTCCTCCTGCCGCCATAGGTCGCGCACGGCGCGCTTTCCAGAGATCCCCAGATCGGCCCACGTTGCAGTAACCTCGTTTTCACTATCCCCAAGATTGAACAGGCCGACTGCCTTGGACCCATCCTCAAGTTCCTTCGCCCAAACTGACAGTCCGCCACTCTTGAAGACCCTGGCGGCCTGTTTGCCCAGCGAATCCTGATCGATGGCGATGACCTCGTCGTTGGCCAGTAGGCTCAGGGTGAAGCTATCGAGCTTGGTCAGATCGCTACCGATGATGAGCGGAGCCGCCAGTAGGCTCCAAAGGCTTATATATGTGTATTGCTCGTCAGGGGTCAGAGGCGCGGGCATGATTCTGTCGATCTTGACGTTTGGAGGCCGCGCGTTCGAGGGAACGTAAGCAATATATCCGATCAGAAGATTATCCGGGTCATTCCATCCGCCCGGACCAGCCCATTGGTCTCTATCTAGTTGCTCGAAGGTCCTGGAGATGTTGTCCCACGCGCTGTAGATCCCCTTCGGCCCCCATCCCACGTCGCCAGACGTTCTCCAGAAGTGCCCACCTGCTTCGCGGCCCCATTTCCAAACCTCAGCCTCCCCGTATTGGCACAGATTGAAGATGATGTCGCGGTCAAGTCCCGCCAAGATCGTGCCCATTTTCCGGTAAGGCTTCTGAAATTCCCCAAGAGAATTGTCCTTCCTTTGGTACGAGCATTGGTCGTATTTCAGAAGATCGAATCCCCAGGCTGCGAACTGTTCCGCATCTTGGAGTTCATGCTCATAACTGCCGGCGGCCATTCCGCAGGTGAGCGGCCCAGGGGAACTATAAATGCCGGCCTTCAGTCCCTGCTTGTGCAAGTAGCCGGTCAGAGCCTTCATGTCGGGGAATCGCTCATTGCACCTGAGGTTCCCATTCGCATCGCGTGGTTGAGTTCCTTCGGGAGCTCCAGCAAGCTTGATACTCCACCCGTCGTCGATATTAATGTACGTATAGCCGTGGTTGATCAGTCCGGAGGAGACCATGGCGTCGGCTTGTGCCCGGATGTCCCGGTCACTCACTTCCGATTGCAGAATATACCAGGAACTCCAGCCCATCGGCGGAGTCAAGGAAAGCTGATCCCCGATCACAATACGGAACTTTCGCTCGTAGCGCCCAATGGAGTTCTTTACAGTGACAACAACTGTGGTGGTGCCAGGAGTTCTCACGAAACCCGAGATTATGCCGGTGGCGCGATCCAGCTTCAGGCCTTGCGGAAGCCCGGAGGCGAAGAATTGCATGGGACGTTCGCCCGTTGCCGGAATCCTGTATAGAAACGGATGATTAGGGCGCGCGCCGTAGATCGACGGTCCATTAATTCTCGGGCTTTCCCCCGTTTTATGGGCTGGAGATTCGGCCTTTCCGGAATCCACCATCACGAGTAAGATCACCAAGGCGATCAAGAGTGTGCTGTTGCGGCAGGTTGTTTGCATCCCCGTGTCACTTGTGGTGCCATTTGGCGACGGCTTGGGCACGCGAGCGGACATGGAGTTTCTCATAAATGCGGCGGCAGTAGGTGTGTACCGTGCCGAAGCTCACTCCAAGTTTATCGGCGATTTCCTTGAAAAGGCAGCCTTCGGCGACCAACTCCAGCACTTCGCGCTCCCGCCGGGAGAGGGACTCCACTTCCAGGTTGACGGCGGCGTCCTCCTTAAAGGATTGGACCACCTTGCGGGCAACATGACTGCTCATGGGCGAGCCACCGCGATGAATCTCGCGCAGGGCGGCAAGCAGTTCCTCGATCGGCGTCTGCTTGAGCAAATACCCGCTGGCGCCGGCACGCAATGCGCTGAAGATCGCTTCGGTGTCCTCATACACGGTCAGCATCAGGATTTGCAGGGCCGGACAGATCGCCTTGAGCTGCCGCGTACACTCCACGCCGTTGATATCCGGCAAATTGATGTCCATGATCACAATGTCCGGATTCAGCCTTGGAATGCCCCCCAAGGCCGCAGCCGCGGTGGAAAAACCTTCCTCGACTTCAAACTCCGGGTCGGTGTCGATTAGTTTTGACAGCGTGGAGAGTAATCTCGAGTCGTCTTCCACAATCGCCACGCGTATCCTTTTGTTCTTCTCGATCCTTTTATGGTCAGGCATTTCGATGGGAGAAAGTTCAATTCCAGTTTGCACTGTTACAGTTTTCCTCGGGAAGGCCATAAAACACAAGTCGCCTATTTGATGGACAACGACTTTGGCTTTTGCGGACAAGACAGACGGAAACCAACGGTCGTGCCCCGGCCCGGAACACTGCTGAGTTCGCAGGCTCCGCCTGAATTGGTCAGGCGTTCACGCATATTGAGCAGGCCGTTCCCCGCGGACTCTGACGGGGCAGCGGGCAGTCCCACGCCGTCATCGCATATTTCGAGCAGGAAAGTCCCTTCCTGAAGAGTCAACCGAAGCTGCAACTGGTTCGCGGCAGCATGTTTGATGGCGTTATGGATCGCCTCCTTGCAGGCCAGGAAGATGTTATGGCGCGTCGTGCCGTTTATGGGCCAGGTCGGCAAGGTGGGCGGCACGTCCAAACGGCAGTGCAGGCCAGCCGCACGGGCCTGATCGGTTATCAGCTTGCTGATGTAAGTAACGAGAGCATCCAGGGTGTCATTGCGCGGGTTGATGGTCCAGACGATTTCATCCAGCCGGCGGGTAATCTCCCTGGCCGCGTTCCGAATGCCGGCCAAATGGCCGTCCGGCGTGTAGGTTTGCTCCGGTTCGCGGCCCGCCAACTCACTGAGCAGCACGATGCGGGTGAGCGTCGAGCCCACGTCGTCGTGGATGTCCCGGGCGATGCGCGCTCGTTCGCGATCCAAGGCCTGCTGCGCCTCCAGCAAAGCCACTCGGCGGCGCATTTTTCGGGTCGAAATGGCATGGGCCATTGCCGTGCCCAATGCGGCCAGCACAAGAATGGCGCACCCGCCCAGCGACCAACATAATATGTAAAATGCTCGCGTTTGACGAAAAAAAGGTTCCTGGACAAAATGGACGCTGGCACCCTCCTCATTCCAGACTCCGCCAGCGTTGCAGGCCTTGACTTGAAAGTCATAATTCTCTGGTGGCAACCTGGTGAAGTGAGCCACACGACTGTTGCCACCGGTCACCCAATCGGGATCCAGACCCCGCAACCTGTATTTGTAAATCGCCATGGCCGGCGAGATGTACGTCAATGCCGCATAATGAATTTCTATGTTTCGCGTGCCCGCCGGCACTTTAATCACCTCATTAGGGTTGCCGGAGAAATTCGTCACGGGCTGCTGATCCAGCAGCACGCTTTCGATGACCACCGGTGGCGGCTTTAGATTCAGCAGCTCTTTGGTGTTGACGGCCACTACGCCGCTCTTCGAGGCAAACCACAACCTCCCATCATTCCCTTGGACCGCGCCTCGGCCCCAACTGCTTGGGCCCAAGTAACCTGAGCGCATCCCTTGTGCTTTGCCATATTGAGTTAAAGTGACTTGACGGAGGGTGCCGCGCAAATACTGGTCCACCTCGGTTCGGCTGATGCAGAACAGGCCATTCACGCAGCCGAGCCAAAGGCTGTTGCTTTCGACCAACATACTGTTGATGCCGCCGGTCTTCGCCAAGCCGGCTTCGGCGCGGATCACCTGCCATTGACCTAGATAGCGAGCGATCGCTTGATCCGAGGCCACCCAGAGTGTTGCTCCCTCCCATTCGAGGTCGCTGATCCGGGTGCCGGGGAGGTCTCTGCCGAAATCAAGCCAGCGGGTGAGTTGGCCCGCCCATTTGTAGAGACCTTGCGTGGTTCCGATTAACAAACCCCCGCCGCGGTTCGTCACGACGCCGGTGATGGTCATCGCAGGCCAGCCTTCACCCATTGGGAAAAGCTTGTCGTCCCTAAACGAAAAGAGGTTGGTCGCATTCACGATCCATAGTGTGTTGCCGTCATCGCAAAAGCAGGCATTCCCTCCGATTTCTTCTGTCACCATGGATTTTCCCTTCCTGAAACGATCATAATTAAATTCTTCCGCAAGCCAGATATCTCCGTTAGCGGCTTCGAACAGTTGACCGTCGCCCGAGGAATCGCCTAACTCCACTCGTTTGGTCCAGACCCCGTCGTGCTGCAGATAGGTGCCGCGGGAAAAAATGTTTGCCCACAGTCCGCTGGGTCCCATCGATAAACTGTTGACGGGCCCCAATCCAGCCGATGCTCCGTAATGCTCGATCGGATTGGCGCATAGGTGATACAACCCATCAGACGTACCTATCCAAAGGCTACCCTCCCGGTCCCACAACAAGGAGAAAATAAACGCTGTTCTCAAATCCGTTTCTTGAATGGGATGAACTTTGCCGTCCTTCACATAGTAGAGCCCGGAATAAGTGCCCAGCCAGATGTTGGATTCCCGATCCTCGCAAATCGCCAAAACTCCCCTCGAGTTCAACCCCTCGGCTCCGCCATATCGAATGATCATCCCCGACGGGGTGACTTGGAGAAGCCCGGGTTCGGTGTCGGTGCCCATCCACAGACTCTCTTCTTTGCTCGAATAGATGCTGTAAAGCGTGTTGGTAATCGGATAGGGCTGATCAAAAGTGCGGTTTCTATAGCGCACAAGACCGTGGGCGGTAGCCAACCAGAGGGTTCCATCCCTATCTTCCACCATCTGCCGGATTTCACCAAAGTCCTTCGTAACGGCGCTGAAGTCTTCAACCTGTCCTTCAGGAGCGCGAACAAGCAACCCGCTTCCGCCGATCCACAGGTTGCCGCTTCGATCCTCATACAAAGGAATAGAAGGAATACCCCCACCAACCGGAGGTGGAAGCCTCGTTTCGACCGGCGTCGCCTTACCTCCCTGCCAAAGAATCAAGGAGCCGGCACCGGATGTTTTGGAGATCCAAAGCCTTCCGTTTTTACCCACGGCCAAGCAGGTGGGAGCATTGCCGCCTCCGCCCGCCAGCCTGACTGCCGGCACAAACTCAAATCCGTTAAATCGGACCAGACTGTTGGATGAACCTACCATTCCCACCCAAATGTAGCCATCGGGTGTCTGTGCCAGTGAAACCACATCATGGTTTGGCAGACCGTCCGATGTCTGCCAGAAATCACATTGAGTGTTGTGAAGCGAATCAAATGAGAAAGCGCCGGCGGACCAGGCCGAAAGGCTCAGCAAGCCGAGAAACAGACCGAGAGGAAATCGCCTCTCGCTAGTTCCGCTCTCTTTCATAGTGGCGACTATGACGCGAAAGTCCGGGAATAACAAAGGGAAAATGATTGGGTGTTGCCGCCAGGGTGCAACTCGACACTGTTCTTAAACGCGCCTGGCCGGACCTTTTGGAATGCCATTTTTAGGCGGCAATTTGTGGTATCCCGCCCGAAATGCCCAGATTCGGAACTATAAACAAGAACGATGAAAAGTTGCACCCTTGCCGCCAGGCCAGCGCCACCCTCAACTCGGATTAGTAATCCTGTCTCCTGTTTAGGCGACATGACACTGAATTCTCTCCGTGGTAGCATTTGCAGTGAAAATCACACAAACCGCAACCACAACCACAATATGAACAACGAAAACCTGCCTAAAAGAACAATGAAAATCTCAACCCAGTTCTTGAATGCCTGCCCGGCTTTGGCAGCCATCACTGCTGGACTTCTGCTTGTGTCGGCCACCGCCAACGCGGGAGTCATCTTCCAGGCCGATTTTAACGGCCCTGGTGGAGGCACCGGCGGCAGCAACGACATGGTCACCCTCGGCGGCACCGGCGCAATCGTCGCCGACGGCGTCAACGTCGTGAGCTTTATCACCAACACGAATCCATTCACCCCCGGCGGCGGCAATTATCTGGAAGTGCAAAGGCTTACTGCCAGCGGAGGCGGGGGGTACACTCCGGCTATCTTTACCTTCGCCTCGAACTCCAATTCTTGGGTGGGCTGGCAGGGCCCCGACATCTTGGATTCGAACGGGAACTATGACATCACGTTTCACGCCGCCGCTGACTTTTTTTTCCGGGTCAACAGCTCTAACACGACGAATGATATGTCTTCTTTGCGTTTGGTCGACCTGGAAAATTGGAACGGAAACAGTTTGCAAACGATACTCAACGGGCAGAACGGTGGTGGGTTGCACTTTCAAATGCAAAATGTGGGTTTTCAGCTAGGCGTAACCCCCGCAGCGATTGTGAATTTCACCAGCAGTAGTGGCGCTGCCACGTATGACCCGCAGTGGGACGCAATCAATATGGACGTTAACCCCGGCACCCCGTTGACGAACGGCCTGGTGTATCACGTAGCATTTTCCTTAGATACGGATAC
>Ga0208355_1000975_pt1 | contig 12897 bp, 13 predicted proteins | sample NGESurdeep072012_6_FD_184458 | JGI IMG/M metagenome (GOLD analysis project Ga0208355, IMG submission 184458) | Arctic peat soil microbial communities from Barrow, Alaska - NGEE Surface sample 210-3 deep-072012 (SPAdes) | ecosystem: Environmental > Terrestrial > Soil > Wetlands > Peat ... | reverse complement strand
GCTGAACTCGAGATGGAACTCGACGGCAAGAAAGTTACGCAATTCCGCGCGACCACCAAAATCTACTTTGACGTCGAGCACTGAAAGCAGTTGTCAGTTGTCAGTTGTCAGTTGCCAGTTGTCAGTTGTCAGCAAAAGCATAGGCCCGAGCGCCCGGAGCGCGCTCCGCCTCGCTTGTGCTGTCCCGAAGTTACCCGGAGATCTACGCAGCGTTGGTTAGCGCTTGCAGCAACTGCTCTCGTTCCTGGTTAAGTTGCGTGAATTCGGCGGTTTCCGGTCCGGAAGACACCCAGCCCTCGGTCAGCTCACAGGCTTCCAGGTCCCGCAGGCGTTCATCGATCTCGCGGATGCGCGCCTGAATCATCGCCCTGGTTTCGACAGCCATGGCCCGCCTCCGGCACCAGTATTCTCCAACTGCTACGCCCTGAAGCAGAGAAAATCAGCGCGCCGCCCAAAATGGGAATGGCAGCCAAGCGGAGGTGCGGGCGAAATATCACCGGAACGAGTGACTCTGGTCACAGGACTTTTCCCGGCCAAGGCGCAGGCTATCCGGTTTGCCGCAAGAGGCATCGCCCAGACAACGATGCCGGTTGCAGCCCACACCCGCACGGAGGTGCGCATGCGTCCTGTCTACATGATCTCGGGTGGCATCACCAAGTTCACCAAGGCCGACCCGCGAAAATCATTCCGCAAGATGGTGAAAGAGGCATTCGATTACTCGATGAACGACTGCCCGCGGCTGACCAAGGATAGGATCGATGGATCGGTGGTCAGCTACTTCAGCGATCACTTCACCCGCCAGTTGATGGCCGGAATCATGGCCGTGGACATGTGCGGGCTGGTGCCCAAGCCCACGATCCGGGTGGAAGGAGGCGGCGCCACCGGCGGGCTCTGCTTCCAGGAGGCGTGGCGGCACATCGCGTCCGGCTGGCTGGACTGCGTGGTCGCCATCGGTTTTGAAACCATGTCGCGGGTAAACACCTGGAAGGGGAATGAGTTCATCGCCCTGGCCAGCGACACCAACTTCGATTTTCCGGTGGGCGGTTTTTACAGCGGCTACTACGCCATGATGGTGGTCCGACACATGCATGAGTTCGGCACCACGCCGAAGCAGTTGGCGCAGGTCAGCGTCAAGAACCACCGCAATGCCCTGAACAACAGGTGGGCTCAGCACCACTACGACCTCACCGTGGAGGACGTGCTCCGCTCTCCGATGGTTGCGTATCCGCTGACGATGCTCGACATCTGCACTATGTCCGACGGCGCTGCCGTCTGCATCCTGGCCAGCGAGAAAGTGGCGGAGAAGGTCTGTGACAACCCGGTCAAGGTGATTGGCGTGGGCCAGGGTTCCGACGCGATGCGCATGTCCGACCGGCCGCACGGCGCGGTGCCTCTGCTCAAGCACGAAGACGCAAGCTGGTACAAGGGCCTGAAGTACCCGGGCGTACACAGCTTCCGCGCCGGACGCATGGCGTCGAAGATGGCGTACGAGCGAGCGGGCATCGAAGATCCGCGCGAGGACGTGGACTTCGTCGAACTGCACGATGCCTACACCTCGAGCGAGATCCAGACGTACGAGGACATGGGCCTCTGCCGCTACGGCGACGGCGGTAAGTTCGTCGAGCAGGGCCATGCCGATCTGACGGGGAAGATCCCGGTCAATCCGTCGGGGGGCCTGCTGGCCTGCGGCCATCCCGTGGGCGCCACCGGGCTGATGCAGGCAGTCTTTGCGTTCTGGCAGCTCCAAGGCGCCATCGCCAAGCACAACGCCGGCGATGACACCATACAAGTAAAGCAGAAACGCGGGCGGGGCAAACGCGGCTTGCGGGGCGCAATTCACAGCCACGCGGGCACGGGGACTTACGTCACCGTGAGCATTCTCGAAAGTACTTCCACCAACGGCCCGGCGTCCACGGCCAGGAGGAAACGATGAGCAGAGCAGCAGTCACAAAGAAAAAGGTCGCGGCGAAGCCAACCGCGAAGTCGCCGGCCGGTACGAAGCCGGTCTACGACAAGATCCGCTTGCCGGAGGTTGACACGGGCGCAGTGGTGTTCTGTACCGACCCGCTGCTGGTCAAGGAGCGCTACACCGTCGACTACCTCAACAGCTATGCGGAAGACACACCCTTTTTCACCGGGCTGGCCCAAGGCAAGCTGATGGGCAGCGAGTGCAAGAGGTGCGGATATCGCTTCGCTACGCCGCGCGCTTACTGCATGGAGTGCGGCGCCGAGACGCGCTGGTACGAACTGCCCCTCGAAGGGCGCGTCCACACCTGGACAACGTGCTACTTCGGCTCGGAAAGCTTCTTGAAGGAAACGCCGTTCAACCTGGCGCTGATCGAGTTCGATGGCGTCAATACCCTGCTGCTGACGCGCCTGGTCGGGCTCACCGAAAAGGAGATCAAGGTGGGCATGCCGGTGCGGGCGAAGTTCCGCCGCCTGGCACAGTTCAAGCCGACGGACGTTTACTTTATCCCGAAGACGAAGGCGGGTAAGGCAGTCGCGTAGTTCCGTTCGGGATGTCAGCGGAAAAGCAAAGCCCGGTCGCGAGGACCGGGCTTTTTCCTTGCGCCTTACGCCTAGAGACTGCTCATGTTCGACAGGAACGTGCCGTTATTCGGCGTTTTGCTGAGCTTGTCGATGAGCAGTTCCATCGCTTCGACCGGCGACAGCGGGTTGAGCACCTTGCGGAGCACCCAGATGCGCTGCAGGTCTTCCTTGGGGATGATGAGCTCTTCCTTGCGGGTGCCGGAGCGCTGGATGTCGATGGCCGGGAAGACGCGCTTGTCGGACAGCTTGCGGTCCAAAATAATTTCGCAGTTGCCCGTGCCCTTGAACTCTTCAAAGATCACGTCGTCCATGCGCGAGCCGGTGTCGATGAGCGCGGTGGCGATGATGGTCAGCGAGCCGCCCTCTTCGATGTTGCGCGCGGCGCCGAAGAAGCGCTTCGGACGCTGCAACGCATTCGAATCCACGCCGCCGGACAGCACCTTGCCGCTCGGGGGCACGATGGTGTTGTAGGCGCGCGCCAGACGGGTAATCGAGTCGAGCAGGATGACGACGTCGCGCTTGTGCTCGACCAGGCGCTTGGCCTTCTCGATCACCATCTCGGCCACCTGCACGTGACGCGCGGCGGGCTCGTCGAAGGTGGAGCTGATGACTTCGCCCTTGACCGAGCGCTGCATGTCGGTGACTTCTTCCGGGCGCTCGTCGATGAGCAGCACGATGAGCACGACTTCCGGATGGTTGGTGGTGATGGAATTGGCAATGTTCTGCAAGACCATGGTCTTGCCGGCGCGCGGCGGCGAAACGATGAGGCCGCGCTGTCCCTTGCCGATCGGGGTCAGCAGGTCCATGACGCGGGCGGAGATATTGTCCTTGACGGTCTCCAGCTTGCAGCGCTCCTGCGGGTAGAGCGGCGTCAGGTTGTCGAACAGGATCTTGTTGCGCGCTTCCTCGGGCGACTCGAAATTGACCGCCTCGATCTTGACCAGCGCGAAATACTTTTCGCCTTCATGCGGCGGACGGACCTGCCCGCTGATGGTGTCGCCGGTCTTGAGGTCGAACTTGCGGATCTGCGACGGCGAGACGTAAATGTCGTCCGGCCCGGGCAAGTAATTGTAATCCGGCGAGCGGAGGAAGCCGTAGCCGTCAGGGAGGATTTCAAGGACACCTTCAGCGAAGATGTGTCCTTCTTTTTCGCTCTGGGCCTGCAGGATTTTGAAGATGAGGTCCTGCTTGCGGAGCCCGCTGGCTCCCGGCAGCTCGAGTTCCCGAGCAATACGGGTAAGCTCGGTGATATTTTTTTCTTTCAGTTCAGCGATGGTCATGGTCACCTACGGGGATTTTTAAAGGGGGTATTCAGGAGAGAAACTGGGCGCGCCGACCGGAGCGGCGCGCCGGGAAGAACTATTATGCAGCGCGACGCTGCTGTTCTGCAACAACTTCCGGTTCGCGCAGGATATCGTCGCGGTCGGCGGTGGAAATCTTTTCCAGCACATTGTTCATCGTCTGTTGAATACGAGTAGTGGGACGATGGAATTTGCGCGTCGCCTTGGACGCGAGCTGGCAAAGCAAATAACGGTTGCGAAGAGTGTGTACAGCCTCGAAAACCAAGTCCGACCGCATGGGGGAACTCCTTAAGTTTTAAAGTGTGCCCGGCTGAAATGCTTAGGCTTCTAAGCGATCTAGTCTCAACGATTTACGGAGACATTTCTGGCGGGCTTGGGCCTGACATCCCTACGATGCCCGACCCGCTCAGCAAAGTTGCTCGGGGTAGAGCTATTTTGCTGGAAGTTGGATGGTAACAGAAGATGCCGGGATTCAAAAGTCTAAAACGTTATCAGTCCGGTTCCGGCTCACCGCATCTGGCTGATGCCGTAGGGTTTATCCGCGAAGGAAAAACTTCACAACAAAACACATAAGAGGCACGAAGGCAAACAAAAGGTGCCTCGACCGCGCTCGGCATGACAGACAACACCGTTCAGCGTGACCGGCGAGACGCCGGTGCTACGCTTCGATCACCTTCTTAATCCGCTCGAAGGCCCAGTCGATCTCGTCGCGGGTGATAACTAGCGGCGGAGCGATGCGGACCACTCTATCGTGCGTCTCCTTGCAGAGGATTCCCTGCTCTTTCAGCGCTTCGCAGTAGGGGCGCGCGGGGACGTTGAGTTCCACGCCGATCCAGAGGCCGCGGCCGCGCACTTCTTTCAGGTGCGGCGAACGGAGCGTTTTCAGCTTGTCGAGGAAGTAGGCGCCGAGCTCGGCCGAACGCTCCACCATCTTCTCTTCGACGAGGACGCGCAAGGCGGCGCGGGCAACGGCGCAGGCGAGCGGATTGCCCCCGAAGGTCGAGCCATGGTCGCCGGGTTTGAAGACGCCGAGAACTTCGCGCGACGAGAGCACGGCCGAGACGGGATAGAAGCCGCCGGAGAGAGCTTTGCCGATGATGAGCACGTCGGGACGGATGCCGTCGTGCATGTAGGCGAAGAGTTTCCCGGTGCGGCCGAGGCCGGACTGGATCTCGTCGCACATGAGGAGGACGTTGCCGGAGTGGCAGATTTCGGCGGCTTCGCGGAGGAATCCGTCGGGCGGGATCAGGATGCCGGCTTCGCCCTGGATGGGCTCGACAAGAAAGGCACAGGTGTTGGGCGTGATCGCGTCGCGCAGCGCTTTCGCGTCACCGAAGGGAATGACTTTGAAGCCGGGCGTGAAGGGACCGAAGCCCTGCCGGTACTGCTCGTCGGTGGAGAAGCTGACCGCGGTGACGGTGCGTCCGTGGAAGTTGTTGGCGCAAACGATGATCTCCGCCTGGCCGTCGGGAATGCCCTTGACGGTATAGCCCCACTTGCGCGCCATCTTGACGGCGGTCTCGACCGCCTCGGCGCCGGAGTTCATGGGCAGCGCCATGTCGAAGCCGGTCAGGTCGTGGAGCTGTTTATAGAGGAGCGGGAGTTGGTCGTTGCGAAAGGCGCGCGAGGTCAGGGTGACACGGTCGGCCTGGTCAATGAGAGCGTGCAGAATTTTCGTATGACAGTGCCCTTGATTGACCGCCGAGTAGGCGGCCAGACAATCGAGGTAACGATTGTTGTCGACGTCATAGACCCACACGCCCTCGGCTCTTTTGATAACGACGTCGAGTGGATGATAGTTGTGTGCTCCAAATTCGTTTTCGAGTTCGATGAGTTCGTGAGTGCGAGTGAATTCTGCGGTGGTGGTCATAAGTGCCTCTCAATCGGTAATCGGTAATCAGTAATCGGTAATCAGGCTTGCAGCTCTCAAACGAGTTGAGCACCCGCGTCAATCTGTTTTTGTGTCCAGTTTCTCAGCCCGTTCAAGACGCGGACGAGATGTTCCGTCTGCCGTAGCAAGTCGCCAGCCATCCGAGTGTCCAAGAGTGCGAGATCCCTCGCCAGTTCCACTTGCGTTTCGGCCTCTAACACGGAACCTATCGAATTTCCTACGAATCGATGCAATTCGCGATACGACTTGCGGCCGTAACCTTCAGCAAGATTGCTGGGGACAGAAACTGAAGCGCGACGCAACTGGCTGGTCAGCCCATATCGCTCCTCATCGGGAAACGTGCGAGTAGCGAGATAGACCGCCTTCACGAACCGCATTCCCAGTTGCCATGCCTCCAGGTCGCGGTGTCCCTTCATTTCGAACCTTTCGACCATCACTCCTCCCGATTACTGATTACCGATTTCCGATTACCGATTTCCAATCACGAATCCAGCAGCATCGTCAGCAAAGCCATGCGCACATAGAGGCCGTTCGCGGCCTGGCGGAAGTAAAGTGCGCGCGGGTCGGAATCCACCGTCTTGTCGAGTTCGACGGTGCGCGGAAGAGGGTGGAGGATGAGGGCATCGCTTTTCATTTTCCCGAGCACGGTGGAGTTGATGGCAAATTTCCGCAGAGCGGGCGCATCGGCAACGCGCTCGGGGCGGATGCGGGTCTGGTAAACGACGTCCACTTCGCCGATCACGCGATCGAAATCACCGGCGAGTTCATATTGCACACCGTGGCGGTCGAGATACTCCAGGATGTCCGGCTTCATCTGCATCTCGGGCGGGCTGACGAAGAAGATGCGGATACGCTCAAATTTTGCCAGCAGGTAGGCCAGCGAGCGCGCGGTGCGGCCGCGGTCGAGTTCCCCGATGAAGGCGATGCTGAGGCCGTCGAGGGAGCGCTCGCGATAGATCGTATACAGGTCGAGCAGGGCCTGCGTGGGATGCTGGCCGCCATTACCGTCGCCGGCGTTGATCACCGGCACGGGCGACACGGCGGCAGCGCGCTGGGCGCCGTTTTCGTCGGGATGGCGAAGCACGATCACGTCGGAATAGCTGCCCACGATGCGGATGGAGTCCTCCACCTGTTCGCCTTCCACCTCGGAGGAAAATGCCTGCGCGTGTTCGGTGGAAAGGACGCGTCCGCCGAGGCGGTGCATGGCGGCCTCAAAGGAGAGGCGGGTGCGCGTGCAGGGCTGATAGAAGAGCGCCGCCATGATGCGGTGCTGGTAATCGAGCGTGCCGCCGCGGGCGACGACGCGTTCCATGTCGCGGGAGCGGTCGAAGAGTTCCATCAGCAAGGGAACGGTGAATTGTTGTGAGGAGACGAGGTGGGAGAGTCGAGTGGAGTTGGATGTCATCGTATTCCGTCTCGCGTATTCAGTATTCCAGGCCAACGCCGGAACACCATTGCCGATTGCCGATTGTCGACTGACGATTGCCGAATGACGCACGAGGACCGGCTCATTTCACAATCTCCGTGCTGCGCGAATCGCCGTCGGTGCTGGCCGAAGCGCCGGCGACGATGTGGGTGCCGGCGTGGGCGGTGACGGCGTCGTAAAACTGCTCGTAGCAGGTGACGATCGCCTCGTGGCCGCCGCCACGGAGAAAACGCAGGACCGATTCGATCTTGGGGCCCATGTTGCCGGGCGGAAAGTTTCCCGCACGGTAGTACGCTTCGATTTCGGAGGCGGTGACGTGATCGAGGCCGCGCTGGGTTGGTTTCTTGTAGTCGAGGTACACGCGGTCCACATCGGTGCAGATGACGAAAAGGTCGACACCCAGTTGCAACGCGAGCAGGGCCGAGGCGCGATCTTTATCAATCACGGCTTCCACGCCTTGAATGCCGCGGTTGGCGCGGACCACGGGGATGCCGCCACCGCCGCAGGCGATGACCAGAACACCGTCGCGAACAAGGCCGCGAATCACTTCCAGTTCGACAATTTCGACGGGCTCGGGCGAGGGGACGACGCGGCGGTATCCGCGGGCCGCATCCTCGACAATCTGCCAGCCCAATGTTCGTTGCCGCTGTTCGGCCTCGGCGCGCGAATAAAAGGGGCCGATGGGTTTGGTCGGGTGAAGCATGGCGGGATCGTTCTGGTCGACCACCGTTTGCGTGACGATGCAGGCAACCGGAGTGGAGAGGCCGGCCGCCCCCAGTTCGTGACGCAACGATTGCGCCAGCATGTATCCGATTTCACCTTGCGTGGAGGCGCCGCAGACATCGAGAGGAAGTGCCGGCACCTGGTCCGCGGCACGCTCGCTTCGAAGCAGGCCCGCGCCAACCTGTGGACCGTTGCCGTGCGTAAGTACGAGACGAAATCCGTCCGCGATCAAGCGCACCAAAGCGGCAGCGGTGCGCCTGGCATTGGCCAGTTGTTCCGCATTGGTGCCCTTTTCTCCAGCACGGATGAGTGAGTTGCCACCGATGGCGACTAACGCTGTTTTCATGGGCAGGTCGTAGGTGGTAGGTCGTAGGCCGAATAGCGAAACACTCAATTATCCTCCGCCCACGAGCTAAGGCCAGCAAGAACTTGGGCCAGCCGGTCGGTTTTTCGTTGCAAGGCAGTCCACTGGGGCCGGGTGAGGTATCCGAGGTCACAAGCGATCTCGAGTTGCGTTTCGATCTCCGCCAGGGAGCCACGACTATGGCCAATGAAGACGTTGAAGTCCTTGTGAGATTTCCTGCGATATCCTTCGGCGACGTTGCTCGGAACAGATACCGCCGCTCGCCGTAACTGGGAGATCAGTCCGAACAGCTCGTCGCGAGGAAAACTGTTCGTGACGGCATAAATTGTGTGAACAAGTTCCATTCCAAGTTGCCACGCAAGCAGATCACGATAGCCGCCCCGTTTCTCCGGCTCCGACCTACGGCCTACGACCTCCGACCTACGCTCTTCACGCATGCTCCAGCTCCTTCTCGGGTATGACCTTCTCGATCGACACGTTCTTCATGGTTTCCAAAAGAATTGCTTTTTGGGCGTGGAGACGGTTTTCGGCCTGCTGGAAGACGACCGAGCGCGGGCCGTCGATGACGTCGCTGGTGACCTCGTCGCCGCGATGGGCGGGCAGGCAGTGCATGAAGATGGCGTCGGGCTTGGCGCGGCTAAAGAGAGTCGCATTTACCTGGTAAGGAACGAAAGAGGCGCGGCGTTTTTCCGCCTCGGCTTCCTGGCCCATGCTGGTCCAGACGTCGGTGTAAACCACGTCGGCCTCGGCGATGGCTTCCGCAGGGTCGTTGGTGACATGGCAGGTGCCGCCCGATTCGTCGCCGCGGCGGAGCGCCCAACTGAGCGCGTCGGACTTGGGCTCGTAGCCCGGCGGGGTGGCGATCCAGACGTGCGCGCCCAATTGCGCTCCGGCAAACATCAGCGAATGTGCGACGTTGTTGCCGTCGCCGAGGAACGCGACCTTGAGTCCCGCGAGGTGGCCCCTGAATTCGAGCATGGTCATGTAGTCGGCCATGGCCTGGCAGGGATGGCTGAAGTCGGTGAGGCCGTTGATGACCGGCACCGAGGCATGCGCGGCCATGCTCTCGACGATGTCGTGGGCGAAGGTGCGGACCATGATGCCCTGCACCATGCGCTCGAGATTCTTGGCGACGTCGTGGACCGATTCGCGCTTGCCGAGGCTGATATCGGCGGGCGAAAGATAGATCGAGAAGCCGCCCAGTTGGTGAATGCCAACGTCGAAGGTGACCCGGGTGCGCAGCGAGGGCTTCTCGAAGATCATGGCCAGCGTTTTGCCCTTGAGCGTGGAAGTGTAGGCGGACGGGCTGGTCTTGACGCGGCAGGCCAGCCCGATCAGGTGCAGGATGTCCTGCGGCGAGAAATCGCGGATGGAGAGGAAATCTTCACAGTGCATAAGCACCTCAGTCGTCAGTCTTCGGTCTTCAATCGCCAGGCGGTAGGTCGTAAGTCGTAGGCGGCAGGTCGGACGCGACCTACGACGTACGACCTACGACCTACGTGTTTAGTGCGCCAGCGCGACCTCAGCGGTGCGGCGCGGCTGCTTTGCTTCCGTGAACTGGGCCAGGATTTCACGCAGTGAGGGCTGGGTGAGGGCCTCGACTTCGTAGCTAACGCGGACGCAAGGCTTGTTGACGTTGATGATGCGCCGCAGGTCCACCGGCGTGGCGATCACGACCAGGTCGCAGGGCGTGCGGTCGATGGTCTCCTCCAGTTCGCGGCGTTGGGTCTCGCTGTAACCCATGGCGGGCAGCAGGTCGTGGAGGTGCGTGTATTTCTCAAACGTCCGGCGGATGGAGCCGACGGCGTGCGGGCGCGGATCGACCATGCTGGCCGCGTGGAATTGGCGGGCCGCCACCACACCGGCGCCATAAGACATTTCGCCGTGCGTGAGCGTGGGGCCGTCTTCGACGACGAGCACGTGCTTGCCGTTGATGGCGGCGGCGTCATCCACGGTGACCCGGCAGGCACATTCGACGATCGTCGCGGCCGGGTTGTTTTGCCGGATATTGTTGCGGACGGTTTCCAGTCCCTCGGCGGGCGCGGTGTTGACCTTGTTGATGACGATCACCTGCCCGCGGCGCAGGTTGACCTCGCCCGGGAAGTAGGACATCTCGTGCCCGGCGCGGTGCGGATCGGTGACGACGATTTCCAGGTCCGACTTGTAGAACGGAGTGTCGTTGTTGCCGCCGTCCCAGAGAACCAGGTCGGCTTCCTGCTCGGCGCGGCGAAGGATGGCCTCGTAGTCCACGCCGGCGTAGACGACGGTACCGTTCATGATGTGCGGCTCGTACTCCTCGCACTCCTCGATGGTGCAGTGGTGCTTCTCGAGGTCGGCGAGAGTGGCGAAGCGCTGGACGGCCTGGTCGGCCAGGTTGCCGTAGGGCATCGGATGGCGAACCACGACCGGATGCCAGCCCAGCTTGCGCAGTTCGGCGAGCACGTGGCGCGAGACCGGACTCTTGCCGCATCCGGTGCGCACGGCGCAAACGGAGATGACCGGCACCTTGGATTCGACCATGGTATGACGCGCGCCGGGGAACCAGAAGTCGGCGCCGCAGGCCAGGACACGCGAGGCAAGGTGCATCAGGTTGACGTGCGATATATCGGAATACGAGAAGACGACGATGTCCACCTCGCGCGAGCGGAGAAGAAACTCGAGGCCGCGCTCGTCGATGATGGGAATGCCGTCGGGATAGAGAGATCCGGCAAGCTCGGGTGGATAGCGGCGCCCGGCGATATCCGGGATCTGGGTGGCGGTGAAAGCGACGACCTGGTAGTCGCGGTTGTCGCGGAACAGGCAATTGAAATCGTGGAAATCACGGCCGGCAGCACCGAGGATTACGACCCGCTTCATGAAGCCCTCCTGGCTAACCTATGAGTTTGCTGGGGCGCGGGCGGGCCGACAGTGAGGCTTATCACAGGGCGGAGTGGCAAGGTCCCAAAATGGGAAAAAAGCGGGACCGAGAATGAGGCGAGTGAATGAGTTGCAGATTTGGAAAAAGTCAGAAAACCACTTCCGATTGTCGACGATTGCATACTGGGCGGGAGTCGGATGACTGAAAAGGAAAATCCCCGCCCTGCCCATATGGCCAAGACGGGGAATGCTGCCGGATGTTTACTGCCTTAGGCGCTAGTTAGACCCGGTCCGACGTCGCGCCCACTGCTTCCGGTAATTCGCGCTCGATGGCCCGGAGCATGGAGTCGTTGTCGGGGAATTTGAAGTAGGCGACGCCGCGGCTCTTGGCCTCGATCTCCTCGATCTTGGACAGTTTCTCGATCTGCGGCTTGTTGACGATGCGCAGGCCCTTGACGCGGAGCGCGGTCTCGATGTCGTCGGCGGACACCTTGAATTCGTCGGCGGCCTGCTTGGCATAGTCGATGGCGTAGGTCGCGCCGACTTCGGCGTCGTGGCGCGCGATGCCGACCAGTCCGTCACTGGCGCGGCGGGACCATCCGACCACGAAGAAGCCGGGCAGTTCGGCGCCGGTCTGCGGATCGACGACCTGGTACTTAGTACGCTCATCGCCGTCGACCGGCTTGGTGGAGTAGCCCTCGGGGCCCATGGGGAGACCGAACTCCTTGTCGTGGACGTCGCCGATGGCGAAGATCATGGTGTCCACGTCGAGCGTGGCCGTCTGATCGGTGGCCTTGGCGGCGGTTCCCTCGCCCTTCTTCACCAGGTTGTTTTCGGTAACGACGAGGCCGTTGATGCGGCCGTCGGGACCTTTTAGGATTTCCTTCGGCCCGCAGAGGAAGCGGAACTTCAGGCGCGGAGACTTGGCCGGTACGTACGCCTGCTTGAGCAGCGGGAAGATTTCCGCGGCGTTGGCGACGTCCTGTCCGACGGCGGCGACCCTGTCCTTCACCCGCTCCATCTCGGCCAGCAGGTCCTTGGCGTCCATGTGCATGTCGATGTGCTTGATTTCTTTTTCGTCGAACTTGGCTTCGAAGGGGCCGCGGCGCGCGACGACCGTAAGTTCCTCGGTCTTGAGGTTGGGACCGTCCTGCAGCACCCAGCGCGCGATGTCCACCATCACGTTGCCCATGCCTACAATGGCGATGCGCTTGCCGGTGGAGAAATCCTGGCTGGAAAACGGCGGAAGCTGGTTGTAAAAGAAAACGAAATCCTTCGCCGAATAGACGCCCTTGGCATCTTCGCCGGGAAGTCCAAGCTTCTTGGTGCCCTGAGCGCCGTTGGCGAAGACGATGGCCGCGGGCTTGAAGGCGCGGAGGTCGTCGATGGTGAGCTTCTGCTGGGCGCCGACGGCGACGCCGCCGAAGTAATGGACGTTGGGCAGAGAAAGGACCTTGGCGAACTGCTTGCGCAGGCCGATCTTCATCTTGTCTTTTTCGGGATAGATGCCGTACTCGGCGAGGCCGCCGGGCTTGATATCTCTATTAAAAATAACGACTTGGAAACCTGCCTGGGCGATCTTCTGGGCGGCGAACATCCCTGCGGGTCCGGCCCCAACGACGAATACCGTTTTCATTTGGAACGGCCTCCTCCGACTTGAGTCGAAAAGACAGAATAGCCGAGCTATGTCCGCGCCCTATGTGACGCCAGTCTCACCTGCTTGTGATGCGTGAACCGGGGGCCTGGGAGCATTTTAGCCCCAAGGTTTGGTTGGGGTTAGGCGGGC
>Ga0208355_1000974_pt1 | contig 12921 bp, 8 predicted proteins | sample NGESurdeep072012_6_FD_184458 | JGI IMG/M metagenome (GOLD analysis project Ga0208355, IMG submission 184458) | Arctic peat soil microbial communities from Barrow, Alaska - NGEE Surface sample 210-3 deep-072012 (SPAdes) | ecosystem: Environmental > Terrestrial > Soil > Wetlands > Peat ... | reverse complement strand
AGTTTCAGTTTCGGTTTCAGTTTCAGACCCGCTGCAGTAAACTGCAGCGTCCGTTTGTTCGTATGGAGGCATTCATGTCAAGCACTTATAAAGATCTAATTGTTTGGCAGCGCGCCATCGATCTGGTTGAAAAGATCTACCAGATCACTCGGCGTTTCCCGCATGAGGAACTATACGGGCTTGTTTCACAACTGCGTCGTGCGGCGGTTTCCATCGCGAGCAATATCGCAGAGGGGCAAGGTCGAATGTCGCCGGGCGAATTTCGTCAGTTTGTCGGACATGCCCGCGGCTCTGCTCTAGAGGTTGAAACTCAGTTGATCATCGCTGCCCGGCTTGGCTTCGTCGATGCTGCCACTTCCGCGCCAGCGCTGAAGGACTGTGACGAGATCAAACGAATGCTGCACGGATTGGCCGCGTCGTTGGAAAAAGAAGCAGACGTCCCGGCCTCTTGCTGAAACCAAAACTGAAACTGAAACTTTTAAAGCTCGTATTTCTTAATCAGATGCCGGAAAGACCTATAGGAAAGCTTTAACATTTCGGCGGCCTTGGTCTGCACCCCGTTTGCCTGCCGCAGCGCGGTTTGCAGGAGCGAACGCTCCAATTCCGCGACGTAATGCTCCATGTCGAAACCTTCGCTTGGAATCGTCACGCACGATCCTCCGCCTGCCACCGCGGCCGCCGCCATCCGCAGCTTCGAGCGTTCCATCGGCAGCTCGACATCCAACTCGCTCCCCAGGCACAAGGCGACCGCGCGTTCAATCGTGTTCTCCAGTTGCCGGACATTGCCCGGCCACTCGTACCCGGTCAGCATCTTCACCGACGCATCGGAAATCCTGAAGATGCTCTTCCCTGCGGCGGGTGCGTACTTCTTGAGGAAGTGATTGGCCAGCAGCGGAATGTCCTCGCGGCGGTCGCGCAGCGGCGGCACGTGCACCGGGATGACGCTGAGCCGGTAATAGAGGTCTTCGCGGAAGCTGCCCTCCTCGACCATTTTTTCCAGGTCCCGATTGGTCGCGGCGATCACGCGCACGTCGATGGCGATCTCGTTCGTCCCGCCGACCGGCCGCAGCACTCGTTCCTGCAGCACGCGCAGCAGCTTTACCTGCATGGAAACGCTCATCTCGCTGATTTCATCGAGGAAGATCGTCCCATTGCTGGCGAATTCGAAGAGCCCGGACTTGTTCTGGGTGGCGCCGGTAAATGCGCCCTTCACGTAACCGAAAAGCTCGCTTTCCAGGAGCGTCTCGGGAAATGCGCCGCAGTTCACGCTGACGAAGGGTTCCGTCGCCCGCGGCGAGCAGGCGTGGACGGCACGCGCAACCAGCTCTTTTCCGGTGCCGCTCTCGCCATGCACCAGCACCGTGCTCTGCGTGCCGGCGACGGTGCGGACGGTTTGCTTCAGCTTCTCCATCGCGGCGCTGACGCCCACGATGTTGTCCAGCGAATTGCGCGTCGCGGCATCGCGCTTGAAGGCGAAATTCTGCCGGCGCAGGGTGATCTTTTCAATTGCCTGCCCGATGGCAAACTTCACGTCTTCCACCAGTGCCGGGCCTTTGCGCAGGTAATCGAAGGCGCCGCCTGCCTTCACCGCCTGCACCGCGGAATCGAGATCATCGACAGCCGTGATCAGCACCACGGCGGATTCGGGCGAGACGTTGTGGGCATAGCGCAGTACTTCGATGCCGTTCGTGTGCGGCATCTTGATGTCGGTCACGATGACGTCGAACAGCGCGGAGTCCAGCTTCTTCTTCGCCGCGTCGCCGCTGGAGACGGTTTCGACCTTGTGGCCGTCCTTGCTCAGGGCGATCTCGAGCATCTGGCAGATGGAGCGCTCGTCGTCGACTACGAGTACGTTACCCACGCGCCCCCTTTCCCTGCGCCGTTATGGCGACAGCGCGCACCGGCTTGGCGTCGAGCGCGGCCTTCCTCAGTTGCACCGTAAACTCCGTTCCTTCTCCGTGCTTGGATTTCACGCCGACCTTGCCTTCGTGCGCCTGCACGATCTGGTACACGATCGCCAGGCCCAGGCCTGTACCGCCAATGAACTCCGACTGGAAGGGCTCGAAAATTTTCTCCACTGCGTTCGGCGCCAGCCCGTGGCCGGTGTCGGCAAAGGAGATCAGCCAATTGCCGTCGTCGTCATACAAGGATACCTTCAACGTGCCGCTGTCGCTCATGGCGCGCACCGCGTTGTCGCAGATGTTCCAGAACACCTGTTTCAAGCGGTCGCCATCGGCCAGCGCGATCGCGCTCTCCGCCTGGAAATTGCGAACGATGCCCAACTGGCCGCCGGCCTTGATGTCGGCGCGGTTCTCCAGCAGTGTGAGCGTGTCGTCGAGCAGCGGCACAAGATCGGTGGGCGTGAGCTGGTACTGCTTTTCGCGCGAGTAGGTCAGGAAATCGGAAATGATGCTGTTGAGCCGCTCCGACTCGCGGTTCACGATGTCCACCAGCGTCTTCTGCTCCTGGTTCAGCACGGAAACATCGGCCAGCACCTTTACGGAGCCGGCGATGGACGCGAGTGGATTGCGGATCTCGTGTGCGATGCCGGCGGCCATGCGGCCGATCGCGGCCATGCGGTCGCGCATCCGGACTTCCCGTTCCAGGCGCCGGATTTCGGTCAGATCGTCGAACGTGTACACGTATCCGACGGAGCCGCGGTCCGGGACTTCGAGCACCGAGCGCGTCATGCCGAACGTCTTCTGTGCCCCCAGCGGCGAGAGCGATGTCACCTCGCAACGAATGGCAGCCGGCCCGGGTTCGGGCAGGCGCTCGATGAAGAAATTATCCACCGGCCGCCCGATAATTTCGCCCTCGTGCTCCTCCAGCAGCCGCTGCCCGGCGGCGTTCACCAGGCTCACACGCCCATCCATGCCGGTGGTGATCAGGCCGCCGCTGATCGAGTTCACGATGTTCTCGTGCAGCGCCTGAAGGTTTTCCAGCGCGCCGCTCTGCTCCTCGAGTTGCACGTCGGCCTGATGCAGCTTGGTGCTGAGCTGCGTCGCCAGGTACGCGATCGCGGCGTACGCGAGCAGGTTGATGAGGATGCTGGCCTGCAGGCTGCGCAGGTCGGGCCGCGTTATCGAATAGGAACGAATGATTTCGAAGTACGATAGTTCCAGGACCGCGCCGCAGGCGATGAATGCCAGCGCGGCGGTCAGGAACGCCCACGTGCGCGTCAGCAGGATGCTGGCGACAATGATGATCAGCGGATAGAGGAACGTGAACGAGCTGTCGATGCCGCCGGTGATGTACACGATCACCGCGGTCATGCCGACGTCGGTCAGCACTTGCACGCGCGACTGGAAACGGAAGTCGCCCCACAACGACAGCAGCAGGATGTAGAAGACGGAAATCGTGTACGCCAGCAGGATGGTGACGACGAAAAGCGTCTTCGGAAGGTTCGTCGGGGTGAGCGTCGAGATGGCGAACTCGATGCCGAACAGGAAAGTAATGACGATGATGCGGACCTTGGCCAGCCAGATGAGCCATGTCCGTTGTTGCGATTCCGCTTTCGTCACGACTGCGTCACCTGCCGGCCCGACCGCCCATGCACACGTCGAGCGCCGTACTTCGGGAGCTGTTAGGGGCCGGTGGCGCAAGAAACTGCACCGGCCTCATTTCGGAACGAGGTCCGCCCGTTATCCCGCGAGCTTGCCGATCATCGAGAACAGCGGCATGTACAGCGAGATCACGATACCGCCGACGGCCACGCCGAGGAACGCAATCATCACCGGTTCGAGCAGCGTGAGCATGTCCTTGGTGGCCGCATCGACTTCGTCTTCATAGAAGTCCGCGATCTTCTGCAGCATGGCATCCATGGCGCCCGTAGCTTCGCCGACGCCGATCATCTGCGTCACCATGTTCGGGAAGACGCCGGACTCCTTCAGCGGATCGACAATGGTGCGCCCTTCCTCGATCGCCTTGCGGACCTTCATCAGCGCCTGTTCCAGCACCGCGTTACCCGAGGTGCGCGCCGTGATGCTGAGGCCTTCGAGAATCGGAACGCCCGAGGTGATCAGCGTGCCCAGCGTACGCGTGAAACGGGCGACTGCGATTTTGCGCAGCACCATGCCGAATACCGGCAGGTGCAGCATCATCTTGTCCCACAGGTATCGGCCGCGCGGGTCCTTGCGGATCTGCTTGACGGCGAAGACCAGGATGCCGAGACCGAGGAATATCACCCACCAGAAGGCGCCCACGAACTTGCTCAGGCCCATCACGATGCGCGTGGGCAGCGGCAAATCCACCCCCAAGCCGACGAACAGGTTGGCGAAAATCGGCACCACGAACTTGAGTAGCGCGCCGACGATCAGAAGAGCGATGCTGATCACCGCGACCGGGTAGATCAGCGCCGACTTCACCGCCGAACGCAGCTTCACGGCCTTTTCCACGTAGGTCGAAATGCGTACGAGAATGACGTCCAGAATACCGCCCGTCTCGCCCGCCTCGATCATGTTGGTGGTCAGATCGTCAAAGATCTTCGGATACTGCTTCATGGCGTTCGACAGCGTCGCGCCGCCTTCCACCGTCTGCCGGATGCCGGTCAGCGCCTTCTGGAACGCTGGGTTCTCCTGGTTGTTTCCCAGGATTTCCAGGCACTGCACCAAAGGCAGGCCGGCGTCGATCATGACCGAGAACTGGCGGAAAAAGATGGCAATGTCCTTGGTGGGGACTTTGCCGGAACCGAAGGTGGGAAGTGCAAATTCCTTGCCCTTCTCCTTGATCGAATTAGCCGTGACTCGTTCCTTGGCCAACTGCGCCTTCAGCACCTGCTTGTTTTCCGCCGAGCGCTCTCCGCCGACTTTTTGGCCGGCCGCATTCGTACCCGAAAAAGTAAATACTGGCATTGGGTGACCTCGCTCGCCGGATTTTCGAACCTACCGGCCCACGTACTGCTCGCTTCATCTTTCAACTGCTGAAACGGAAACGGATTCCTATTTCTTTCCCACTGCGCCGGTCGCGGTTGACGACCGATTCAATCCGGTGCCGCGGTTGATCATCTCCACCAGCTCATCCGGCATCGACGAACGGTTAAGCGCCGTCTCTTGCGTGATCTGCTTGCTCAGCACCAGGGTCGCCAGCGACTGGTTGAACGTCTGCATGCCGTACTTGTCCTGGCCCGATTGCATCGCCGAATAAATCTGGTGGATCTTGTCTTCGCGGATCAGGTTGCGGACGGCCGGGTTGGGAATCAGGATTTCCATCGCGCAGGCGCGCCCCTGTCCGCCCACCTTCGGCAGCAGCGATTGGCAAAGTATGCCTTCCAGCACCAGGGAAAGCTGCGCCCGAATCTGCGACTGCTGGTGCGACGGGAAGACGTCGATCACGCGGTTGATGGTGCTGGACGCGGAGTTCGTGTGTAGAGTGCCGAAGGTCAAGTGGCCCGTTTCAGCGATTCGTAGCGCCGACTCGATCGTTTCCAGGTCGCGCATTTCGCCGATCAGCACCACGTCGGGATCTTCGCGAAGCGCCGCGCGCAGCGCGTTGGTGAACGACTTGGTGTCGCTGTGCACCTCGCGCTGGTTCACCAGGCAGCTCTTGTGCTGGTGTACGAACTCGATCGGGTCCTCGATGGTGATGATGTGGTCGTGGCGGTCCACGTTGATCTTGTCGATCATGGCCGCCAGCGTCGTCGATTTTCCCGAACCCGTCGGACCGGTCACCAGGACCAGTCCGCGCGGCTTGTCGCACAGCCGGGCTACCACCGGTGGCAGGTTCAACTGGTTGAACGACTTGATCTCGAACGGGATGACGCGGAAAACGGCCGCCGAGGCCCCGCGCTGGTTGAAGATATTGGCGCGGAAGCGGGCCAGGCCTTTCATGCCGAAGCTGAAGTCCGACTCCAGGTCTTCCTCGAAGCGGTGCTTCTGCGCGTCGGTCATCACGCTGTAGGCCAGCGACTTGGTTTCTGCCGCGGTCATCGGCGGCATGTCCAGCGGCTGGAGATGGCCGTGCACGCGGATCTGCGGCGGAGAATTCAGTGTGATGTGCAGGTCGCTGCCGTTCATTTCGAGCAGCTTCTTCAACAGATCGCTCAGTGTTGCTGCCATAATTTCGTATCCCGCAATTCGTAATCCGTAGCCCCGAACCGTCGTTCGACGTACGGTGCTTCACTCGGTACTCGTTACTCGGTACTCGGTACTCTTAGTGGGCGGTTTCGCGCGCCACTTCTTCCAGCGTCGTCTGGCCCGTCATCGCCTTGATCAGGCCGCTGCGGCGGAGCGTAATCATGCCGCACTCGATCGCCTTCTTCTTCAGTTCCAGTGCCGACGCACCCACCAGGATCAACTCGCGCAACTGGTCGTCCACTTCCATCACTTCATAGAGACCGCAGCGTCCCTTATATCCGCTGTTATTGCAGACGCCGCAGCCCTTGCCCTTGTAGACCTTGACCGTCTTTGCTTCTTCCGGCGTGTAGCCGGCCTCGATGAGCGCCTGGACGGGCAGGTCCACTACTTCCTTGCAGTCGGCACAAACTCTGCGCACCAGGCGTTGGGCGACGATCATGTGCACTGACGTCGCCACCAGGAACGGCTCAATACCCATGTTCATCAGGCGGCTGATGGTCTCGGGTGCGCCATTGGTATGCAGCGTGGACAGCACCAGGTGTCCGGTCAGCGAAGCCTTGATCGCGATTTCGGCCGTCTCGAAGTCTCGAATCTCGCCCACCAGGATGATGTTCGGGTCCTGCCGCAGGAACGATCGCAGCGCGGCCGCAAAGTTCAGGCCGATGGATTCCTTCATCTGCACCTGGTTGACACCGGCAAGCTGGAACTCGACCGGGTCCTCGGCGGTCATGATGTTCGTATCCGGCTGGTTCAGCCGCGAGATCGCCGAGTACAGCGTATTCGTCTTTCCCGAACCCGTCGGACCGGTGACCAGCACCATTCCGTAGGGCTTGAGAATGGCCTTCTCGAACTTATCCAGGGATTCCTGTTCGAAGCCGAGCTTGGTCATGTCGAGGCGGAGGTTTTCCTTGTCGAGCAGCCGCATGACGATCTTTTCGCCCCACAGGGTGGGCAGCGTGCTGACGCGGTAATCGAGCTGCTTCTTCCTTCCGCCCAGGTTGACCTTCAGCATGATGCGGCCGTCCTGCGGAAGGCGCTTCTCGCTGATGTCGAGCTTCGCCATGATTTTGATGCGCGACGTGATCGCATCCTTCAGCTTCGACGGCGGGTTCATGATCGTTTGCAGCATGCCGTCAATGCGGAAGCGGACGCGATATTCCTTTTCGTACGGTTCTACGTGAATGTCGCTGGCGCCCCGCTTGACCGCGTCGGTCAGAACCAGGTTTACCAGTTTGACGATCGGCGCTTCGTCGGCGGCCCTCTCCAATTCGGAAAGGCCCATTTCTTCCGCTTCGGCTTGCAGCTCGACGTCGGCCCCTTCGCCCATGGCCGCCATCACCGATTCGAGGTCTTCCTGCTGGTCGCCCTGCCCGTACGCCTTTTCGATCCCTCCGAGAATTGAGCTTTCCGAAGCGACCACCGGCTCGATGTTGAAGCCGGTCATGAACTTGATATCGTCCATGGCAAACACGTTGGTCGGGTCCACCATGGCGATCGTCAGCGACGATCCCACCCGGCTCAGCGGCAGAATCTGGTAGCGCTTCGCGGTTTCGTACGGGATAAGCTTGACGACGGTATTGTCAATCTCGAAAAACGTGAGGTTAATGGCGGGCACGCCGTACTGGCGCGACAGAAAATTTGTGACGTCCTCGTCGGAGAGAAATCCCAGTTTCACCAGGACCGAGCCCAGGCGTGTGCCGGACTCCTTCTGCACCTTCAGTGCTTGATCCAACTGATCGGGCGTAATTACCTTCTCCTTAACGAGAAGATCGCCCAGTCGCTGAGACATACTCCGGTCTCCCTTTTACTTCCCTTACCGCCACTGATTTCGGAACCGCGCGTCCTGTCCCTGTTTCGAGTGCAATGCTACTTTTTCGGGGAAAAGTTTTGTCTAATTCGGGTAGCGCGAATCGTATGTTTGTTGACAGAAATTGTCAATTGGGAATGTTACTCGAAAGGTAACGAATTGGGGGCGTTTCCCCTCAAAAACTCCCAAGAAATACCCTATATCGTCGAACGCCATGGGCGTTGCTTGACCCTGGACTTCGGTAACCACGTTGCTGTCGCAGTCGCGGCCCCTCCAGTCCGTGAACCAATTTCCGTTCCGGTCCGACCGCGACCGCAATTGCTCCGTCCCGCCTAACCCGGAATGAACACCGCCAATCGTGAACTCCACGTGCGAACGTGAGCTGGTGGGCAGCCGAGAAAAAGTGCGCGCTTTCCTCCGTACACGTGCGTTCATTTCCGCACACTCACTTCCCATGAGCGGACGGCCTGCCCTGTTGAATCTAGCTAACCTACTGATAGCGAACGTCTTATGGTGGAAGTCCGCGTGCCAATAAGATCGTGACTATGTTCGACAGCCTCTTCCAGGACCTCCGCTTCGGCGTGCGCACGTGCCCAGCAACATCGCAGAAGGACAGGGACGCAAATTGCCAAAGGAATTCCGGCGGTTCCTGCGCACCGCGGCGGGGTCGTTGGCGGAAATCGAAACCCAGCTCATCATTGCGCACAGACTTGGATTCATGGACAAAGATATCTTTAGCGGAATTCTGGAGAGTACGAACGAAGTCGGCAAGGTTGTCAATGGCCTGATTGCTTCGTTGCCGGTGCCCGAGACTGACAACTAGCAACTGACAACTGGCAACTGGCTACTGCCCGCAACACTTCTTGTACTTCTTCCCCGACCCGCACGGACAGGGGTCATTACGTCCGACTTTTTCGCCGGCGCGCTTCACCTGCTGCACCGGAGCCAGGTCGCCGGAACCGGCCATGCGCGCCTGTTCCAGTTCGCGCTTCTTCTTGCGCAGGAACTCCTCTTCCAGTTCGTCCACCGTGGTTTGCGCGCGCCGGCGGCCGTGACCGTTGCCGTCTTCCCCCATCCGCGTGTGATCGCCGTCGATAATCATCTCCGGCTGGCGCTGCTGGGGAGTGCCTTCCGGGCCGATAACCTGCATCAGGTACAGGTAGCGGGCCGTCTCTTCCTCGAAGCGGTGCATCATGGCTTCGAACATATCGAAGCTCTCGCGCTTGTACTCCACCAGCGGATCGTGCTGCCCGTAGCCGCGCAGCCCAATGCCTTCCTTCAGGTGGTCCATGTTGAGCAAATGGTCTTTCCACTGCTGGTCGAGCACGCTCAACATGATCATGCGCTCGTGGTAGCGCATCGGATCGAGACCGATTAACTGCTCCTTGGCGTCGTAGCGCTGCTTCAACTTCTCGAAAATCGCATCGCCCAGTTCCTGCCGATTCAGATCTTCCGCTTTGACTCCCTCGGCCTCAATATCCACGCCAAAGCGCGTGAACAGAGCGTTCTTCAGGCCCTTGATGTCCCAGTCTTCCGGATGCGTCTCCTTGGGCGCGTGCTGGTTGATCAGGTCGCTGAGAATGCCGGCGACGTAGTCTTCGACGATCAGTTCCTTCTGCTCCACTCCCTCCAGCAACTGCCGGCGCAGGCCGTACACCGCCTCGCGCTGCTTGTTCATCACGTCGTCGTACTCGAGCAGGTGCTTGCGGGCCTCGAAGTTCTGCGCTTCCACGGCCCTCTGTGCCGCCTCGATACGCCGCGAGATCATCTTCGACTCGATCGGCACGCCCTCTTCCATGCCCAGCCGTTGCAGCAGCGTCGAGACCCACTCCTTGGCGAAAATGCGCATCAGGTCGTCTTGCAGCGAAAGATAGAAGCGCGATTCGCCCGGATCGCCCTGGCGGCCCGCGCGTCCGCGAAGCTGGTTATCGATGCGCCGCGCCTCGTGACGCTCCGTGCCCAGGATGAACAGCCCACCGGCGGCGATGACGTCCTTGTGCTCCTGCTCGCATTCGGACCGGAAGCGCTCGAACGCCTCATTCCACTGCGCCACCGGCGCCTCGAACTCGTTGCCCGCATAGTAGAAGCGAGTGAATTCCTGGCTTTGCGCAATCGCTTCCACTTCCCCACCCGCCTCTTGCAGCGGCTTCGCCACACCCTTCTTGACCAGTTCCTGTTTGGCCATGAATTCGGGATTGCCGCCGAGCAGGATGTCGGTACCACGGCCGGCCATGTTGGTCGCGATGGTCACCATACCTTTGCGCCCGGCCTGCGCGACGATCTCCGCTTCGCGCTCGTGGTACTTCGCGTTCAACACCACGTGACGCACGCCGCGTTTCTTCAGCAGTTCGCTCAGCCGCTCCGATTTCTCGATCGACGTTGTGCCCACCAGCACCGGCTGCCCACGCTCGTGGAGTTTTTCGATACCTTCCGCCGCCGCTGTGTACTTTTCCGGCTCGGTGCGATAAACGGTGTCCGGATTCTCGACGCGCAGCAGCGTGCGGTTGGTCGGGATGACGTCCACTTCCAGCCTGTAAATCTTGTCGAACTCGGCTGCTTCCGTTTCCGCCGTACCGGTCATGCCGGCCAGTTTTTTGTACATGCGGAAGTAATTCTGGAAGGTGATGGTGGCCAGCGTCTGGTTCTCGCGCTCGACCTTGACGTTCTCCTTGGCCTCGACCGCCTGGTGCAGGCCATCGCTCCAGCGGCGTCCGGGCATCAGGCGCCCGGTAAACTCGTCGACGATCAGGACTTCGCCGTCCTTCACCACGTATTCGACGTCGCGCTTGTACAGCGAGTGCGCCTTGATGGCGGTCTCCACGTGGTGTTTGAGGTCCCAGTTTTCGGGGTCGGCGATGTTCTCGATGCCCAGCAGCTTCTCGACGCGCTCCCAGCCTTCGTCGGTGACGGTGATGGTCTTGTGCTTCTCATCGACCACAAAATCGCCGGTCAGTATCTTGGCTTCGCCCGCGCCCTGGTCGATCTCCTCGCCCTGCTTCAGGTTGGGAATGATCTTGTTGACGCGCGTGTACTTGTCGGTGGATTCCTCGCTGGCGCCGCTGATGATGAGCGGGGTGCGGGCCTCGTCGATCAGGATCGAGTCCACTTCGTCCACGATGCCGAAGTTGTGCCCGCGCTGCACGCACTCGCGCATATCGAACTTCATGTTGTCGCGCAGGTAGTCGAAACCGAATTCGTTGTTGGTGCCGTAAGTGACGTCGGCGGCGTACGCTTCGTGCCGCTCCGCGTCGTCCAGGTCGTGCACGATTACACCGACCGTCAGCCCGAGGAAGTTGTAAATCTTGCCCATCCACTCGGAGTCGCGCTTGGCCAGGTAGTCGTTGACGGTGACCACGTGCACGCCGCGTCCGGGCAGCGCGTTCAGATAGACCGGCAGCGTGGCGACCAGCGTTTTGCCTTCGCCGGTCTTCATTTCCGCGATCTTGCCCTCGTGCAGAACCATGCCGCCGATCAACTGCACGTCGAAATGGCGCATGTTGACCGCGCGGCGGCCCGCCTCGCGGACCACCGCAAAGGCCTCCGGCAGCATCTCGTCCAGGATTTCGTTTTCGGCCTTGCGGCGCTCTTCGTCGATTTCCTTCAGTCGCTCGGAGGTGGCTTCGGGCTCGTCGGCGATCGGCGCGATGCGTTCCCGGATGCGCTGGCGAAATTCCTCGGTCTTGGCGCGAAGCTGCTCATCGGAGAGCGCCTTCATCTGCTCCTCGAAGACGTTGATCCCGGCGACACGGGGCGTCAGGCGCTTGATTTCGCGCTCGTTTCTCGTCCCGAAAATCTTGGCTGCAAGCGTATTTAACAAGGTGTGAGTCCTGTAGCGCTGGCTTCCAGCCGGCAGGTGTGTGGGCATCTTGCCCGCGGACATCTACCATGGCTGAAACTGAAACTTTAGGCTAACACAATTAGATGCGGGAGCTTGCGTGAGGGCTCAAGGCATCGGCCATGACGAGTGCCTTCGTGAAACCTTCGTGCCCTTCGTGTGAACCTCCCGATTACGGATTACCGATTACCGATTTCCTATCTGTTATTCTTTCGCATTACAACTGGGTATTGAGAACGAATGCCATTGAGCCTCGAGGGCAAAGTCGCCGTCGTCTTCGGCGTCGCCAACAAACGATCGATCGCGTGGGCCATCGCCCAGGAACTTCAGCAGGCGGGCGCGCGATTGGTCATCACCTATCAGAATGAGCGGCTCGCCCAGGAAGCGGCCGCCCTGATTAAAGACCTGCCCAACGCCGAGGGCTTGCAGTGCGACGTTTCGGTCGAAGGCGAGATCGACGTACTCTTCGCCAAGCTGCGCGAGCGCTACGGCCGCCTCGATGTCCTGGTCCACTCCATCGCCTTCGCCCCCGCCGAGGAACTCAGGCGCCCTTTCGTCGAGACCTCGCGCGAAGGCTTCCGCATCGCGCACGACGTCAGCGTCTATTCGCTGATCGCGCTCTGCCGCGCTGCCGCCCCGCTCATGACCGAGGGCGGTTCGGTAATCACCCTCACCTACTACGGCGCCGAGAAAGTCGTGCCGAATTACAACGTCATGGGTGTCGCCAAGGCCGCGCTGGAATGTACCGTGCGTTATCTCGCCTGGGACTTGGGCAAGCAGAACATCCGCGTCAACGCTATCTCCGCTGGTCCGATTAAAACCCTGGCTGCGCGCGGGATTTCCGGTCTCAGCGACATGCTCAAGGGTCACGCCGAACGCGCGCCTCTGGGACGAAACGTCGAAGCGGCCGAGGTGGGCAAGACCGCCTTGTACCTGGCTTCGGATCTGGCCAGCGGCGTGACCGGCGAGATACTCTACGTGGACTGCGGCTACAACATCATGGGCTTCTAAGGATTTGAAATTGGAAATTTGAGAATTTGAAATTTGCGCGGCATGCCCGTGTCTCCGGTGTTTTCAATTTCAAATTCTCAAGTTTCAAATTTCAAATTGATTTTCCTATCGTTTTCTCCCACCCTCTCAATCGCAATCTCCACGTCGCGCTCTTGAAGAAACCGCGGAAACTTCTCTCCCCACTCGATCAGCACCAC
>Ga0208355_1000968_pt1 | contig 12958 bp, 7 predicted proteins | sample NGESurdeep072012_6_FD_184458 | JGI IMG/M metagenome (GOLD analysis project Ga0208355, IMG submission 184458) | Arctic peat soil microbial communities from Barrow, Alaska - NGEE Surface sample 210-3 deep-072012 (SPAdes) | ecosystem: Environmental > Terrestrial > Soil > Wetlands > Peat ... | reverse complement strand
GATGCCGGCCAGAGCGGGGCCGGTGATCATGGCGACATACATGATGGTCAGGTTCAGCGACAACGCGCCGGGCAGATCCTCCTTCGATACAAGTCGCGGAACCAGCGCCTGTCGGGCAGGTGCGTCGAAAGCGTTGGTCGCGGCGGTCAGCGCGGTGAGCAGATAGACGAGCCAGACGGCATCGCGGCCCATCCAGGTCGCAATGCCGAGCAGCACCGCGATCGTCGCCATGATGGCCTGGGTGGTGAACTGGACGCGCTTGCGGTCGTGCCGGTCGGCGACGATCCCGCCCCACATGGAGAACGCAATCAGCGGCACCACGCGCACCAGGCCGACGGCGCCGAGCGCCAGCGGTGAGTGCGTCAGCACGTAGATGTGCCAGTCAATGCCGACGTTCTGCATCTGCGTGCCGATGATGGAAATCAGCGTTGCAGTGCCAAGCAGCCGGAAATCGCGGTGGCGCAGCGCTCGATAAGGACGCTGCCGCGGTTCGTCCATGCTCATCCTCGGAAACACAGGATAAATGGAACGCCGGAGACGCGCTGGAGTCGCAAATCATTGCTGCCGCGGGTCCGGGCGGCGGGTATTACACAACTATTACAAACGCCCTCGCCGCCAGTTGTTACCTTGGAGGTCAGCAATACTCCAGCTTTTGAGGACGGCAAGAATGAGCTTTTTGCAGCGGGACAGGACATTTCGCGAGCCCTTCAGTCCAGTGACCACGGCCTTCATGGTGGCGTTTCACGTGGGCGCCATTGCCGCATTATTCATGTTCAGTTGGAAGGCGCTGGCTTTCGCGGCCATACTCTGGTGGATCACCGGCAGCCTCGGGATCGGCATGGGCTATCACCGCCTGCTCACGCACCGCGGCTACAAGACTTATAAGCCGGTCGAGTACTTCCTGACCATTTGCTCAACGCTCACGCTGCAAGGCGGCCCCATGTTCTGGGTGGCGACGCACCGCATGCATCATCAGAACACCGACGTGGAAGGCGATCCGCATTCCCCGCGCGACGGCGGATTCTGGGCCCACATGGGCTGGATCATGACCGGCCGCCAATTGCACAACCACTCCTCAGCGCTCCTGCCCTACATCCCCGATCTCCGCAAAGACAAGTTTCACGTCTGGATCAGCAAATGGCATTGGCTTCCGATCTCGGTGCTCGGCATCGTTATTTTTGCGGTTGGCGGCATTCAATACCTGATGTGGGGAATTTTCCTTCGCACCGTGGTCGGGCTGCACGCCACGTGGCTGGTGAATTCCGCCACACACATGTGGGGAAGCCAGCGTTTCCTCACCGGCGACACGTCCAAGAACAGTTTCTGGGTGGCGATGCTGACCTTCGGAGAAGGCTGGCACAATAACCATCACGCGCACCCGCAATCGGCAAAGCATGGAATCGCCTGGTATGAGTTCGACATGAACTGGATGGGCATCTCCGCACTCCGCATGCTGGGCCTGGCATGGGACATCAAGCTGCCGAAGCTCAAGCCGGCAGAGAATGTTCCGGACAAGGCCCCGGTCGCAGTAGCCGGCATGGTGGGTGCTTCCGGAGACTAGGAATTCGTTTTGAGAAGTCCGGCCGCGGGCACATCCGCTCGCGAAACCCACCCTAGCAAAAGCGGCCAGGGTGGGGCACCCCTCTTGGCTTCCACTACAATGATCGGCGACCATGCGCGTCGCGAGCCGGGCCAAGACGATCGCGTTCTTCATCACCCTGAGCGCCTGCCTCATTGGGGTAGCGATTGCGCTCAACGTCACCTGGATCGTCATCAACTGGCGCGCCGTCGGCGCGCTCATCATCGGCATCATATTATTCGCGTTCATCATTGCGGGCATCGTGCTGAACACGATCTTCCTGGTGCGCGAGATTCGGCGCAACGAGCAGCAGGACAGCTTTCTGAACGCAGTCACGCACGAACTCAAGACCCCTATCGCTTCCATCCGCCTGTACCTGGAAACGCTGCAGCGCCGGGAGGTGGCGGACGCCGAACGGCTCGGCTTCTATCGCATCATGCTGGACGACACGGACCGGCTGCTGGGCACCGTCGAGCAGGTACTGAAAGCGGGAGAAGAGCGCCACGCGGACGCGGAAAGCCATCGTGAGCAGGTAAATTTTTCGGCGATCGTGAGGGACTCAGTCGAGCTGGCAAGCGTGCGGCATCACCTTGCACCGGGCGCCCTGCGATTCGGGACAGAGCCGCCGGACGAGATCATTGTGGTCGGGAACCAGGAGGAACTGCGCACCGCCGTGGCCAACCTGCTCAACAACGCGGTGAAGTATTCGGGCGCGGAGAAGGACATCGTGGTCAACCTGCTCATGCCCGACATCGACACCGTCCTGATGCGCGTGCAAGATCAAGGCGTAGGGATTGCGCGATCGGAGTTGGGACGGATCTTCCGACGCTTCTACCGGGTGGAGACGCAAGCGAACAGCACGGTCCGAGGCACGGGATTGGGGCTGTTCATCGTGCGCTCGATCGTGCGGCGCCACGGAGGAGAGGTAACGGCTGAAAGCGCGGGCGACGGGCGCGGCAGTACGTTCACCATCCGCCTGCCGAGGTCATACCGCGTATGAGCCTGATCCTGGTGGTCGAGGACGAACCGCACCTGGCGCAAGGCCTGCGCTACAACCTGGAAGCGGAAGGCCACTCCGTGGAACTCACCGAGTCCGGCGAAGATGCGCTCGACCGCCTGCTGAAAGAAAAGCGAGAGTTCGATGCCGTCATACTCGACGTCATGCTGCCCGGCAAGGACGGCTTCACCGTCGCGCGTGAATTACGCGATGCACAGCACTTCGTGCCCCTGCTGATGTTGACCGCGCGCGGACGTCCCGAGGATGTGCTCAAGGGTTTCGAAGCCGGCGCCGACGATTACCTGCCCAAGCCCTTCAACCTGGACATCCTGCTGGCGCGCATCCGGAGCCTGCTGCGGCGCAAGGACTGGCTACGAGGACCGAACAGCAACGCACCGGCGAAGGCATCCGCGGAACCGGACGTCTACACTTTCGGCGAGGTTGCGGTGGACTTCGGAAAACTGGAGATCCGCGCCCGGGGCCATACGTTCCAACTCACGCTGATGGAAGGCGATCTGCTGCGCTACCTGATCCAGAACAGCGGACGTCCGGTAGCGCGCAAGGCGATGCTGGAAAACGTGTGGAACCTGCATGAGGACACCGAGACGCGAGCCATCGACAACTTCATCGTGCGCTTGCGGCGGTATATCGAGAAAGACCCCTCACAGCCGCGGCATCTGATTACCGTGCGGGGGCTGGGATACCAGTTCGTGCCCGGTCCCGAGTAGGACATGATTCTGCGGGGACAAAGGCGTCCACCCGTCCGGGCGGAACCAGTGGCTCGGGGTTCTCTCGAAGGCCGAGGATCGCAGCGGCCTGATCTTCGAGTATCCCGTTACTCGTCCAGTTGACTGCGAGACCTGTCGAGCGGGCCGGAATTGGGAGCCGGTTTGTTCGTTTCGCCTTTCTGGATCAGATCTTTCACGCTAGAATGCGTGCAACCTCCATCAAGGGTGAGAAATGGCTCTGGTTGCGGGAACCCGCCTAGGTCCTTATGAGGTCGTGAGTCCGCTCGGTGCGGGCGGCATGGGCGAGGTGTATCGCGCGCGCGATACGCGGCTCGACCGCACGGTCGCGATCAAAGTCTTGAACTCGCAGCTCTCGTCCAACGCTGACCTTAAAGCCCGCTTCGAGCGTGAAGCACGTGCCATCTCCCAACTCAATCATCCGAACATCTGCACCCTGCACGACGTCGGCAACGAGAACGGTACCGACTACCTCGTCATGGAGTACCTGGAAGGCGAAAGTCTCGTCGATCGCCTTCGCAAAGGTCCGTTGCCGCTCGACCAGCTTGTGAAGATCGGCTGCGAGATCGCCGATGGTCTGGACAAGGCGCACCGAGCCGGCATCGTGCATCGCGACCTGAAGCCCGGCAACGTGATGCTGACCAGGGCAGGGGCGAAGCTGCTCGATTTCGGACTGGCCAAACCGGCTGCCATGAGCGCCCTCGCCGGAAGCGGCTCGGCGCCGCTGCTCTCGGCCGCCATGACGTCACCCAGCCCACAGGCTTCGCCACTGACCTCGGCTGGCATGTTGGTCGGCACCATCCAGTACATGTCACCGGAGCAGTTGCAAGGAATTGAGGCGGACGCGCGCAGCGACATCTTCGCCCTCGGCGCCGTACTTTACGAGATGGCCACCGGCAAGCGCGCTTTCGAGGGCAAGTCGCAGATCGGCGTGGCCAGCGCGATCCTGGAAAAAGATCCGGAGCCAGCGTCGCAGGTTCAACCCGCACTGCCGGAGGAATTGGATCGCGTTATCGGCACCTGCCTCGCCAAGAACCCCGACGATCGTTTTGCCAGCGCGCACGATCTCAAGCTCCAACTGGGCTGGATCGGGCCCACGCCGCGACCTGCGCCGGAAGCAACTGCGGCTGCCGCGCCACGCCGCTCGTCTCTTGCATTGCAAATCGCGGCTGCGGTCGTCCTGCTGGTGCTCGGATACCTGGCGAGCATCGCCCTGCGCAAGGATCAGACCGCCGTGATCCACGCCGTCATTCCAACCAGCAACGGAATTGCACTCGATGTGACCGGCGACTTTGCCGGCCCCGTGGTGATCTCGCCCGACGGCACGCACATCGCCTACGTCGGCCACGAACCGGACAAACCGAAAGCGATTTGGGTTCAAGCGCTCCACGGTGACGCGCCCCAGCGGCTGGAAGGCACCGATGGCGCCGCCTTCCCTTTCTGGTCGCCCGACAGCCGCTACCTCGCCTTCTTTGCCAACGATAAATTGAACAAGGTGCCCGCCGGAGGCGGACCGGTGATCGCGATCGCCAACGCGGCGCAGCCTCGTGGCGGCACGTGGGGAAAAGACAATGTGATCGTGTTCGAGCCTGACTTCCAGGGACCTCTGTTCAAAGTCAGCGCTCAGGGCGGTGCGGCGATGCCGGTAACTAAACTCGACACCGGCAAGCACACTACGCATCGCTGGCCGTGGTTTCTGCCGGACGGCAAACACTTCCTGTATCTCGCCACCAATCACAGCGGCGGATCGCGCGAGGACAACGGTATCTACTTCGCATCGCTCGACGGCAAAACCAACACCCTCATCCTGCCCAGCGATTCGGGCGCGCAGTTCGCTTCCGGGTATTTGCTGTTCCATGCGCAGAGCGCCCTGATGGCACAGCGCATGGATCCGGCCACCGGCAAGCTTTCAGGCGAGCCGGCGGTGGTCGCCAACCACGTGCGTTATGACGGCGGCATCTGGCGGACCGTTTTCTCGGCTTCCGACAACGGCGTTCTCGTGTTCCAGTCTGGAGCTGCCGCGGCCGGGACGAGATTGACGTGGTACGACCGCACCGGCAAATCGCTCGGGCAGGTTGGGAACCAGAATTCCTATCAGGACCCGCGAATCTCGCCCGACGGCCACCGCGTCGCGGTAGCGGCCGGCGATCCGGGTTCCGACATCTGGGTGTACGACCTGCAACGCAATGGCAGTATGCGTCTGACCTTCCAGGCAAATGACGCCTACGTGGCGCCCTCCTGGTCGCCCGACGGAAAGAAGATCGCCTACATCTCCGGCAATGCGGGCAGCGCCCGCGCAGGAACCCCAATCTATGTGCGCAATAGCGACGGCACGGGTGGAACCCTCACCCTGGCAGTGGAAAACGCGGTAGGCGCGAACTACCCGGAGTGGTCGGCCGACGGGAAGACCTTCTATTACCAGCGGATGTCCGGGGCGCTCGGCTGGAGCATATACGCCGTGCCGCTGGATGGCAGTGCGAAACCACGACTCGTGCTTGCTCCTCCCACACCCCAGGCCAATATCCAGTTCTTTCGAATCTCGCCCGATGGACGCTGGATCGCCTATCAGTCGAATGAGTCGGGCCGCTCCGAAATCTATGCCGCCTCACTTACAGGCGGTGGCGGCAAGTGGCAAGTCTCCAACGGCGGCGGCAATTGGATGTCCTGGCGGCAGGACTCCAAAGAACTCTTCTTTCTCGGCCCCGACCTCAAGATCAGTTCGGTCGCGTTCGATGGGTCCGGGGCGCAGCCTGTCATCGGTACCCCCAAGGCGCTCTTCGCGGTCGACAATTCGGTGCTCGTGGGCAGCCTGTTCGATGTCTCGCCGGATGGGCAGCGCATCCTGTTGAACGCCGTCCCTCCAGAGGCCCCCTCACCGATCGAGTTGGTGTTGAACTGGCCCGCGACGCTCAAGAAATAGCCCGCCGCAAAACCTCGGACCGCTGTGCTACCTGGATTGCAGGTCCAAGAACGGAGCGCGTCCACTTGGGCGGTAAGTCGGCTGCAACCGTATCCGTGACTCTGCTCGAGGCCGCGCTCGAAGACCGCTCGCAATACGGACTGCGCGCGATTCGAAGGCATGGCAGCAAGGAAGCAGCCATGGTGGGAATGTCCTGTGAATCCAGCCGCTCTGTGCTAGCATCTACAACCGGCTGGCTCAGAGTGGATTTCCTTTAGGTATGGTTTCCGCGTCACAATTCGAGCGGGGCAGATTTCCGCGTTGGATCGCGCCGATCGGGATTTTGTTGATGGTCGTCATGATCGGCGCCGCGGTGCACGTGCATCCGAATGATCTGACCGGAGCGACCTGTGTCGTCTGCGTGGGCGGGCGGACGAGCGCTCCAGCTACGGTCGTAACAGTACAAATTCTGCTCGTCGCAATGGCGTCGGTCCCCATCCTTCGCGAGTTGCATGCTCCCACCTGCGAACCTGTACTTTTCCTTTTCATCCGTCCTCCGCCCATGGCGTAGTCCAGTTTTCGTCGAGATCGCCGGTTTCTGGCTATTGCTGTAACTGGGCACGGAGGAAAAAGATGTTTGGGGCTTTTCTGCCGCTGACGTTAGTGTTTGCGTCGTCAGCATTTGCGCAAATCGAGAGTAGCCGGGCGGAGTTGCCGCCGGCGCCGAGCACACAACGGCAAAGTGCGGCGCTCGCGGCGGAAGCCGCTGCACCGCCGCAACGACAACAGAGTCCGCAGCCGCCACTGCAGAGCCCGGCACAGGCCACGCCGAAGGGCACGCCGCTTCCGGCCAGCAGGCCGGTTCCCGGGGTGACGCAGGTCACGCTCGATCAGGCAATCGAGCTTGCGCTTGCCAACAATCCCAACCTGATGGCGACGCGCAAGCAGGTGGACCAGGGCGTGGCGCAGGAGGTCACGGCCAATCTGCGGCCGAACCCGGTGCTCTCGGGAGACTCGCAGTTTCTGCCGATCTTCAACCCGAGCCAGTTCACAACCGACACGCTGAACGCGCTTACGCAGTTCGATGTCGGTGTTGGCTACTTGTTTGAACGCGGGCGCAAGCGCCAGAACCGGCTGCAAGCGGCACGCGATGCCACCACGGTGACGCGATTGCAGGCCCTCGATGCGGAGCGCACGCTGGCCTTCAACGTCGCCCAGCAGTTCGTGAATGCGCTGCTGGCGAAGTCGAACCTGGCCTTTGCGACGGAAGACCTCAACAGCTTTCAGCAGACCGTCAACATCAGCGAAGAGCGCTATAAGCTGGGTGACATCAGCGAAGGCGACTTCCTCAAGATCAAGCTGCAACTGTTGCAGTTCCAGACGGACGTGGCCCAGGCGCGCGTTGCCAAGGCGCAGGCGCTGATCAATCTCCGCCAGTTGACGGGCTATGACTCGGTGCCGCGCGGCTACGACGTCGCGGGCGACCTGGAGTATCTGCCGCTGACTGCGCGCCTCGAGGACTTGCAGGCCAAAGCGCTCGAGCAACGCGCGGACTTGCGCGCCGCGCGGCAAGGCATCACCGCGGCGCGGAGCCAGGTGTCATTGGCGCGCGCCAACGCGAAGCAGGACCTGACGCTCTCGACAAGCTTCGCTCACGTGTCCGGATCCAGTTCGAGTTCCTGGTTTTTCAATATTCCGCTTCCGGTTTTCAACCGCAACCAGGGAGAAATCAGCCGGACCTTGTTCGCCGTTGACCAGTCGCAATTCGCCGCCACCTCGGCAGAGGGAGGCGTGATTGCGGATGTCAGCAATGCGTGGGAATCGGCCAGCAGCAACGAGGACATCGTCAAGCTCTACACCTCCGGCTACGTCAGGCAGGCGCAGGAATCGCGCGACATCAGCAATTACGCTTACAAGGCCGGCGCCGCCACGCTGCTCGACCTGCTGGATGCCGAGCGCAGCTATCGCGCCACTCAACTCGCATACCGCCTGGCTCTTTCCGCATACATGATCTCCATGGAACAACTCAAGCAGGCGGTGGGGACAAGGAGTCTCCCATGATCCACGCGTCGCGGCAGACAGCGTCCGCGCTGTGCCTCGCGTTTGTGCTCGCGCTCACCGCGTGTTCCGAAAAGAACGCGCCGGGCAAAGGCACGGACCCGTACGAAAAAAGCGAAACCAGCGCGCTCAAGGCCGATCTCTTTACGGTTCCGCAACAACAGATGTCGCACGTGCAGGTTATCGTCATCACACCCACCAAGTGGCCGCGCGTGCTGCGCCTGACGGGAACGGTCGCCTACAACGGCTTCGAAACTACGCCTGCGATCACGCAGGTCGGCGGCCCGGTAAGCCGCATCGTCGTCTCGCCCGGCCAGCAGGTGAAGAAGGCGCAACCGCTGCTCTACGTCAGCAGTCCCGACTACTCGCAACTTCGCGCCAACTACCTGAAAGCGCGCGATGCCCATGGGCTGGCCCACAAGAACTATGCACGCGCACAGGACCTGTATGCGCATCATGCGATTGCGGAACGGGACCTGCAGGTTGCCGAATCCGCCGAAGTGCAGGCGCAGGCTGACCTCACTGCGGTCGAGCAGGCGGTACGGGTCCTCGGCATCCCGCGGCCTGACACCCTCATCGAAAACCCGACGTCACCGGAAGTTCCGCTCATCGCGCCGATCTCGGGCGAAGTCGTCGAGCGCCTCTGTGCGCCCGGGCAGGTGATCCAGGCCGCGCAGACGCAGTGCTTCACGATTTCCAACATGAACACGGTCTGGGTCCTGGCGAATGTCTATCAGAACCAGCTTGCATATGTTCACGTCGGCGATCCGGCCACCATCACCACCGACGCATATAAGCAGGAATTTCACGGCCGCATTTCGTACATGGGGGCGGCGCTCGATCCGGCGTCCCGCACGTTGCAGGCGCGCATCGACACGCAGAACGGGAATGAGTTGCTGAAGAAAGACATGTATGTGACCGCGACCATCGTCGCCGGCAGCATTCCGGACGCGTTGCTGGTGCCCGATGCGGCGGTCCTGCGCGACGCCGAGAACAAGCCGTACGTGTACGTCGAGAGCGGCGAGAACCGGTTTGCGCGCCGCTCGGTTGAACTCGGCGAAAACCAGAACGGCCAGACGCAGATCACGGCAGGCTTGAAACCGGGAGACAGGATCGTGGGCGACGGCAGTTTGTTCCTGCAGTTCGCCAACTCGCTGCAACAGTAGCAACGGGAGTTTCGCAACGGATGATACATCGCATCGTCCAATTCGCATTACGCCAGCGCTTCCTCATCCTGATGATGGTGGGGCTGATGATCGGCTACGGAATTTATTCCTTCCGCCAAATGCCGGTGGATGCGTACCCGGATCTCTCGCCGCCGATGGTTGAGATCATCGCGCAGTGGCCGGGGCACGCGGCGGAGGAGGTGGAGCGCCTCGTCACGCTGCCGCTGGAAGTCGAATTCTCGGGCACGCCGGGGCTGGTGGTGATGCGCTCCATCTCGCTGTACGGGCTCTCCGACATTCGCCTGACGTTCGAAGAGAGCACGGATAACTATTTTGCGCGGCAGGTGATTTTCCAGCGCATCGGCGATGCGCAAGTTCCGTCGGGCGTGACGCCGGGCATGGCCCCACTCTTCAGCCCCAGCGGACTGGTGTACCGCTATGTGCTCGAGAGTCCCGATCGCAGTCCGCAAGACCTGAAGACGATTGAAGACTGGACCATCCAACGCGCGTACCGCGCCATCCCCGGCGTGGCGGACGATTCGGGCCTGGGCGGGACCACGATGCAATACCAGGTGCTGCTCGATACGTCGCGGCTCTTCGGATATCACCTCACCGTGCAGCAGGTGATGAGCGCGCTGGCCGCGAACAATTCCAACGCCGGCGGCGGTTTCTATTCGCAGGGTGGCCAGTTCTTCTACGTGCGCGGTATCGGCCTGGTCCGCGACACCGCCGACATCGGCAACATTATTGTCGCCAGCAGCAAAGGAATCCCAGTTCGCATTCGTGACGTTGGCCAAGTCGCGATCGGGTACGCACCGCGCCTCGGCCAATTCGGATTCCAGACGCGCGCCTCAAATAACAGCGACGCCGTGGAAGGCGTCATCCTGATGCGTCGTGGCGAGCAGGCGCAGAACGTGCTCAAGGCGGTGGAAGCGAAAACCGACGAGTTGAACCGCTCCGTGCTGCCGAAGGACGTGAAGATCCGGCCCTTCTACGATCGGTCCGACCTGGTTCGGCTCACCACCGATACGGTCAAGAACAACCTTGTTCACGGCATGATCCTGGTGCTGATCGTACTGATTTTGTTTCTGGTGAGCATCCGCGCCGCGGTCATCGTGGCGCTGACCATCCCCATCGCGCTGCTGTTCTCGTTCATTATCCTGCACGCGAAGGGCGTCTCCGCCAATCTTCTGTCGATCGGCGCCATCGACTTCGGCATCATCATCGACGGCACCGTCGTCATGATGGAAAACATCTATCACGAACTCGCCGAACATCATGGGAAACCATACCGGCTGCATGATGTGATTCTCGCCGCCGCCGCCGATGTTGATCGTCCCATTTTCTACTCGGTCGCCGTGATCATCGCGGGATACCTGCCGATTTACGCGCTCGGCGGGCCGTCGGGCAAACTCTTCCACCCCATGGCCGACACCATGTCCTACGCGCTGCTCGGGGCGCTGATCCTGACGCTCACGCTGGTGCCGGTGCTGGCGTCGTACTGGTTCAAGCATGGAGTCCGCGAGACCGTGAACCGGCCGTTCGAGTGGATCAAGCGCCAGTACTCGCGGCCGTTGAACTGGTCGCTGGACCATCCATGGCTCACGATGACCATCAGCGCCGCCATCTTTGGCGCCACTCTGCTGTTGATCCCCTTCATCGGCGGCGAATTCATGCCGCACCTTGACGAAGGCGCGCTGTGGGTGCGCGCTACCATGCCGTACACCATCTCGTTCGAGGAATCGAGCAAGATCGTCCCGCAGGTCCGCAATATCCTGATTTCGTATCCGCAGGTAACCGAAGTCGGCTCGGAACACGGCCGGCCTGACGATGGCACCGATCCGACTGGCTTTTTTAACGCTGAGTTCTACGTCGGGCTGAAGCCATACAGCGATGCATCGTGGAAGAACGGACCCATCCAGACGAAAACGCAGCTGATCGATTCGGTGAACCAGCGGTTACAGCAGTTTCCGGGCATTATTTTCAACTTTACGCAGCCCGCCGAGGACGCCGTTGACGAAGCACTCACCGGCCTGAAGAGTTCGCTCGCGGTCAAGATTTACGGCCCCGATCTGCAAGTGCTCGAACAAAAGGCGCTGGAGATCAAGAACACGCTCGCCAAGGTGCCGGGCTTCACGGGTCTGACGGTGGTCCGAGAACTTGGCCAGCCCAGCCTGCTCATCGATGTCGATCGAGAAAAGATCGCGCGCTACGGCATCAACGTGGCCGATGTGGAAGCCGTCATTCAGGCTGCGGTGGGCGGCCAGGCTGCGACCCAGGTGATCCAGGGCGAAAAGTTGTTCGACCTGGTGGTGCGTATGCAGCCGCAGTATCGCAGCGATGCGTCGCAGATCGGGAACCTGCTGGTCGGCACGCCCGATGGCCAGCAGATCCCGTTGAATTCACTCGCCACCATCACCCAGGGCTACGGTGCATCCTTTATTTATCGCGAGAACAACTCGCGCTACATCGGGATTCAATACAGCATTGAGGGTCGCGATCTGGCGCGCGCCGTGGATGACGGCCAGGCGGCCGTGCGGCGCAACGTAAAGTTGCTGCCCGAATACCGGCTGACGTGGGGCGGGGAGTATGACCAGTTCGTCGCCGCCAAGCGCCAGTTCAATGTGATCGCCCCCATTGCGCTGCTGCTCATCTTTTTCATCCTGTTTGCGCTCTACGGCAATTTCAAGTTCCCGGCGGCGATTGCGGTGGGCGTGGTCATGACCGGTCCCGTCGGCGCGCTGATCGGACTGAAACTGACGGGCACGCCGTTCAGCGTCTCTTCAGTGCTGGGACTGCTCGCGGTGCTTGGCGTGTCGGTCGAGACGGCCGTCATTCTGATCTCGTATATCAACAAGCTGCGCCTTGAGGGCATGGACATTCGCACCGCGACCTACGAAGCGTCGCTGCGGCGGCTTCGTCCGATCGCGATGACGGCGCTGGTGGCCTGCCTCGGATTGCTGCCCGCTGCGCTCTCCACCGGCATCGGATCCGACACCCAGAAGCCGTTCGCGATCGTCATCGTCTCCGGACTGATTTCGCGTCTGCTCCTCGGCTTCTTCGTCAACCCAGTGCTCTATCGCGCGGTCGCACGTGAAGGCGACATCCTGAAAGTGTGACCCGGCAGGCGCTCCGGCGTCCCGCGCGTCCCACCCCACTGCTTCCAGGCAACTTACTGAAGAGCTTCTGGAGGTGGAATCGACCTGGTGCGGTGCGGCGAGCTGGAAACCGCAGAAATCCCCCAAACCAGCATAAACACTGGGGTCACAAGGGGTTACGATGGTGAGCGCGGTAGGAATCGAACCTACAACCTACTGATTAAGAGTTCTGCTTAACTCGCTACTTTTATTTCAGTAAGCGCCATTGTCCTTCAGTCACTTACACAGACCAAAGCCCGCACGGAAGCACGCGAACGAAGTATCGAAAAAGACCACAAAGTATCGCATGGGCTCAGAGCGTACGGCACACTTTACGGCACACCACTGGCGCGACGAACTCTGCGATTCTCAACCT
>Ga0208355_1000960_pt1 | contig 12995 bp, 13 predicted proteins | sample NGESurdeep072012_6_FD_184458 | JGI IMG/M metagenome (GOLD analysis project Ga0208355, IMG submission 184458) | Arctic peat soil microbial communities from Barrow, Alaska - NGEE Surface sample 210-3 deep-072012 (SPAdes) | ecosystem: Environmental > Terrestrial > Soil > Wetlands > Peat ... | reverse complement strand
TCCTGGCACGTCACCCCTCCTCCGACGGCTACCGGGGGTGAGCTCCGGACGGTCATGCAGAGCGCAGATGGAAGCTACGACAGGACGGGGTGCGCGGTCAACCGTGCGCGGGGGCTTCGTACGCTAGAAGCGACCTTTTTCGTCCGCCGCGAGACTTGTGAAGAATTGGACAAGACCCCGAGCGGGGGCGCACCCCCGAACGAGCGCACCCCGAACGAGCGCACCCCGAGCGGGCCGCACCCCGATCAGCTCGGCTCGGGTCCCGGCAGCGGACCGTGCTCGGCCTCGAACTCGCGCTTGACACGCGCGAACACATCCAGCGCGCGGTCCAGGGTTGCCGCGTCGTGGGTGGCCATCACGCTGGTACGCAGCAGCGCCCCGCCGGGGGGCACGGCGGGGTGCAGCGCGGTGTTGACGAACACCCCGGCGTCGTAGAGCGCGCGCCACAGCAGCGCCGCCTTCCAGTCGTCGCCCACCAGCACGGGGACGATCGGCGTCACGATCGTGTACCCGTTGGGGCCGCCGCGGCGCAGGCCGGGCGCGTGCTCCTGCACGCCGGCGGGGAGGTTCTGCGGCGAGATGACCGCGAAGCCGCGCTCGTGCAGCCCGTCACGCAGGTGCTGGGCGTTCTCGAGCACCCGGGCGAGCAGCGGCGGGCCGTCCTCGGAGCGCAGCACGCGCAGCGCGGCCAGCGCCGCGCCGACCGCCGCCGGGACGGACGAGGCGGTGAACAGGAATGCGCGCGAGTAGATGCGCAGGTAGTCGATCACCTCGTGCGAGCCCGCCACAAAGCCTCCGCACGAGGCCAGGGACTTGGAGAACGTTCCCACGCGCAGGTCCACCCGGTCGGCGACGCCCAGCAGTTCGGCGGTGCCGGCGCCGCGCGCGCCGAGGACGCCCGCGCCGTGGGCCTCGTCCACCATCAGCCGAGCGCCGTAGCGCTCGCACAGGTCGCAGATCTCGCTCAGCGGCGCGATGTCGCCCTCCATCGAGAAGACGCCGTCCACCGCCACCAGCACGCCGCCGCCGTCGCCCTGGGCGCGCTCCAGCATCTTCTCCAGCTTCTCCAGCCGGTTGTGGCGGAAGGGGCGCAGCTTCGCGCGCGAGAGCAGGCAGCCATCGAGGATCGAGGCGTGGTCGCCGGAGTCCACGATCACCGTGTCCGCAGGGCCCAGCAGCGTGCCCAGCGCGCCGAGGTTGGCCTGATGCCCGGTGCTGAACACGAGCGCGTCCTCGGTCTGCATCCACTCCGCGATCTCGCTCTCCAGTTCGAGGTGCAGGGGGATCGTGCCGTTGAGCAGCCGCGAGCCGGTCAGGCCGGTGCCGAAGCGGTGCAGGGCGTCCTCGGCCCCCTGCATCACGCGCTCGTCGCCGGTCAGACCGAGGTAGTTGTTGGATCCGAGCATGATGCGCTCGGCGCCCTCCATCTCGACGACGGGCATCGCCGGTGAGCTGAGGACGTGGAAGTAGGGCAGCACGTCCGCCTCGCGAGCCGCCGCGAGCACAGCCGCGCGGTCGTGGTCGCGGACCTTGGCGAAGACGTCGGTGGAAGTCTGCATGTAGTGTGCCTCCCCAGTGGGAGTCGAAGTCAGAGCGGTCTCGGGCGGAAGCGATCTGAAGCGGTTCATCGACCTGCCCTTCCGCCTGCATGCTAACCATCCCTTGTGGGTGCCCCCGCTGAAGCTGGAGCGGCGGCTGTTCCTCAACCGCCGCATGAACGCCTTCTTCAGCCATGGCGAAGCCGCGTACTTCCTGGCGCTGCGCGACGGACGGGTGCTGGGCCGGGTCAGCGCCCAGGTGAACCACGCGTTCAACGACTACCAGAAGAAGAACTGGGGCTGGTTCGGCTTCCTCGAGCTCGAGGACGATCAGGAGGTGCTCGACGCGCTGCTGAACGCCGCTGCGGGATGGTTGAGCGAGCGCGGCAAGGAGCGCATGGTGGGCCCCGCGAGCTTTGCCATGAACGACGAGAGCGGCGTGCTTATCGAGGGCTTCGACCTTCCTCCGATGATCGTCCAGCCGTGGAACCCCCCCTACTACCAGCAGCGCATGGAGCAGGCCGGCATGACCAAGGCGATGGACCTGCTGATGTGGAACCTGGAGGTCTCAGACCGCGAGAAGGTGCTGCCGGTGATCTTCGAGCTGGCCGAGAAGGTGGAAAGCGATCATGGCATTCGCGTGCGCCCGATGCGCCGCTGGCAGCTGCGCAAAGACCTGGACGCGTTCGCCGAGGTCTACAACTCCGCCTGGTCGAAGAACTGGGACTTTGTGCCCTATTCGAAGAAGGACCTGGACGCCTACGCCCAGGAGCTGCAGCTGGTGTTCGACAAGCACTGGTTCATGATCGCCGAGCGCCAGGACACGGGCGAGGTGGTGGGCATGGCGATCACGGTCCCCGACGTCAACCAGGTGCTGGCTCGGATGAAGGGCCGGCTGCTGCCGCTCGGCTGGTGGCATTTCCTGCGCAAGGGCAAGACCATCGATCGCGTGCGCGTCGGCTTCCTCGGGGTCAAGCCCGAGTACCAGCACACAGGGGTGGCGGCGAAGCTGTACGTGGAGCACTTCAACGCCGCGGCCGTGCGCCCGCAGACCGGCGGGGAGATGGGCTGGATCCTTGAGACCAACACCGCCATGAACCGCGGCATGGAAGCGATGGGCGGGCGCGTGGTCAAGCGCTACCGCGTCTACGAGCGTCCGCTCTAGACCCTATGGCGTGGTCGCCCGTTGGGTTGATCGCCGGGGTAGGTAGGCCGGACACTCCTCGCGGGGGTTTGTCTGGCTGGAGATGGGCTCCGGCTGACCCCAGATAAGTGAGGAGGTCCGGCCATGACCGGAATTGTGACGTGGGTGGGGCTTGATGTCCATGCCCGTTCGACGCATGCGGCGGCGATCGACGTGGGGAGCGGGGAGATGGTGCGCGCGAGGTTCGGGGCGGGCATCGAAGAGCCGGTCGCGTGGCTGGCGGGTTTGCCGGGTCCTGTGCTGGCTTGCTATGAGGCGGGGCCGACGGGGTTCGGGCTCTATCGAGCTGCGAGGGCGGCCGGGATTGACGTGCAGGTGATCGCGCCGGGCAAGACACCGAGGGGTCCTTCTGACCGGGTGAAGACCGACCGCAAGGACGCTGAGCTGCTCGCCAGGCTGCTGCTGGCTGGTTCGTTGACTGCCGTTGTGGTCCCGCCGGTGCAGATCGAGGCTGCGCGCGAGCTGATGCGCGCCCATGATGCGTGCCGACGGGATCTGATGACGGCTCGTCACAGGATCTCCAAGATGCTGTTGCGTCATGGCCGGGTCTATCCGCAGCCCTCGACGTGGACTGCTGCACACCGGCGTTGGCTGTCGCGTCAACAGTTCGGGGAGCCTGCCAGCGAGCTGACGTTCGCGGACCTGATCGCCGCGACGGATGGGCTGACGGCGCGCAAGGCAGCGATCGCTGAGCGACTCTCGCGCCTGGCGCTCGATGAGCAGTGGTGGCCGACGATCGCCCGGCTGCGGTGTTTCAGGGGCGTCGACACGCTGACCGCGTTCGCGCTGCACCTCGAGCTCGGCGGTGACTGGCAGCGCTTCCAGCGCGCCAGTGCGCTCAGCGCGTGGCTGGGGCTCGTGCCATCGCTGCACCAGTCTGGTGAGTCATCCCACCAAGGCTCGATCACGAAGACCGGCTCAACGTTCGCGCGCCGGCTGTTGGTCGAGTCGGCCTGGCACTATGGCCGCGAGCCACGCATCGGCGCGACACTACGCAACCGCCAGCAGGGCCAGCCCGACCACGTTCTGCAGATCGCCAACCGAGCGCAGCATCGACTGCACCGCGTCTATCACCGGATGCGCGCCCGCGGCAAGCCACACAACGTGACCGTCGTCGCCTGCGCCCGCGAGCTGGCGTGCTTGCTCTGGGCAGCAGCGACTGCCGACTGACACCAGCCAACAGCTCACCGGTCGGGAGGCCGGGGCGCCGGGCCACACGCGGCCGGCACGCGCGATTCTTCTATGGGCAGCACCCAGCACAAGTGCCACGCCCGTTTCTAGACCGCGCTCGCCGGCAGCACGAAACCGGGCCCTGGGGTCACCAATCCCCGCATCATCAGACTGGCAACGCCGACACCGAGCCCGGCGTCCCGGCCTCCCGAGCACCCCGCAACGTCCGCCAAGCGGACGCGATCACCCACACCCACTTGACAAACACACCGCCATATCAGAAGTACTTTGTCAACTCGCCTCGATCGGCCGGATTTGGCTCGACACGACATCGACGGTGAGAATCCTGCATTGGCTTGGTTGAGCGGGATCTGGAGGTCCGATATGCCCGGGAATCGGCCCAAAGCACCAACCCGACAAAGTACTACTAGTTGGCCGGCGCCCCGGCGCATTTGAGAGCCGCTCGGCGGCCTGCTGGAGGATCCCCAGCATCGCCGGCGCCGCGGGCACCAGGCGCGCGCCTGCGGGCGCGGCGGCGATCACCTTGCGCACGGGCGGGGCGGGGGAGAGCGAGCGGATGGCGATGTCCTCGCGCACCACGCTGAGCGCCAGCTCGGGGATCAGGGCGACGCCCACGCCCGCGGCGACCAGGCCCTGGACCGTCTGGTAGTCGTCGCTCTCGAAGCTCACGTTCGGCTCGAACCCGGCCGCGTGGCAGCTGCGCACGACGTGGCGGGCGCAGGGGCTCGAGCGCGAGACCTGCACCCAGGCTTCCGCCTCCAGGTCCTCGAGGCGGATCCGCTCGCGGCCCGCGAGCGGATGCTGGCGCGGCAGGGCCAGATACATCGGATCCTCCAGCAGCTCCACGCGCGTCATGTCCTCGTGCAGCGGGGACTCGCCGGCGAACTCGAACAGCAGCGCGAGGTCGAGCTCGCCGGCCCGCAGTCGCGCCACGATGTCCTGCGGCTCGCCCTCGGCGAGCGTCAGCTCGATCTCCGGATAGCTGGCGCGGAAGGTGGCGATCGCGAGCGGCATCAGCGTGGCGCCCGCGGTTGGGAAGGAGGCCATCCGCAGCCTTCCGCCGCGCAGCCCGGCGATCGCCGCGAGCGCCGCCTCGGCGGCGTCCAGGCGTGCGAGGATGCCCTCGGCGTGCCCCACGAGCGTCTGCCCGGCCGCGGTCAGGCTGACGCCGCGCGGATGGCGCTCCAGCAGCGCCATGCCGGTCTCGGCCTCCAGCGTTGCGATCTGCTGGGAGACGGCGGACTGCGTGTAGGACAGCGCCTCCGCGGCCGCTGAGAAGGAGCCGCGGTAGGCGACCTCCTTGAGCACCTTCAGCCGTGCCACGTTAAGCATAAGCAAGGCTTATAGCAACAATCATCAAGATCACTGGCGCTGATGGCAGGATGCTGCCACCATCGACAGAACAAGAGCTTTGTCAAGCTGACCACGCCGCCGCCACGCGGCCAACCGCACACGACAGGAGAGACCCATGCCCCCCAAGATCATCGTTTCCTACGACGGAACCGCCAACGAGGACGACGCAATCGCCCTCGGTCGGCTGTTCGCCCGCGCCGGCGCCAGCGTTTCGCTGGCCTACGTCCGCCACACCCCCGAGACCGACAGCGCCCGTGAGGCGATCGCCCAGAGCGAGGCGCAGGAGATCCTCGACCGCGGCGTCGAGCTGCTGGGCGACCCCGCAGCAGGCCGCCACGTCGTCACCGATCGCTCCACGCCGGAGGGCCTGGACGTGCTGGCCGCCAGCGAGGGCGCCGACGTGATCGTGTTCTGCTCGGACTCGCACACCGCCAAGGGCCACGTCGCCGTCGGCACCTCCGCCGAGCGCCTGCTCGAAGGCGGCAGGACCGCCGTTGCGATCGCGCCGGTGGATCTGGCCGAGCGCGTCGAGCACGCCGCTATCGGTCAGGTGGTCGCCGTCGGCGACGCCGACGGAGGCGCCCGCGAGACGGCCGAGTCGCTCGCCGCCGCGTTCGGGGCGACGGTCGCGCCGGTCGTCAACGACCACGCCGGCCTGGTCGTGATCGACTCGCGCGCCCAGGCCGAGGCCGGTCACATCTCGATCAGCTCCTCCGCTTCGCACCTGATCGAGATCGCCAACTGCCCGGTGCTGGTCCTTCCACGTGGCGTGCGCCTGCAGTTCGCCGCCAGCCACGCCGCCACGGCCGCCTGACCCCCGGGCTCCCCGGCCGGGCGCTCCGGACCGTGCCTCAGCGCACGGTCCGGCCGTGCGCCCGGGCGCCCACGTAGCGCGCGAGCGCTTCCAGGAAGTCCAGCGCGCCCCCCACCAGGTGCCCGGCTGGGCCGGTCCACAGCCACGTCTCGGCGCGCCGGCGGGGGGAGGGGCGTCGCGGGGCTGGCACGGAGGAGCACGGTATCGTGGCGGAGGTGCCCGCCGCCCTGAAGACCACCCTGACCGAGCTCGGAGACTCGCGTGTGCGCCTGCAGGTGCAGGTGCCGCCCGACGAGCTGGAGGGCCGGCTCGAGCGCAAGGCCCAGCAGCTCGGACGCGAGCTGAAGCTCCCGGGCTTCCGCCGCGGCAAGGTCCCCGCCCCGCTCGTGATCCAGCGCATCGGCCGCGAGGTCGTGCTCGAGGAAGCCGTGCGCGAGACCATCTCTAGCTGGTACTCCGACGCGATCGAGACATCCGGGATCGTGCCCGTCGGCGATCCCCAGCTCGACCTCGGCGAGCTGCCGCCGCGGGGCGAGGCGCTCGAGTTCTCGATCGAGATCGGCGTGCTGCCGACGGCGCAGCTGGGCGACTACAAGGCCCTGGAGGTCGCCAGGCGCGAGCCAGCGGTCGAGGAGCAGCAGATCGAGCAGGAGATCGACGCGATGCGCGAGCGCCTCGCGCGGCTGCAGACCGCCGAGCGCGCGGCCGCCACCGGCGACTTCGTGGTGGTGGACTACGTGGGCTCGATCGCGCCCGCCGACGCCGCCGACGCCGCCGAGGACGGCGCCGCGTGGGAGACCTTCTCCGGGGGCGAGGGTCGAGATCAGCTGGTGGAGCTGGGCGGCGGCAACCTGATCCCCGGCTTCGAGGAGGCGCTGATCGGCGCGAGCGCCGGTGAGGCGCGCACCGTCGCCCTGACGTTCCCCGCCGACTACGGCAACACCGAGCTGGCCGGGCGCGAGGCGTCCTTCGAGGTGACCGTCAAGGAGGTCAAGCTCAAGGAGCTCCCCGCCGTGGACGACGACTTCGCCATCGACGCGGGCTTCGACGACCTTCAGGAGCTGCGCGGGGACATCGGCGCACGCCTGCTGGAGGCCGAGGAGGGCAGGGTGGAGGCCGAGTTCCGCCAAGCCGCGCTCGACGCCGCCGTCGGCGCGGCGTCGGTGCAGCTCACGCCCGAGCTCGTCACCGCGCGAGCGCGGGAGATGTGGGAGCGGATGCTCCATTCCCTGTCGCACCGCGGCGTCTCCCGTGAGGCATACCTGCAGATCGTCGGGCGCGAGGAGGCGGACATCCTCGCCGACATGGAGCCCGAAGCCGGCCAGGCGCTGCGCCGCGAGGCCGTGATCACGGCGGTCGTCGCCGCCGAGGCCGTCAGCCCCTCAGAGGAGGAGCTTCTGGAGGCGCTGGCGCCCACCGCCGAGCGCGATGGAGTCGAGCCGCAGAAGCTGCTCGGCGATCTGCGCTCGGCAGGCCGCCTGGAGGAGGTGCGCGAGGATCTGGCCGCGCGCCAGGCGATCGATCTGCTGGCAGCCGCAGCCAAGCCGATCCCGCTCGCCCAGGCGCAGGCGCGCGAGCAGCTCTGGACGCCGGAGAAGGCCGCCGGCAAGCCCGCGGGAGCGCAGAAGGGCGCGGATGCGCCTGCACGGTTGTGGACTCCGACCGATCAACGATCGGCCAGCTAGCCTTAGAGGAATCCGGTCGGCGAAGCGAAACAAAGGCGGACTATGAGCCCACTTGTCCCAATGGTCGTCGAGCAGACCTCGCGAGGTGAGCGGGCGTTTGACATCTACAGCCGGCTTCTCAACGAGCGGATCATCTTCCTCGGCACGCCGGTGGACGACCAGATCGCCAACCTGATCGTGGCGCAGCTGCTGCACCTGGAGTCCGAGGACCCCGAAAAGGACGTCTCCATCTACATCAACTCCCCTGGCGGCTCGGTGTATGCGGGCCTGGCGATCTACGACACCATGCAGTTCATCAAGCCCGACGTGCAGACCATCTGCGTGGGCATCGCCATGTCGATGAGCGCGCTGCTGCTGGCGGGCGGCGCCCACGGCAAGCGCATGGCGCTGCCCAACGCCAAGATCCTGATCCACCAGGTCTCATCGAGCTTCCAGGGTCAGGCCACGGACATCGAGATCCACGCCAAGGAGATCATCGACGTGCGCCGCCGCCTGGACGAGATCATCGCCAAGCACACCGGCAAAGAGCTCGACGATGTGCGCAAAGACACCGAGCGCGACTACTTCATGAGCTCCAAAGAGGCGAAGGAGTACGGAATCATCGATCGCGTGATCTCGGAGCACTAGCTTCGGGATCACGTAGTCGGCGCGTGACTCCGGCAGAGCAAGGAAATGGCCAGACCAACAGATTCCAACGAGCAGCTCCTGTGCAGCTTCTGCGGCAAGTCCCAGCGGCAGGTCAAGAAGCTGATCGCGGGCCCCGGGGTCTACATCTGCGACGAGTGCATCGATCTCTGCAACGAGATCATCGACGAGGAGCTCTCCGCCCCGCCGGCGTTCGACATCGAGAACCTGCCCAAGCCGCGCGAGATCTACGAGGTCCTCGACGAGTACGTGGTCGGTCAGGATCCCTCCAAGCGCACGCTGTCGGTGGCCGTCTACAACCACTACAAGCGCGTGCAGATGATGATCTCCGGCGACTCGGACATCGAGCTGCAGAAGTCCAACATCCTGCTGCTCGGCCCGACCGGCTGCGGCAAGACGCTGCTCGCGCAGACGCTCGCGCGGACGCTCAACGTGCCCTTCGCGATCGCCGACGCCACCGCCCTCACGGAGGCCGGCTACGTGGGCGAGGACGTCGAGAACATCCTGCTGAAGCTGATCCAGGCTGCCGACTACGATGTCAAGAAGGCGGAAACGGGAATCATCTACATCGACGAGGTGGACAAGATCGCGCGCAAGGCCGACAACCCGTCGATCACGCGCGACGTCTCCGGCGAGGGGGTCCAGCAGGCGCTCCTGAAGATCCTCGAGGGCACGCAGGCCTCGGTGCCGCCGCAGGGCGGTCGCAAGCACCCCCACCAGGAGTTCCTGACGATCGACACGACCAACGTGCTGTTCATCTGCGGCGGCGCGTTCGCCAACCTCGACAAGGTGATCGAGCGGCGCATAGGCCACAAAGGCGTGGGCTTTGCCGCGGCGATCGAGGCCAAGGCCGAGCGCGACACGGGCGAAGTCTTCGAGCACTGCCTGCCCGAGGACCTGATCGAGTACGGGCTGATCCCCGAGTTCATCGGCCGTCTGCCCGTGATGTCGGCCGTGCACCAGCTCACGCGCGAGGATCTCGTCTCGATCCTCGTCGAGCCGCGCAACGCGCTGGCAAAGCAGTTCCAGCGCTTCTTCGCCTTCGACGGGATCGAGCTGGTGTTCTCCGAGGATGCGCTGACGGCCGTCGCCGAGAAGGGCCTGGAGCGCGAAACGGGCGCGCGCGGCCTGCGCTCGATCATCGAGGAGATCCTGCTGGATGTCCAGTTCGAGCTGCCCTCCCGACGCGACGTGAAGAAGTGCGTGGTCACCAAGGAGACCGTCGAGAAGGGCCTGACGCCGACACTCGTGACCGAAGCGGCGCCGGAGGAGGCCGACGACGGCACGCTGCGCGAGGAGTCCGCCTGATCTGCGGCCGGCGCCTCGCCTGAGAGGCGCGCGGGCGCGCGCCGCAGGCGTTCGCAGGCTCGCCCCGCTACCATCGCCACTATGCCCAGGGCCGGCACCTCCTCCAAGTCCGACCGCAGTCGCCTGAAGGCCCTGCCCTGGGCCGCGCTGCTCCAGGCGGGCGTCGCCATCGCCCAGCGCTGGAGGACGCTCTCCGAGAAGGAGCGCACGCGTCTCGCGCGCCTGCTCCGCCACTCGGCGGGCCGCCCCGGCAACCTCAGCCAGAAGGAGCGCAAGGAAGTGCGCAAGCTCGCCGGCAAGCTGGACCTCAAGGGCTTGACCCGCGAGCTGCTGCCCCCCGCTCGCGGCCGCCGGGGCAGCAGCGGCCGGCGGGGACGCGGCCGCTGCCCCGTGCCGTGATCGGTCGCCCGGCGGAGCGTGGCTGAGGTGGGGGACGCACTGGAGGAGCTCTCGACGCAGGAGCTGCACGACCGCGCGCTTCGCCGCGCGGAGAAGCACCTCGATGTCAAGTTCTTCTGGTCGCTGCTGGAGATGATCCCCGCCGCCAAGACGGTCAGCGGCGACGAGGGTGAGGCGGACTACGACATCCAGTTCTCCAAAGGTCTCATCTCCGACGCGCTGCACAGCGGCGACGGCGAGCTGGGCGAGGCGCTACGCCCGATGTTCATCGACTACCTGCGCAAGCACGCCGACGCCTAGCGGCTGCCGGGCGCGCGCCCTGGGCGAACACATGCACGACTTCACGCGCGCCACCGATCCGGTCTCCAAGCCCGCCGCGCCCGACGCGCAGCGGGCGTCCCAGGGCCTTTCCGCGCGCTGGACGCAGGCGCGCGCCGAACAGCAGCTGCACTCGCTGGAGCTGTTCGGGATGCGCTTCGGGCTGGACAGGATGCGGCGGATGATGACCGCGCTGGGATCGCCCGAGCGGCGCTTCGAGGCGATCCACGTCCTCGGGACCAACGGCAAGTCATCGACGACGCGCATGACCGCAGCGATCCTGGAGCGCCACGGGCTGCGCACGGGCGCCTATCTCTCGCCCCACCTGGTGTCCTACCGCGAGCGCGTGCTGGTCAACGGGCGCGAGCTGGACACGTGCGCCTTCGCCGCCGCGGTCGCGCGCGCGAGCGCGGCCGCCGAGCGGGTCAACCGCACGCTCGCCGAGGACGATCACGTCACGCAGTTCGAACTGCTGACCGCCGCGGCCCTGTGGCAGATGGCCGAGCAGGAGGTGGAGGTCGCGGTCGTGGAGGCCGGGCTGGGCGGCAGGTACGACGCCACCAGCGTGATCGACTCGCGGATCACCGTCCTGACCAACGTGGGCCTCGAGCACACCCGCTGGCTCGGGCCGACGGTGGCGGACATCGCCGAGGAGAAGCTCGCGGTGGTGGCGCCGCGGGGCACGCTCGTGCTCGGCGGCGGGCTGGTGGCGCCCGCCGAGGCGGTGGCCGAGAGGATCGCGCGCGAGCGCGACGCCTCGATCGTGCGTCCGCGGGCCATGGACCCCGCGATGGGGCTGCGCGCCAGGGGCGAGTTCCAGCGGCGCAACTTCGCGCTCGCGCGGGCCACCGCCGAGCTCTATCTGGGCCTCGCCGGGATCGCGATCCGCGAGGACGCCGTGGCCGCTGCCGCGGCCGGCACGTTCGTGCCCGGGCGCATGCAGCTGCTGGAGGACGATCCGCCGACGATCCTCGACGGCGCGCACAATCCCGACGCGGTGCTGGCGCTCGCCGAGTCGCTGCCCGCGTTGCTCGCCGGACGACCGCTGGCGCTGGTCCTCGGCGTGCTGGAGGACAAGGACGCCGCGGGGATGCTGGCGACCCTGCTGGCGCTGTGCGAGCGGGCGTGGTTCACCGCCCCGCCGGGCAGCCGGGCGCTCTCGCCCGCGGCGCTCCAGTCGCGCGCCCGTCAGCTCGGCTTTGACGCGACCTCGTGCGAGCCGCGACCGTCGCGGGCGCTGGCACAGGCGCGGGACTGGGCACGGGAGCACAGCGGAGCGGTGCTGGCCACGGGGTCGGTGTATCTCGTCGGCGAGCTGCTGGGCGAGCTGGACGCCTCGCAGGCGGCGGCGGCGGCGCCGCAGCGGCGGCTGAGGAGCTCCGCGCAATGAACGAGGACGGACCGTCGGTGCTGACCATGATCGGCGCGGTCGCGCTGATCGTCGCGCTGGTCATCCTCGTGTTCTTCGCCGCGGGCTACGGATTCGGCCGGTTGTTTCTCTAAACTCAGCCGGCCGATGCCACCGCTCGCATACTTCGGAATCGAAAGCAGCGGCTTGAACCTGGCCGTCGATCTGCTGATCCTGTTCGTCGCCGTCTTCTACCTGTCGTTGATCTACTGGACCTACGCGGACGCCCGCCGGCGGATCCTGGACCCGATGCTGGTGGGCTGCGCCACCGCCGCCTCGCTGTTCCCGTTCGTGGGAACCATCGTCTACATGATCCTGCGCCCGCCCGAGTACCTGGAGGACGTGCATGAGCGCGAACTGGAGATGCAGGCCGCCGAGGCGCGCCTGCACCAGCTCGAGCAGTCGCTGTGCCCGCACTGCGACTATCGGATCGAGCGGGACTTCGTGCGCTGCCCCAGCTGCCTGCGCAAGCTCAAGGAGCGCTGCGCCAGCTGTTCGCGGCCGCTGGATCAGGCGTGGACGATCTGCCCCTACTGCGAGGCGGACGTCCCCGGTGTGGCCGCGCCCCGCACGCGCCGGCGCCGCCCGGCGGCGAGCGTCGAGAGCGAGCTTTCAGACCTCGACGGATCGCTCGCACCCGAGGGCGAGGAGGAGACGCAGGCGGCACCGCTCGCCGCGTCCGAGTCGCCTGCCAGGCCGACCGATCGAAGATCGGCCGGCACCGGGCGCGCCCGGCGCCCGCGCAGCACCTGAGCAACTTCCACTTCGATCAAAGGAACCCATGGACCGAACGCTGATCCTCGTCAAGCCCGACGCCTTCGCGCGGAACCTGACCGGTGAGATCATCGCCCGCTTCGAGCGCAAGGGCCTGAAGATCGTGGCGCTGCGGGCAATGACCGTCACCAGGGAGCTGGCCGAGCGCCACTACGCCGAGCATGCCGAGCGCCCGTTCTTCGGCGAGCTGGTCGAGTTCATCACCTCCGGACCGATCGTCGCGATGGTGCTGGAGGGGCGCGACGCGGTCAGGGCCGCGCGCCAGCTGATCGGTGCGACCAACCCGCTGGAGGCCGCCCCAGGCACGATCCGCGGCGACCTTGCGATCGAGATGGGAGCCAACATGGTTCACGGCTCG
>Ga0208355_1000955_pt1 | contig 13066 bp, 12 predicted proteins | sample NGESurdeep072012_6_FD_184458 | JGI IMG/M metagenome (GOLD analysis project Ga0208355, IMG submission 184458) | Arctic peat soil microbial communities from Barrow, Alaska - NGEE Surface sample 210-3 deep-072012 (SPAdes) | ecosystem: Environmental > Terrestrial > Soil > Wetlands > Peat ... | reverse complement strand
TGACGCCGCCGGCATCGCCGGCCCTAAGCTGCTCCCCACTGGCGTCTACTAATGAGGACGACTGGGCCACCAGTGGAGCGTGGGTGGACGCCGGTTGCGACCGCCGGCGGCAGGTACGGGGCAGCCAAGCGGCGATCTAGTCGGCGGGCGGCGGGGAGAGGAGCAGGCATTGGGAGAGCGCAGCGCGACGCTGCTGCCACCGCCGGCGCACCCGGAGCGGGTGGCGGCGCCGCAGCCGGACGTGTTCGCCCCGCCGCCGCCGGCCCGACAGCTGCTGGTGCGGCAGCAGTCGGTATCGGGGCAGTCCCGCCCGCGGTGGTTGTTCGTGGCCGCACACGGCGGCTCCGGGGCTTCCCTGCTGGCCCGGCTGTCCTGGCAGCCCTACGAGACCGCAGTGGCCGTCGGCGAGACGGCTGAGCGAAGCGCCGAGGAGCTGGCCTTCGGGGTGAACGCCGGCCGGGCCTGGCCGAACCCGGCACTCGAGCCGACCAACCTGGCCGTGGTCGTCTGCCAGACCACGATGCGCGGGCTGGCCTGGGCGCGGGACCTGGCCACGCAGTACCTGGCCGGCTGCGTCCCGGCCGGCCTACAACTGCTGGGCGTGGTGACGGTCGCCGACCAGCCCGGCCGCCTGCCGGCGCCGCTGGCCGGCGCTCGGCACCTGCTGACCGGCGTCTACGCCCACGTCTGGCCGGCGCCCTACGTGCCCGAGTACCGGCTGCTGACCCGACTGCCGGCCGAGCCCTGCCCACCGACCCATCCGGCGGTGGCCGACGTGCTGGCCGCCATCCGCTCCGCCGCCTCCGCCGCCACGTCTGGGAAAGGCCCGCACGCATGAACCTGGCCGAGATGGTCGTCCTGGCCGCACCGAGCCCGTCGCCCTCGCCGACACCATCCCCGGGGGCCGGGTTCAACTCGACGCCGACTGCCATCCCCGGCGTGGACAAGCTGCAGGCGATCATCGGCTACAGCACCTGGATCGCCACCGCGGTCTGCCTGATCGGCCTGATCATCGCCGGTGCGTCGATGGCGGTGGCCCACCACCACGGCGAAACGATCCAGCTGGGGCGGCTCGGCGGCGTCGTCGCCGGCTGCCTGGTCGTGGGTGCGTCGTCGTCGGTCGTCGGAGCCATCCTCGGCTTCAACCTGTTCACCGCCAACCCGGAGGCGGTGCCCGGACTGACCAAGGTCCAGGACGTGATCGGCTACGTCAGCTGGGCGGCGGCGGCGGTCTGCCTGATCGGCCTGATCGTGGCTGGCGCGGCGATGGCGGTGGCCCACCAGCAGGGCCGGATGCCCGCTGGCCAACTCGGCGCCGTCGCCGCCGGCTGCATGATCGTCGGCGCAGCCGGCACCATCGTCGGTGCCCTCATCTGACGCGACGGCGGGAGCGATGGCCATGGCGACCAAGATCGACAAAGACGATTCGCGTACTCCACCAGCGGACCAGGACTGGTTCGGCGGCCGGCGCTGGACCGGCATCGCGGCGATCGGGTTCCTCGTCGTCGTCGCCCTCTGCGCGCTCGTCGTGGCGATCGGCCGGCACGGCCGCAGCCCCGGCCCGGTGGCCGCACCGCCGGCGACACAGGCCACCGCGCCGGCGACACCGCTACCGACCGCCGTGCCGACCGCGGCGCCGGCAGGCACCACCTGGACGATCTACGAAACGGTGGCGCTGCCGACCCTGCCCGGCGTCGGCCCGGCCCACGTCGACGGCCCGATCGCCACCGGCTACGCGCACACCCCCCTGGGCGCGCTCCTCGCTGCGATGAACGAGTCGACCCGGTACCTGCTGGCGCCCGACGACCGGTGGCAGCAGGCCGCCGACGCCATGCTGGCGCCCGGCCCCGGCAAAGATGCCTGGGCTCGGATGCGCAGCGCCCACCCGTACGGGCCGCAGGGAGCCACCACCGGCGGTGCCAGCTCAGCGCAAATCGCCGGGTTCCAGTTCGTCTCCTACACGCCGGCCGACGCCGTCATCCAGATCGTCACCCGCACCAGCAGCGGCAACTTGCAGGTTGGCGCCACTCACCTGACCTGGGACGGCGACTGGAAAACGGTCATGGCTCCCAGTGGAGGCCTGGCCGCAAACATCCAAGTGATCCCAAACCTGGCCGGCTTCGTGGAATGGCGGGGCGTCTGACCATGCCGAGTTTCTGTGTTCCTGGCGTTAGCAACCCCCTTTGCGAGGCAGCCAACCTGTTCGGGCTGGCCACCAAGGCGGTGGCCGGCAGCGCCTTCCAGGGCGTCGTCGACGCCTTCGCCCAAGGGTTCGCTGACGTCGTCAAGGCGCTGATGACGTTCTGGATCCACACCCCGGAGCCGGACGTGTCCTCGTCCTCGGCGGTGATCACCTCCCTCACCGAGCTGACCCGCCCGCTGGTGGCGCTCGCCGCCGTGCTGGGGCTCGTCATCGGCGGGGCCAAGCTGGCCTGGAACGCCCGCGGCGACCAGGGGCAGTCGATCCTGCGGGGACTGCTGCTGATGACGGTGGTCACCGGCGCCGGCACCACGATCATCGAGTTGGCCCTGACCGGTTTCGACGGGATGGCCCGCTGGGTGCTCGATTCGGGCTTCGACGGCAGGTCGGTGGGGGACCGGCTGATGCTGATCGGGGCGGCCCTGCCCGCCGGCACCGGCGGCGGACTGATCTTCCTGCTGTCATTCCTCGGAATGCTCGCCTCGATCGTGCAGGTCGGGGTCGTGGTGGTCCGGGGCGCGATCCTGGCGGTGCTGACCGGCTTGCTGCCGGTGGCCGCCGGGTCCGCGATCACCGATGTCGGCTACGAGTGGTTCAAGAAGCTCGCCGGCTGGATCGGCAGCTTCACCGTCTACAAGCTGACGGCCGCGATCGTCTACGCCGCGGCGTTCGTGTTCATCGGCGACGCCACCGACCTGATCGGCGTGATCTCCGGGTTCTCCCTGATCATTCTGGCGATCCTCGCGCTGCCGGCGCTGCTGCGGCTGCTGCCCCCCACGGTGGCGGCGATGGGTGGTGGTGGCGGCGGGGCGCTGGCCGGGCTGGCGACGGCCGGAGCCACCGGAGCGGTGCTGCTGTCCGGCCGGGGCGGCGGCGGCGCATCCGCGCCGGCGGCCACGGCCACGCCCGGTCTGGAGCAGGCCGTCGGGCCCACCGGAGCACAGCCCACCGGCGGCGGGCACAGCCCCTCGTCCTCGGGTGGCGGCCCGTCGCCGACGGGTGCCCAGCCCGCGCCTGGCGCGCAGCCGGCACCGGCTGCCCAACCGACCGGGGCCGGCGGTGCGGGCGCCGGGTCGGGGGCTGGGGGCGGAGTTGTCGGCCCGACCGGCCCGACCGGTTCGGGCGGAGCTACCGGGGCGGCCGGAGCCGCCGGGCCGGCCGGAGCCGCGGCGGCGGCCGGCGTACAGGCCCACCAGGCGGCCAGGCAGGCGGCCACCGGCGCCGTGGGCGAGGGAGAGTCGACGTGAGCGTGCAGACCAGCGAGCGCACCTACGGCGGCTGGCGGCGGCCAGCCAGCCCGGGAATCGGCCCGCTCAAGCTCTGGCCCTCGATCGGGCTGATGGTCGGGCTGGTGCTGACCATGCTGGTGTCGATGGCCGCCGGGCTGTGGGCGGCGCTGGCCTTCGCCGGCGTCGTCCTGGCCGCCGCCGCCCCGGCGGTGGTCCCCTACCGCGGCCGCACTCTCTACGCCGAGGCGGCCCGGTCGGTGCGCTGGCGCCGGCACGTGCGAGCCTCGGGCCACCTCTACCGGGCCGGGCTGGCCGGGGCCACCGCGACCGGCACCCGGGCGCTGCCGGGGCTGCTGGCGACGGTGGACACCTGGGCCGCGGTGGACGCGACCGGCCGCCGGTTCGCCCTGGTCGAGATCGCCGCCGCCCGGCAGTGGGCGGTGGTGCTCCGCGTGGTGGCCCAGGGCGGCGCCCTGGTCGACACCGCCACCAGCGACGTCTGGGTGGCCGGCTGGGGGGACTACCTGGCGCTGCTGGGCCAGGAGGGCGGGGTGGTGCAGGCCGCCGCGGTGGTGGAGACCGTGCCGGACGCCGGCGCCCGGCTGCGGGCGCACGTGGGCTCTTCGGTCCGCCCGGACGCCCCGGCGTTCGCCCGCGCGGTGGCCCATGCCGCCGCCGCGGAGCTGCCGGTCGGGGTGGCCGACACCGTCGGCTACGTCGCGCTGACCTTTTCCGAGCGCGGGCTGGGCATCGAGCGCCGCAGCGCCGAGCAGGCCACCGCCGCGGCCGCGGAGGAGATCGGCCGGCGGCTGCCGGGGCTGTCGGTGGCGCTGCGCGACGCCGGGGCGTCGGCCGGCGTGCCGCTGAGCGTCGAGCAGCTGGCCCGCCGGGTCCGGGAGGCCTACGACCCGCAGGCGGCGGCCGAGTTCGCCGAGTGGGAGGCCGAGGGCCTGCCGGTGCACGTGGAGTGGGCCGACGCCGGGCCCTCTGCGCACGACGAGTTCTGGGACACCTACGCCCACGACTCCGCGGTGTCCCGCACCTACGAGGCGCTGCGGGTGCCGGCCGGGGTGGTCCGCGACACCGTGCTGACCCGGCTGACCGCGCCGATCCAGGCCGCGCCGCGCAAGCGGGTCACCCTGCTCTACCGCCCGGTGGACGCCGGGGCCACCGCCGAGACCGTCGACCGCGACCTGAAGGCGGCGATCAACCGCACCGGCCGGCGCAAGGGGCTGGTGCACGCCCACGACTCGGCCGACCTCCGGGCCGCCCGGCAGGCCACCGAGGAGGAGGCGGCCGGCGCCGGGGTGGCGTCGTTCGCCGTGCTGGTGACGGTGACGGTTTCCGACGACGCCGAGTTCGACCGGGCCTGCACCGCCGTGGAGCGGGCCGCCCGCGGCGCCCGGTTCCGGCTGTCTCCGGTGCGCGGCGCCCAGGCCGCGGCGTTCGCCGGCGCGCTCGGCATCGGGCTGTCCCTGCCGGACCTGTCGGTGGTGCCGCAGGCCGCCCGCGAGCACATCTAAAGCGAGCACATCTGAGCGATGCACATCTGAAGCGGAGAGGACACGCCATGGGACTGCTGCCGGGACTGGCCTGGCTGGCGCCCGGCGGCGCCGCCACGGGTGGCACCGGCCGGCCGCCCCGACCGATCCGGCGCCGGGGAACCGCCTTCCGCACCGGCGTGCCCGGTCCCGGCGGCGGCTCGACCGCGTTCGTGCCGGTGCCGCTGGCCTGGCGGTCCACTACCCGGCAGGTCTGCGGGCTCTACCCGTGGGGATCGCCGGGACAGCTGCCGCTGGTGGGGGCGCCGATCGGGCGGCACCAGATCTCCCGGGCGGTGGTCTGCTTCGACCACGTCTCCTGGTTCCTGGCCAACCTGATCGGCAACCCGTCGGTCCTGATCATCGCCCGGCCCGGGCTCGGGAAGAGCACCCTCAGCTCGAAGCTGATGCTCTGGCTGGCCGGCCTGGGCTACGTGCTGCTGATCCCCGGCGACACCAAGCCCGACTACGTGGAGCTGACGCGATCCCTCGGCGGCGAGGTCCGGGCGGTGGCCCGCTCCGGCGGCGCGGCGCTGAACCCGTGCGACCCGGGCGGGATGGCGGCCGCGGCCGTCCGGATCGGCGGATCGGCCGGCGCGGCCCTGCTGGCCGAGGCGATCGGGCGGGCCGTGGTGTGTCTGTCCACGCTGGTGGAGCTCGGCCGGCGCGGGCCGGTGGCCGACTACGAGGAGGCCGCGCTGGCCACCGCGCTGCGGCTGCTCTACGACCGGGCCGCTGCCGGCTCTGAGCCGCTGCTCGACGACCTCGCCGAGCTGCTGGCCCACCGCCCGGACGCGGTCCGGGCGGTGGTGCTCGACCGCGGCGTGGACGCCGCCTACGACGCGCTGATCGACCCGCTGCAGCGCTCGCTGCGGGCGCTGACCGGTGGGCAGTTCGGCGATGTGTTCACCCGCCGGGTGCCGCGGCGCGCCGACCGGCCGCCGGCGGTGAATCTCGACACCTCCCGGATCAAGGCCGGCGACCCGCGGTTCCTGGCCGCGGTGATGATCGCCGCCTGGTCGGAGATGTACGGGCTGGTCGAGGCCGACCAGGCGCTGGCGGACGAGGGGCTGGCGCCGCGGCGGCTGTACTGCCTGACCCTGGACGAGCTGTGGCGGGTGCTGCGCCTGGGCGGGTCCATGCCGGACCGGGTGAACGAGCTGACCCGGCTGAACCGGACCCAGGGCGTCGGCCAGATCATGGTCACGCACTCGATCCGGGACCTGGCTCCGGGCCGGGACTCCGAGGTCGAAGGCATCGAGGAGCGGGCCGGCGCGATCGTCATCGGCGGCGTGCCCAAGCGCGAGCTGGACGCCCTGGACGCGGTGCTGACGCTGACCGCCGCCGAGCGGTCGGCGATTGCCACCTGGTGGTCGACCAGCGCGGCCGCGGTGGAGCGCAACGAGGTGCCCCCGGGCGCCGGCAAGTTCCTGATCAAAGCCTCGTCCGAGGACCCCGGGCTGCCGCTCGACGTCGAGCTGACCTCGGTCGAGCGGGCCTGGGGCGGCCAGAACACCAACCGGGCCTGGACGGCCGCCTCGACGTGGGCAGCGGAGTCGGCGGCAGGCACCGGATCGGAAATGCCGTGAGCACCACGACCGGCGGCCAGGTGCGCCCGCAGGGCAGTGGCGGCACGGATCTGCTGGTGTGGGCCATTCCGGCCGCCTTCGCGGTGTTCGCCGGCGCGGCCACCGCCGCGTTCGTCGGCGGCCGGCTGGCCTCGGCCGTGACCGGGCACGGGTTCGTCGGGCCGGCCTGGCGCCTGGGCGGCGGCGCCGACCTGGGCCGCATCCCGACCGCCTGGCCGGGCACGCCGGTCGGGCTGGTCTGGGCCATCGCCGCGGTGGTGGGCCTGCTCCTGCTGGCCGTCGGCACCGTGCCGGCGGTCCTGCTGGTCCGCGGCTCCCGGCGGCAGCGCCCGGCGGCCCGGTCGATGGCCGGCCCGCGCGACGTCGCCCCCCTGCACACCACCCAAGTGGCCGCGACCGCACTGCGACTGCGCCCCGGGCTGGCCGGGCAGTGCCGGCGGGCCGGGGACCTCGCGGTGGCCGACCGCGGCATCACCCTGGGCGAGCTGCTGCCCCGCGGCGGAGTGCTCCAGGCCAGCTGGGAAGACGTGATCCTGGCGATTTTCGCGCCCCGGTCGGGCAAGACGACGGCCCTGGCCGTGCCGGCGGTCCTGGACGCCCCCGGCGCGGTGGTGGCGTGCTCGAACAAGGCCGACCTGTACCTGGCCACCGCCGAACTGCGGGCCGCCTCGACCGAGCGGGCGGTGTGGACCTTCGACCCGCAGCACATTGCCCACGTCGGCCAGGGCTGGTGGTGGAACCCGCTGGCCGGCCCGCTGCGCCTGGACGACGCCACCCGGCTCGCCGGCGCGTTCGTGATGGCGGTCGCCGACGAGAGCAACCGGGAGATCTGGGGGCCGGCCGCCACCGAGCTGCTGGCCAACCTGCTGCTGGCGGCGCACCTGACCGGGGGCACCCTGCTCGATGCCTACCGGTGGCTCTACGACGAGACCACCGACGAGCCGGCCAAGATCCTGCACACCCACGGCCACTCGGCCGCCGCGACCTCGCTGGCCGGCACCCAGCGGCTGCACCCGGAGACCCGAGGGTCGGTCTACTTCACCGCCCGGGCGGGCTGTGCCAGCCTGCGTGACGCCGACATCGCCCGCTGGCTGACCCCGCAGCCCGGCCTGCCGCAGTTCTTTCCCGAGCGGGTCGTCGCCGGTGCCGAGACGCTCTACCTGCTGAGCAAGAACGTGGCCGGCGGCACCTCGGCGGCCGCGCTGGTCTCCGCATTGACCACGGAGGTCCGGGTCGCCGCCGAGCGGGCGGCCGAGCGCGCCGGTGGCCGGGTGGAGCCGCCGGTGGTGCTCGTCCTCGACGAGGTCGCCAACATCTGCCGCATTCCGGACCTGCCGGAGCTGTACTCCCACCTGGGGTCGCGCTCGATCGTGCCGATCGCGATCTTGCAGTCCTACGCCCAGGGGGAGCGGGTGTGGGGCAAGGCCGGCATGAAGGAGCTGTGGGGCGCGGCCACCATCAAGCTCATCGGCTCCGGCGCGGACGACGCCGACTTCGCCGAGGACGTCTCCCGCATCGTCGGCGAACACGACGTCGACGTGCTCTCCTACAGCCGCGGCGGCGCCGGCGGGGCCAGCTCGTCGACGAGTCCGCGGCGCCAGCGCATCCTGCCGGCGGCGCAGGTCCGGGCCCTGCCCAAGTCCCAGGCCGTGCTGCTGGCCACCGGCCAGCTCCCGGCCATGATCCGGCTGCTGCCCTGGTACGCCGGCCGGCGGCGGGCCGAGATCACCGCCGCCCAGACCCGGGCGGCCGCCGAGTTGACGGCCCGGGCCGCGGCCCGGTCGGCATGAGCGCGCCCGGGTCGACGGGCTCGCCGGGCGGCCCGGGCGGGACCGGCGCCGCCGCCCCGCCGGCTGCCGCCGCGGCCGCGGCCGACCGGGCGCTGCGCCGCCACCTCGACGCCGAGGCCACCGCGGCGCTGGCCGAGGCGCTGGCCGCCCGGGCCGGGCAGCCTCCGCTGGCCGATCCGGTCCAGCCGGCCGAAGGTGCCGACGCGGGCCAACCAACCGACACCTGGGCGGCGGCCCTGCGGACGGCGACCCGCCGCTCGGTCGCCACCGCGCTGGCCGACTCGTTGGCGCCGCCGCCGGCACCGCCGACACCGCAGCCGCCGCAGTACACGCTGACCGAGTGGGTGGAGCACATCTACGCCAACACCTTCATCCGCCGGCTGGGCCAGACCCAGCGCTGGTGTGCGTCCTGGTGGGCGCACGCGGAGGCGATCGTGCGGCTGGAAGCCCTGTGGCGAACGTGGGAGGCGGCCGCGGCCTCGGACAACGGCGCGGCGACGGCCGAGTGGCTGCGCATCTACCTCGACCCGCTCAACGGCCCGCTGCTCGGCCCGGACGGGCCGTTCTCTTCCTGCACCCCGGAGCGGCACAGCGAGTCCGAGCCGATGTGGGTGACCGCGCCGCCGGCGGGCTACTGGCGCGAGCCCGAGGACTAGGAGGCAGCCGTGGCGATGGCCGAGGCACCCGAGCAGGAGGCGTCGGCGCGGGTCGCGCAGACCCTTGCGGTGGCGGTGCAGGTCGCCGAGGTGGCGATCCGGCTCCGGGCGCAGCGGACCGAACGGGCCGCGGCCGGCCAGGCCCAGCAGGCGGGCGCCGCCCGGGCCGACCGGCTCGCCCGGCACGCCGCCGCCCGGGTGCAGTGGTCCCGGGCGCTGGACCCGGGCTGGCTGGCCGGCGCCGAGCTGGCCGAGCTGGGCCGGGCCTGGGGCGCGGCCGCGGGTTGGGCCGACACCGACCCGACGGCCGAGGTCGCCGCCGCCCGGGTCGAGGCCCGGATGGCGCAGACGGCGCCGACCGCGATGGACCGCTTCCACCAGCTGCGGGCGGCGGGGAGCACTCGGGTGGAGGCGATGCGCGCCGTCCTCGCCGACGTGGCCGCCGAGGCCAGCCTCCGGGCCCGGGTGTTCGTCGCCGAGCCCGGGCAGGCCCCCACCCCCGGTGCCACCCGCAATGCCGGCGCCCCGCCGGCGTCGGCCGCCGGTGGCCCGGATCCCGCCGGGGCGGACCGGCGCTCCCAGGTGGTGCGCTCCGACGGGCCGGCCGGCGCGGACTCCCCGGCCACCGCGCGGCAGGTGCACTACATCACCGACCTGCTGGCCCGGTCGTCCCGGCCGGACGCGGGCGGACCCACCGACCCGGCCGCGATCGCGGGGCTGAGCCGGGCCGAGGCGTCGGTCTACATCGAATCCCTGGGCGGCGGGACGAGTCCGTGGCGGACCACCCCGGCCGGCCACCCGCACGCCGGTGACGTGGCGGCGCAGAGCCATCCCCGGCCCTACCTCGACGTGGGATCGGCCAGCCCGCCCGCCGTCGCCGAGGTCCCGCCGGCCGCCTCCGCCCAAGGCCAGACCCGCACCGTTTCCCGGTAGAAGGAGTTCCCGCATGACCCGGCAGGCCATTCCCGGCACCCCGACCACCCCCACCGACCTGATGGCGATCCTGGCCGCCATGCAGGACCAGATCGACGACCTGACCGCCGTCGTCGAGGCCCACCAGCGCCGCCTCGACGAGCTGGCCGCCGGCCAGCCGCCGGCCGGCCCCCGGCGCTAGCCGCCGTGGCAGCCAGGTACCGCCGGCCGGCCACGCCGGCGCAGCGGGCGCAGGCCGCGCAGGCCCGGGAGGACAAGCTGGCCGGGCTGCACCGGACCCTGACCGAGCAGGTGGCCGCGCTGGCCACCGGGCCGGCCTGGCGGCGCTGGCTCGACGTCGCCGCCCGGTTCCACACCTACAGCCTCAACAACACCCTGCTACTGCTCGCGCAGAAGCCCGACGCCACCTCCGTCGCCGGCTACACCACCTGGCAGCAGCTCGGCCGGCAGGTGACCAAGGGCGAGCAGGGGCTGATGATCCTCGCCCCGGTGACCCGCCGGGCCGACCCCGCCGACCCCCCGGCTGCCGCCGCCGGCACCACCCCCACCCCGGCGCCGGAGCCGGTCGGGGTCGACCCGGGCGCGCAGTCGCGCCGCGTCGTCGGGTTCCGCCCCGCCTACGTCTGGGACGTCTCCCAGACCACCGGGGAACCGCTGCCCACCCCGCCCGCGCCCCGGCTGCTGGCCGGCCAGGCTCCGCCCGGCCTGTGGGACGCCCTGGCCGGCCTCGTAACCGAGCGCGGGTTCACCGTGGCCCGCGGCGACTGCGGCGGCGCCAACGGCCTGACCGACTACGCCGCCCGCACCGTGCGGGTGCGCGCCGACGTCGACGACGCCCAGGCCGTCAAAACCCTCGCCCACGAACTCGCGCACGTGCTGCTGCACGACCCGGGCGACTTCCCGGCCGGAGGCACCGCCGGCTGCCGGGGGAGCCGGGAGGTGGAGGCGGAGTCGGTGGCCTACCTGATCGCCGCCGATGCCGGGCTGGACACCGCCGACTACACCTTCGCCTACGTCGCCGGCTGGGCGGCGGACACCGGCGACGTCGATGCCGCCCTGCGGGTCAGCGCCGCCCGGGTGCTGGCGACCGCGCACCAGGTGCTCGAGGCCACCGCCGCCGAGCTGGCTGCGCCGGAGCCCGCCGACGCCGACCAGCTGGCCGCCGCCACCGCGGACCTGACCGCCCGCGCGGGCGCCGGTGCCGCCCGCACCGCCGGCACGGTCGAGGACGTCGCCGGTCCGGCCCTTCCGGCCGGACCGGACCGGGACCGGCTGCTGGCCGCCAACGCAGCCGCGGCCGACTACTTCGCCGCGCAGTACCCGGACTCCTGGGCGCCCGGCTACCTGCGCCAGCGCCTCGGCGCAGACGGGCTCGACTCACTTGCCGAGACCGCCCCCCGACTCGGCTACGCCCCGCCCGGCTGGACCGGGCTGACCGAGCACCTGCGCGGCGCTGGCTTCACCGACGACGAGATCCTCACCGCCGGGCTGGGCACCCGAGCCCGCACCGGCCGGGTGGTCGACCGGTTCCGCGACCGGCTGGTGCTGCCCATCCGGGCCGCCGCAGCGACGCCGGACGCCGGCGTGGTCGGCTTCGTCGGCCGGCGCAACCCGACCGCGGACGCGGCCGGGGACGACCAGCGCACCCCGAAGTACCTCAACACCGGCCACACCCCGCTGTACCGGAAGGGGGAGCAGCTGTTCGGGCTGGCCGAGGCCGCGGCCACCCTGGATCGCGGCGGTGTGGCGGTGCTCGTGGAAGGGCCGCTCGACGCGCTGGCGGTCGAGGCGGCCACCGGCGGGTCGATGGCCGGGGTCGCGGTCCTCGGCACCGCGCTCACCGATGCCCAGGCCGGTCGGCTGCGCGATGCCCTGGGCGCCGGCTCCGACCGGGTGGTGGTGGCCACCGACGCCGATCCCGCCGGCCGGCTAGCCGCCGCCCGCGCCTACACCGCGCTCACCGGCCGCGGCCTCGACCCCCGGGCGGCCGAACTCCCGCCCGGGCTGGACCCGGCCGCCCTGGCCGAGCAGCGTGGACCGGCCGCGCTGGCCGACACCCTGGCCGCGGCCGAGCCGATGGGTCGCCAGCTGGTCGCCCAGGCGCTGGACGGGCGGGAGCTGCGCTGGGCCGAGGACCGGGTGAACGCGGCCCGAGACGCGGCCCGGGTGCTGACCCAGGCGCCGGGGGCGGCCTGGCCACGGGAGATCGCTGCGGTGAGCGAGCGCACCGGGCTGGATGCCGGGCTGTTGCGCACGGCTGTGGTCGACGCGGTCGACACCGACGCCGACCCGCTGCAACGGCTCACCGCCCGGGACCAGCGCGACGACCTCGACCGCGGTCAGCACGCGCCGTCGACGGCGGCCGACATCGCCGCCCACAGCCGCCCACGGACTGACTCTGTCCCAGCGGCGGTGGTGTTGGTCGGCGAGGGCGTTCCGCAGGTGCCGGCCGCGGTTGTCGACAGCTACGGCGTACGTCGCTGACAACGCGGGCGCCAGAGCGCCGGCCGCGAGCGACCGCGCAGCCTTGACGAGCACGGGTGTGAGTAGCGCAGACCGCGCTGGACGAAGTCGAGAGCGTTCTGATCTGACCGGCCGCCCGATTCGCTGCCGCGCCGCCGGCACCGGCGCGCTTCGGGTCGGCGCTCCCGACGTCTTGTCCGTCGGCGAGCCGCTGCTCGTCGACGTCACCGTCGACGACGCCTCCCGGCACGCGGTCCGGGTCACCCTCACCGACGAACTGGGCCGATTGCATTCTTCCTGCGTTCCAGCACTGGGCGAGAGTCACGCCACCGTTGCTTTCACCGAGCTGGCGCCAGGCGCGTACACGATCGACGTCAACGGCCTGAACCCATAATCACCGCTGGCTCCAGTCAGCACGGACGTGGTCGTCTGGTGACGGCGCCGCTGCACGAAAACCTCAGCGTCATCGAAAAGCTGGCCAGGGAATACGACGTTCAGATCGCGATTCACACTCACGGGCCCGAGGACAAGAATTTCCCGAGTCCCAAAGTGGTGCTGGATGCGGTGAAGGGTATGGACCCCCGCATGGGACTGTGCATGGACGTGGGCCATTCGATGCGGGCGGGCGCCGATGTAGTCCAGGAGATCGTGAACGCCGGACCGCG
>Ga0208355_1000951_pt1 | contig 13073 bp, 12 predicted proteins | sample NGESurdeep072012_6_FD_184458 | JGI IMG/M metagenome (GOLD analysis project Ga0208355, IMG submission 184458) | Arctic peat soil microbial communities from Barrow, Alaska - NGEE Surface sample 210-3 deep-072012 (SPAdes) | ecosystem: Environmental > Terrestrial > Soil > Wetlands > Peat ... | reverse complement strand
TGCCGCTCGACCAGTTCCCCGACAGCCTGATCAAGGCGGTGCTCGCCACCGAGGATCGCCGCTTCTACGAGCATTTCGGCATCGATTTTCCCGGCACCGCGCGCGCTTTCGTCACCAATGCGCGCGCCGGCGGCGTCGTGCAGGGCGGCTCCTCGCTCACCCAGCAGCTCGCCAAAAACTTGTTCCTGTCGAACGAGCGCACACTCGAGCGCAAGATCAAGGAAGCCTTCCTCGCGATGTGGCTGGAAGCGCGTCTGACCAAGAACGAGATCCTCAAGCTTTATCTTGACCGCGCTTATATGGGCGGCGGCGCCTTCGGCGTAGACGCGGCGGCTCAATATTATTTCAACAAGTCGGCGCGCGATGTGAACCTCGCGGAAGCCGCGATGCTCGCCGGCCTGTTCAAAGCGCCGACCAAGTTCGCGCCGCATGTCAATCTGCCGGCCGCGCGCGCGCGCGCCAATGTCGTGCTCGACAACCTGGTGGAAGCCGGTTTCATGACCGAAGGCCAGGTGTTCGGCGCTCGTCGCCATCCGGCCACGCCAGTCGACCGCCGCGACGAGCGCGCGCCGAACTATTATCTCGATTGGGCCTTCGACGAAGCGAAGAAGCTCGTCGACACCTTTCCGAAATCGATGACCGAGCGCGTGTTCGTGGTGCGCACGGCGCTCGATACCAACCTACAAAAGGCCGCCGATTCGGCAGTCGAGAATTCGCTGCGCCAATACGGGCAGGAATATCATGCCCGCCAGGCCGCCGCGGTGCTCATGGACGTGGACGGCGCGGTGCGCGCCATGGTCGGCGGGCGCGACTATGGCGCCAGCCAGTTCAACCGCGCGACCGACGCGATGCGTCAGCCCGGCTCCTCGTTCAAGCCATACGTCTATGCAACGGCGCTCGGACATGGATTTAAGCCAAGCTCGATCGTGGTCGACGCGCCGATCTGCCTCGGAAATTGGTGTCCGCACAACTACGGCCATGGCTATGGCGGCTCGATGACGCTGATCTCGGCGCTCACCCATTCGATCAACACCATCGCCGTGCGTCTGTCGGTCGCCATCGGCGACGGCAATCCCAAGCTTGGCCGCGCGCGCATCATAAAGACCGCGCACGATATGGGCATCCGCACGCCGCTACCGGACACGCCGTCGCTGCCGATCGGCGCCGATGAAGTCACCGTGCTCGATCACACCGGCGCCTATGCCACCTTCCCCAATCTCGGCAAGGCGGTCACCGCGCATGCCATCCTCGAGGTGCGCACCGGCAACGGGGACCTGGTCTGGCGCTACGACCGCGACGGTCCGAAGCCGCGGCAAGTGTTATCCCCGCAGGTCGCCGCCGACATGGTCAAGATGATGAACAGTGTGGTGGAAAACGGCACCGGCCGCCGCGCCCGGCTCGACGGCATCGCCGCCGCCGGCAAGACCGGCACCACCAACGCTTATCGCGACGCCTGGTTCATGGGCTACACTGGCAACTTCGTCTGCGGCGTCTGGTTCGGCAATGACGACTATGCCTCGACCAACCGCATGACCGGCGGCGCGCTGCCGGCGATGACGTGGCACAACATCATGGACTATGCCCATCAGGGCATCGAGTTGAAGCAGCTTCCCGGCGTTGCGGTACCGTCGGCGCGCCAGCAGCCGGCGGTTGCCGAGGCCAAGTCGAAATCGGGTGAGCCGCCGCCTCCGCCGCGCCCGACCGTACTGACCAAGCGCGGGGCCGATATTCTGGTCCGCGTCGAGCGGATGATGGATGACGCTAACCGCGCCTTGGGGCCGGTGCGACCGACCGTCGCCACCGAGAAGAAAAAACAGGCTGAGGCTCCGCAAAAAGGCGACGCCCTCGCCGCGGCCTTGGAGGGACGGGCGTTCGGCGGCCGGAACTGATTAGCCCCATTGCCGCGGCCAGCGTAGTCTCCCTCTCGCGAATCAATTTTTTCCCCTGCCAGCGGATCGATCGTGCGGCTGCTTCTCGGATCGCTGTTTGCCCTTGCTGTCGCCGCAGTCGTCGGCCTCGGCGCGACTTATCTCGCGCTCACGCGCGGCGCCGCCTTCGGCGCCTTGTCGATCGGCAGTTGGACCGCATGGCCGAAAACTGGCACCGTGGACGCCGACCCCTATGCGCAGGCATTGATCGCGCGCACCGGTCAATTGCCGATCGCCCTCGGCGACGGCGTATCGTTTACGGCCCAGGCCGACGATCACGGCAAACTGCTCGACGGTCGTTGCGACGTAGTTCTCTTAGGCGTCACGCCTGCGGCACGCTTCTGGACACTGTCGCTCTATAACGTCGATGGCGAGTTGGTCGCCAACTCGGTCAATCGCTACGGTTTCACCAGTCAAGAGATCGTCCGCCACGCCGACGGCAGTTTCGAGATTGTGGTCGCGCCGCGCGCAAATCCCGGCAACTGGCTGCCGACCGGCGGCGTCGAACGATACGCGCTCGTGCTGCGGTTTTACGACACGGCGGTGGGAGTTTCGACCAAGGCCGGCCGCGAGGTCCCTATGCCGAGCGTCGACACCAGGAGCTGCCCATGATCCGATGGCTGCTCTTGTTCTTCGGCGGAGCGCTGCTTGGCGGAATCGTGCATCTCGCGACCGTCATCATCATGCCGCGCACGGCGACGCAGGATGCCTATTCGCGATTGGCGCGGATCGCGCCGGTCAACACGGTCACTGCCCTGCCCGCGCCCACGCCGGAAAGTGCGTCGATGCCGTTCATGGATCCGGCCTTCGCCAGCGCAGTCTGCCGTTACGATCTTTCGCAGGGCCCACTGAAACTCACCGTGCCGGTCAGCCTCGCCTATACGTCGGTCTCGTTCTACACGCGTTATGACATAGCCTATTATGCTATCAATGACCGCGCCGCCGGCCGGCGCGTGATCGAGCTCGACCTGATGACTGCCGAGCAGCACAGCCAGATGCCGGAAGACGAGGAAATCACCGCCGCCGACCGGCTGATCGTCGAATCGCCCACCCTCACCGGCCTAATCGCAATTCGTGCGCTCGCGCCGGAGCCGGGATTGCTGCCGATGGCGCAAAACGCCATCGCCACCGCGCAATGTAAGCGGCAGGACGAGCCGAGGCCTTCCCGATAAATAGAGCATGATCCCGAAAGGTGGGAACCGGTTTTCGGGATCATGCTCAAACAAAATATTAGGCTGAATTCTAATTCAATCTGAAACGATGCGGTTCTGGCGCGCGGCAGCCAGGCTTTGCTCACGCACCCATGTTGGCGCGGAGCGGTTGTGGTAGCGCGCGAGTTGATCTTTCAATTGATTGAGCGACCGTTCGACCTCGACCGCTTGTGGTGACGAGGTCATGATGACCAATCGCTCAAGCGCGAAACGGTAACCCGTAACGCGTTGCGCCAGTTTGGCGCGCACCAGCGATACGAGCAATCCGTTCTCGCGAATGCGCCGGAGCGCGTTGGCCCGCTCCATCGGAGACATATCGGAAATGTAGGCGAGACTCTTTCGCCGTTTCTGATCGATATCGAGCACCCGCGCCGCGGTTTCGAAGAATTGCGGAAGTCGCGTCACGTCGTTGCGGATGTCGTCGGTGAGTTGTGAATAGCGCGCCGAGGGCGAGCGATAGCGGGACGACATCAAACGGCTCGCATAGGCTGAGCGGTCGAACTCAGTCCGATGATTGGAGCCGATCACACCGTATTCGCCGGCCACGGAATACCATTGCTGCCGGTCGTAGGGTGGTTCGATCAGCGGGTAGCTGAGGTCGCGAAGCTGGCGTTCGTCGTCGGTCAGCTCGAAGCTCGACGGCAAGGCCGGCCGTCCGGCGATGGCATCGAGGCTAAGCCAATCGTGAATGTCCGCGCGCACTAGCCTGGGTTGAACTTCCCCAAAATCGCCTTGCGTGGCGCAGCCCGCTAGCAGCGAAAACGCCGCGAGCACAAACAAGTGTCGGCGCCAAACGGGCATCCGCGGCGGCGGCGGAATATGCATCAGATGGTTCGGTGCCAATTCGGTTCAGCGCGCGATACGGCGGCGACGGCGGCGGCCGGCACTGGTGCCGGTGTCCGGCTCGAGGCCATTCGAACCGTCCGGATCGCGGTCGATCCGGATCACCGGAAGGATAATGACCGTCGCGGGTTCGGTATTAGCGTCGACATATCTGCCGCCGCGCGCATAACCCGCCTCGTCGGGAAATCGGATGACTTCGCCCATTGCAGTCCCCTTTCCGTCCCGGCGCAAAGCCTCTCTCGGCCTGCCGGATCGGCGCCTTATCACAATTAAAGGGGCTGCAAGGTTAACGGTCTGCTAACGCGCCCGCACTAATGTGAGCCGTCGTATGTTTGTAAAGCGTAGCAGTCATGATGAAGTCCTCCGCGTACCCCCCTCTCGACGGTCTGGTCGATCTGGCATGCCGGGACGGCGTCGATATCCGCCCGACGCTGTTGCGCGTGCTCACCGATCTCTATGTGCAGAAACCGACGCACAGTGCCGACGAAGAGACCCAATATGTCGAGCTTGCACTGGGACTGATTGAGGCGGTCGATGCGCCGACCTGCGCGGCGGTCGTGGCAAGCCTGTCCGCCTATCCCGCGGCGCCGGCGGTGATCCTTCGCAAACTGACCGGAACTGTTTCGAATCTTGGCGCCGATGACCCCGCCCAGACGAAGACCGAGGCAGACGATCTTGTCGAATTGTTCTTTGCAGCCGGCGCGGAAGAACGCCGCCTGATTCTCACCAACCTCGACGTGACGGGCGGGGCGCCAGACCGCCGTGGCCATCTGCCGCCGGCCGCCAGCGAAGTGGTCCGCCGCCTGGAGGCCGCCGCTTTGCAACGCAACGCCGGCGAATTCAGCCGCATGCTCGAGCGCGCGCTTGGCCTCAGCCGGGAGCTGGCGGAGCGGGTCGCGCGCGATCAGTCCGGCGAGCCGATTGTTGTCGCGGCCAGGGCGCTCGGCATGACGGCGGCGGTGCTGCAGCGCATCCTGCTATTCCTCAACCCGGTGATCGGGGAATCGATCGAGCGAGTCTATGAGCTTGCCCGGCTGTTTGATGAACTCACGCCGGCAGCAGCCGAGCGTATGCTGGCGATCTGGCGAAAGGGCGGGCAGCGGTCGCCGCCCGTGCACGAGCCAGTGCATTGGGACGACGAGCACCGCAGCGCACATTCGCTGTCGACCCCGGCGCAGCATCGTGTCGCCCAGGGCCGCAGTGAGCCGCACTCGCGGTTTAAAACCCGCAGCCGTTAAAACACTTCAGACCACCGCGCCATCGAGAAAATGCCGCCCGGCGCGGTCCTCGACTTCGACGATCCACACATCGGGGTCGTAGCGGATTTCTCGCACAAGGCGTGCCTCGATATCGGCCTCGGGCACCGGCGCCTCGCGGCCGAGGATGACCGTGAATATTCGGCCCGAAGGCTGCGCCTCCGCGAAGACGGCTTGCGGCGCCGGGCCATACAATGTGCTGCTGCCATCGAGCCGGTTGATCTTGATGAATACCGCGCCGGCCTCATCGGCCCCGCGCCGGCGCACCGCTGCGAAGGCGCCTTCGACGTGGCAACGGCGCACGTAAGCCGCCACCCAGATACCGGATTTCAACCGCATCGTCTTTAGTAGCACACCGCATGATCCTGAAAAGCCTGCCCTCGGACTTGATCCGAGGGTGGAAACCGGTTTCCCGCCTTCGCGACGCCCGCTTCGGCGGGCGAAGGAAGCTCGGAAAAGATCATGCGCAAGTAAAACTTTATATGGGTATCTGATTCAATCAAGACTGATCAGCCTCTAGGGCCCGCGATGCAGGCTCCGTGCTGATGCACACGTACGACAGACGTATCGATCATCTGAACCGCCGTATCATGAATTGCGGCCAGTGCATCCCTGATCTGGCCCCAGACGCCTGCTCTTCCCCAGCGAACGAAGCGATTGTAGCAAGTCGTACAGGGGCCAAAGATCCCCGGCAGATCGCGCCATGGCGCGCCTGATCGCAAGACCCCAGTCCCGCCACGTCCCTCCGCAGGAACGAATGGGCGCGCCCATTAAGGTTGTTTGGTTACGCTAATTTTCAAACGCATTTTCAAACGCAATTGAATGTAAAACAGCGCCGGTTATCCTCGCGTGTCCGGACGGAATTGCCAAACACAACGCCCGGATTCCCAGCGAGGCCGAGCATGATCGCAAGCAGCCGCGACGTTCTTCGGATACTAAACCCGACGCCGAGATTCACCCGTAACGAAGCTTGGCACCTTTGGCCGGTGACCATTCCGAAGCGATCGATTACCGGTCGCCTCGTTTGGGGAACGGTATGGCGCCGGTGGGACGGGTGCCGATGGATCTACAAGAAATTTATCGAGTAGGCCGAATTGGTTGGTGATGCCCACCCGATATATGCCCCGTGCCCGAGCGTTACTTGAGCACGTCGGCTCCGGCCTGCGCCACCTGCGCGTCCTGATGGGACGCGACCCCGGACACGCCGATCCCGCCGACGATCCTGCCACGTGAGACGATCGGCACGCCACCTTCGGCGACGCTGGCGCCGAAGGTCAGCACGCGAAGGCCGACGCCACCTCCCGCCACCGCGTCTTCCAGCACCTTCGTCGGACGGCGGAACTCGACCGCCGTTCGCGCCTTGGCTTCGGCGATGCGGACGGCGGACAGCTGCGTGTTGTCGAGCCGTTGCAACATCACCAAGTTGCCGCCCGAATCGACGATGGCGATCGCGACGCCCCAGTTGTTCTTCGTTGCATCGGCCTCGGCCGCCGCCATCGCCTTCTTTGCCGCTTCGAGCGGGATCGGCGCGCCGTACGGCGTGCTCGGCGGCGCCACCTGTTGCTGACTCATGGGTCCTCGCAGTGGGTTCCGATATTCAGGCTGCCGCAGTCACCGACAATCGGTCGGCCAGGACAGTGGTGCGCAGCACCGCCGCCAGCGCGGCCATCTCGTTGCGGCTGAGCGGCACATAGGGTGGGTAGGGCTCGCCGACGGGTATGCCGATCAGATTCATCGCAGCTTTCATGGCCGGCGCAAGCCCGCGGTGCATCCACTTCGATGGAAATAGCGCGAACTGGAGCTGCAATTTCGCGGCGCGCTCGTGGTCCTTGGCTAAGAAGGCGTCGATGACGTGCCGCGCGATCTCCGAGCCGGGCGGCGGCATGGTCGCGCCGGAGCCGCCCAGTTGCAGCGTGGCGAGCAGCATCTGCATGGTGGTGAAGTAGCGGGCGTGACCGGCGTGGTCGATCTCCACGATCAGCCGCGACACTCGCGCGAGATCGCGTGAGCTTTCCTTAATGAGCTGCACGCGGGGCAGTTTCGCGAGCGCGATGGTGTCCGGGATCGAGACGTCGGCGCCCGGGCCGGGATTGAGGTAGAGCGTGATCGGAAGGCCGGTCTCGCGGCCGATCGCCTCGAAGTAGGCAACGAGGTCGGCCTGCGTCGGTGGGCCAGCGAACGGCCGCAGCGGCGCGAGCAATTGCACCGCGGCGGCGCCAAGCTTCTCGGCGTCGTGTGCGAGTTCGATCGCGGTCTTGAACGACGGATGAGAGATGCCGACCATGGCCGGGACGCGCCCGTCGACGAATTCGATGGTCCGGCGGATCAGAGTCCTGCGCTGCTCGAAACTGAGGTATGTGTATTCTTGGGTCTCGACGCCCGCTGCGACGACCATGGTCGCGCCGCAGTCCCTCACAACGTAGTCGATCTGACGTTGCAGGGCTGGCTCGTCCAGCTTGAGATCCGACGTAAACGGTGTCAAAGGCGCGACGAGCAGTCCTGGCTTTTGCATCGCGATCTCCCTCCTGCAGCGGTAGCCGACGCTCGCCGGCGTCGGCTCGACCATGCATGAATCCGGGAATCCCCTGATGACTGCCGGACTGGGTGAATATTGGCACCTTTCCGGCTCGCCTGGAACACAGACGCGAGGTGCGGACCGCTACAAGCACCTGGCCAACCCGAACGCTGGCCGAGGGGTTGATCTGGCCCCAGACGCCTGCTCTTCCCCAGCGAACGAAGCGATTGTAGCAAGTCGCACAGCGACCAAAGATCCCCGGCAGATCGCGCCATGGCGCACCTGATCGCAAGACCCACGCGAATGATGCGGTGGACGGCGCCCACTCTGCGGCATCGGAGTGCCATAGGGTAGTTGCGTCGAAACGCAACCACATTGAGGGGAGCCGTCCATGGGTGAGGTTAGCACGATCGGTGTCGATATTGCGAAGTCGGTGTTTCAGATTCACGGCGTCGATGCGGATGGCATGGTGGTGATCCGCAAGCGTGTTGGTCGAGCGAAGGTTCTTGAGTTCTTTGCCGGTCTACCGCCTTGCCTCGTTGGCATGGAAGCGTGTGCAACGGCACACCAGTGGGCGCGCGAGCTCAAGAAGTTCGGGCACGACACCCGTCTCATGCCGCCGACCTATGTCAAAGCCTACGTGAAGCGCGGCAAGAACGATGCAGCCGATGCGGCAGCGATCTGCGAGGCCGTCACGCGGCCATCGATGCGTTTTGTGCCGATCAAGAGTGTCGAGCAGCAGAGCGCGTTGATGCTGCACCGGACGCGGGATCTCCTGATCCGCCAGCGGACTCAACTGATCAATGCACTTCGTGCCCATCTGGCCGAGCTCGGGCTGGTGGCAGCGAAGGGGCATGAAGGATTGCATCAGCTGGTTACGGCCGTGGCGGAGAGCAGCGATGAGCGGCTGCCAAGTAACGCACGCTTTGCCTGCCAGGCGATCGTTGCGCAACTGAGCGCGGTGCAGACCCAGATCAACGGGATCGACACACGCATCACTCAAGCCCATCGCGCCAATGCGGACAGCAAACGACTCGATGCCATTCCAGGGTTCGGCGTGATTCTATCTACGGCTGTCGTGGCGACGATGACCGACCCAAAGGCATTCAAGACGGGACGCGAGTTTGCCGCCTGGATCGGATTGGTGCCGCGGCAGAACTCCACAGGTGGAAAGGAGCGCCTCGGCTCTATTTCCAAGCAGGGCGATCGCTATCTGCGACGACTATTGGTACTCGGTGCAATATCCATTGTCGGGACCGCACGCACGCGGCCGGACAAGTATCCCTGGGTAACCGAACTGCTGGGTCGTCGGCCGGCCAAGGTGGTCGCGGTGTGCTCGAGGGAAGCGTCCGGCGCGGGGGCAATCGGCTGCGCATCGCTGGCCAGCTCATCGATGCGAGCTCCGGTGCACACTTGTGGGCGGATCGGTTCGACGGCGAGATGAGTGACGTATTCGAGCTTCAGGATCGAATTACCGAAAATGTCGTCGGTGCCATCGAGCCTAAAATACAGTTGGCAGAAATTGAGCGTTTGAAACAGAAACCAGCGGCTAACCTGGATGCTTACGATTTGCTGCTGCGCGCACAGCAACTTGAATACGAATTTACCGAGGAGAGCGTTTTATCTGCTCTGCGTTGCGCTCAAGAGGCCCTTGTAATCGATCCGTTCTACGCGCCTGCAATGGCCATGGCCGCCTATTGCTATGGAGAGCGACGCTTTCAAGGCTGGACGCGAGAAATTGAAAAAGAAACGGCGGAGGGCCTGCGGCTTGCGAAACAAGCGCTTCAACTTGCCAGCGACGATGCCAACGTCTTGTGGATGGTCGCGCTGACAACATGGCAGCTTGGGTCGGACACTCAGCACGCGAAAGAATTCGCTTATCGATCCTTGGAGGCGAACCCAAACTCGGCGATTGCTTCGACCATTGTAGGCTGGATCGAGGCTTATTCAGGAAATTCCACCAAAGGCATGGAATTTCTTAGTCGCGCCCAGCGGCTCAGTCCGCTCGATCCGCGTGCCTGGTTCACCGCCGCCGGTATGTCCATCGCCTATTTGGGGGAAGGGCAATTTGAGGAAGGGGCATCCTGGGCCAAGAAGGCGCTTGCAAAGAACCCGCGCTACACGGTTGCCATGCGTCTTCTTGCTGCGCATCTCGCACAACTGGGGCAATTGGAACCCGCGAGAGAAGCAATGAGAGAAATATTCAAGGTTGAGCCGCACCTAACTTTGTCTGCGCTTCGGTCGAGGTTGATGTTTATGCACGAACGCGTTTGGAAGAACTTGTCAAATGGTTTACGGATTGCCGGGATGCCAGAATAGGTAGGGCACGGCGGAAAGGCCGCTTCTGCCACTTTTGGGACTTGGCGCGATGTTTGGCTTGAGTCCGTAATGCACTCCAAATCGGGCGTTCGCTAGCCGTTGCTCGTCAATCTCGGTTTATGCGTACACGACCTGGCACGAGGCGTTGCCGGGCCGCTATTCACTCCAGCGGACGGCCGGTCATGGCGGCAAGTTCGCGAATGAATCGATCTGATATCTGGCCGGTCACCGGCAGCCGGCGATCGCGCTCGAATTTTTCAATCGCCGTCCGCGTATCCGGATCGGAAACGCCGGTGGGCTTGATCTGGCCGTAACCGAAATCGGCCAGCGCGCGCTGGATCGCAACCATGCGCTTGGACGGCGCGATCAGTTCGGCGATCGGGTCGTTGCGCGCAGCCTCCGGCGATGCCGCACGATCAGTCTGCGCCTTGGCCTTCGACGCGACGATGGCACGCAGCAGGCCGTCACTCGCCTCCGGAATTATCTTCAGGCCTGTGGCCTGCACAAACTCGCGCGCGGCTGCATCGGTCTTGGCGCCCCAAATGCCGTCGGCCGCACCATCGTAGAAGCCCCTGCGGCTAAGCTCACGCTGGATGTCGGAAACAAGCTGCGGGCGGACTTGCGCGGCGGAGTCGGGCACAATATTGGGCTGCGCGGCGGCAGCATGCGGCGGGGCAACCGGCGTCTCCTGCTTCAGCAACGGCCGCGTCGCAAAGATCGGCGCCGGATGCGGGCCCTTTTGCAGGAACAGCGCATTGATGAAGATCGCAAATATGGCGACGGTCGCCATCACGATGCCGACGAATTCGCGTGGATGCCGGGTGATCGCGGCGGCCAACCTGCCGGCGCCGCGGTATTCCACCGGCGCTTCACTATAGCTTCGTCTACGCACTTTTCTTCACCCGGACGTTAACGGCGGCCGCGAATTCGCCAGCGCGCTCGATGACAAGTTTGATTGGCTCGACCGCGGGCCGGCCGCCTTCGCAATCGATCGGCAGCCGCACAGTTACCCGCGTCCCTTCGCCGAGCCGGCTGCGGATGTCGATGTCGCCACCGTGCAACTGCACCAGCCCCTTGACGATGGAAAGGCCGAGGCCTGAGCCGTCGTGCCGCCGGTCGTAAGAGGCCCGCGCCTGGAAAAATGCTTCGCCCAGCCGCGGCAGGTCGTCCTCGCCAATACCGACTCCGGTATCCTCCACCGCGACGGCGAATTTCGAGCCATCACATATTGCGCTGACGGTAACGCGCCCGCCGCGCGGCGTGAACTTGATGGCATTGGAAATAAGATTGATCAGGATCTGGTTGAAGGCGCGACGGTCCGCCACCACCTCCGGCAGATCGAAGGCGATGCGCGTTTTGATCTCCACACCCGAATCGCGCGCCTTAAGCGCCAGCAGATCGCAGCAGCTTGCAATCACCTGCGCCGGCATGAACGGCTCCGGCGTAATCTCGAAGTTGCCGGTCTCCATCTTCGACATGTCGAGGATACCGTTGACCACCGACAGCAGATGACGGCCGGAATCGTTGATTAGCTTGGCATATTCATGTTTGCGCGCGGTATCGAACACCAGCGAATCATTGGTCAGCATTTCGGAGAAGCCGATGATCGCGTTAAGCGGCGTGCGCAACTCATGGCTCATGGTGGCGAGGAAGCGGCTTTTGGCGGCATTGGCGCGCTCCGACTCGGCTTGCGCAATCTCGATCGTGCGCTCTTGCGCCTTGCGTTCGCTGACGTCACGCAGCACCGCGACCACTTCGCACGCGTCGGTATTCGGAGTATCCGTGGCGCGATCGAGCGGACGGCAGCGCATTTCCACCCACACGAAGTGGCCGGCATCAGGCTCTAGGCCGCCGCCACGGCGGATGCGAAATTCGACCGAACGGCCTTCGCCGAGCGCAGCCGCATCGGCCAGCGCGGTGAGATAGGCCGGCCGATCCGCGACATGGACGCGATCGAACAGGCCATGGCCGGCAAGCTCGCCGGTCCGAACGCCGAACAGCGGCTCCGCCGCCGGCGAAACGAACAGCACCGCGCCGTTACGCCCGTGACGGCTAATGACATCGGTCATATTGCGCGCGAGCAGCCGGTAGCGGTCCTCCTCGGCATAGAGCAGCCAGAAGCTGGTGCGCGCCAGCGACTCCGCGCCGAGCGCCAGGCCGGTGGCATACAGCGCCGCCGAGATAATGCCGAGCGCAGCGAGCGCCCCGTGTTCGTTTGCCACCATCGTCGCCGATGGCAGCAAACCGGCGGGGCTGAGCACCAGCAGCAGGCCGGCGGCGGCAAGCGCGAAGGTCGAGGCTAGCGCTACCACGCGGCGCGAGGCCGAGAGCGCCGCTTCCAGCGGCACCACAACCAGCCATATCGCCGCAAACGAGCCGATGCCGCCGCTGCACCAAGCCACCACCGCCACCAGACCGGTGAGCGCGAGCGACGAGAGCACGTGGGCGCTTTCATAGCGGCCGGTGCGGGAGAGGAAATATGCAATCAGGATTGGCGCAACCAGCCAGCCGAACACACCGACTTCGAGCGCGCTCGGCACGCCGCGGAAGACGATATAGACCGGGAAGCTCGCAAGCGCGACAAAGCTGCCGAGCAGGCGCGGCGCAATGAAGGCGCGATGGCGCGCCGCAGTCAACGCATCGTGCTGCGCCGCCGGGTACACCAAAGCGTCAACGTAGTTCCACACTGGCGTGAGGAAGCTCACGGTTCCTGTCCCACGTCTTGAAAGACGCGCCCCTTTTTCGTAGCCGAAACCTTAAGGCAGCCCCGCTTAAGCGAACGCTAAGGCTCGCCCGCCGCGCGACCTATTGCGGCGTCGAAGCAGCATTTTCGGAGCGATCGCTGCGCCCATTCACCGGTCATGGTGAAATTTCGGTTGCCGAAGGCGGCGTTTCTGCAGGTCGATGTACTGCGGCCCGGTTTTGAGACACCCGGCTGAGCTTATTCAGGCGGCCAATGATAGGTCGGTTGTGACTGTCTGATCAACCCGGGATTGATCGG
>Ga0208355_1000944_pt1 | contig 13110 bp, 17 predicted proteins | sample NGESurdeep072012_6_FD_184458 | JGI IMG/M metagenome (GOLD analysis project Ga0208355, IMG submission 184458) | Arctic peat soil microbial communities from Barrow, Alaska - NGEE Surface sample 210-3 deep-072012 (SPAdes) | ecosystem: Environmental > Terrestrial > Soil > Wetlands > Peat ... | reverse complement strand
TCCGAGCAATCCCCCAAAACCTGACCACGCAAGCAGGTAGTGCCGACTATGTCGTGACTGGGATTTGGGGTAAGAAAGCCGTAGCCGAAGGACAGAAGGGCCTCAACGGCCTTACTATTGTCGCCCAAACTCAGGAGCATACATTTGTGCCACCTCAAGCAGACTGGCAGTGTTCAGAGGATGCGGCTTATCTGCATATCACGCCTAACGAGACTATCAACGGCGTAGCTTTTGCCAATATCCCAGATGTTGACGTGCCGCTTGTGGCAGATATGAGCTCTGTAATTTTGAGCGAAGCACTGGATATTAGAAAGTTCGGCGTTATCTATGCCGGAGCTCAGAAGAACATCGGCCCAGCCGGTCTCACGGTCGTAATCGTGCGTGACGATCTGTTAGGCAATGCTCGCTATCACACTCCGATTGTATGGGACTGGACTGCGCAAGCTGAGGCTCATTCAATGGTAAATACGCCGCCGACCTCAGCCTGGTATGCCGCCGGACGAGTTTTTAAATGGCTCAAAGAACAGGGTGGGTTAGCAAGTATTGCCGAAGTTAATCAACGTAAGGCCGACAAGCTATACGAAGCGATTGATGGCTCGGGGCTGTATGCTAATGCGGTACGTCTCGAGAATCGTTCACGCATGAATGTGCCCTTTACGCTAGCCCAGGTCGGGCTTGAGAAAGTGTTTTTGGCACAGGCGCGAGCCGAGGGATTGATAAATCTCGAGGGTCACCGCGATGTCGGTGGCTTACGAGCCAGCATCTATAATGCAATGCCCGAAGAAGGCGTTGACCGCCTGGTTGCATTCATGCAAGACTTTGAACAAGCACACATATAGACGGTGATAACGGACAGGTCGTAAGAACTGTTGTAAATCAGTCTCTCATCTGGTACAATTGAGGAAACAACGTAAGCAATCCGAGCCAGGGAAGTCGGCATACTCCCCGCAGCAGCAGATTGCACCATAAGGAGAACGCATGCCAACAATTAATCAGTTAGTGCGCAAACCGCGTACCAAGGTGACTTCCAAGAGCAAGTCACCGGCTATGCAGCGCGTCACCAACAATCTCAAGACGCGCAACTATGAGAAGCCAGCACCTTTCAAGCGCGGTGTTTGTGTCAAGGTAACTACCAAGACTCCCAAGAAGCCAAACTCCGCCTTGCGTAAGGTTGCCCGTGTGCGCCTCAGCAATGGTTACGAAGTTTGGGCTTACATCGGTGGCGAAGGCCACAACCTGCAAGAGCACGCCGTTGTGCTCGTCCGCGGTGGCCGAGTAAAAGATTTACCAGGTGTTCGGTACCACATTGTTCGCGGCTCGCTTGACCTCCAAGGTGTTACTGACCGCAAGCAAGGCCGCTCCAAGTACGGCACCAAGAAAGGCAGCAAGTAATGCGCGCTAATACCGAAACTCCAGCACCACTGACTGGCAACTCTCGCGAGGTGGTCATTGCACGAGAGCAGGCTAGCGTTTTGAGAAATCTGTATAGTATTAGATCGACCAGAAGCATCGAGGCTCCACTTTTACCCGTCGCTCTTGAGCTGGTGCGCAGTTTTCAAGATCCTAACGAGTACAGAGCCCTAGGCTGTCCGCTGGAACAAAACGATAGTGAAAGACAATTTGTGAGGGGAGCATAGCATGCCACGCAAGAAGACCAAATCCCTAGTTCGTGACATCCAGCCCGACCGCTTATATCAGAGCGTGCAAGTGCAGCGCCTCATCAACCGCGTCATGCTGCACGGCAAGAAGCAGATCGCCGAGCGTCTCGTGTACGGCGGTATGCAGAAGGCTGCCGAACGGCTCAAAGTCGACAACCCCCTTGATGTTTTCGATCAGGCTATGAAGAACATTCAGCCGCATGTTGAGACCCGTAGCCGCCGTGTCGGCGGGGCCAACTACCAGATTCCATTTGAGGTCAAAGGACAACGCCAGCAGCACCTGATGACTATGTGGTTCGTAGCTGCTGCTCGCTCACGCAAGGGCATGAGCATGCTCGACCGCATCGCCCAAGAATTACAGGATGCATACAACAACCAAGGCGCCGCCGTTAAGAAGCGCGAAGACGTCCACAAGATGGCTGACGCCAACCGGGCTTTCGCTCACTTCGCCAGGACTTAAACGATGGGTCAGTCGAGCAGCCATGAAGCTAACGAACCTTCCTACGACCCTAATTTTCTGCAAAGGCTCTTAGAAGGCGATACATTTCAACGAGATGTGATAGATAGTCCGCATCTGCCGGTTAGGGTATTGGGCATCGCGGCGACGGGAGTCTACGCGAATGCCGCTGGACTTGTAGAGCGCATAGACACAATGGTAGGAACTGCCGAGGACGAGGCGGGGCTTGCATTGCCGTATCGCATGGCTATCAGGGTGTCTGACAGGATCGGAGCGATCGAAAACCCTCTGTTAAAAGAGGCCGCAGAGAATGCTTTTACCACAGCGGTCATAGGGCATGCTATGGTTCGCAGTGTGATTGAGGATATACAGGGCGAGAAATTTACTGATTAATGAAAAGCAGGGTTAGACAATAATGGCAGACAAGAAAACACCAATGGACAAGATTCGTAACCTCGGCATTATCGCGCATATTGACGCCGGTAAGACCACGACTACCGAGGGTATTTTATACCGCACCGGCCTCAATCATAAAATTGGTGCCGTACACGAAGGCGAAACCACAACCGACTGGATGGCTCAAGAGCGCGAACGCGGCATCACCATCGTGGCTGCCTCAGTAACCTGTTACTGGAAGGGCAATCAGATCAACATTATCGATACTCCTGGTCACATCGACTTTACGGTCGAAGTGGAGCGCTCACTGCGCGTCCTTGACGGTGCCTGCGTCGTCTTCGACGGCAAGATGGGCGTCGAATCACAGTCCGAAACCGTCTGGCGCCAAGCCGACAAGTACGGCGTGCCGCGTATCTGTTTCATCAACAAGATCAACCAAACCGGTGGCGATTTCTACAAGTCGCTCGACACCATTCACGCCCGTCTCAGCAAGCGCGCATTCCCGGTGCACCTGCCCATCGGCTTCGAACAGTCCATTAACGGTATTGTCGATCTAGTCGAGATGAAGGCCTACACCTACAAGGAATTCACCGACAAGGCCTTGGTCGAAGCCGAAATCCCTGCCGACATGATGGATCAGGTCAAAAAGTACCGCTCACTTCTGGTTGAAAACGCCGTCGCTGAAGACGAAGCCATGCTCGAAAAGTATTTCGAAGTCGGCGAAGAAGGCCTCAGCGTCGACGAAATCAAGCAAGCCATCCGCAGCGCTGTACTCTCCGGTAAATTCTTCGCCGTCACCGGTGGCGATGGCCGCGGCGTCATCGTCGAAAAAGTCCTCGACATGGTCAACGACTACCTGCCAAGCCCCCTCGATCGTGGCTCTACCTGGGGCACCCACCCCAAGACTGGCGACGAAACCGAGCGCAAGCCCGCTGAGGCTGAGCCCTTTGCTGCTTTGGCTTTCAAGATCACCACCGACCCCTTTGTCGGTAAGTTAGCCTACTTCCGTGTCTATTCCGGCACTCTCGTCGCTGGCTCATACGTGTTGAACAGCTCGACTGGCACCAAAGAACGCGTTGGTCGCATCGTGCGCTTACAAGCCGACAAGCGCGCCGATGTTGCTGAAGTCGGCGCCGGTGACATCGCTGCCATCGTGGGCCTCAAGGGCACCACGACTGGCAATACTTTATGTGACGTCAACAACCCGATCGTCCTCGAGAGTATTACTTTCCCAGAGCCACCAGTTAGCATTGCCATTGAGCCCAAGACCAAAGCCGACCAAGAGAAGATGAGCATTGCTATGCAGCGCTTAGCCGAAGAAGACCCAACCTTCCGTATCCGAGTCGATGACGAAACCGGGCAGACCATTATCTCCGGTATGGGTGAGCTACACCTCGAAATCATCGTTGACCGTATGAAACGCGAATTTGACGTCGAAGCCAACATCGGTCAACCCCAGGTTGCGTACCGTGAGTCAATCCGTAAGAGCGATGTCGAAGTTCAGGGCAAATTCATTCGTCAATCTGGTGGTCGTGGTCAGTATGGTGACGTTTGGCTGCGCCTCAGTCAGAACGAACAAGGTGCCGGCTTCGAGTTCATCAACTCCATCAAGGGTGGTGTCGTTCCTAGCGAATACATTAAACCTGTTCAGCAAGGTATCGAAGAAGCCATGGCTAACGGTGTTATCGCCGGCTATCCAGTGGTTGACGTCAAAGCCGAACTCTATGATGGCTCCTACCACGATGTCGACTCCTCGGAAATGGCCTTCAAGATTGCCGGTTCTATGGCGCTCCAAGACGGCGTCAAAAAAGCCGGCCCGGTACTGCTTGAACCTGTCATGAAAGTTGTCGTAGTCACCCCCGAAGAATTCATGGGCGACGTCATCGGCGACCTCAACAGCAAACGTGGCCGCATCGAGTCCATGGAAGACCTCAGCCCCGGAATCAAGGAGATAACCGCCTTCGTTCCTCTAGGAGAAATGTTTGGCTACACAACCAACTTACGCAGCTCTACCCAAGGCCGCGCCAGCTCCAGCATGGAACTCGACCACTACGCCGACGTCCCCTCGCACGTGGCCGAAGCCATCATTGCCAAGAACGCCAAATAGTCTTACAGTGTAGATTAGTATAGAGCTGAAGGAGGCTAGCGAAGCATGGCTATGGAACAACTTGCGCTGCATGATGAATTCGTCGGACGCCAACCCCCGAGCTCGGAGCTGGTGGCGCGGGCAAGGATTTTCCAGGAGGCGCGTAAAGAGTTCTCCACTACTGGCAACGCCTTGAGAGCAGACAGCCTGATAGAAAAGTATGACCTTGACACGGATGCCGACTTGCTAGCAGCGCCACGCGAGATACAGGCCAAGGCCATAGCTAATGTTGCTCTGGCATACGCGCTGCATCCGCTGTTGGCTTACGGTGTATTGAGCGCCCGCAGACGATTCAATGACCAGCTGCTTAGTGAGTATGAGGGTGTGTTGTTCCATCGACAAGGTTGGGGCGGCGAAGCTTTTTACGACCGGTGGACGCTCCAGCAAGAGGTACTTGAGGAGTATGCCCAAAACTTGGTAACACAATTTAGCGATGTAGATAAGCCTACTGCCGGTGCTGCCGCCGAGAGTGCTGCCTAGGAGCGGTTATTAGCATGTCACACGAAAGACTCGAGCAGCACAGCGAAGCCTATTACCGCGACCGGTGCGCCACCGCTGTTGCGGAACAGTCGAATTACCTGCTGGCATCCTATAATTCAATGCCGAGAGAGTGGCAGGATTATGTTGCCAGAAACGAAATCGAAACGCTGCGCGAACAGGTAGTTGCCAACTATCAAGGGCCTCCGAGCGAAGCTGCCCGCACACTCTCGGTTAATGCCTCTCTGGATGTCTTGCAGACGGGTTTTGTGCTCGTGAATGAAATATATGCCTTGCAAGCTGAATTCCCCGAGCTTGACGTGCAAGGGATTTTGGCAGAACGCGGTCGGCGCATAGCCGATGCTACACCTTTGGCGGTTATCGCGGCTACCATTGACTGAGCGTCGGCGGCCCTGGCCGGCGTTTTATTCAAAAAAAGTGCCTCTCATTCTCAGGCACCAGTAGAGGACTTTACTTAGTAGTAAAACAATGGTACAATAATACGCATTATGGAAACAGTAGCAGGTGATAATGAGAATCTGAAGCTCCTAGAGAGCTATCTAGAAGCAGTGGTCGATGTGAATAACGACCCCTATAACGAAGCGACGGCACAGAGCTTGCAGGTTATTGACGGCGCTTTTGCAGAAACTTTTATGCTCTTCCCGAAAATGGGTAGCGGTGCAAAGTTCGGTGAAGTTGTGAGCTTCCGTTCGGTGACTTGCTCGGACGGCATTGAGCATGTTCGGCAGCACATGGCCGGGAGTGCTTCGGATGGAGAGCAAGAGACATATCGGCCGGATGCACCTGCACTGGCGCGACAATCCAGGGGCGCTCTGATTGCTGTCGGTGGTAAGATTGCCACTTCTGGTGCACTGCGCATCACGCAACTTCCTGCGGCATACGACCTGCTTACTGAAAGCTTGCGAGGCATCGATAGAGACCCTGACCCTGACTTCACCAAGTTCGCATTCAAGCGCATCCGCAGAGACCTGCTCTCCGAGTACGGAGACTCCCGGCGCGGCTCACTGCTAACTCCCCTTGAGCCAGTTCAACTCGAAGCAAACATCAAAGAAGCAATGAAAGCCATCGGTTATCCCTACGGGCCTTTGGGTAAACTCATTGTCGGCAAGCTGTCCGAAGCAATCGTTCCCCGATCTAAAAGTATCTACGAGTAAACACTTTACAAATTATCCGACTTTCCCTATACTATCTTCGGTAACTTGCGTGAGCTCTAGTATTCTCGTGCAAAGACAATTATTAACCAAGCCATCAATTAGCAAACACGAAGGAGTAAATAACTTATGGCAGATCAATTCGACCGCAGCAAGCCCCACGTCAACGTCGGCACTATGGGTCACGTCGACCACGGCAAAACTACCCTAACCGCAGCAATCACTGCCGTTCTAGCCAAGAAGCTCCCAAGCAAGATTAACCAGCCAATCGCTTACGATCAGATTGACAACGCTCCAGAAGAGAAGGCTCGTGGTATCACCATCGCCACCTCTCACCAAGAGTATGAGAGCGAGAAGCGCCACTACGCTCACGTTGACATGCCCGGCCACGCCGATTACGTCAAGAACATGATTACCGGTGCAGCTCAGATTGATGGTGCCATCCTGGTGGTCGGCGCCAACGACGGTCCACTGCCCCAAACCCGCGAGCACGTACTGCTCGCTCGCCAGGTCGGCGTACCTTACATCCTAGTCTTCCTTAACAAGATGGACTTGGCTGACGCTGAATTGGTTGACCTCGTCGAAGAAGAAATCCGTGAACTACTCGAGAAGAACGGCTTCGACAAAGACGCACCAATCATCCGCGGTTCTGCTACCAAGGCGCTCGAAGGCGATGCCGCTTCCGAAGACGCCATCATGGAACTCGTCAAGGCTATGGACGAATCCATCCCAGAGCCTAAGCGCGAACTCGACAAGCCTTTCCTGATGCCTATCGAAGACGTTTTCTCCATCAAGGGTCGTGGCACTGTCGCTACCGGCCGCGTAGAAACCGGCATCGTCAAGGTTAACGAAGAAGTCGAAATCGTCGGTATCCGCCCCACTACCAAGAGTGTGGTTACCGGTGTTGAAATGTTCAAGAAAAACCTCGACCAGGGTCAAGCTGGCGACAATGTCGGTATCCTGCTCCGCGGTATTGAGCGCGATGACATCGAGCGTGGTCAAGTCTTGGCCAAGCCTGGTACGATTACACCGCACACCGAGTTTGATAGTGAAGTCTACATTTTGACCAAGGAAGAGGGCGGTCGTCACACCCCATTCTTCAAGGGTTACAAGCCACAGTTTTACTTCCGTACTACTGACGTTACCGGTGAAGTTGAGCTACCAGCTGACAAAGAAATGGTCATGCCTGGTGACACCATCACCTTCAAGGTTAAGCTACTCGCCCCAATCGCCATGGAACAAGGTCTCCGCTTCGCTATCCGCGAAGGCGGTCGCACTGTTGGCGCCGGTGTTGTTACCAAAATTGTTAAGTAGCGCTGGTATAGATCAGACTTAAACTTACGATAAATCGTAAGGCATAGCTATGCTTCAAGAAGAAAAAGCCCTTCCTCCTGAGCATCTTATGGATCGCACAGACTTTCAGCTAGAGAGTCTGTGCGACTCTTGCCCTTTGCGGCAGGCTGAGTACGAGGGTTTCTGGCCAGCCTACGGCGTACAGGTGGGCAGCGGTGCCGAGAAAACGCTGATTAACGTAATCAGCTTCGAAGTCTTATATGAGCAGACACGAAACAGGCTACGGGCTGAGAAGCCGATGTATCGGGCGGTGTTGAGTGTCGGTAATGTAGCTGCTTTTGAAGTTGAGGCAGCCTTCAAGGGCTGTGAGTCAGCCTCGGTGTTGCCGCGAACGATCAGGCCAGACAAGGTTATCTGCACCGCGTTGAACCGGGTTTTAACCGGCAAGGTTCCAAACAGTCGCAACCTTAGCGTCGGCCACGTTTACTGAGCAGTTGAATATTTTAGCCAATTAGTGTAAAATATGAAACCATGAATACACTCGCACCGGAATTAAGATCAGAGGTGAGCAACCCAGGGATTTATCCCTATAATCTAGAACGGGGAGAACTACCACCCCCAATAGCCCTGCACATGCCAATTACCGAACCTGCGTATGAAGTAACGGTCAAGTTAACTCGTGACACCGTGCCGCAGCGATATCTGGTAGGTCACTTTCAGGACAACGGCCAAAGCCGATATGACCAGATTGCTGAGGTATTTGGATACGATGAACGCGCTAGGGTACGTCGAGTTGGCAGGGACGAGCTAAGAGACATCAGCAGGATTGCGATGCTCGGTACGGCTTTGTTTGATACGGGCCTTTGGGCGCAAATCGTGCCTTATTGATCGAGTAGTTCGTCTGCCGTGGCTTTTGGCTGACTCCTGTGCTCACTGACAAGCTATAGCAATTAAATAATTGTTAATTTTGTTCAGTCTCGTTTGTGTCTGAGTAAAGATTTGGGTTAAAATGTATAGCACTATGAGTTTGACCGCAACCGATCTCCAGGCTATTCGAACGATTGTTCGTGAAGAAGTTGCTCCACTCGAGAACAAGGTTATCACTCTCGAGAATGATGTCAAAGAAATCTATCATATGCTCGCCAAAATGCAGCACGGGCTTTCAGCCGTAGCCAAACATGCCGGCATTACATTGCCGCGATAGGTCTCCCTTTACATCTTAGTCGGGTATCTGTTAAAATAACCTTACAATGAACTAATGTTTGCTGACTAAAAGTCGTTTTTGCAAGATAAATCGATGTTACAGCAAGTCCCGAGTAATCGGGGGAAGGAATAACACCTATGGCAGACGCCAAAACCACTACTAAAGCAGCGGGTACTGATCCGAAACAACGGATTCGCATTCGCCTGAAGGCCTATGATCACAAGGTCATTGACCAAGCCGCCAAACAGATTATTGACACCGCTTTGCGCACCGGCGCTTCACTGGCGGGGCCAATCCCTTTGCCCACCCGCCGCAGCACCTTTACGGTGATTAAAAGCCCACACGTCTACAAGAAGGGCCGCGAACAATTCGAAATGCGCGTTCACAAACGCCTTATCGATGTATTCGAGCCAACGCCCAAGACCATCGACAGCCTGATGAACCTCAGTCTGCCTGCCGGTTGCGACGTCGAAATTAAGATGTAGTAATGAGTGCCGAACGATCAGTCGAAACTGCACGAAACGACGAGTTTTCGACGATCACTGTCAGCCCTGCGCTCACAGCGGCAGAGTTTACTAGCTTGCCCCGACCACGATCGTTCGGGTCAGAGGGTATAGAGACCACCGATTTCCTTGGTGTTTACGAAGAGGGGGACACTTCTACGCTGGCTTTCGAGTCACGCGTCTTCGGGTTGAAGAGCGACCGGGACTTTCTTGCTTATGCACACCTGATCGCAGGGCACCTAGGCTCAAGGGTGCTACAAACCGAGATGCAGGGATTAAGCTAAGCCATGGCCCGACAGCCAGGTTTAGCAAGAGAGATGCGCCTAGGCAAGACCGAGTCTTTCTTCTATGTTAGCGTCATGCCACCGCTTGAAGCCAACGAGACCATTGACAGTCCTGCTCAGGGCGTCATGGCTTTGCGAGAGTTTGCTACACCCGATGGCAGCCAGACGCTGGTATACGCTCGAGCGAACTTCGGTATGACCGCTCGGGAGCGAGAGCCTCTCTTCCGGCGTTATGCTCAGCATGTAGCTCAGCGACTGGGGCGGACCACGTTAGATGCTGAGCTTATTGAAATGCAATCGGGCGCAACGTCCCTGTTTGAGGCGCCACAAGCTGTGGCTGCCTAAGAGTTGAGTAAGGGTATATTCTGAATTTGCGTAATGAAAAAAAAGAGGGTAATCTTATGATCCAACCAGATGATGTAGCTGATTTGCGCCGGGGTATTGATTATATTGGCGTTTGTGTGTGCTTTATCGTCCATGATGGCGAGGGGCAGATCCTGCTTCAAAAACGGGGGCCCAAAGCACGCGACGAGCAAGGTCGGTGGGACATCGGCGGTGGTGCCATCGAATTCGGCGAATCAACCGATCAGGCCATTCGACGCGAAATTGCAGAAGAGTATTGTTGCGAACCGCTCAAGGTCGACTTCTTAGTCGCGTACGATGCTCATCGCCAGCATAACGGGGCGAAGACGCACTGGGTGGCGCTTGTCCATGCCATCAAAGTTGACCCGGCCAAGATCAAGATCGGCGAGCCGGATAAAATAACCGAAGTCGGCTGGTTCACGAGCCAAAACTTGCCCACACCACTGCACTCGCAGTTTCAAAAGAGTTACCAGGTCGCCATTGATAAAAAGATTGTTTCATAACACTTTTGGTTAAGCGGCTTCCCGAACGTGCGGCCCAAATAAAGTGCGGAACGGCCTCATCGCTTAAGCTTGACATTGAGGGTCGACGGCGAGCATACTGAATCCCTGCTCAATATATGAGGTGGGAAGAAGGGATTCCTATGTACGAAACTAGTCGATCTGTCGGTAACAGAGCTAAGAATTTAACCAGAGTAGGGCTCAGCGCGGGCGCTCTCGCCCTGAGCGGATTGCTAACTGGCTGTATGACACTTGCGCATCCACCCGATCAGGCCCGGCAGGATGCTGAGAGCGAATACCAGAATACTTGGCAGCAAGCCAGCCCTGCTGGTAAATACATCCTCCAGTACTTATTGGCGACAAAGATTGAAGAACCGTATACGGAAGTTCTTGGAGGTAAAGACCAAAACTACAGCTTTTTATTTAATAACGGATGTTTGCAAAACACTGCATATAACATAGCCGGCGACGCTACCAAGAGTTACTCCAGCGGAGTATTCTCATTGGCCAGTGCCCCTGGGAGCGTGCCAACTGCAGCTGCCAAGGCCCGCCAGGCTAATACTAATCTAGACATGCTTATTGTTCGGTCTAGCCATGCTGGTTCACCTGAACTCCATTTCGAAGGGATCGATGGTCCCGGGCCCCTCAAGCCGGTGGATCTACAGACACAAAACGTGTTGCAGGCAAGCAATTGCCAGGTAGGTTTCATGGACGCCGGGATAGTTGATCGCCAGGGTGATAAATCTTCTGCCTACGTAGTTGCGGCTAATGCCGATAACTAAGCTCCGCGGCACTTCTTAGTCCTAGATAGCTTGTAATAGTAGGCCTGTCCTTTAATCGCGTGTTGGATCACCGATCGAATCTGCTCTAGCGCTGCTAGGCCTACGATATTTCAGTACAAATACTGGCTACAAAGCTAGTCATCGCGTGATTATTATGGCTGCTGCAGGACAGAATTGCTAATAACTCTACCATATAGTATAATATATCTCCGTGAGTGAACAAATAGTATCCTCGCTACAGGATATACCAGAGTATCAGGAGTTAAGAGAGCTTGAGTCGCAAAAGGCTGTTCTGAGTGAACAGCTGGCTAGCGATGACTTCGCAAGCCCTGAGATTAAAGCTGCCTACGAGCAGGGTCTTGTTAGCGTTGCCGAGCGTAGCACTGAGATCGCCCTGAGCCCTACACTCCAGAACAAGATTGCGGCTATCGGCTTACAAGCCATCAAGGGTGCTAATCAGCTGAAGCCACTGCGCGGTATTTTGCCCGAGCAAGAGTTGACGGCTATGGAGGACGATATTCAGTCTAAGCTGGCTGCCGCGACGGCCTATTATGAACAATACGGGGCGCAGACTGAGCTGTCCCAAAACTTTTTGACCCTATCAATCGCCGCCGGAGAAGTGGCGGTTCGGGCTAGCCAACAACCAGCCGAAGCTGCAGTACGGCGACAAGAGGAGCCGGCGACACCGGCATCGACAGAGCTACCATCGCGATCAGCTGATTCTAGGCAAGCTCCGACCCAGCCAGCGGCCAGTCGACCAGAGGCTCCCAGCTCAATCAAGCAGGTAACACTGATTTTTAGCCCAAGCGGCGTTTCGGTGGGCAAAAAAGGGCAGTTCATACCATACCAAATTAGTGAGGCGGTGAATGCTCTTGACTTCTCTCAAGAGTGCCGCAAGGCATTGCGCTTTTTGGCGGAGAATGGACACGCCGAGTTTACCCCCTACCAAGTGTGGGCAGCGGCAAGTGAAGGCGGTGAATTTAGCAAGAAAGGGATGGCTCATGTAAGAAGCTGGCTTGAGAATATCACTTTTCGTCACCAAAAGATTATCAATCACAACGGAATGCGAGGGCCTAACTCTCGTTACAGAGTTTCACCGGCTTTTCAAGTGGAGACAACGGAAGGAGATGATCGTCCTGACGCTTTAGTTCCATCAGCAAAGAAAGCCGAGGCCGAAGAACCGAAAACCCCGCTTGCCGAACAGACTATTGGTGACCTTAAGCTTGGCAGTCTTTATATACTTGCGCACAAGCTATCAAGCCTGGAGTATGTCCTGACAGCGTATGACAAACCTTCTATAACCACTGAGCTGGTGCAAAGTCTCAAGGACTACCAGCCTGATTTGTCGATGCTGGATAATGACGAGCAAAAGCTGCTTGAGTATCGGGAGGCTGTTCTTGATGAGGTTCAGGCAGTATTCGAGGACGAGGAGAAGTTTATAAAGTTGATTGAATGTCTGGGCGAAAATACTGCGGCTACAGAGTTTGTTGAATACCTGACCGACCTCCTGGACAAGCCAGAAGACCTGCAGTTTGTTAATCGGCTTATTGGTTCTAAGAAAATAAGTACTCAAATCGACTTGCGTGGCAAAGGCGTGCTAGACGGAACCGCACATGAAATCGTTGATCGGCAGCAGCATGTTATTTGGCCGATTCCAAAACCTACTCCTGTTCGTCAGGGGACGCAAACCGCCACTCCTCCCCTAGTGAAGAGCACAGTTGAGCGAAGTAGAGCTGAGACTAGCAAGCAGCCAAAGCAAGCTGAACGAACACAACCAAGAGCTGTGGCAGCAAAGCCTAAGCCTGCTTCTGCAGCAGCTCCTGTACGCAGGTCTTCTAGGAAGTCTCCTAAGAGACACGCTGCAGGAGAGAAGAA
>Ga0208355_1000942_pt1 | contig 13126 bp, 13 predicted proteins | sample NGESurdeep072012_6_FD_184458 | JGI IMG/M metagenome (GOLD analysis project Ga0208355, IMG submission 184458) | Arctic peat soil microbial communities from Barrow, Alaska - NGEE Surface sample 210-3 deep-072012 (SPAdes) | ecosystem: Environmental > Terrestrial > Soil > Wetlands > Peat ... | reverse complement strand
AAGCTGGTTGATAACTCACGCGCTGGACTTCCGCACGCCGTTCAACAACTCGCAACCGAAACCGCTGCCACCCTCCGCGATCTCGCAACCCACTCTTCGCCCAACTTCGAGGATCTCGAACGCCGCCTGACCGTGCTGGAAGACAAGCTGCTTGCCGCATTGCTGGCGGCCACGCCGGACGAGGCAATCATCGCCGCGCGTGCTGACGCCGACCGCGAGCTGGCCGCCTATCGGCGCACCATGTCGGCGGCCCAGATCGCCCAACTCCTGAAGCAGTACGTCTACAAGCGCCTGCTGGAGCGTTACGCTCTTCCGCGCCTGAGTTTGTTCTACATGTAGCGCTGGCTTCCAGCCGGCAGGCGGGGTCCCCGACGCGCGCCGCCTTTGCGCGTGACGGGGTGCGAGTTCCGCTGGCATCTTGCCGGCGTGGTTTGTGGTGAAATAGTCGCTTGGAACTCAAGATCGAAAAAATGATTTATGGCGGCGACGGCCTCGCCCGCCTTCCATCAGCCGATCCCGGCCGCGCCGGCAAAGCTGTTTTCGTTCCCTTCACCATCGCCGGAGAAGTCGTGGACGCCACGATCACGGAGCAAAAGCCCGGCTTCGCCCGCGCCCGTGGTGAACGCATCATTCAAGCCTCGCCCGAGCGCGTGCAGCCCGGCTGCCCCTACTTCGGCGACTGCGGCGGATGTCAGTACCAGCACATGACCTACGAGGCGCAGCTCCGCGTCAAGGCCGAGATCCTGCGTGAGACGCTGCAACGTACCGCCAGGATCACGCCGCCCGACATCACGACGCACGCCTCGCCATCGTGGAATTATCGCAACCGCACCCGTATGCGCGTGCAGCAAACCCCCGGCCTAGCCAACACCGGGCTAGACCGGGGCACCCGCTTCGCCATCGGTTACAACCGCTTCGCCTCGCACGTACTGCTGCCGGTGCGTGAGTGTCCGATCAGTTCGCCGCTCATCAACCGCGCGCTGGCGGCGATCTGGAAAATTGGTGAGTCGGGACGCATGCCGCAGGGCGTGGTTGAAATCGAATTCTTCGCCAACGCCGAGGACACGGAGATTCTCCTGGAGGTGACGCTGGCGCGCGGAAGCGAACGCCGCAACCTGCGCCAGCTTGCCGACTTCGTCCAGGACCTGCGCGCGCAGGCCGGCGAACTGGTGGGGGTGGTGCCCTTCGCGCAAGCCCAGACGCCCGGTCGTGTTCAGCGCATCGACCTCACCGACGAGCAGCAAAGCGCCCTTGGGCGCGACTCGCTCGCCTATCGCACGCGCGGCGCGCAGTACCAGGTAAGCGCCGGATCGTTTTTTCAGACCAACCGCTACCTGATTGATTCGATGGTCGCGCTTGCCACCGACGGCTACACCGGCGACCGGGCGCTCGATCTGTACGCGGGCGTCGGGCTGTTCACGCTGCCGCTATCGCAAACCTTTCGCGAAGTCTCGGCCGTGGAAGTTGCGCCGTTCTCATTTCACGACTTGCACGCCAACTCGCCTTCGAATACGAAGGGGCATCGCGTCCGGGTGGAGGATTTTCTGAAGACTGTCGAGGACCCGCGCTTCGATTACGTCGTTCTCGATCCTCCGCGTGGCGGGCTGGGCGAAGGGGCTGCGAAGCTTCTGGCCGGATTCGCCGCCCCGCGCATCACCTACGTCTCCTGCGATCCGGCCACCCTGGCGCGCGATTTAAAGGTCCTTGTCGCCGGCGGATACCGCCTGGACGCGCTCCACCTGCTCGATCTGTTCCCGCAGACGTTCCATATCGAAACTGTCGTCCACCTGGCTCTTTAACGATTCTGTTCGAAGTCACAGCATTTTGGCTGGATTGGTGATTTAGTGATTGGTGATTTAGTGATTCTGGAGTCAGAGCGGTCTTTGGCAAGTCACACAATCACAAATCACTAAATCACAAATGACATGTCCAGAGTGCCTGCATTCCTGGCGGCGGTGGCGTTCGCGGCCGGCGTGTGGCTGGGCGCAGCCGCGTGGCGCCCGCCGCTGTGGTGGATGATCGCGCTGGTGGTGTGCGCGGCGGCTGCACTGCTTGCCGTGCGATCGGCACGACTGGCATTTGCAGTGGCGCTGCTCGCGCTGGCCGCGTTGGGCGCGCTCGATATCGGGGCCCGCGAGCAGAGCCGCTCGATCGAATTACGCGACCGGACTCTTGGCGCATATCTCACCGGTGATGACGTGCAGATCACCGCGCACGTTCTTCGCGACAGCACCTCGCGCCCGCGCGGTCCTTCGATCAGTGAGATGGTGGACGTCGAGAGCGAATGTATTTCCGTTATCTCGCAATCGGTTGAGCCGGCCGAGGCGCGACGTGCAGCAGTGACAGAACCGCCGCCGCTGGCTTTTAGCGACGAGGGCCTGTCAGTCTATGCCACGATGCGCAAGCCGGAGAAGAAGCGGCCGGCCCGAACCAGGCAACCGGCGGCCGAGGCAATAATGCAACCGTGCGTTCCCATTGCCGCTGGAATTCGCGTCATGGTCTATCCGCACGACCTCGGGGAAGATGAAGAAGACGACACAGCCGGTAAGACCCGCCCGTTTCATTACGGCCAGCGGCTGCGCTTCCTGGCCCGCTTGCGTCCACCCCGCAACTTCGGCAATCCGGGGGCATGGGACTACGCCGGCTACCTGCGCGATGCCGACATCCTCGCCCTCGGTTCCGCGCGTGCCGATCGCGTCGAACTCCTTGCCGGATTCAGTGGCAGCCGCATTGGCGACTGGCGGGCGCGCGCACGGCGTAGCGTCTTAAGCCGGATTGATGCCCTTTGGGACGCGCCTCGCGCGGGTCTTATCGCCCCCATGGTCGTGGGTGACACGTCCGACTTGCGCCGCGACGTCCGCAGTGCCTTCCAGCGAACCGGCGTCTACCACATCCTTGTCGTCTCGGGGATGAACGTCGGCATCATTGCCTTTGTCATCTTCTGGGTACTGCGGCGCCTGCACATCGGCGATCTGACCTGCTCGGTGCTGACGGTCGTGCTCTCCTGCGGCTATGCGCTGATCACCAACGGTGGCGCGCCCATCCTGCGTGCGGCCTTGACGCTGGCGATCTATCTCGGCGCCCGCCTGCTCTATCGCGATCGCGCGCCCCTGAACGCCGTCGGGCTTGCCGCGCTGATCCTGCTCGCTGCCGATCCCCGCGCCCTCTTCGACGCCAGTTTTCAACTGACGTTCCTCTCCGTCGTCGCTATTGCCGGCATTGCTGTGCCGCTGCTCGAGCGCACGGCGGAGCCATACCGTCATGCCACCCGCCACCTCGATTCTCTGGCTTACGACCTCACGCTTCCGCCGCGCCTGGCGCAGTTCCGCCTCGACCTGCGCTTGCTGGAAACGAAAGCAGGCGCGCTGGTAGGCCGCCGCCTGGCGCGATTCGGGCTCGTGGGTGGAATCCGCGCCAGCCTGGCCACGCTGGAATTGTTCGTTGTTTCCGCCGTCGCGCAGTTCGCGCTCGCGCTGCCGATGGCGGTGTATTTCCATCGCGCCGTGCTGGTCGGGTTGCCGGCAAACCTCGTCGTTGTCCCGCTCACGGGAATCCTGATGCCTGCCGCCGCCGCTGCGGTGGCACTGGACTATCTCGCTCCTGCGCTCGCAAGACCAGCAGCCTGGATCACCGCATGGTCGCTCGACGGGATTACCGGCACGATTCGCGTCGTCGGTGGCTGGCGCGCTGCGGATTTGAGAATTGCGCCGCCGGATGCGGCCATCGCGATCGCCTGTGCGGCGACGATCGCCTTCTGCATCTTTGCCGTCCGGCGCCGCCGGTGGGTTGCCGCCTGCGGCGTCGCACTGCTCGCCGTTTCCGCCGCCTGCATTGCGATCGTTCCGCCGCGGAAGCAGCTTCAAACCGGAAAACTTGAATTCACCGCCATCGACGTCGGGCAGGCCGACTCCACGTTGATCGTTACACCGGAGGGCCGCACGCTGCTGGTGGACGCCGCCGGCTCACTCGGCCCGTTTCAGTCGGAATTCGACTTTGGCGAGGACGTGATTTCGCCCTACCTGTGGTCGCGCGGCATCACGCGTCTCGACGCGGTCGCGATTACGCACGCCCACTCCGACCACATCGGCGGCATGCGCAGCGTGATCGCGAACTTCCGCCCGCGCGAGCTGTGGATGGGCCCCAATGCGCCGGACCACGCTCTTGAGGACCTGGTCCGGCAAGCGCGATCGTACGGAATGAAAATAACAATGCTGTCGGCGCCCGACGACTTCAGCTTTGGCGGCGCGCACTTTCGGGTACTCTCGCCGCCCCGGGGATGGGAACTCAAGGACAAGGTCCGCAACCAAAACTCGCTTGTCTTGCACGTGAGTTACGGCAAGACGTCGGCGCTCATCACCGGCGATGCGGACAAGCGGATGGAACGGAGGATGCTCGCCGCAAACCCGCGCGCCACGCTGCTTCACGTGGCCCACAACGGCAGCGCGACCTCAACCTCGGCCGAGTTTCTGCAGGCGGTAGGGCCGGAGTACGCAGTCATTTCCGTGGGGGCGCGCAACCAGTTCCGGCATCCGCGGCAGGAAGTACTGGAGCGGCTGGCCGCACAGCGAGTTCTTACCTATCGAACCGACGTAAACGGCGCGGCGTCGTTCTTCCTGGACGGCGCGAAGATCACGCCTTTTCTTCCGGCGTCGGGTCAGCGGTAGCGCTGAACTCGTCGGTATCAACGTCCGCGGGCAGGGGATTCTGGCTTTCTGCAATCACGCGGCGGGCTTCCTCGGCACGGTCGGCCGGTACCCTGAGCACCAACCCGCCGACGCCCGGCAGCACGTCCTGCGGAGCTTCGAGCGACGTCTCCAGGCACTCGATTCCCGCCGCTTCCAGCAGCCCTCGCACTACCATCACTTCCGATTCTTCCTTGGAGCTGAATACATTGACGAGTTCGTCGTCCGGAGAGACAGGTTGAGTGGCCATAATTCCTCCCATGGTTGGATGCAAGAAGCGTGCTACTGGACCGACAAAACCGCACTATGATGCGCTCAAATCGTAGCAGACATTCCGGGGGCGTGCGGACCGCCGCGGGGAACAAATTCGGCGACATTCCCAATCTGGCCGCTCGTGAACGGTCCGTTTCTGCTGCGGGGTGAGTTCCTCGTGAGTACCTGTTTGCGCATCGTGCGCGCCGGCTCGCGCGTCTTACGCTGTAGCGGATGGGCGGCGCCGCTCATCCAATACTGGACACGATCTTTGTCAAAATCCGCGCGGGTAAAGGATTCCCGCCAGCGCCAAGTCCGCATCAGCGGCCCATATTTTTCGAGGCGGTAACGAGGGCTACATGGAATACGCGGAACCGCGGCAAACCGAGGCCGCACAATCGCAGACCGAACTGGAGGACGAAGCGCGCAAGCTCCGTCGTCTCCAGACGGTGATGAACATGGTGATGTCGGAGATTGCGATGAGCCCGGAAATCACCGTCGAGCAGGCGTCCGAGATGGCGGCCAACACGCGCCGCTATGCGCTTTTCCTGTTTCCCGGCAAGGAACTGGCCTGGGACTTGATCTACAAACCGCGCCTGCAGCGGCTGATGAACGAGCGCTTCCGGATGCAGTAGGCTATGTCTTCGTCTCAGACACTCGCCTGACCTCGCCCCGCTTAAGCTGCGGCAACTGCCGCAGAACATCCGCCGCGAGCGGCGACAGATTGACCAATCGATTGGAATGCGCACACAGCACGACGACACTCAGCTTCATTTCGCCGACGTTCTGCTGGAATGCAAGATTGCGATCAACAATGATGAAAACATCAAATGCTGTCCGTTCCCCTTGTCGTAAGAGTTCTCCGTTCTGAATTCCAGCCCAATTCATCGAATAGACGGTTTCGACGGAGTGTCCAGGGAGTTCTCGGGCAAACCTCCGGTCGACGCATTCGTCGAGGAGTATCTTCACGACGCAGTGGGAATACTGCGGCCGGTGATTTCATCAAGCACGGCAAGGACCTGCTCCCGCCGTACCGAGGGAAATCCCTCAAGAAAGTCGTCGATGTTTTCGCCGCCCTTTAAGTAGTCAAGCAGGGTCTGTACGGGAACGCGCGTGCCCGCAAACACCGGGGTACCGCCTAAGATGTCCGGCGAAACCGAAATCACGGAACTCATACGCAAATGTTACAAAGAGAACCCTGCCAATTCAAGCTACACCGTCAGAATCACGCACTTCAAGTACCCCGTCTCCGGGACGCTCAACAGCACCGGATGGTCCTGCGACTGCCCGCGCCGCTCCAGCACCTTCAGCGTGCGCCGCGCGTCAAAGCTGGCCGCGCGCAGCATGTCCATGAAATCCGCTTCCGGCACGTGAAACGAGCAGGAGCACGTAACCAGCACTCCGCCGGGTTTCAGCATCTTGAGCGCACGCAGATTCAGTTCCTTGTAGCCGCGCATGGCGGTGTCGAGCACCTTCTTTGACTTCGCGAAGGCTGGCGGATCCAGCACGATGGTGTCGTACTGCTCGCCCGCGGTGGAGTAGTCCTTCAGCAGGTCGAACGCGTTCGCCTCGATCCACTCGATGTCTTTGGCGTGGTGTTCGCGGTTGAGCTGCTCGTTCTGCTCCGCGACTTCCAGCGCCGGTCGCGAACTGTCCACGGCGGCAACTTCCTTGCACACGCGTGCCAGGTGCAGCGCGAATCCGCCCTGGTACGTGAACACGTCCAGGGCGCGTCCGTGCGCATATCTGGCGGTCGCGGCATAATTCTCGCGCTGATCGAGAAATGCGCCCGTCTTCTGCCCGCCCAGGCCGCGATAGTGAAAGCGCACGCCGTTCAGATGGAAGGTCGTGTCCTGCTTGGTTCCGTGCAGCAGACTTTCTTCGCGCGGCGGCAGCGACTCCAGCTTGCGGATGCGCGGATCAACGCTCTCCACCACCCCCGCGGGCGCAAGCTGGTCCACCAGTTCCTTGAGAATGACTTCGCGTACGTCGCCGCGGTCCATTGCCTGCGTCAGCGCTTGCAGCGAGAGCACGTCGTTGTACTTGTCCACGATAAGTCCCGGCAGTCCATCCGCCTCACTGAAGACCACGCGGTATGCGTCGGCATTCTCGACAAGTTCCTTGCGGTACTCGATTGCCGCCGGTACGCGCTTGCGCAACTCCGGCAACAGGTCCGCCGCTTTCAGCTTCTCGATGCCGAGAAAGCGCAGCGCAATTTGCGATGAACTGGAATAGAGCGCCGTGCCGAGAAACTTCCCGCCTTCATCGTGCACGGTGACCAGCGCTGCGGGCGCGAGCTCGTCCTGCTTGAGGATGTCGGAGCGATACACCCACACGTGCCCATGGCGGAGCCGCGCCGAGGCGCGCCAGTTCACGGTTATGGTGGGATTCTTCGCGGTCTCGCGAGAGGCTTTGGCGCGTTCCCGCACCGTCAGATTCGCCATGTCTGGATTGTATCGGAGACGACGATGTAGCCCGGCTGCCCCCAGCCGGGAAGGCACTGCGATGACTTTACTGTGCCGTCGGTGGCGTGGCCGCTTCAGCCTGAGGCTCCGGCTCGGGAACCTGCATCTTCAGGTCTTCCAGCAGCATTTCCGGCAAGCCGTTCTTGCAGTCGTCGAGGTGGGGATTCGGATGCACGTCCATGCGCGTGCCCGCCTTGATGTAGTCGCCGAATTCGTCCTGGAAGATTTTTCCGCTGTGGCGGACGGTCTTGTTCAGCGGATGGCCGTCCTGCGCATCGAACAGCCGGCAACTGCAGTTCCCTTTTTCGTTGACCATGGCGACGAAGACGCCGTGCTCCCCGATCGTCGGAACGTAGTACCAGGCTTTCTCGATCCGTTCGCTTATCCCTCCCAGGCTTTCGTCCTCGCGCTCGGGGTTGTACCAGAGGATGCGGTTACAGGAGTCGCAGCTAATGATGTGCTCGTTGGTGCGGACGTCGTTGTAAACCTGCGGGCGCAGCATCACCTGGCAGCCGCCGCACTTGTGATTGATCGCTTCCGCCAGGGCTGTGCCGCGCAGCCTCAGCACGCTGTCATAGTGGCGCAGCGTGCTCTCCTGGATATTGCTGCGCAGCGCATCGCGCTTCTGCTTCCATTCCTTGAGCAGCTTTTCGTCTTCCTCGGTCCGGGCGCGCGCTTCGGCTTTTTCTTTCTCGATTTCGGCGGTCTCGGCCTTCAGGTCGGCTTCGGCGCGCTTCACGTTGGCGGCCAGCGACTCAGCAGAAACCATCTGTTCCAGGATCTTGTCTTCGGCTTCGCGGATCTGCTGCTGCGCGAATTCAAGCTCGTGGGTCAGCGCCTTGTATTGCTCGTTTGTCTTCACATCGAGCATCTGGTCGCGATACTTGGAAATCTTTCCCTGGAGGTCCTGGATTTGCGTCTCATGCTTGCGCTTGTTGGCTTCCCCGGTCTTGATGGCCGCTTCGGCATCCGCTTTGCGCTTGCGGGCGTCGGCCAGTTGCTCTTCGATGGCGGCAACGCGCTTGGGGAGCGCGGCAATTTCAGCATTCAGGCGCGCGATCTCGTGGTCCGCGACCTGCAATTCCTGCAGATTTTTGATGTCTTGGTGCATCAGGACTTCAGATTACCTGGGAAAATTGTAGCACGCGTCGCTGGTCGGCCCGCGCGAACGCGGTCGCGCGCGTCCCGCTAGTGCGGTGGCGCAAGTGATTTCCCCGATTGACCCGGAGTTTCCCAATCCATACCATGACTGCACCCGTGCTCAATGAAATCACACGCCTTGCACTGGGACTGCTGATCGCCTTGTTCCATCGCCCTCTCGCCGATTTCATGCTCCGGCAGGAACGGGTGCTGGTCGTAATGTTCCGCTAGCGCGGCGTGCCCTATCCCGCCGCTCCCACGGCGGAAACCATGCGCAACATCTATTTCGGAATCGGAATCTTCCTCGCGATGTACGAACTGGTACGCATCTGGGCGCTGCTGCACCCCGCCATGCCAATGGCGACGCTGGTCGCTCGCTAAATCTTGCGCTTCATGTGGTTCTCCGTGCGGCGAAATCTGTTGCCAGGTTGTGCGAACTACGAGCTACGAACTACGAAGCAGAAAAGACGCGCTTCGCGCCTGTTAAAATAGGGGTTCAGATGGCCGTGCGAGCTCCCCAGTGTAGCGCGGCCGGGGGAATATGTTCGAAGTTACCGTGGAAGAAACGTTTGCGGCGGGGCACGCGCTGCGCGGGTACCGCGGCAAGTGCGAGAACCCGCACGGGCACAATTACAAGGTCCAGATCACGCTCGCCGGCGAGGAGCTCGACAACATCGGCCTGCTCTACGATTTCAAGGACCTCAAGGCCGCGATGGGCGAGGTCGTCGAGCGCCTCGACCATCAGTACCTCAACGACATTGCACCCTTCACCGAGCAGAACCCCTCGGCCGAAAACATGGCGCGCTATTTCTACCAGGAATGCACGGCCAAGCTCAAAGCGGCCGCCGCCGGCCGCATCCGCGTCAAGCAAGTGAAGATCTGGGAAACCGACACCACCACGGCCACGTACTTCGAATAACCAGGAATAATGAAGAAGTAAGAAGTCAGAATGAGGAATTGGGCGGTGCGGCCATTCTTCATTCTGACTTCTTATTCTGAGTTGTCTCTACTTCACAACTGCCGTGAACACTTCCTCCATCGCGCCGTAGCGGCAGCCCGTGATCGCCTGTTGGTTGCGCCGGCTGTCTACCCAGATCGGGTGCGACGTTCCGCCGAACGACACCAGCCCGGCGTAGTCGCCCTGCTGGTTGCCGTAGTCGATGGCGCTGCACGGAAAGACGCCGTTGCAGTCGTGTTCGTTGGAACTGGTGTCGCTCACACGCGTGTTCGGCGAACTGAACGACACGCCGCCGTTCTGCGACTGCGTGAAGTAGTAGTCGGTCATGTAGCGCAAGCTGGTCAGGTCGTTGCGCGTGTCGTAAAACGCCACGTTGACCTCGCCGTTGGTCGGATCGACCGACAACCAGTGGTTGAAGCGGTCCACCAGGAAATTCAGGCGGTCGCCCACCGGCGCTGCCTTCGTCCAGCTGTTGCCGTAGTCGTCCGAGTACGACAGGAAGATGTCGGTGGTGCCGCTGGCGGTGCGGTCCATCCACGAGCAGTACAAGCGCCCGTTGTAAGTGCTGCCCGAGCGGTCCACGTCGCACGCCGGATAAACCAGCGCGCCGCGCGAGAACTCCGCCGGAATGGCGATGTCGAATTGCAGGTTCTTCCTCGACACCACCATCGGCGCGCCCCACGTAACTCCGCCGTCAAAGGAACGGTTGACCACAATCGCGTTATTGCTCCAATCGTTCCATGCAACATAGAGCTCGCCGTTGGGGCCGACGAATGGATCGGCGCCGATGGCCCGGCCCTGTCCGGTAGGAGCGTCGATGCGCGTGACTGCAAAGCTGGCGCCCTGGTCCGACGAGTGCGCCAGCAGCACGCCGCCGCTGATGGAGCCGCCGCTGGCCGCGTCCCACGCCAGGTACACGTTGTCGCGGAACGGGCTGTTGAGGTTCGTGTCCGCCGCGATCATCGGCTTGTCATTGAAGTGATCGGAGCCGTTGGAAAAATTAAAGAAGGTCACGTTCGGATAGGTCGCGCCCCCGTCGCTGGAGTGGGCCACGGCCATCTCCGTTCCATTCACGCCGTTCCCGTTTCCGAAGAACACGACAATATAACCGTAAAACACGCTGCCTTTTGTGTCGAAGGCAAGCGTCGGATCGGAGCCGAAGCGCGTGCCGTTGCCCTTGGGCGCGGGCAGTGGCAGGTCAACGCCGCCCCAGGACGACCCGTTGTCCGTGGAAAAATAACCGCGCATCGGTAACCGATAGATCTCGTTCGAGCCGGCAGCGAGCGCCTTGCTCTTCGCCGGGTTCACGGTGATGAACACTTCGCTCTGCGGCGCGCATTCGTTCGAGACATCGACGTTGCTGCCGACGCTGAGCGAACCGCCACTGCTCGGGTTGGCGTTCGTGCCATTCTTGATGAGCTGCTGGTACTTGTTCCACCAGGTCGGATAATTCGGGTTATTGGTCTGCGCCGTAGCGATCGCGGCAGTGAAAATAAGGCTGGCCAGCAGAAAACGCTTCAAGAGAATCTCCTTAGGGGGAGGAACTTCGAAGTGGGCCTGCAGATTATGCACTTAGGGCGTGCGGGGCGGCAACTTGAGTATGAAGTACTTACTCCTCAGTACTCGTGTGTGAAAATAGAAGGTCCATGCAGCTCATCGAAATTTACCGGTCGATACAGGGGGAAAGCTCCTTTGCCGGATTGCCGTGCACCTTCGTCCGCCTGGCCGGATGCAACCTGCGCTGCACCTGGTGCGATAGCGAGTACACCTTTAGCGGCGGCCGCAAGATGTCGATCGAAGAAGTGGAAGCGGAGGTAAAACGCCTCTCGCCCGCCGGTCTGGTGGAGATCACCGGCGGCGAGCCGATGCTGCAGGAGCGCGAACTGGTCCCGCTCATGGAGTGCCTGCTTGCCTCGGGTTACGAGCTATTGCTCGAGACCAGCGGCGAGCGTCCGTTGGAGCGCGTGCCCAGGCCGGTGCACAAGATCGTGGACGTAAAGTGTCCGGACTCCGGCGCCGGCGGCACCTTCCGCATGGAGAACCTGGCGACGCTCGGCCCCGCCGACGAGGTCAAGTTTGTCATCGCCTCGCGCGCCGACTACGATTTCGCCCGCGACTTCACTCGGCAGCATGAACTGGAACGACGGACAGGCGGCGTGATCTTTTCTCCCGCCTTTCGCAAGGACGCCGCCGTTGCGCGCGACGTATCTCACTGCGTCGTGGACCCGCGCGATCTTGCGGGCTGGATCGTCGCCGACGGCCTCAACGTGCGCCTCGGCCTGCAGATACACAAGTTTATTTGGGCCCCGGAAACGAAAGGCGTTTAACGAATTTGCAATTTACAATTTTAAAATTGCAAATCGACGGACAGCTATTCTGCTTTCGGCGCCATCTCAATGACTAGAGACCCACAAATGAGCGGCAATGGCGCAGGCCGGACCAAGGTCGTGGTGCTGTTGAGCGGTGGTATGGACTCGTGTGTCTGCGCGGCCCTGGCCGCGCGCGACTACGATGCTGCCGCCCTTCACATCATGTACGGCCAGCGCACCGAGGCGCGGGAGCGGCGCTCGTTTGAAGGAGTTTGCGACCGCCTGGGTATCCGCCGCCGCATGGTCCTGCGCAATGAGGCGCTGCGCCAGATCGGCGGCTCGGCCCTGACCGATGCGTCAATCGCGGTTCCCGATGCCGACCAGAGCTTCCAGGGCCGCGCCGTCGACCACCGACCTTCGACCGTCGACGCTTCGGTCCCCATCACCTACGTCCCCTTCCGCAACGCGCATTTCTTGAGTGCGGCGGTCAGTTGGGCGGAAGTGCTGGGCGCGGAGCGTATCCTGATTGGCGCCGTCGAACAGGATAGTTCCGGGTATCCCGATTGCCGCCCTGCCTATTACCAGGCCTTTAACGAGGTGATTCGGACAGGCACCGCGCAGGGAAACATCCGGATCGAGACGCCGTTGATAGGTCTCAGGAAATCGCAGATTGTGACGCTTGGCCTTGAATTGGGCGCTCCTTTCGATTTAACGTGGAGCTGCTACGGTCGTGAAGACGAGGCGTGCGGCGCCTGTGAGAGCTGCGTATTGCGCTTGCGTGCCTTCGCCGCAGCGGGCGCTCGCGATCCGGTTCCCTACGTCACCGGTGCGCGATCCTGAATTTCGGCGCGCCCAGGGCGCGCGATCTTGAGCAAAGTTTTTTAGCCGGAGGGCAGAAATGAAACGCAATCTTTTGGTGGTGGCGCTGACCCTGATGTTCGCGTCGCTGTTGGTGCCTTCATCGTGGGCGCAATCGTTGAGCACGGCGACCGTGAAAGGGGTGGTGAAGGACAAGGAAGGCAAACTGCTCCCCAACGTGCAGGTGCTGTTCGTCGGCACCGAGAACGGCCGCAAGGTGCAGTTGAAGACCGACAAGCGCGGCGAGTACTTCTCGCTGGGTGTGCCGTCGGGGAGGTACAACATCATTTTCACCGGTCCGGAAGGCCAGCAGCTTTTCACGATGAGCGGTATCAATGTGATGCTCAGCAGTGATAACACGTTCGATCTCGATTTGAAGAAGGAGTATGCCAATGCGCAGGCCACCGGCCAGGCGCAAATGACGCCGGAACAGAAGAAGCAGATTGAGGAATCGCAAAAGGA
>Ga0208355_1000941_pt1 | contig 13129 bp, 12 predicted proteins | sample NGESurdeep072012_6_FD_184458 | JGI IMG/M metagenome (GOLD analysis project Ga0208355, IMG submission 184458) | Arctic peat soil microbial communities from Barrow, Alaska - NGEE Surface sample 210-3 deep-072012 (SPAdes) | ecosystem: Environmental > Terrestrial > Soil > Wetlands > Peat ... | reverse complement strand
GTCGGCGGTGTCGCTCGGCGTATGTGGGTCTCCACGTTCCACTCGGCGTGTGCCCGCATCCTGCGCCGCGAGGCGCCGCTGCTCGGGTACCGGCCGCAGTTCACCATCTACGACCAGGCCGATGCCGTCCGCCTCTGCGACTGGGTCCGCCGCGACCTCGATCTCGATCCGAAGCGATTCCCCCCGCGCCAGTTGCACGCGCGCATCTCGGCCTTCAAGAACGACCTCGTGTTGCCCGACGAGCTCACTGCCAAGGCCGTCGGTCCGCACGAGACGCGGCTCGCGCGCATCTACACCGAGTACCAGCGCCGGCTCAACGAGGCGTCGGCCGTCGACTTCGACGATCTGCTCCTGCTTGCCGTGCGGCTCTTCCGCGAGCACCCCGACGCGCTCGCGCGTTGGCGCGACCGCTTCCTACACCTGCTCGTCGACGAGTTCCAGGACACGAACCTCGCGCAGTGGGAGCTCGTGCGTCTCCTCTCCGAGGAGCACCGCAGCATCATGGCCGTGGGAGACGCCGATCAGTGCCTGATCGCCGGCACGCAGATCGCGATGGCCGACGGCTCGACGAAGCCGATCGAGCAGATGGTCGCCGGCGACGAGATCCTGTCGTGCTACGGCAGCGGAGACTTCCGCGGCGCGCCGGTGCTCCGCGTGCACGAGAGCCTCGCGTCCGAGGGAATCGCCGTGACCCTTGCCAGCGGCCGTCGCATCGTCTCGACTTCCGACCACATGCACTTCGCGGGCTACGTCCTCGGCCGGATGCCGCAGCAGTTCATGACCTACCTGATGTGGCGCGCGGGGGTCGGCTTCCGCTTGGGCACCTCCCGCGTCTACACGGACGGCCAGAAGAAGCCCACCTTCGGCCCGGCGCTGCGGTGCAATCAGGAGCACGCCGACGCGGTGTGGGTCGTGGCCACCGCCGCCTCCGAGGTCGAATCGCGATTCAACGAGACGATGCTGGCCGCGCGGTACGGCATCCCGACGGTGCCGTTCGTCGCGCGCGACGCCGGCCGCGCCGCCGACCGCAGCCTGGTGGGGAATCAGTCACTTCTCGATCGGCTGTTCGCGGAGCTCGACACCGAGAAGGACGGCCTGCGCCTCCTGGCCGACACGGGGCTCGACTTCCAGTACCCGCATCACTCGCCGTCGGCGTTCACCGCGTTCACCGACGGGCGGCCGCCGCGGAGGCGGCTCGACATCGTGTTGTGCGGCGATCGGCGCGGGCGTCGTCCGATGCACCGCATCTCGATGTTCGGCTACGACGACGAGGGTCGATCCGCGCTCGAGTCTCTCGGCCTTCGCGTCCGCCCGGCGCGCGCCGGATCGGCGGGCTGGCGTTACGAGGCAGTGAGCGCCGACATGGCGACACTCGCGGCGACCGCCGATCGGATCCGCGAAGTGCTGCCCGTCTCGGTCCGCTGTGTCGCCCGTCTGGCTCGCAACAATGCCGTCGCCAACGCGAGCACGCTGCCGTTCCTGCCCGCGTCGTCGGTGCGTCCCGGCATGGTGATGGTCGACTCCGCAGGGGAGTTCGACGTGGTCGCGGAGGTCGAACGGGTCGCGATCGACGTTCCGGTGTACGACCTCGATGTCGCGCACACGCACAACTTCGTCGGCAACGGCATCGTGACGCACAACTCCATATACAAGTTCCGCGGGGCCGACTACCGGAACCTGGCGAAGTTCGAAGAGTCGTTTCCCGACGCGACGATCATCGTTCTCGATCAGAACTACCGCTCGACGCAGCGCATCCTCGACGCCGCGAACGCAGTCATCGCCAACAACGCGGCGCGGCGTCCGAAGCACCTGTGGACCGAGCAGGGCGAGGGTGCACCGATCATCCGCTACGAAGCCGAGGACGAGCACGACGAAGCGTCGTTCGTCGTCGGCGAGATGCGCCGGCTCACCGACACCGGCGATCACCGGTTCGGCGACATCGCGGTCTTCTACCGCACCAACGCGCAGAGCCGCGTGGTCGAGGAGCAGCTGGTGCGCTCGGGCATCCCGTACCGCGTGTTCGGCGGCGTGAAGTTCTACGACCGTCGTGAGGTGAAGGACGCGCTCGCGTATCTGCGCGCGCTCGTCAACCCCGACGACGAGGTGTCGTGGAAGCGCATCGTGAACACGCCCAAGCGGGGTGTGGGCGACACCTCGGTCGCGAAGGTTGAGGCCTACGCGCAAGCTGGCGGCCTCACGTTCCGCGAGGCGTTGCGGGCCGCCGCCGCGGCCGGGATCTCGGGTAAGGCCCTCGGGGGCATCCGCGACCTGCTCGATCTCCTCGACGAGATCACCGACGAGGCCGACGGGGGTGTGGGGCGCACGATCGAAGCCGTGCTCGAACGCACCGGGTACCTCGCCGAGCTGCGCGCCGAGCGTTCCGTCGAGTCGGAGGGGCGCATCGAGAACCTTCAGGAGCTCATCGGTGTCGCGCAGGAGTTCGACTCGCAGGTCGATACCGGCGATCTCGGCGGCCTCGTCGCCATCGGCGGCCTCGCCACCGCCGACCCCGATTCACCAGGCGGCGGGCCGGGTGCCGCGCTCGGCGCGATGGAACGCGCGCAGGCGTTTCTCGAGGCGGTCTCCCTCGTCACCGACCTCGATGCGAACGATCCCGAGCAGAGCGCCGTCACGCTCATGACCCTGCACTCGGCGAAGGGCCTCGAATACCCGGTCGTGTTCATGCTCGGTCTCGAAGACGGCGTGTTCCCGCACGTGCGCAGCCTCGGCGATCCCGACGAGCTCGAGGAGGAACGCCGCCTCTGCTACGTCGGCATCACCCGCGCGCAGGAACGGCTCTACCTCGTGCACGCGTGGAGCCGCATGCTCTTCGGTTCGACCGACTACCACCCGCCGAGTCGTTTCCTCGAGGAGATTCCCGAGTCTCTCGTCGAGGTCGTGGGCGCACCCCGCGGGAGGCGCGGCGCGGGCGGCCACCGCGACGCGGTCGTGTCGGCCGCGATCCGTCGCAGCCGTGAGCTCGTGGGTGGCGGCGACGCCTCGATCGGTTCCGGCGCGTTCAGCCCGCCGACCGCGCAGACCGGGGCACGCGGTGCCGAGCAACTGGGTCTGCGCGTCGGCGACGACGTGCGCCACGAGAAGTTCGGCGAGGGTGTGATCATCGAGATCAAGGGCTCGGGCGACAAGGCCGAGGCCCTCGTGCGCTTCCCCGACGCGGGAGAGAAGCTGCTCCTGCTCCAGTGGGCGCCCCTCACGCGCGTCTGAGGGCGCGCCGCATCGGTCAGCGCGACGCGAACGGGTCCCAGGCCGCCGGGGCCGTCGCGAGGAACCGTTCGATCGTCGCCGTCACCTGCTCGGGCGCGAGGCCGCTGCCGGCGCCGCCGGTGATTCGCAGCTGCGGCGTGAGCGCGCCCGGCGGGTCGGCTTCCCAGTGCGCGCCGTCGGGCTCGGCCTCGCTGAGCTCGGTTGCCAGCGGGCGCAGATCGGGCCGGGCGAGCACGGCGCGCGACACGAACATCACCCAACTCTCGTAGCGCAGCTCGAGCCGGTAGTGATGGCCGTGCACGAGCAGGATGCGGAGGCGTTCCGTGGCGTTGTTCACGGCCATCGGGTGCACGGCTTCGGTCCACTCCTGCGTGAAGCGGTGCGTCGCCCGCGCCGCCCATTCGTCGGGAACCGTGACGACCGCGAGATCGGCGGCCGCGTGCTCCTCGACGCGCACGGTGCCGCGTTCGATCGCGGTGATGCTCTCCCCGAGGTGCGCGTCTTCGTGTTCCCACAGCGCGCGGTGCCGATCGGGGTGGTCGAGCATCTCGGTGAACCGTGGGAGCAACTCGCGATAGAGCGTTGCGGTGATCTCCGGGTAGGAGCCCCCGAGCGCCGCCGCGCCGAGCGGCGACGTGTGGGGGTCTTCGTAGGCCGCGATCGCCATCGCGATGCGCGCGGCGTCGCGATCGGCGAACGTGCCGAAGTCGCCGGCGCGGGCGACGTCGATCACGCGATCCCGCCGCGCGGTCGCGGCGGGGGGATCGACCAGCGCGTACGCGCTGGCCAAGCCGTCCTGATCGAAGTGGTTGTTGGAGACGATGTCGATGCCGTCGAACCAATCGGGGTGGCCGAGCGCACGGAAGGCGATCTGCGCCGAGAGGTCGTCGCGCACCTCGGGCGGTGTGGGGCTGCCGGGCCAGTGCGAGAGCGTGAGCCGCGTGCTCGCGGCGGCCGCGCCGTCGACGACGACGTTGGGTGCATCGCCGAGATCGTCGTACGCGACGAACCGCAACGGCAGCATGGCGGGAAGGGTAGGGACCGTCCCCGATATTCGCAAGTCTGAACTTGCGAAGAACGCGGTCACCGGCCGGGACGGGCGGACGGTACCGTCGCCGCGATGGCACCGAGTGATCTGGCCCACTTGTCCGCGCTCGCCCTCCGCGACTCCGGGCTCGTCGTCGTGACGACGCTGCGCTCCGACCTCACCATGCAGGCTTCGGTGGTGAACGCGGGCGTGCTCGATCATCGGGTGTCGGGTGCGCCTGTCGTCGCGTTCGTGGCCCGGGGCGCGAGCCGCAAGCTCGCGAACCTCCGTGTCCGGCCCCAGACGACCGTGGTGGCACGCGCCGGGTGGGAGTGGGTCGCGGCCGAAGGTGCGGCCGAGATCATCGGTCCCGACGATCCCGCAGTCGGGATCGACGCCGAGGCGCTCCGGCTCCTGCTGCGCGCGATCTTCGTGGCCGCGGGCGGATCGCACGACGACTGGCCCACCTACGACCGCGTGATGGCCGAAGAACGGCGGGCCGCGGTGTTCGTCACTCCCCGCCGCGTGTACTCCAACGGCTGACCGGCCGTTGCCTCAGGAGGTCGTGGTGGTGGCGCGCTCGTCGCCGAAGTCGACGATCCAGGAGCCCTTGAACTCACCGGTTCCCAGCGCGGTCGGGTAGTACTCGAGCTGGGAGTACGTGACCTCGTGCCCGCCGCACGAGAAGTGGTTGTCGGAGGGCTTCCAGTCGACGTGGCAGTCGAGCTTCGAGATCCTCGTCTTGATCGCCACGAGCCGGCCGTCGCGCAGCGCGAGCCAGTACTGGCAGTTGCCGCCGAAGGCGACGAAGCTCGGCGCCGTCGCCGCCCGGGGCACGAGGTCGCTGAGGCTGCCGGCATTGACCTTGCCGCAGGGCCCCGGCGCGCCGCCCCTGGTGAGGAACAGGATCGTGCCGGCGATGAAGAACCCGCACAGCAGCACCACGGTGGTGATGATCGCCAGCAGCTTGATGTCGGCGGCCCGCTGTTTGGCTGAGGTGCTGGTCATCGGTTTCGCTCCGCGACCCGTGCCTGCTTGGCTGAGCCGGCAAGCCCCTCGCTAGGGTGTCCGCCGCTGACCGGGTCGCATGGCCTCGGGCGGAGGAGGAGTCGTTGCTGCGACGCTACCGCGTCGTCATCGCCAAGCCTGGACTCGACGGCCACGACCGCGGGGCCAAGGTGATCGCTCGTGCCCTGCGGGACGCGGGCTTCGAGGTCGTGTACACGGGCCTCTTCCAGACTCCCCAGCAGGTGGTCGAAGCCGTGGTGCAGGAAGACGCCGACGCCCTCGGTCTCTCGGTGCTCTCCGGCGCGCACATGACGCTGATCCCGCGGGTCGTCGAGATGCTGCGCGCGGTCGGGCTCGACGACGTGGTCGTCTTCGCCGGCGGCATCATCCCCGACCCCGACCGGGCGCCGCTCGGCGACCTGGGCGTGGCGCAGGTGTTCACCCCGGGCGCCTCCCTGCGGGAGGTCACCGACTGGCTCGAGCTCGCGCTCGACACGCGCGAGACCCGCGCGATGCCGACGCCGGGCGGACGCTGATCTCGCAACTGATTAGGAGCTCACAGTTGGATCTGTTCGAGTACCAAGGCAAGCAACTGTTCGCGCGCTACGGCATCCCGGTGTCGGCGGGGGGCGTGGCCGACACGGTCGAGCAGGCCGTCGCGGCGGCCGACGCGGCCGGGTATCCGGTCGTCGTGAAGGCGCAGGTGCAGGTGGGTGGCCGCGGCAAGGCGGGTGGCATCAAGCTCGCCGAGAACGCCGGGGAGGTGCGCACCCACGCCGGCAACATCCTCGGTCTCGACATCAAGGGCCACGTCGTCGGCCGACTCTGGATCGAGCACGCCTCCGACATCGCCGCCGAGTACTACGCGTCGTTCACGCTGGACCGGGCGGCCAAGCGCCATCTCGGGATGCTGTCGGCGAGCGGCGGCATCGAGATCGAGACCGTCGCCGAGGAGGACCCCGAGGCGATCGCGCGCATCCACATCGATCCCGTCGACGGCCTCGACGAAGCCACGGCGCGCGCGTGGGTCGCCGCCGCGAAGCTCGACCCCGCGGCAACGGAGGGCGCGGTCGACATCCTGCTGAAGCTCTACCGGGCGTACGAGGACGGCGATGCCGACCTCGTCGAGATCAACCCCTTGATCCTCACGCCGGAGGGCAAGGTCCACGCGCTCGACGCGAAGGTCACCCTCGACGACAACGCCAAGTTCCGGCATCCCGAATGGGACGAGCTCGAGGGCCTCGAGAAGCTCGACCCGCGTGAGCGCGACGCCTCGGAGAAGGGTCTCCAGTACGTCGGGCTCGACGGCGAGGTCGGTGTGATCGCCAACGGTGCCGGGCTGGCGATGGCCACCTGCGACATCGTGCACGAGGTCGGTGGGCGCCCGGCCAACTTCCTCGACATCGGCGGTGGTGCCAGCGCGCAGGTGATGGCGAACGCGCTGGGTGTGATCAACAACGACCCGTCGGTGAAGTCGATCTTCATCAACATCTTCGGTGGGATCACCAAGGGCGAGGAAGTCGCCAACGGGATCGTGCAGGCGTTGGGCGAGGTCGCGATCTCGTCGCCGATCGTGATCCGCCTCGACGGCACGAACGCCGAGATGGGCCGCGAGATCCTGAAGAGTCACGAGTCTGACCGCCTGGTCAGCAAGGCAACGATGGTCGAAGCCGCACGGGCGGCGGTCGAGTTCGCGAAGGGGCGCAAGTGAGCATCCTGGTCAACGCCGAAACCAAGGTCCTCGTACAGGGCCTCACCGGCAATCAGGGCCGGTTCTACGGACTGCGCAACCGCGCCTACGGCACCAAGGTGGTGGCCGGTGTGCGCGCGGGGAAGGCCGGCACCGATGTCGAGGGCATCCCGGTGTTCGACACCGTCAACGACGCGGTGGCGGCGACCGGAGCCACGGTGTCGATGCTCATCGTGCCCGCGGCCGGCTGCGCCTCGGCGGTGAACGAGGCGGCCGAGGCCGGGCTCGAGCTGGTGGTCGTGCTCACCGAAGGCATCCCGATGCACGACGAGGCCCGGTTCTTCAACCGCGTGACGCGCGACTTCCCGAAGACGCGCATCCTCGGCCCGAACTGCCCGGGCATCCTCACGCCGGGCGAGTGCAACATCGGCTTCATCCCGGCCGAGGTGTCGAAGGCCGGCGGCCCCGTCGGCATCGTGAGCCGCTCGGGCACGCTCACCTACCAGGCGCTGAACGAGCTCGCGGAGAAGGGCATCGGCGTCACGACCTGCGTCGGCATCGGCGGCGACCCGGTTCCGGGCACGAGCTTCATCGACTGCCTCGAGCTGTTCGAGGCCGACGACGCAACCAAGGCCGTGATCATGTTCGGCGAGATCGGCGGTTCGGCCGAAGAGGAAGCTGCCGCGTTCATCGCCGCGAACATGACCAAGCCGGTCGTGAGCTACGTCGCCGGCGTAACCGCGCCCCCCGGCAAGAAGATGGGCCACGCGGGCGCCATCATCTCCGGCTCGAAGGGCACGGCGCAGGCGAAGATGGCCGCGCTCGAGGCGGCCGGTGTCCGCGTCGCGACCAACCCCACCGCGGCCGGTGAGCTGATGGCCGAGGTGGTCGCGGCGCTGTAGACCGGGGCGCCGCGCGGGAGCGAGCTACGCCGCGGGAGGTGATGCGGCAGCCGGTTCGCGGCTCTTGAGGAAGCCGCCCGCCGCCAGGCCCAAGCTCGCGAGGAAGGCCAGGTAGATCCCGAACTGGCGGTCGAGGGAGATCGACGGCAGGTGGACGCCGAGCACGGATCCGCCCAGGCCGTACTTGTCGCCGATGATCAGCTTCAGGAGCACGAGGACCGCGGCAAGACCGCCGGCGATGAGGTGAACCTGCCCCCAGGTGATCGGCAGGTCGGGGAGCTTGGTCTCGGTGAAGCGGCTCACCGCGATCTGCGCCACCATGATGATGGCCAGCAGCAGCGGGATGATGCCGAAGAGGAAGTAGCTCCAGCCGTTTCGGCTGTAGCTGCCCTTCCCGTACCAAGGAAAGAACGAGAAGATCAGGAAGGCGATCGCGCTTCCGGCGATGACTTTCTCGCTTTGGGTCAGCTTGTTGAGATCCACGGATTCCCCTCCGAGCCGCACCGAGGTCGCGCGGCCATGGTGAACGTTTCGCTAGAAGACCACGTCGGCACGCGGGTTACAAGCACTTGAGGCCGGATTGTGGGGTTCCGGTGGTCGACAAGCCGCTCCCCAAGCTCGTAGGGTCCGCTCACGTGCGGGTCGGAGTCCTGGCTTCAGGAAGCGGAACCAACCTGCGCGCGATCCTCGAGCGCGGTGTTCCCGTCGTCGTGGTGATCGCCGACCGGCCCTGCGCGGCGCTCGATGTCGCTCGCACCGCCGGTGTGGCCGCCGAGCTCGTCGAACGCGACGACTTCGGCGCCGCCTTCGACCGAGTCGCGTACACCCACCGCGTCGTCGACGTGCTCCTCGCCCACCGCGTCGAGCTGATCGCGATGGCCGGATTCGGCACGATCCTCGAGAAGCCGATCCACGACGCGTTCCCGAACCGCATCCTCAACACGCACCCGGCGTTGCTGCCCGCGTTCAAGGGTTGGCACGCGGTTCCGGCTGCGCTCGCCGCCGGGGTCAAGATCACGGGGTGCACCGTGCACTACGCGACCCTCGAGGTCGACGACGGGCCGATCCTGGCGCAGGAAGCGGTGCCGGTGCTCGACGGTGACACCGTCGAGACGTTGCACGAACGGATCAAGGAGGTCGAGCGCAGGTTGTATCCCGAAGTGATCGCCCAGGTGGTGCGCGAATACGACGAGCAGGTGGGGAAGTGAGCGGCTCGAGAACCAAGATCCGCCGCGCGCTGCTGTCGGTGTGGGACAAGACCGGTCTCGAGCCTCTGGTCCGCGAGTTGCACGAGCTCGGCGTCGAGCTCGTGTCGTCGGGCGGCACCGCGGCGGCGATCGAAGCCGCCGGGATATCGGTGACGACGGTCGAGGCCGTCACCGAGGTGCCCGAGATGCTCGATCACCGCGTCGTGACGCTGCACCCGCGCATCCACGGTGGCCTCCTGGCCGATCTCGGCAAGCCCGAGCACCTCGCCGACCTCGAACGCCACGGGATCGCGCCGTTCGAGCTCGTCGTGTCGAACCTCTACCCGTTCCGCGAGCGGCCCGGCATCGAGACCATCGACATCGGCGGGCCCGCGCTCACGCGGGCGTCGGCGAAGAACCACGAGTGGGTCACGATCGTCTCCGCGATCGACCAGTACGAGCCGCTGATCGCGGAGTTGCGCGCGAACGGCGGCACCGTCGGCCCCGACACCCGCCGCGCGTTCGCGATCGAGGCCTTCGCGCGCACCGCGGCCTACGACGCGGCGGTGGTGGAGTGGATGCAGGGAGACGGCGCGCTGCCGCAGCACCTCGTGCTCGCGCTCGAGCGCACCGACGAGCAGCTCAGGTACGGAGAGAACCCGCACCAGCAAGCCGCTCGCTACCGCCGGGTCGCGACCACGAGTTGGTGGGACGGCGTGGTGCAGCACTCGGGCGTCGCGTTGTCGTACCTCAACTTCTACGACACCGACGCCGCGTGGAAGATCGTGCACGACCTCGACGCGCGGCCGACGTGCGCCATCATCAAGCACGCCAACCCGTGCGGTGTCGCCGTCGACGACGACCTCGCGACCGCGTACCGGCGCGCGCTCGAGTGCGACGAGCAATCGGCGTTCGGCGGCATCGTCGCCGTGAACGGGCCTCTCGACGACGCGACGATCGTGGCGATGGTCGCGGGCCCGCAGGCCGACGTGGTGATCGCTCCCGGTTACGCACCCGGAACCGTCGACGCGTTGATTGCGCGCCGGAAGAACACGCGGATCCTCGAGGCGCCGGCACCAGGCGCGGAGCGCCTCGACCTGCGGCAGATCTCGGGTGGGTTCCTGGTGCAACAACCCCACCACTTCGAGACCGGTCGCGACGACTGGCGCGTGGTCACCAAGGTCGCGCCGACCGAGGAGCAGTGGCGCGACATCCAGCTGGCGTGGCGTATCTGCGGTCACGTGAAGTCGAACGCGGTGGTGCTGGTGAAGGACGGGCAGGCCGTGGGCATCGGTGCGGGCCAGCAGAAGCGGGTCGACTCCACCGAGGTCGCGGCGAAGAAGGCCGCGGGTCGGGCCGTCGGCGGCGCGTGCGCGAGCGACGCGTTCTATCCGTTCCCCGACGGTGTCGAGGCGGCCGGTGCGGCGGGAGTGGCGGCGATCGTGCAGCCCGGTGGGGGGATGGGCGACGCGAAGGTGATCGAGGTCGCCGACGAGATGGGCATCGCGATGGTGTTCACCGGCGAACGGCACTTCCTGCATTGAGCGCCGTACTCATGCCCGGAGCGCCGGTCGCGGACGCGACGTTCGCAGGCCTCGCGCCGCGCATCGCCGCGATCATCGCGAGCGGTCACCGGCCGGGTCTCGCGACGATCCTCGTGGGTGACGACGGCGCGAGCGCCGGGTACATCCGCATGAAGCAGGAGAAGGCCGAGGCCGTCGGGTTCACGTCACCGCACGAGCACCTGCCCGCCACGGCGACCCAGGCCGACCTCGTGGCCGCGATCCGCCGCTTCAACGACGACCCCACCGTCGACGCGATGCTCGTGCAGCACCCGACCCCGCCGCAGATCGACTACGAGGCCGCGCTCGCCGAGATCGACCCCGACAAGGACGTCGACGGCATGCACCCGATGAACCTCGGCCGACTCGCGCTCGGTGTTCCCGGCCCGGTGCCCTGTACCCCGGCCGGCATCGAGGCGCTCCTCGCGCACTACGAGATCCCGGTGTCAGGGCGGGAGGTCGTGATTCTCGGGCGCGGGTTCACGCTCGGTCGGCCGCTGTCGTTGCTGCTCTCGCAGAAGCGGCCGACGGCGAACGCCGCGGTCACCGTGGTGCACACCGGGGTGCCCGACTGGCCGCGCTACACCCTGCGCGCCGAGATCGTGATCGCCGCCGCGGGCGTACCCGGCATCCTGCAACCCGAGCACGTGAGGCCGGGGTCGGTCGTGGTCGGTGGCGGAGTGCGCTACGAGGGCCGGCGCCTGCTCCCCGACGTCGACGAGGCGTGCGAGGCGGTCGCCGGCTGGATCACCCCCCGTGTTGGTGGGGTCGGCCCCACCACCATCGCGATGCTGTTCCGCAACGCCGTCGAGGCGGCCGAGCGGCGCGTGGGCCGGATCGGGGCGGCGACGTGACGGTGCCCGTCGGGCCCACGCCGGTCGGTCCCGCTCCGGGCGTCTGCATGCTGTGCGGCGCGCCGCTCGAGAGCGTCGGTCGTTGCTCGGCGTGCGGCCTCGCGCAGGAGGGTGGGCCCGGGCGCCCCGACCCGTTCGGCGTGCCCGTACGGCTGGTCCTGGCCGCCGTGCTGGTGGCCGTGTACGCCGTGACCCTCGTCGTGGTGCTGCTGGCCCGCTGAGCCGCCGCCCGGAGCGCGAGACTGGGGCCGTGCCGGGACGGTTCCGGGTGGCGAGGAATCCCGACGAAGGTTCGGCGCTGCCGTACCTGATCCAGGTGCCGGTCGCGGGTGACCCGTTGGTGCTGAAGGCGAAGGAGCCCTGGCCGCGCACCGCGAAGGTGTACTGCCATCCGGCCGACCCGTGGCCTGACGATGCCGAGTTGCTCGAAGACGTCGCCGTGCGTTCCTGCGTGCGACGCGGTGTCGCGATCGATCTGGTCCTCGACAGGGCTCGCGAAAACCGGTCGCAATTCGTGTTCACGACGTTGCGGACGGGCCGGCCGGGAGTCTTCTGGCAGAGCGCCCGGACGGCGCGAAAGACCCGACCCGGTCTGCGGGTGCCGACCCGGCGGTCGGCCGGAGGGGTTCTCGAGATCCTGGTCGACAGCCGCGAGAAGTACGCATGGAAGTTCGCCGACCAGCAGGCGGTCACCCGGAAGCGCGCGTTGCCCGTCGGCGATTACGCGGTCGAGCTCGACGGCGCCGTGGTCGCCGGCGTCGAGCGCAAGACCCTCGAGGATCTCGTGGCCCGGTTGGTCGACGGAAGCCTGTTGATCATGCTGGGCGAGCTGGCCACCGTCGACCGCGCCGCGATCGTCGTGGAGGACCGTTGGGCGGACGTGTTCCGACTTCGCCACGTCGCCCCGTCGATGGTCGCCGAGCTGCTCGCCGGTGCGCAGGTGCGCTATCCCAACGTTCCGATCGTGTTCTGCGAGACGCGGGCGTTGGCGCAGGAATGGACCTACAGGTTCCTGGGAGCGGCCCTCGCCTTCGCCGACGAGTCGTCTCCGCCCGGGTCGGCCGAGGCAGACTGAACCCGGCACCGGACGCCCGCATTTCGCTCCCGGGGCCGACCGTACGGCAGCATGACCGGTGTCGAAGAACGGTGGGAGACATCTGTGCTGCTCGCCGAACTGACCGTCCGCCACACCAGGCGTCACATGCCGACCCGCCGGGTCGCGCTCGATCATGCCTACCTGCCGATGACCGGCGCGGCGCACGGCCGGCTCCTCCTCTCGGCGGTGGTGTCGGAGTACCTCGGGGCCCTCGACGACGAGCAGGTCGAGCTGCTGCCCCGTCTGCTCGACGACGCCCGCCGCGGCCTCCACGTACCCCGTATTGCGCTCCGGTACCGCCTCCAGACCGACCGGCACGGCCTCGACCGCTCCCGCCACCGGGTGCTGGGTGAGGACGGGAGGGTGGTCGTGGAGCTCGACGTGCACGGTGCCCCGGTGCCCCAGATCCTCGGCGCGGTGCTGGCGATCGCGACGATGGGGCCGCTCGGCCGGGAGACGGCGATCCACGCGTTCCGGATGGTCGAGGCCGGGCGGTTCCGGATCCCCGACGGCGTCTCGGTGCGCCGGCTCGAATACGGGATCCCGCAGGAGGCGCCGCCGAGGCCCGGCGCCCAGTG
>Ga0208355_1000940_pt1 | contig 13132 bp, 8 predicted proteins | sample NGESurdeep072012_6_FD_184458 | JGI IMG/M metagenome (GOLD analysis project Ga0208355, IMG submission 184458) | Arctic peat soil microbial communities from Barrow, Alaska - NGEE Surface sample 210-3 deep-072012 (SPAdes) | ecosystem: Environmental > Terrestrial > Soil > Wetlands > Peat ... | reverse complement strand
CGCTGCCCAGCTTCCGGAGCACGCGGTAATGCGAAATGTTGTCGCCAATCACAAATGGGCCCGGAAGGTCGGGCTGCACATGCTAGGTCGGTTTACGCGGCTAAGTCAATGACTTGGCTACTGACTAGACGCGAACGCACCAAGGACTACTTCGACTGTTAACATTCAGCCCCGAGTGTGCCTGTCATGGGACAAGGACAACGGACTGCGGCAACATCTTTTAGGCCTGAAAAACGGCCGAACCGTAACTGGCAATAATTCCACTTGCTACCAGTATGTGCTGCAAGACGAAATCGCTGGCATCCTAGTCGATCCCCAAGCTCTTCCATATCTTGTCCACGCGTTCCTTTACTTCCCTGCTCATGGTGATTTCGTCGGGCCAGGGGCGGGTGAAGCCTTCGCTGGGCCACTTGCGGGTGGCGTCCACGCCCATCTTGGAGCCGAAATCGGGCAGGCGCGAGGCGTGGTCGAGCGAATCGACGGGGCCGAGCGTGAATTGGATGTCGCGTTCCGGGTCGATGTGGTTGAAGGCGCGCAGCACGACTTCGCGGATGTCCTGCACGTCGCAATCTTCATCCACCACGACGATGCACTTGGTGAACATGGCCTGGCCGAGCGACCAGATGGCGTTCATCACCTTGCGCGCCTGTCCGGGATACGACTTGCGGATGGAGACAATCATCAGGTTGTGGAAGACGCCCTCGACCGGCAGGTTGACGTCCACCAGTTCCGGGATGGTCAACTTCATCAGCGGGAGGAAGATGCGCTCCACGGCTTTGCCCATCCACGCGTCTTCCATGGGCGGCTTGCCGACGATGGTTGTTGAATAGATCGGGTCCTTGCGATGGGTGATGCAAGTGACGTGGAAGACGGGATAGAGATCGTCGAGCGAGTAGAAGCCGGTGTGGTCGCCGAAGGGGCCCTCGGGACGAAGCTCGTCGAGATTGACGTAGCCTTCGAGGACGATTTCCGACTGCGCGGGGACTTCCAGGTCCACGGTCTCGCACTTCACCAGCTCAACCGGCTTCTGGCGCAGGAAGCCGGCAATCATGAACTCATCGATATCGGGCGGCGCGGGGACAATCGCGCAGAATGTGCTGACCGGATCGGTGCCGATGGCGACCGCAACTTCGAGCTTGCCCTTGGGCTGACCGGACTCCGCCATCCGCGAACCACCCGAGGTCTTCGCCATGACTTCAACAGAACGGCTTCGGGCTTCGGGCTCCGGGCTCGCGGAATCAGCGGCGGCTGCCGCTCGCATGGCGTTGCGATAATGTTCCGCGCCAATCTTGTGGCGCTGCCAGTGCATGCCGGTGGAGCGCGCGTCGTACACCTGCATGCGGTACATGCCGACGTTGCGCTTGCCGGTGCGCGGGTCCTTGCTGATAACGCAGGGTAGGGTGATAAAGCGGCCGGCGTCCTGCGGCCAGCACTGAAGGATGGGAAAGTCGAGCAGCGAGAAATTATCGCGCTGGATGACTTCCTTGCACGGCCCGCTGCTCACCGTTTTCGGAAAGAATTTGCCGAGGTCGGCGAGCATGGGCAGCATCTTGATCTTTTCGAGAAACCCCTGCGGGGACTTTACGTCCATGAACATGCGCAGGCGTTCGGCGATCTCGTCGAGCGAATTGACGCCCAGCGCCAGGTTCATGCGGCGTACGGAACCGAATTGGTTGATCAGGACGCTGGCGCCGGGATGTCCCTTGACGTTTTCGAAGAGCAGCGCGGGACCAGTCTTCTTCATGACCCGGTCAGCGATTTCGGTGATCTCGAGGACCGGGTCCACTTCGGCGCGCACGCGCTTCAATTCTCCGGCGCGCTCCAAGGCGGTGATCCACTCGCGGATATCGTCAAAGGGCATGATGGTTTCCGAAAGCGCGATTATAACTGCGGGCGCCGGGCTCCAGGCTTTGGGTCCCGGGATTCAGGGTCCAGGCACGGCAGTTCCAGCACGAAGCGGGTTTCGCCCGTTTCGGTGCGCTCGTAGCGCAGATTCCCGCCATGCTTCTCGGCGATCTGGCAACTGACCCACAGGCCGAGTCCCGTGCCAACATTTGTCTGGGTGGTGAAGAAGGGTTCGAAGAGCCGCGATGCCAGGAGCGGCGGCACGCCCGCCCCGTTGTCACTCACGACCAACTCGCAGCCGGTTTCCGTCGAGCGCCCGGACACCTTGATCTCACCGCCAACCGGTGCGGCGGCGATCGCATTCGCCAACAAGTTCGCAATCACCTGCCGAATTTCACCTGAGACCCCCAGCGTCCTGAGATCGCTGGGTATGTCGGCGGAGAACCGCAAACTGCGGGAGTCGATCTTGCGGCGAAAAAGTTGAGCGACGCCCTGGACCAGTTCCGCGAGCGAGATCGTACACGGGGGAGCGTCTTCCCGATAGAAGCCGAGGGTTTGGCGGACGATGTGCGCAACGTGGCGTAGCTCATTGTCCGCATCGAGCAGCATGGTCCGGATGTGCTCGGGTGTAGCCGGATCCGAGTGGGCGACGTAAACAATGTTGGTGACCGCTTCCAGGGGATTGTTGATCTCGTGCGCGATGGTGGCAGCCATGCGGCCCGCCGTCGCCAGCGTCTCCGAACGGCGGAGGGCCGCTTCCGCCAGTTTGCGGTTGGTGATGTCCATGGAAACGCCGATCAGGCGCTCGGGGGTCTTATCCGCATGGCGGGACAGAATGCCGCGGGTGAAGGTCCAACGGATACTTCCGTCGGGATGGACCTTGCGGTACTCAGCCTCGTAATTACCATCCTCCTGTACAACGCGCTGGATCGCTTCCCGGGCGCGGTCACGATCGTCGGGATGGATGGTGTTGATCCAGCCGTCGAATGTACCGCTGAACATCTCCAGTTTCAGGCCGTGGATGGGGGCGACCTGGTCGGTCCAGCGCACATTGCCGCTTTTCACGTCCCATTCCCAAACGCCCATGCGCGCGGTTTCCAATGCCAGCGACAGGCGCTCGTTGGCGGCGCGAAGCGCGTCTTCGGCTTCACGCCGATCGGTGAGGTCCATCGACACGCCAAGCCATTTGCCTTCCCCGCGATGGTCCACAAAACGCCGGCTGTGCGCGAGGTGCCAGCGGTACGCGCCGTCATGGCGGCGGATGCGGTACTCCTGCGAATACTCTTCCCCGGTGGCAAAAGAATGACGGGCCGCGGCCAGCACGCGCCCGAGGTCGTCGGGATGGATCAGCTTCAGGCTTTCGCCGGCGCGGATCTGCTCCAGCGTAAGACCGGTGAACTCGAGCAGTCGTTGATTGCAATACTCGAATCCGCCCTGCGCGCCGTACCACACGTAGATGGGCAGCGCTTCGGTAACAAACCGATACCTCTCCTCGGTTTCGTGGAGGGCGGCTTCCGCCGCCGCTTCCGGGGACACAGGTTTTGCATCAAGCTCGCTCATCGAGGACATGGTGGCGCGAGGATTGTACGAGAAAAACGCTGACTCTGCCGCACACCATGTACGATGCAGCAAAGCAGGTAGACGCGCATCTCAGGCGCGCAATATACTCGCGAGTCGCGGAATCGCAGTTCGTAACCCGACCCTTTGCAGACCGCATGAGAATCTTCCGTGTCCACCGGCTGTGGTTGATGGCTCTCTTGTGCCCCGTTATCGCGGCGGCGCAGCAGCCGGCGCTGGACCTGAAGGCGGCGCTCGCGACAGCCGAGTCAAACAATCTGGAATTGCGGGCCGCCCGCCAGCAGCGCGCGCTGGCCATCGCCGGAATCACGACTGCCGGACAGCTTCCAAATCCGACGGTGAGTTTCACGGCAGCACGCGACACGCCCCACGAAGGCATTTCGCTCGACCTCCCGCTTGAACTCGGCGGCAAACGCGCCAAGCGGCTCGCCGTGGCGCGCGAGGAGCAGAGGTCGGTGGAGATCGACCTCGCCGTATTGGCCAGGAATATCCGCCGGCGTGCGCGCGAAGCTTTCTTCCGCGCGCTCTCGGCCGGCGCCCAGACGGAGCAGTCCAAGGCGGCTCTCGGCCTCGTGACGCGTACGCGTGACTTGGTGGAGCAACGGTACGAGGCGGGGAGCATCGCGCAACTGGAGGTAATCCAGGCCGACGTCGAGTTGGCGCGCGCCACCGCCGATCACGAAACGACAGCACTGGCGCAGCGCTCGGCCGACGTGCTGCTGGCCGGCTTGTTGAATCGACGACTTGACTTACCGGTTGCGACCGCAGGAAGACTGGACGAAGTGCCGACGGCGCCGCTGCTGGACGCCGTGACCGCGCAAGCATTGCAGTCGAATGCCGACCTGCTGAAATCCACGCAGGACCTGAAGACCGAAGAGCGGCGGTTGGCGTTGGCGAAAGCGCAGCGAATTCCGAATTTGGACCTCTCCGCGGGCGCCGACTTCAATTCCCCGCCCGAATTCAACATCGGCGGCAAAGGCGGCATCTCAATTACGCTGCCGTTGTTCTATCGTGGGCAGGGCGAGATTGCGCTCTCGAATGCACGGCTGGAGCTATTGCGGCTCACGCTGGAGTCGCAGCGGACGAATGCATCGGCGCAGGTGGCGGGGGCCTATTTCGACTATGTCGCGAAGTTGCACCAGGCGGAGCAGTACTCGCAGCACATCGTCCCGCTCACCGAAAAACTGGCACTCATGGCAGAGGACAGCTACCGGTCGGGAAAGACGAACCTGCTTACGCTGATCGACGCGCAACGCCGGTTGAACGACGTGCGCAAGGCATACCTCGATAGCCTGTTCGCCGCGCAAAGTGCGTTCGCGGCCCTGGAGGAAGTAGTGGGAGCGTCCCTTGACTAACCGGCGCCTTCTGAACGCAACCGTGTTGCTGGTCGCGCTGTCGTTCGCGGCCTGCAGCAAGCACGCCGACCCCGACGAAGAAAAGAAAACCGCTACGGTGCCCGACGTTACGGTCACCAAGGTCGAGCGCGGCGTCATCGCAGACAACCTCATCGTCAACGGCAATCTTGCGGCGCTTCCGGGCCGCGATGCAAAGGTGGCGGTGCTCGTGCCCGGCCGCGTAGCGCGCGTGCTGGTGGTGGAAGGCGACCCTGTCACGGCGGGTCAGTCGCTCGCCGAACTGGACAGCACGCTGCTGCGCGACCTGGAGCGCCAGGCCGAGGCGGCGGTGGCGCAGGCAAGGGCGAACTTGGAGAACTCACGGCTGGCGGCGCAGCGCGAAGAGTCCCTGCTGCAACGCGGTATCTCGGCACGGAAGGAAGTCGAGGATGCGCGCACGCAGCTCGCCGTCAATACCGCTGCGTTGGCGAACGCGGAAGCAGGGCTGAGGACGGCACGCGCGCAGGTCGGGCGTTCGGTGGTGCGCTCGCCATTTGACGGCACGGTGATAAAGCGGTTCGCCGGCGTAGGCGAGCAGGTGGACGGCACCGCCGCGCAGCCGGTGGTGGAGGTCGCCAACATCGACGCACTCGAACTGCTGGGGACCGTTCCGGCGGCGCGCCTGCCGGAGATTCGGACCGGCGAGGCGTTCACCTTCGAAACCAACGCGGCGCCGGGCACGAAGTTTGCGGCCAAGGTCGTATCGGTGCTGCCGGCAGTCGATCCGGCGACGAACAACGGTACGGTGCGCATTCGCGTGGAAAACGCGCAGCACCAGCTCAAGCTCGGGCAATACCTGTCGGTTGATTTGCCGCTGAACCAGGCGGGCACGCGATTGATGGTGCCGCGGCAGGCGATCTATCCGGATGACACGGGAGAGCCGCATGTGTACAAGGTCACCGGCGAGGACGCCGTGCAGGTGGCGGTGCAACTCGGCGTGCAGACCAAGGACAAGGCCGAGATCGTCTCCGGCGTGCAGGAGGGCGACACGGTCATCGTCACTGGCGGCTACGGAATACCGGAAAAATCCAAGGTACACGTGAAGCAATGAACCTCGTCCGAGCCTGCCGTGACAATAGCCGCGCGGTGTTCCTGCTGACGGTGGCGCTGACCATCGCCGGGCTGGTCTCGATGTTTCGCCTGCCCAGCAACATTTATCCGGAGCTGAATTTCCCGCGCATCGTGGTGCTGGTGCACGCCGGCGACCTCTCGCCGGACACGATGCTGCTGACCGTGACGCGCCCGATCGAGGAGCAGGTCGGTACCGTGCTCGGCGTGCGCCGGGTGCGCTCGCGGACGATTCGCGGCGGGAGTGAAGTCTCCGTCTTCTTCGCCGACAACACGGACATGCAGCAGGCGCTGCAACTTGTCCAGGCGCGCGTGAACGAGGCGCGCGCCACGCTTCCCGCGGAGACGGAGATCGAGGTCGAGCGGCTCAGCCCGACTGTGTGGCCCATTCTCAGCCTGGTGCTGAACGGGAACGTCCCCGACGCCGACCTGCGCGATTTCGCGGTGTACAACCTGCGTCCCGCGATCACCCGCGTGCCCGGAGTCGCGCGCGTGGAAGTGGATGCGACCGACACGCGTGAAATATCGGTGATCGTCGACCCGCAAAAGGCGCTGGCGCAGCGGCTGAGCATGCCGGAGATCGCCGACCGCCTGAAGGCGACCAACAATGTCGTCAGCGTGGGACGGCTGGACGCGAATTACCAGCAGTTCCTGGTGCTCACCAACTCGCAGTTCAAGAGCATCGAGGAGATCGAGAACACGGTGGTGAGCAGCGATCCGGCGAACCCGGTGCGGCTGCGCGATATTGCAACCGTCCGCGAGGGCACCGCCGACCGGCGCGAGTTGGTGACGGGCAATGGCAAACCCGCCGCCATTATCAACGTCACGCGCCAGCTCGGCGGGAACATCATCAGCGTCTCGCAGCAGGCAAAGGAAATCGCGTTCCACGGCAAGAACCTGATCCCGTCGACGCTCAACCTCTCCACCGTTTACGACCTGGCGGAGTTCGTGCAGGAATCCATCGCCAGCGTACGCGATGCGATCATCATCGGCTCGCTGTTGGCCGTCGTGATCCTCTTTGTCTTCCTGCGCAATTGGCGGATCACGATCGTCGCCGCCATCAGCCTGCCGCTCACCGTGCTGGGGACGTTTTTCTTTGTGAAACTGCTCGGCGGGACGCTCAACCTGATGTCGCTGGGCGGGCTGGCGGTCGCCATCGGGCTGGTGATCGATGATGCGGTCGTGATCGTCGAGAACATTTACCGTCACATCGGCGCGGGCGCATCGGTGGAACTGGCCGCGGAGAAAGGCACGCAGGAACTGATTGGACCGGTGATCGGCTCGACGCTGACGACCGTCGTCGTGTTCCTTCCGCTCGGTTTTCTGAAGGGTGCAGTCGGTGAGTTCTTCGTCGCGCTCTCCATGACGCTGACCGCTTCCGTGCTGTTGTCGCTTCTGTATGCGCTGACTTTCGTGCCGTTATTTGCGGAGTATGTGCTGGGGAACTCCAGCTTCCGCGATTCTTCCACCCGATTCATCGAGCCGGTGAACCGCGTGTACGAACGCGGCATCCGTTGGGCGCTCGCGCGCAAATTGGTTGTGGGCGCGGTGGCGGCGGCGCTGATCGTGGTTGCGGTTTTTGCGTACCTGAACCTCGGTACCGGCTTTCTGCCGGAAATGGACGAGGGCGGCTTCGTGCTCGATTACCTGACGCCGCCGGGAACCTCGCTGAGCGAAACCGACACCCTGGTGCGGCAGATGGAAGCGATGGTCGCAAAAGTGCCGGAGAAGTCCGCGTTCTCGCGCCGCACCGGAGCGGAGCTCGGTTTGTTCGCGACCGAGCAGAACAAAGGCGACATCCTGGTAAAACTCAAGCCGCGCTCGCAGCGCAAGCGTGGCGTGGAGGAGGTCATGAGCGGCCTCCGCGAACAAATCACCAAGAGCATCGCGGGAGTGGATGTCGAGTTCATCCAGATCCTGCAGGACATGCTGGGCGACCTGGAGGGTTCGCCCGAACCGGTGGAGGTCAAGATCTTCGGCAGCAGCAGCGAGGAGTTGAACCGGATCGCCGACGAACTGGGCCCGAAAATCGAGAAGATTCCCGGCATCGTCGATTACAAAGGCCCGCGTGCCGGCAATCCCGAACTGGTTATCAATGTGGACCCGGGCCTGGCGGCGCACGTGGGATTGACCGTGGACCAGGTCTCGCAACAGTTGCAGGCCGGACTGCTCGGCGATGCGGCCACCGACTTTCGCATGAGCGACCGGCTGATCCCGATCCGCATCCGCTATCCCGACGCGTTTCGCTTCCAGGAGAGCAACATCCGGCAGTTCCCGATTGTCGCGGCGAACAAGCAGGTCGTGCCCTTGCAGTCGATCGCCAACATCACGCAGGCCCGGGGACAGGCCTCGCTCTTGCGCGAGAACCAGCGGTTGATGATTGTGCTCACCGCCCGCCTGGAGAACCGCGACCTGGGCAGCGCCATCGTCGACGTGAAAAAACTCATGAACGAATCCAAGCTGCCGGTCGGCTACACCTGGGAGATCGGCGGGCAGTACGAAGCGCAGCAGGCGTCATTCCGTGAGTTGCTTTCCGTGCTCGGGCTGGCGCTGGCGGCGGTGTTCACCGTGCTCGTCATCCAGTTCCGGGCGTTTTTGCCGGCATTGGTGATTATGTCGGCAGCGCCAATGTCTCTGATCGGCGTCTTCCTGCTGTTGCTCATCACCGGCACTCCGCTGAACGTATCTTCGTTTATGGGGATCATCCTGATGGTGGGCCTGGTGGTAAAGAACGGGATCATCCTGTTCGATTACTTCGAGCGCTTGCACGGAAAAATGTCGGTGACCGACGCGCTGGTGCAGGCGGGACGCATCCGCCTGCGTCCGATCCTGATGACCACCCTCTGCACCCTGTTTGGACTGATGCCGCTGGCGCTGGGTCTCGGGTCGGGCGCCGAATTGCAGAAGCCGCTCGCCATCGCGGTGATCGGCGGCCTGTCGGTCTCGATGCTGATCACGCTGGTGGCCATCCCGGTGCTTTACGCGACCGTGCGCGGGCTGGGCAAGAGCGAAGCGGCCGAACCACAGCCCTAGGTCAGCCAGCCGCGATCAGTGAAATCCTGGATTCGGAGCGCGCGAATCCGCGTCCAATCATTCTGCGAAAATCTTGGAATACAAAATCTGAGAGCTGAGAGCTATTTGGAGCGGGGTATGGGAGTTGAACCCATTTCACAGGCTTGGGAAGCCTGGGCACGACCGATATACCAACCCCGCTCGCAGGTTCAGTGTAGCAAAGCGGCGCCAGTGCGCAAAAAAGCGGGCTGCCCGGTATCCCTGAGCAACCCGCTTGCGTACTTCCCGGGGGAGGGGAAAGTCGCCAGAGGCGTTGTAACCCGGCTGCCCGCAGCCGGGCTGGTGTTCCGTTACTGCTGTAGCGCTTGGCCGGAGGGAGCGCCGGCCGAGGTCTGCGCATTCTCGTCGGCGATGTTCGTCATCAGGCGTACATCCACGCGCCGGTTTTCCGCACGGCCCTTGGAGGTTTTATTGCTCTCCGCCGGCTTGTCCTTGCCCAGCCCGATCACGTAAATCTTGTGCGCCGGGATCGCGTTCTTCGATTCCAGGTAGCTGATGACGGCGTCGGCGCGGCGTTTGCTCAGCGTGTAGTTATAGTCCGAGCCGCCGACGGAATCGGTGCTGCCGTCCACCACGACGATGTAGTGCCGGGCATTCGGCAGTTGCTCGGCCAGTTGGTCAAGCGCTTGCCTGGCCTTCCTGGTCAGGTTGTACTGATCGAAGCCGAAGTGGACCGAACTCTCCGCCACCGGCTTGTAGTTGTCGAGGTTGGCGACGGTATTGGTGAGCTGGTCGGCGCGGCCGGAAACCTGCGTCGCGAATTGCTGGGCCTGGTTGGCGGACTGTCCGGCGGCGACGGCCTTCTGGTCGGCTTCACCGGCCTTGGCCTGGACCGACTGGATCCCGCGCTGTGCGCGCGAGTCCGTGTCCCTCATTTCAGTGCTGGTCTTCGCCGTTAGGTCGTCCAGCTCATTGACCTTGTTTACGACCGGCTGGGTCTGATTGCGTACGTACTTCTTGCTCGCGCAACCAACCGTGAAAGGGAGCGTGCCAACTACCATCAGGGCGACGACAGCGATGCGGTTCATAGGGGGGATACTCCTTCATGTTCTGACGGGCAAGGTGCCCTCTTAACAGATCCTTCGGGCGCGGTTGCGGCCCGCTTTTGAAAGAGCACGGCTCGTGCCAATCGGGGCGAGTCGCGGGCCGGAGCTAAGTCGTCTAATGAGCATGAGTTAGAGCAATTCACCAAAGCCGGCACTTACGCCCGCCGGGCAATCCTGGGGTGCGGCGTAGAATTTTTACTTACAGTTCCGAGTTCTGAGTTCCGAGTGCTGTGGTGACATTCCCCAGCCAGAAGCTCGGAACCAGGAACTCGAAACTCGGAACTTTCATGGATTTGCAGCAGAAAATCCGCTCCCTCCCCACCCGTCCCGGGGTGTACCTCTACAAGAACGCCGCAGGGGAGGTGATCTACGTCGGCAAGGCGAACAGCCTGCGCGCGCGTGTGCGCAGCTACTTCGTCGAAGGCGTATCCGAGGACGCGAAGACCGGAAGCCTGCTGCGCGAGGCGGTGGACGTCGAGTACATCGTCGTCGATAACGAAAAAGAGGCGCTGGCGCTCGAGAGCAACCTGATCAAAGAGAAGCAGCCGCGCTTCAACATCCTGCTCCGCGACGATAAGACTTACCCCTACGTGAAGCTCACGCTGGGAGAACGCTTTCCGCGCGTGTTCGTCACCAGGAGTTTGAAGAAGGATGGCAGCGTTTACTACGGACCGCACTTCCCTACCTCGCTGGCGTACCGGATTGTCGATCTCATCCACCGGCATTTCCTGATCCCGAGCTGCAAGATTGACCTGAGCCGCTATCACCCGCGCGCCTGCTTGCAGTACTACATCGGGCGCTGCCTGGGGCCGTGCGTCGAAAACCTGACGACGCCCGAAACTTACGCCGAAGCGGTGCGCGACGTACGGATGTTCCTGGAAGGCAAGCAGACGGAGTTGACGCGGTCGCTTACGCAACGCATGAACGCGGCGGCGGAGCGGGAGCTGTTCGAACTGGCGGCCAAGTACCGCGACCTGATTTCGACGGTCGAGCAGTTGCATCAGAAGCAGCGCGTCGCCGCCGCCGAGGGTCCGGACACGGACGTTTTCGGCTACCACTACGAGAACCACATGGTGGCCGTGAACCTGTTCCACGTGCGCGGCGGGCGCGTGCTCGACCGCCGCGAGTTCTTCTGGGAAGACATTTCGATGGTTGCCCCACCCTTCCGCCCGGGTTTGGCGGAGGGTGGGGAAGTTCCTCGTGCCGCGCAAGTTCCGGAGCCCGTCTTCGACCCCGGCGCATTCTTTTCCGCCCTCCTCAAGCAGATCTACATCGGCCAGCAGCACACACCGGCGGAGATATTCGTGCCGGTGGAATTCGAGGACCGCGATTCCCTCTCCGAGTTGCTGGCCGAAGCCTGCCATCACCGCGTCGAGATTGCCGTTCCGCAGCGCGGCGAAAAGCGTTCGCTGCTGGACCTGGCCGGCGACAACGCCAAGCAGTCGTTCGACCAGCGCTTCCGCGTGCTGAAGCCCAATGCACGGATCATCGCCAAGGCCGTGCAGGACGCGCTCACCCTTCCCAATCCGCCCAAGCGCATCGAGTGTTTCGACATTTCCCACATCCAGGGCACGGAGACCGTTGCCTCGATGGTGGTGTGGGAGGACGGGCGGATGAAGAAGTCCGACTACCGCAAGTTCATCATTCACACCGTCGCAGGCGTGGACGACTTCGCCTCCATGCGCGAGGTGATCACGCGCCGCTACAGCCGCGTCCTGGGACGAACACCTGTTCCGAGTTCCGAGTTCCGGGTTCCGAGCAAAGACGGCGTTGACCCGGAACTCAGCACTCGGAACTCGGCACTCGGCACTAAGCCCGAGAAGATGCCCTCTCTCATCCTCATCGACGGCGGCATCGGCCAACTGCACGCCGCAGCCGAAGCGCTCGAGTCGCTGGAGATTACCGCGCAACCGCTGGCGTCGATCGCCAAGCGCGAGGAGATCATTTACATCCACGGGCAGGAGGACGAACCGCTGGTCCTCGACCATCACAATCCGGTGCTGCACCTGGTCCAGATGATTCGCGACGAGGCGCACCGCTTCGCCGTGACCTTCCACCGCAAGCGCCGCGCCATGCGCGACCGCAGCTCCGAATTGCTGGAGATCCCCGGCATCGGCGAGAACACCCGGCGCCGGCTGCTGGAGCACTTCGGGAGCCTGCGCGCCGTTTCGGAAGCCGGCCAGGCGGCGCTGGCTGCCGTTGTCACCAAGCCGCAGGCCGAGGCCATCGTCACCCACTTCCGGGCAAGGCAGGCCGAACGCTAACCTTCAATACTTGTCATCCTGAGCGAGGATGCCGCAAACAACCAGCGTCGCCGCTGTTGCGACGCGGGTTGCGGCATCCGAGTCGAAGGACCTCTTGTTTGGCGGGTGCCCCACCCTAGCCGGTTTTGCTAGAGCCTGCCCTGAGCGAAGTCGAAGGGGTGGGTCCTGACACCTGATCCCTGACACCTGCTACATTGTTTTGCGCCCATGCGAACCATCAAACTATCCGTCTTCTGCGGCGTGAGTGTCGACGGGTTCCTCGCCCGTCGTGACCACGGCCTCGACTTCCTGCGCACCGGCGAACAGGAGCCGCACGGCTTCGACGAGTTCTATCGCAGCGTTGAGGTCGTCGTGATCGGCCGCAATACCTACGAAGTCGTCCTCAGCTTCGGCAAGTGGTTCTACGGCAAGAAGCCGGTGGTCGTGCTCAGCCGCCGTCCCATCGACTTCTCCGCCGTGAAAGGCGGCGTCGTTGAGCAGATGTCGGGCGAACCCGCCGACGTGGTGGCGCAACTGGAAGCGCGTGGCTTTCGTCACGCCTACATCGACGGAGGCATCACCATCCAGCGCTTCCTCGCCGCCGGATTGATCGATCGGCTGGTCATCTCGCGGGTGCCGGTGCTGATCGGGACCGGCATCCCGCTCTTTGGGCCGCTGCAGCACGACATCCATCTCCGCCACGTCGCCTCGCGCTGCTTTCGCGGCGGCCTGGTGCAGGATGAGTACGAGATCGAGGCCGCCGATTCCGCGCCTCCGAAGAAACGCAAGCGCGGGCCACAAAGACAGAAGAGGAAGAAGAAAGGGACGAAGAAGTAACACAGGCGTCCTGGGGAAAGAAAATCTTGTCGGTGCGTTGAATCATGCT
>Ga0208355_1000933_pt1 | contig 13187 bp, 9 predicted proteins | sample NGESurdeep072012_6_FD_184458 | JGI IMG/M metagenome (GOLD analysis project Ga0208355, IMG submission 184458) | Arctic peat soil microbial communities from Barrow, Alaska - NGEE Surface sample 210-3 deep-072012 (SPAdes) | ecosystem: Environmental > Terrestrial > Soil > Wetlands > Peat ... | reverse complement strand
GACGTCGTCGGTCTCAACCGTGCCCGCGTGTCCTGCTTCCGCGGTAATCGACGCCTTGCCGCGCAGGCTGGCAGTCGTCTCCAGGTAGCGCGAGGCGTTCGGGTCTTTCGGGCGGTCGCCGGAAATGATGATGGTGTCGAGACCGAATGCCAGCACCATGTCTTTCGAGACTGCGTCCTGCCTGGCATTGCCCACCGGCGCCCAGTAGCTGTAGGGGCGGAGGCTTTCGTCGATGTCACCGCCGTGCAGGTCAATCAGGTGATCGGATTTCTCGACAACCTCCTTCGTGATCAGGTACGAAGCGCGCTCGGTCTGCGTGCCATTCGGATTGCCCGGGTAGTAGCGGTTCATGCTCTTGCCGTCCACCGGGTTCACGTGCGGCACTTTCTGCGTGAACGACGCGATGTTTACCAGCGGCACCAGGATTACCGTACCGGAAATGTTCGCCGGGTCGAGCGTCTGGATGAGCTTTTCGACCGCAATAATCGAGGCGTATTCCGTTCCATGCGCGCCGGAGACGATGGCCAGCGTCGGCCCGGGACGGGCGCCGCGCACGATCACCACCGGAATGCGCGTGGCCGGGTCGGCGGCGGCGGGAACTTCGATGTAGCCGGTCGTCTTTTGTCCGGGTGCGGCCGAAGCGGTGCCGACGGTGAGTTGCTGCGCGAACACAGAGAGGGACACGAGCAGGATCGCGATGAGGCGGAGCATGAATCCTCCTTCAACCGCGCCAGAGTATAACGGCTTTCCAAAGGAAGTGCTCAGTGCTTAGTGCTCAGTGCTCAGTGCTCAGCAAAGTCGCGCAAACTGAGCACTACTCAGACGTGAAGTAATCCACCGCGACCGGATTTTCGAATAGCGAATAATCGCGCGTCACCACGGTGATGCCCGACTCGGTGACGAAGTAGCGCTGCCGGTCGGCCTCGGTGTCGTAGCCGATGATCGAGCCTTCCGGGATGTGCACGTCGCGGTCGATGATCGCGCGCCGGATGCGGCAATGGCGTCCCACGTTGACGTGGCTGAAGATGATGCTGGCCTCGACATCGGAGTACGAGTTCACGCGCACGTCGGGAGAAACAATACTGCTGCGCACGGTGCCGCCGGAGATGATGCTACCGGAGGACACCATCGAGTCGAAGGCGCTGCCCATGCGGTTCGGATCGGAAAAGACGAACTTCGCCGGCGGGTATTGCCGCTGGAAGGTACGGATCGGCCACTGCTCGTCGTACAGGTTGAACACCGGCGCCACCGAAATCAGGTCCATGTTGGCTTCGTAGTAGGCGTCCAGCGTGCCCACGTCGCGCCAGTAGAGGGCCTCCTTGCGGTTCTCGTCGATGAAGTTGAACGAGTAAATCTTGTACTCTTCCACCATCCTGGGCAGGATGTCGTGCCCGAAATCGTGCGTGGAATCGGGGTCTTCGGCGTCCTTGAGCAGCACCGGGATGAGCACGTCGGTGTTGAACAGGTAGACGCCCATCGAGCCGTCCACCATGCGCGGGTTGTAGGGCGAGCGGATGTCGGTCTGCTGCGGCTTCTCCTGGAAGCCGGTGATGCGGCCGTCGCGCGCCACTTCCACCACGCCAAAGCGGTGCGTCTCCTCCGGATCAATGAGGATGGTCGCCAGCGTCACGTCCGCGCCCGAATCTTTGTGCTGCTGGAGCATGCGCTCGTAATTCATCTTGTAGATGTGGTCGCCGCTCAGGATGAGCACGTAGCGCGGCTGCTCGCTCCCGATGGAATAAATGTTCTGGTACACCGCGTCGGCGGTGCCCAGGTACCAGTTTTCGCTGACCCGCTTCATCGGCGGCAGGATTTCCACGAACTCGCCCAGGTCGCGGGCCACGATGTTCCAGCCCTCGCGGATGTGCCGGTTGAGCGACAGCGCCTTGTATTGCGTCAGGATGTAAACCTTGCGCAGGTCGGAATTAATGCAGTTGGAGAGCGTGATGTCGATAATGCGGTAAATACCGCCGAAGGTGACGGCAGGCTTGGCGCGGTCGCGCGTCAGCGGGTACAGGCGCTCACCGGCGCCTCCGGCCAGCAGTACTCCGAGGGTGTCCTTCATTTCGTTTGTCCAACCCGTTTGAAGTGGCTGGTTGCTTCTAAGGAAAACAATCGTACTACATCCGAAACGAGTGCCAAGTGCCAAGTGCGAAGTGCCAAGTGGCGGTCCACGCACTTTATGTGTATCAGCACGGGCGTCACTCAGAGTTGTGATTTCTGAACGGGTGCGCGCCTCAAACGCTGATAAAATCTGAGTGTGCCGGAAATCTCCACCACCAGAAAACTGGGAATCCTGGGCCGTGTAGCCGCCCGGCAGGCGGGAGAGTACCGCGTACTCCGGGCCGCCTATGGCGCGTTTCGCGTCACCGCGACCCATTTTGCCAGGGTCCTGCACCTGTTGTTTTTGCAGGTGGCGGGCGTATTCTTTGTTGCCTTCGCGGCCGCCGGGGCAATCGCGGCCTGGCGCGAGTATCACAAGTGGCAGGCCGGCCAGATCGGTCCCGGAAAAATGTACCTTGCGCTCGGGTTTGCCGCTCTGTTTACGTGGTTCGCCGTGAGTTCGTTCTGGAAAGCGGCTCGGAGGCGCTGAATGCCGCGGAAGACAGGTCCCGACGCGAAGCACGGCGTGCGCGAGGAGCCGACCTCGTCGCACACCAGCGTCAATCCGCTCTATACTCCCGCCGATCTCTCCGGCACCGATTACGATCGCGACCTCGGCTATCCCGGCCAGTATCCCTACACCCGCGGCGTGCAGACCACCATGTACCGCGGTCGCCTGTGGACGATGCGCCAGTACGCCGGCATGGGCGACGCCGAGGAATCCAACAAGCGTTACAAATACCTGCTCGCGCAGGGCACCACGGGTTTGTCGGTCGCCTTCGATCTTCCGACGCAGATCGGTATGGACTCGGATTCGCCGCTGGCGCTGGGCGAGGTCGGCAAAGTCGGGGTCGCCATCGATTCGATCGAGGACATGGAGCGCCTGTTCGAGGGCATCAAGCTGGACAAGGTCTCCACCTCGATGACCATCAATTCGACCGCGTCCACCCTGCTGGCACTCTACATCGCGGTCGCGAAGCGGCAGGGAAGCGACGTCCGCAAACTGAACGGCACCGTCCAGAATGACGTCCTCAAGGAATACATCGCGCGCGGGACCTACATCTATCCGCCGGCGCAGGCGATGCGGATTGTTACCGATATCTGCGCCTACGCCAACGATCAGGTCCCCGAGTGGAACACGATCTCGATTTCCGGCTACCACATGCGCGAAGCCGGCTGTACCGCGGTGCAGGAAGTGGCCTTCACGCTCGCCGACGGCATGACCTACGTGCAGGCCGCCCTGAATGCCGGGCTCGATGTGGACACGTTCGCGCCGCGGTTGTCGTTCTTCTTCGCCTCGTTCAGCAATTTCCTGGAAGAGATTGCCAAGTTCCGCGTCGCCCGACGCATGTGGGCCCGCATCATGCGCGAGCACTTCGGCGCCAAGAATCCGCGCTCGCTGATGCTGCGCTTCCATACGCAGACGGCGGGTTCCAGCCTGACCGCGCAGCAGCCCGAAAACAATATCGTCCGCACCGCGCTCCAGGCGCTGGCGGCGGTGCTGGGCGGAACGCAGTCGCTGCACACCAATTCCTACGATGAAGCCCTCGCCCTGCCGACCGAACAAGCGGTAAAAATCGCGCTCCGCACGCAGCAGATCGTCGCCTATGAATCGGGTGTTGCCCAGACCATCGACCCGCTCGCCGGCTCCTATTACGTCGAGTGGCTCACCAACGAAATCGAGCGCCGCGCCGAGGAGTACCTGCACAAGATCGACGACCTGGGCGGCATGTTGAAGGCGATCGAACGCGGCTACGTGCAGCAGGAAATCCAGAACGCCGCCTACGAATACCAGCAGAACGTGGACCGGCTGGAGCAGGTGGTGGTCGGCGTGAACCGCTTCGAGATCGAAGAAGAGAAGTCGATCGAGACCCTGCGCATCGATCCCGAACTGGAGCGCAAGCAGATCGAGCGGGTGCGCGCCATCCGTGCCCGCCGCGACATGAAGCCGTGGGACGAGGCGCTGAAAGCCGTCGAAGACGCCACCCACAACGGGACCAACCTGATGCCCGCGATCCTCCAAGCCGTGGAAAGCTACGCCACGGTCGGCGAGATCAGCGACACTCTGCGCAAGGTGTTCGGGGAATACAAAGAAACAGTGGTGATCTAGCGCTGAGGGACGTTTACGCCGAAGTTCAAGGAGTCTCTCCTGAAGGCACTATCTTTGCGCGAACGCCCTTTGCCTTTCGAGAAACTGTTTTCGATTCGTGGTTTCGATGCGGAGTTCCTCGTCGGCCTCCGGAATGTTTCCCTGTTTCCGCAGAACTTCGGCCAAAGCCGCATGGTAGTTAAGCATCTTGGGAGCGATCTCGACGGCCTCTCGCAAGTGCGCCGCGGCAGCGTCGAGTTGGGAAGGCTCAGTTTCTACTAATGCAATTCGATATAGAAGGGATGCGCGCAGGGGCGAACTTGCCTTGGCCCTTTGTAAAGCTTTGTCGTATTCCACCAATGCCTCAGCGCTCCGCCCGATTTCCGAGAGCGAGTTGGCGTACTCGCCATGGGAGTATGGAGAACCAGGCTGGAGTTCGATGACAGCCCGTAACTCTTGCAGGGCCTGTTCCTGACGCTTGCGGTTCCAGAGGGCAGCTGCGTAAAACCTGTGGAGCGTTGCGTTGGTGGGCGCAACTTTCAGCGCGCTCGCGTAAAGGGATATTTCATCCTGGAATCTGGGCACCTGGTAGCAAGTATCAATTCCAAGTAACAGGAGGACCGCCGAGCTGAGGACGACGAGTTGCTTTGGAGAATGACACACGTCAGCCAACAGGCGTGCGATCAGCAAACAAAAAGGAATCGAGGCCAGGTACATATGTCGATCATGTACCCACTCGTCACTCACAAATGTACTCACCGCAAGTGCCGGCGGGATGAGGAGGATCGCCGTCCAGGACAGAAGAACTTGCACCCCGGAATGATCCTTGTACCGCCTCCAGACCAGAACCACTGCCAGTAACACAAGAACGACGGCCGAGCCTCTCCCCACGGTCCAACGGGTACTCCATTCCGGCGGGTAATAAATGCTCAAGCGCGCCGGCAGCAACAGATTTTTCAAATAGATGAAAACCACCAAGGGGACATTCAGCAGGGCGGCCAGACGATTACCCCCTGGGCCTGGACCAGCGTTGAATCCAAACAGGCAGGTTCGCGCAACCAGGTACGCTGCCACCACACCAAAATAAGGCAAAGTCCAGACGTAGCGCTTCCAGGGGCGCGGCTCGCTCTGGCCCTGATGTCTCCCGGTTAGCGCTTCGTATACGACGAGCATCCAGGGAAACATGCCCGCCGATTCCTTGGAAAACATGGCGGCGGCTGCGCCCAGAACTGACGCGACCAAATAGCCGGTATGACCCCCTTCGCGAAATTGAAAATAGAAAAGCAGCGCCGCGATGGAAAAAAACGCTACCAGCAGATCGGAGGAAGCCGTGACGTAAGCCACCGATTCCGCATGCAGGGGATGAAGCACAAACAGAGCGGCCGCTAAAGCGGCAAGCCATCTCTCTTTCAGGATCTTCACGGCTAGCTGGTACACCAGCAACGTCACCAGCAGATGCAAGAGCAGTGACGTTAAATGCCACCACGGAAGCACCATTCCGAACAGCTCATTGTTCAGCACCAGCCAAGACATATAGGCGGGCCGATAGTGCATGGAATTGCCCACGGGAGCGTACGGGGAATAAAAAATATCTGTCAGGAATATCGTCTTCAAGTTTCGCCACGACGCGATCGTCGGGTTCGTCATGATCAGGGGGAGGTCGTCCAAAATGAAATCGTAGGAAAGGTCGCGCCAGTAAATAGCGACCCCAATCAGCATCGCGAAAAGTAAAGCGCGTTCGGGTGTGAAAGGAGAGGGTCGGCTCATGGAGTCTTTATTTCGCCGCAGTGAAGATGCGCCGCCGTAAATCTGTTTCTTGGATGTTGGCTGTCGACTCTATCGAACTGCCGGTACAGCGAACTCAACCCCGCGATCGTCGTTAGCTTTGCGGGTGGCGTCGAGGTCGAGCTGGGCGAGCGGAACCTTCTTCGCCCGGTCTTCGGAGAAGATCCAGAGCGTCTGTCCCACCACGGCGTAATTACCAATCTCCGCCCTTTGTCCATCGCGATAGACCAGTACCGTCGGCGGACGGTCCGGTTCCGGCGCGGGCGCAGGTTGGGCCGTCGTCGCTACACTCGGGTCAGTCGAATAGGGATACCTGCGGTAAATCCCAACATTCTGCTGGCGCATTTGCTCCGCCAGACCCACTTCGGCGGGATAGTTGTCGCCCCCGGAAGCGTAAACATATGTGTTCGCCGGATATGCCGGCTGCGGCCCGATGCCGGAGTACGCGTAGCTGTCATACAGCGGAAGTGGGTAGGCGGGATAAACGCCGTAGGGATACGAGACGTAGGGATACGAATAGAGGTACGGGGACGAGTAATAGCGGCCGCGAGGATATCGCGGACGCGAGTTCACGAACACGCCGAAACTCGGGTTGTGGCCGAACGAAACGCCGCCACGGAAGGCCACTCCGCCGTGCGAAGCGCATCCGCTGTGACTGGATCGGACCGCGATCGAACCGCCAACGTGTGAGGACGGGCGGGACCCGCGCCGCTGCGCGCATACGGGCAGCGCGATAACGCACATCAGGAGTCCGGCGGCAATGATCTTCCCGCGCATGAGCGCATTATAGCTCCGTTTGGCAAGTCCGGCGTGCAATGAAAACCCGGTCGAGGGCGACCGGGCTACATCGGAACATGGAAAACTGACGACCGGCGACTGGCGACCGGTTTAGCCTGCCGCCGCGGCATCCGGGAACGACTGGATGGCAGCGTTCTCGTCGTCAAAAACCTCGAACAGGTTGAGCAGGCCGAGAATCTTCAGCGTCTGCGTAACCAGCTTGGAGGGCTGCACCAGTTTGAGCGCGCCGCCTTTCTGTTTGAGTGTTGAATGGTAGCGCACCAGCGCGCCGATGCCGCTGGAATCCGCCATTGGCACTTCGCCCATGCTGGCGACCACGGAGGTATGTCCTTCGGCGAGCACGCTATCGAGAGCCGTGCGCAGTTCGTCTACCGGGTCGCCCAGCTTCAATTGTCCGCGCATCCGGATGATGTGCACCTTGCCCTGTTTCCGAACATCGATCTCCACGGTTCCTCCACCATCGCTTTCCCCGATGCGGCCTGCGTTTGGGCCAGCGCGGGGCTTTCCTGCCGGTCCCTGAAATAGCGCAAAAGACGTAATCCGCGACCGGCGCGGGATTCGTTGACAGAGCTACCCGGCCCTGTGCTAGAGTCCGCAGCACGTTACGGTAGTTCTCAAAGATTTGCAAGCGTGTGGGCTGCGCAATCCCCTGCGGAGTAGGCTAGGGGCCCAGTTTCAACAGTCATAAGGAGTCGCTGCATGGCGACACAGAGACCCGCTTTAGGCGCTTCTTTTGGAGCGTTTGCCGGTCAGCTTCTGGCGGAGCGTGAGATCGCGCCGCGTGCGCGCGTCATTGCCGCGGAAGCGTCGGCGAGGCTGCCCGGCACGGCCGTCGTGGTGTACCTGTTCGACGCCGCCGCGCACCCGCGCTGGATCTCCAAAGCATCGGTAGGCGACATAAAAGCCCCGGCGCAGTGCGAGGCGCTCACGCTGGCCATGCTGGCCGAACAGCGCGAGCCGCTCCTGTTCTCCGGCGCCGAACTGGTCCGCGAGCATTATGCCCACCTCGACGTGCGCCGCACCATCGTCTCCCTCGCTTACGTTCCGCTGCTGAGCGGCGAAACGCTGCTCGGCGCAATCGAGGCCGTCAGTCTCGATCGCGTGCTCAACCGCGACGATCTCGCCGAACTCGGCGAACTGGCGGAACTCTCGTCGCGCGCCATTGCTTCCGCCCTCTCCTACGAGAGCGAGCGCAACAGCAACTTCGAAACGATCACCCGCCTCACCGCTTTTTATGACGTGGAACGCGTCTTCCATTCGACTTTGCAGATGGAAAAACTGCTGCCGATCGTTCCGGCGAAGGTGCGAGAACTGTTACCGTGCGACGGCGTAAATCTGTGGATGGTCCAGGATGACGCGCTGGTATTAATGACCCGCGACGGACAAGACCCGACCACCGGGATCGGAGCGATTGACGACGACCTGGTCAAGTGGGTCTCAGACAAGGGCAAAGCGCTCCTGGTGCGCGGGCCGGCAGATCCGGTACTGAAGAAGCGGCAGGCGGTGGATGCACATTTTATCCGCGGCGCGCTGGCGGTGCCCATCGTTGAGGGCGGCGCCCTGGTCGGCGTGCTGGAATGCGTCAACAAGGCCGGCGGATCGCCGTTCGATGAAGACGACCATTTTCTGCTGGCCACGATTGCGGAGACCGCCGCCGGCGCGCTCCATAACGCGAGCCTTCTCGAGGCCGAGCGCAAGATCGAGATCCTGGAAACGCTGGTGGAGGTCAGCCAGGAGATTACCTCCACGCTCAACCTCGATCGCGTCCTCCAGGTATTGGTGAATGCGCCGCAGCGAATCATGGAGTACGACCGCGCGGCCGTCGCGCTGGAAGTAAAGGGCAAGGTCGTCGTCAAGGCGATTTCCGGCAAGACGGAAGTCGTGCAGTCCGATCCTGCGCTCAAGCCGTTGCGCGAGATGCTGGAGTGGGCGGCGGCGGCGGAGACCGAACTCTATGTCACGACGCGCGACGGGCAGGTAGTCAGCGACCGGGAAGAAACGCGCGCGAAGTTTTTCGAGTACTTCAAGGCGACCGGCCACCGCACGTGGTATTCGGTGCCGCTGGCCGACGAACAGGGCCGGCTCGGCGTGCTCGTGTTCGAAAGCCGCAAAGCCGAGTTTCTCGGCGATGCGCAGTTTGAGCTCATCAAGGTCCTCGCGTCGCAAGCCACCGTGGCCCTGCGCAACGCGTCCTTATACACCGAAGTCCCGTTCATTGGCCTGCTTGAGCCGCTCCTGCACAAGAAGCGGGCGTTTATGCGGATGGACGCGCGCCGGCGGGGAGCGTACGCGGGGCTGGCCGCGGCCGCCGTGCTGTTCTTGATCGTCGTGCCGCTTCCGATGCGCGTGGAGGGGACAGCGAAGGTCGCGGCGCAGCGCTCGGCGCACGTGCAGGCGGAGGAGGACGGTATCGTGCGGACGGTGTACGTCCGCGAGGGCGATCCCGTCAAGCCCGGCACGCTACTGGCGGACATGAACGATTGGAGCGCCCGTTCCGCGCTCGCCGCCGCCGAAGCCAAGCGCGATGCCGCCCTGGCCGCGATGGACAGGTCTCTGGCCAATAACGATGGCGCGGAGGCCGGTGTGCAGCGCGTCGAGGCGGAGTTCCGGAAGGCCGAAGTGCAGCGCGCGCAAGAGCGCCTGGAGCACACGCGGTTGCGTTCGCCCATCGACGGCATCGTCACCACTCCTTATGTCGAGAACATGGTTGGCCGGAAGCTGGATGCCGGCGACACCTTCGCGCAAGTCGCCGATACGTCGCGTACCTCAATCGATATCGCCGTCGACCAATCCGACCTGCCACTGGTATCGGCGGGACAGACCGCATCCTTGAAATTGGAAGGTTTCCCGACCCGGAAATTCCATGGCCGGATAGCGATCGTCAGCCCGACGACGGGAGCCGAGGGCGATCAGCGCTTCTTTTATGCGCGCGTTGACGTGCCCAATGACGAAGGCCTCATCCGTGCCGGCATGGAGGGGCAAGGAAAAGTTTTCACCGGCTACCGGCCGGCGGGTTACGTGATGTTCCGTGATGTCGGCATGTGGACGTGGGCCAAGCTCTGGAAGTGGTTCGGCTGGTAAACGGGGAGGTGTATGTGCGGAAGTACGTAGTCACTTTCGTCGCGGTGCTGATGGTGTTGCTGACCGCCTGCGATTCCAAGACTCCGGTGGCAACGTCTGCCGCGGCTACGCCCGCGCCGCGCGCAGTAAAGGACACGGAGCCGGCCGCTACCGATGAATACATCGCTTCCGGCCCGCTGGTGGTGGAAAACCAGGTGGATGTCCCCGCGCAGAGGGCAGGGGTCGTGGCCAGGATCGAAGCCGACGTTGCGGACCGCGTCCGCAAAGGGCAGGTGCTCGCCGAGCTGGACAATCGTCAGTTGCTCGCCGAGCGCGATGCGGCCGATGCGAAGCTCAAGAGCACGAAGTTCGAGCTCGAACACTGGCAGGCCGAGACCAAGGTCCGCGACTCCGACCGCTCGCGCGATGAGGAGATGTTCAAAGCCAGTCTGATTACCGCAAAGCAACTGGAGCACTCGCAATACGCCGTCGAAGGCGCGAAATTCGAAACGCAGCGTGAGGAGCAGAACGTTCGCAACGCCCAGCAGGCGCTGCGCGCGATGGAACTCGAATTGGAAAAAACCCGCATCATCGCGCCGTTCGATGGCGTCGTGGCGCGCAGGTATGTCCGCGTGGGACAGAAGGTCGCGGTCAGTGACCGCGTGTTCTGGGTGACCGCCCTGTCGCCGATCGACGTCAAGTTCACCGTCCCGCAGGAACTCGTGGGTAAACTCAAGCGTGGCGACCAGGTTTCAGTGATCACGCCGAGCATGCCCGGCAAGCCGCACGGCGCGCGCATCACCATTGTCAGTCCCGTCGTCGATCCCTCCAGCGGGACCTTCGAGGTGCAGGCCCGCTTGGCAGACTCCGCCGCCGACCTGCTGCCCGGTATGACCGTGAACATTCGCATCCCGAAGAACCGATGAACCTCGCGGAAGCCCTCAACACGAGTTTCACCGACCTGCCGGCGGTTACCCAGGTGTCGCGCAATCCCCGCCTGCACCCCGGCGTCATCGCCAAGGAACATGCCGACCCTGACGGCGCCTACATTGTCGCCATGGGTACGCACAAACGCAGCAAGATTCTCTATCTCACTACCGCGCAATGGGAGGTCCTGCAACTGTTTAACGGCAGGCGGTCCTGCGCTGACGTAGCGCGAATCATGCAATCGCGCGGCATAGGGGCCACTCCGGAGGTGGTACAGAAGCTCGTCGAAGATCTCGACAAGTGGGGGTTCTTTTACAAGACGCCGCAGGAAGAAAGCATCACCCTCATGGAGAAGTTGGCCGAGGAGCGCCGCGATCAGGCAAAAAAGAAAAAGGGCGCCTCCGACCTCTACAAGATCGAGGTCGTCAGCTGGGACCCTGACGTATGGCTCACCAAGCTGCTGCAATGGGTCCATTGGGTGTACACGCCGTGGTTCACCGCCCTGACCGTCTGCGGCTTTATTTTCATGGGCTACACCTGGTTCAGCAACTGGGGCCTGTTCTGGAACGACAGCGTGGCTTACTGGAACTTCACCGAGAAGGGCTTACTCGACATCCTCGAGTTCTACTTCATTTTTGGCATTATCTCGTTTATTCATGAGTGTGGCCACGCGCTGACCGCCAAGCATTTCGGCGCCGAAGTCCATCGCATCGGCTTCCTCCTGATTTACACCACCCCCGCGGCATTCGTGGATTCCGGACAGGTCTGGCTATACGGAGGACGCTTTCAGCGCTGCATCACCATCATGGGCGGGCTGTGGGTGGAAATGATCCTGTGCGTGATCGCCACCGCGATCTGGTGGGGTACGGCGGCAGGAGGTGCGGTCCACGACTTGGCCTACAAGGTGGTTCTGATCGGCGGAATCCTGCCGCTGATGATCAACTTGAACCCCTTAATGCGGCTGGACGGCTACCTTTTCCTGAGCGAGATCACGCGTACGCCGGCGCTGAAGGAGAAATCGGTCGGGTTCCTCTCCGCGTGGGTCCGGCATAACATCTTCCGACTCCCGGTTGGTGTACCCAGCTACCCGCGCCGGCGCCAGCTCTGGTACGCGACGTATGCCTTCCTGTCGGGTGCATACAGCTACCTCGTCCTGCTGTTTCTGGCGCGCATTACTTACAAGATTGGTCTTCACTTCAGTCCCGATTGGGCATTCCTGCCCGCCATGCTGGTTGCGGCGCGGATCTTCAAGTCGCGCATCCTGAAATTCCGCGACTTCCTGCGTACGCTTTACCTGGACAAGAAGGAGCTTATGTTCGCCCATCGCAAAAGCTTGATCGCGGTAGCCGCCGCGGTGCTGGTGTTTTTGTGCATCCCCCTGTGGCATGAATCGCTCCAGGCCGACTTCCTTCTCGAGCCGATCCAGAAGGCGATAATCCGGACGCACGTGCCCGGGAAAATTGCCGGTGTCATGGTGGAGGAAGGCGATCGCATCGACGGTGGCGCGCCGCTGGCTACGCTGCGTGACGTGGGCATGGAATCGGAGGTTGCTCAAGCCTATTCGGGCGCTAACCTCGCCGCCGCACATTTGACGCAAGCGGAACTCAACTATGGCGATATTGGGAGTGCCGGCGCCGAACACCGCGCCGCCGCCGTCCACCTTAAGGCCGTCGAGGCAAAACAGCTCTCCATGACCCTTTCGACGCCCATCGCTGGGGTCGTGGTCACGCCGCGAATGCACGATCTGGCGGGCGCGTATGTTCCGGCAGGCACCGTAATCGCCGAGGTGGACGATATTTCCACGATGCGGGCCCGTGTGTTCGTGCCGCAAGCCGAGGTGCATGTGCTTACCAACATCACGGGAGCGTCGCTGCACGTGCCGGCGCTGGCAGGCCCTGTCCATGGGACCGTAGTCTCCGTTTCGCCGGCGGATGAGGAAATCGCAGCGGGACTTGAGGCGGCAAACAAGATTCAAGGATTCCAGCCCGGTGCGCATTACGTGGTTACGGTCGTCGTACCCAACGATGGCAGGCTGACGGCGGGAATGTCGGGGACCGCCCGGATTTACGGAAGGCGGCGCAGCGCGATTGGCTTGGCGCTACAGCCGGTACTGGACTTCGCCGGACGGAAGCTCTGGTAAACCAGCTTCTCTCTAAAACAATAGAGGTGCGGCAGGCCGCACCTCTATTCTGTTATTGACGTACTCGCGTTACTACCCGATCTTCATGGTGCTGTCACCCAGCGCGTTGGTGCTGTCGCCCAGCGCGTTGGTGCTGTCGCCGAGCGCGTTGGTGCTGTCGCCGAGCGCATTCGTGCTGTCGCCGAGCGCATTCGTGCTGTCGCCGAGCGCATTCGTGCTATCGCCGAGCGCGTTGGTGCTGTCGCCGAGGGCATTCGTGCTGTCGCCGAGCGCGTTGGTGCTGTC
>Ga0208355_1000930_pt1 | contig 13211 bp, 13 predicted proteins | sample NGESurdeep072012_6_FD_184458 | JGI IMG/M metagenome (GOLD analysis project Ga0208355, IMG submission 184458) | Arctic peat soil microbial communities from Barrow, Alaska - NGEE Surface sample 210-3 deep-072012 (SPAdes) | ecosystem: Environmental > Terrestrial > Soil > Wetlands > Peat ... | reverse complement strand
GTCGGCCAGAGCGCGCAGTTTATTATTATGTTTGTGGACGGTCAGATCGACCAGATCAGTTTGGCCGTTGAGGGCTTTGTAGCGCGGCGTTTGGTCGACGCGCAATCCCATTTTTTGGAGTTTTAGCAGCTCGACGGACATGAATTCGATGGGCACGCGCCGAATCGTAATCCGTGAGTTGGTAGTGACAGCGGCTGAGGTGAAGAACATGGCCTCAATGGGGTCTTCGCTTGGTGCGTAGGTAACATTCTTTTTGATAAAAGGCACGCCTTCGACCGTCATCTTGCTGGTGCCGACGCCGCTGACTTTGACACCTAGTTTTTGCAAGAAGAAGCAAATCTCCTGCACTGAATAATTAGCGCTGGCGAATTCGATAAACGTCTGGTGTGGTGTGCGCGCAGCGGCGAAGAGCGTGTTCTCGGTAACCGTATCGCCTGGCTCGTAGAGGATGACGCGTTCCGGTGCTTTTTTGGCGACTTTGACATTGTAGTGACCGGAATGGGCGACAATATTAACGCCGAAATTCTCTAAGGCGTACAGATGTGGCGCGACGGTGCGCGTGCCTAACTTGCAGCCGCCAGCATAAGGGATTTTGAACTCCTTGTTGTCGTGCATGAGCGGACCGATCATCATCAGTACGGTGCGAGTTTGGCGTGCGGCTTTGGCGTCTAGGCGGTCGAGCTTGAGTGTCTTAGGGCGGCGGATCTCTAGGTCATTATCGGGGAGCCATTTGACGCTGACGCCCATGCTCTCCAGGACTTCGATAATCCGGTAGACCTCTTCGATGCGCGGGAAAGCTTTGAAGCGGGTCACGCCGTAGTTCAGTAGACTGGCGCAGAGCAGGCCGACGGCGGCGTTCTTGCTGGTTTTGAGCGTGATCTCACCGCGTAGTTCGTGGCCGCCCTCAATGCGTAAGTTGGTGACATTGTCGTTGAGCGATATAAGTTGCTTGTGTAGTACGTCGCTAATGCGGCCGAGCGTGTCCAGGCTGAGGTTCTGACGGCCGTGTTCCATGCGGTTAACGGCAGATTGGGAAGTATTGAGGCGGCGGGCAAATTCAGCTTGGGTGAGGCCTCTCTCTTGTCGTATCTGAGCAATTAGTTGGCCAATTTTCTGGTTAGTGGAGTCCATAGACCGATAGATGATATCATATGTGATATTTTGTGTGCAATAGAGATTAGCGGCACGAGATTCTTATGTGCCCACTATATCCCGATTTCAAAATTACAAAAAATTAATCATTCATGCCATACATTGCTACAATATAGGCATGATCTAGCTACTCTTCACAACTATTTGCAGAAACATTAAGGAGGAACTACCCATGGTTGATGAAGAAATTGCAGCACTAATACAGGACGAAATAAACCGCCAGACCGATGGCCTGGAAATGATTCCCAGCGAGAACCACACCTCGCCGGGCGTGCTGGCCGCCCTAGGCTCGCGCCTCACCGACAAATACTCAGAAGGCTACCCCGGCAAGCGCTACTATGGCGGCTGCGAAGTCGTAGACAAGGTCGAGAATCTGGCTCGCGATCGCGCCACGGCACTGTTCGGCGTTGACCACGCCAATGTTCAGCCGTACTCTGGCTCGCCGGCTAACCTGGCAGTCTACTTCGCGCTGGTTGACCCGGGCGATACGGTCATGGGCATGGAATTGTACTTCGGCGGACACATGACGCACGGCCTCAAAGTTAATTTCTCCGGAACACTCTATAATTCGGTACAGTATCGAACCGGCAAAGACGGCTTCCTCGACTACGAGGCCATGGCCGCGCAAGTTGAAGCCGAGAAACCCAAGCTGATCTTTGTTGGCGCCACGGCCTACCCGCGCATATTCGACTGGCAGAAACTGCGCGAAATCGCTGATCTGTCCAAGGCCTGGCTGATTGCCGACACCTCACACATCACCGGTTTAATCGTAGCTGGCGAGCACCCTTCACCAGCCGGTATCGCTGACGTCATAACGACTACCACACACAAAACCCTGCGTGGCCCCCGCGGCGCAATAATCCTCTGCAACGGCAATCCTTCCAACCCCTTGAAAAAAGCCGAACGAACCAAGGAGAACCTCCCGACGCTGATCGACCGCGCGATTATTCCCGGTCTGCAAGGCGGCCCACACAACCATCAAACTGCTGCCATCGCCGTAGCGCTGCGCGAAGCCGCCACGCCGGAATTCAAAGCGTACGGCCAGCAGATTGTCAAAAACGCCAAGGTGCTAGCCAAGCAGCTCACTGCCAAAGGCTTCCAGCTTGTCACCGGTGGCACCGACAATCACCTGCTGCTCGTCGACCTTACCAACAAGAAAATTAGCGGCGCCGAAGCCGAACGAGCGCTCGGCAAAGCTGGCATCACCGTTAATAAGAACACCGTGCCTTTCGACCCGCGATCAGCATTTGATCCCAGCGGCATCCGCCTCGGCACCCCAGCCCTCACCACGCGCGGTATGAAAGAACCCGAAATGGAACAGGTGGCCGAGTGGATAGACCGGGCCATCACCAGCCAAACCGATGACGCCAAACTAGCCACCATTCGCGCCGAAATTCTCGACTTCACCAAGAAGTTCCCGTTACCTGGCGGCAAGTAAGTCGTATTCGGGAATAAAGAGAAGTGTAAACTAGTGAGCTAAACCGAAGCGTATAAGTTGTACTAGAGTTCCAGTCCCTTATCGACTACGAAAACAGCAAGCCGTCGCCTGAGTCGCTGCAACTCTTGTTCTGTTTCAACGCTGACCCTTGCTATGCCAGAACTGCGCCTTACCACGCGCCCGATTGACTCGTCACTAGCAACTGGAAAATCCTTGCTCCTAACTACGACTGGCTTAGTTTCGGCTATGGTGCCATCGGCACAGAGAACGGTACCTGCTGCTTCTAGCCATGAGCGGTTCTGATAAAAATCCTGGTTGTTGCTCTTCGGTACGGTTTTTAGTGCCAGAAACCAACCAATACTTTTTGGTAGCATTCTTCCCAATTTTGCGTCTTGGGGCACGCGACTTCTGAGCAGTGCCTGAACTACCGCAGTAGTGTCTGACTCCAGTAGAGCATTCAATTCCTGACTGTGCGTTTCCTGCTCGTCGATCATATAGGCTCTTTGGGCCTGCTCGCCCGCAGCTTGTTGCCTAATCTGTATCCCTTGTTCGTGAAAGATTCTTGCGGAATTTTGCCGTGCTGCTGCTTGTCTGTGAACTAGGTTAGCGAGATCTTCTACTTCTATGAGCTGTTCCATGCGTGCCTCCTGTGATTGCCTAATTTATACACCAAGAAGTCAAGATTGCAAGCTTAAGCTAGAAGCTATCGTCGCTACAATTTGCCGAAGCCGAATAAGTCGGGGGCAGCCTCAAGACAGCAGTTCAGGTTCTTGCACGAGCGTAATACCGAACTTAGCTTGCACGGCGTCGACAATTTTTTGTTTGAAAGTCATGAGATCGGCAGTGGTCTTAGCATGCTCGTTGACCAGCACTAATGGCTGAGTGGGCCAGGTTCCCATGCCGGTGGCGCTGTCGTGGTAATCTTTGAAACCAGCCTGTTCGATTAACCAAGCAGCCGACAATTTGACCTTACCGCTATCGGTGGGCCAGTTTGGCGCCTGTCCGAATTGCTCGGTCAAATCAGCTAACTGCACGTCATCAATTAGAGGATTCGCGAAGAATGAACCGGTGTTATGCACGACAGCCGGATCGGGTAATTTGCTGGTGCGAATGGCGACCACGGCTTCCCGGAGATTAGCTGGCGTGTAGTCTGTGACGCTGTGCTGTTCGAAATATGCTTGTACCGCGCCGTAAAAAGGCGGCTCCGGATTGCCCTTAGTAAGATGTAGCGTCACGCTAGTGATATAAAAACGCCCGTGATCAGCCGTCTTGAATCGGCTGGTACGGTAACCAAACCCGCAATCGCTACCGGCAAGCGTCACAAAATCCTTGGCTTGCGTGTCAAAAGCCTCGATGGTGGTGAGGGTCTGAGCGATTTCCTGGCCATAAGCGCCGACGTTTTGAACGGGTGTTGCGCCGACGGTGCCAGGAATCAGGCTGAGCGCTTCGATACCAGTTAAACCAGCTTCTACGCTTCGCTGCACTACCGCATCCCAGGGTTCGCCGCTGCCGAGCGTGAGATAGACATTGGTCTCGTCTTCTTCGAACGCCTCATAACCGAGAATCTTATCAACAATAACCAAGCCGGGATATCCTGAATCGCCCCAGATGATGTTACTACCGTCACCAATCATCACGGCAGGTAGTTTCTGGGTGTCTGCCCAGCTCAACGCCTCCAATACTTCCATGCGATTATTGACTTCGACAAGATAGGCTGCGGGGCCACCGAGGTGCATGGTGGAGTGGTCGGCCAGGCTGATGTTTTGTAGTACATGCATAGACCTTAGTATATAGCGTTGGCTCGAAGTAGCTATGGTTTTTGGCTAACAGAGACACTCGCCGGTAAACATCTGTACTCTGCTGCGACATAGTGCGTTACGCGCAGCGCAGCTTATATTGTTCCGGTTGCACTACGCTTGACCCTGCGTGGGGCGGGGTACGGATGTTCACTGACATTGTTGCTATTTAGCCATGGCCAGTACTTGCGGAGCTTGCACTCAACAGTATGAAGGTATTATTATGATGAGAGTATGGCAGAGTCGAACGCACCGTTTATCAGTCTAGGTAAGCACCTCAAGTATGTCCGCGAGCAGTCACAACAGAGCTTGGCGGAAGTTTCTGGTGCCGTCGAGATAGACGAAAGACACCTGGAGCGTATCGAAGCCGGACAGGAACGCCCCGCTGAGGACGTGCTATTACTTTTGATCAGTTATTTGGGTGTGCACGATCAAGAGGCCGTGCAGCTCTGGGAACTTGCCGATTATGACAGTGACATACCCGAGCAAATCAAGCTGGATGGGCTAGCTCAAGCAAGCGGCAAGTCAGTTATTATGTTGCTGGCGATGGATGTGCGCACCATGTACAGCGATGGGCTGGATGTTGCCGGTAACCAGGCTGGTTTTGTGCTGAACTTCACGCAGACGGCCGGCCAATCCCGAACTACACCAGTTGCCAGCATCGGTATGAGTTACGAACAAGCCGAAAATGTGTTGCGAACTCTACAACAGGCTATGCTGCGCAGCAAATACCTCCCCAACCAGAAACTATTGCCACCCCCGAAACCCGAGAAACAGTAACTTCCAGGGGTTTTCACCTGAAAACTTGCATTAAACCGCTTGCAAGTATACACTCAAAATTGTTAAGTACTTATTAAGACACACGAGAAAATAGAAAGAACCGTAATGACAACTGAGCAATGGCTCAAAAATCTGCACGATCTAGCTCTCAGCACGACCGTACCGAAGAAAAAATCAGCAAAAACCAAGAGCTAAAACCAGCACAACAGCCCCGCCAGCGTTATGGGTTGAAGGCTTTTTTGATACGTTCCGGCAGGGCTTTGCGCCAGCCAGCATTGAAGTTCTTGAGTGTCATGAAGCTGGCAGGCACCATACTGTCGATATAAAGTTTACCGCGCAGGTGATCAACTTCGTGTTGTATGATTCGAGCTGCCCAGCCGCTGGCCGTAAAAGTTACTGCGCGACCGTGCCGATCCCACCCCCGAACCCGAACAGACTGAGCTCTCGGAACAACTGCCACATAACCCTCTACGCTCAGGCAACCTTCGAAGAAGCACAGTAATTCAGTATCTAGTATTTCCATCACGGGATTAACGATAATCCGCAAAGCCACCGACTTGCGACCTTGCGCCTTGAGCACGGCCGCCGGTATCTGCTCATGATAACCAGCCTTATCCTCGATAATAATAATCTGAAGCGCTTCACCTACCTGAGGTGCCGCTAGGCCAACACCCGGGGCATCGCGAAGTGTGGCAATCATATAGTCGATTACCTCCTGAACACGCGGGGTTTTCAGCGCGGCGCTACTAACCAGTTTGGCTGGTTTGCGTAGTATTGGTTGCCCTGTTTGGTATAGCTTCAGCAGCATGATAGGAAAGCGGCGTTAACGCGCGAGCAGCCTTAGGTACCGTAATTACCCATCAGCAAACTCAGGTCATGCCCTTCGACTACCGTGACGCCATCAAACTCCGCTGGAGGATAATTGGTTCCGTAGTGCGCCAGCAGTAAGCTCAAATCATGCCCCGTAACGTGTCCGTCGTTATCTATATCGCCGACAATGGTGGTGGTGCTAATGGTTGCTGACGGATTCGGAGCCGCGGAAGTGTTATTAGCAGCATCGTAGGCTGCAATCGTATAGGTATAACTGGTGCCAGGAACAAGGCCGGTACTATCCGTGTACGTTGTGCCGGTTGGTGAGGCGATGAGCACACCATTACGGTACAAATGATAACCAGCGATACCTGGCCCGCCAGGGTCGGTACTCGCTGTCCACGACAATGATACAGAGGCGGCAGTGCTACCAGTACTCTTGAAATTAGTCGGCGTCGTCGGCAGGCCTACAGTGCTAATATTCACTGACGGATTCGGTCCCAAGGAGGTATTCCCGGCCATGTCATGTGCCGCAATCGTGTAGGTATAACTGGTGCCAGGCGTCAAACCGGAAGCGATGTAACTAGTGCCCGTCGGCATGGCAATAGGAGTAGTGCTGCCGTTAAGATATATATAATAACCAGCGAGGCCTGGCCCGCCAGCGTCAGTACTCGCTGTCCAGGCTAACGTTACTGATGTGGTAGTGACGCCCAGAACCCTAAAACTAGTCGGCGTCGTTGGCAAAACAGGGACAACAGTGTATGTACCATTGCTGATGGGGTTGTTAGTAGTACCCAGATCATTGGCAGAGGTACTACTGTCGTAAGCCGCAGAACAGGTGAGGGCGAAGCTTCCGATTGGACAAACGCTGGCGAGCGCAACTGACGAGGAGCCGACACCGATAGCTTGGAAGGTCACCGTGGCCACCGTTTGAATGCCCGTTACTGGGCCAGTTGCAGCTGCCGCGAATTGAATGGAGCCGCTAGATGCGGTAGTCGGGAAAGAGCCGAAGGAGCTCCCTGGCGTGATACTGACTAGACTGAAGTCGGCAGTTGAGTAGGTCAAAACAGACTGGACAGTGTTAACCGAAGCCCCACCGGTGTCGATCATGATGGACATTGTTACGTTAGAGCCAACCGGGACATTCTGTGAGGTCGGTGATACAAAGAGCCTCATGTTCGGTACGGCAGCGTGCGAGGAGAGTAGGGTATACAGACCGCCAGCCGCAAACAAGGCCACAATGACCAGTGCGATAATGCGCTGCGACGTTGAGGTGGTGCTAAACGAGCGCCGGTGCAACTTCGGGCGAGAGTGGTGTTTTTGTTTGAGACTCATAATTCAGGCTGCTTACATGCCATGATATCTTAATAATAAACTAGCTTATGCTCTTCTACAACACCTACGCTACCAGAAAGGTACGATGCCGAAACAATACAGCCATCAGATTCCCACACAACAACGCGTAAATTCAGATCATAAAACAACGTACGGCAACACCGAGCATTGCAAACTAAGTCTTACGCGAAACAACTCGTTGATCGTGCTGATAACTGACCGAAGTGTCATGCGAAATACTCAGAGCAGTATGCGTTGTCTGAGCCGGCCATCCGGTATTTGGGCTGATACTCGAAATATAACGGACGTAACCCCCGAAGTACACGAATGAGAAAACAACCAATAGCGCAGTCGCTGGTTGCAGCACCAGTTGCAACGACCTTTTCGTTTCAAGCGAGTACTTGATGCCTAGGCCGAGCAGACCATAGACGTACACCAGTACTGGTACCAAATATCTACCTTGAATCGCCAGTGGCTGCCCGAGTTGCCGATAATCATGGTAGTTCCTGGCCCACAAGAATAACAGATACATAACAACGATCACTGATATTTCGAGCAATGCCGAATTGTGCTTGAGAATTTTCCGGGCGCTTACCAGGGTGCACAATACTGCGGCAACAGATAAGGTTATGATAATTATGTAGAAGTCGTGAGCGATGTATATCAGGCCGCCGGTTGGGACGATCTCAGCGAACAATTGATAGTATTCCACACGAAACCAAAACGCGGTGTACTGCAATGCGTTCATTTGGAGCGGCTGGGCATGCTGCTTCTCGTATTGGGCTACGGTGTAATTCCTATCCCAAGAATAGTACTGTTTGCAGTCCTGAATCGTCAGCACCTGGTTACACTGTGGTACCGGATTGTGGTATTTCACCAAATCGTAGCCGTAGAAGTTCAAGAACAGTCCAATACCGATGACACCGGCTACGGCAAAGCTAGCCGTAGTTCGTCTCGGAATAGCGCGGAAGCCAGCCGTAACGTCAGTGGCAAAAGTCGCTCTGTGCTGTCGCCAATACACTGCAAGCTGCCAGACCACTACCGCCGTTATGCCAACGAGGAAGGGAAGGAACGAAAACTTGACGAGGCTGGAGTATAAGCAGAGGCAAATCACCCGGAACAACAAGGCAACATTGAGCTGGCCTCGTCGTAAACCTTGCACCAGCAACATAGTCTGGTAGACGCTTACCGAACTGACCAGAATCAGTAGGTTATCGTAATTGATCTGGGCAGCCAGCACCGTCACGATGGGCGTAAACGCAAAGGCCAGCAGCACAATATTAGTCAAAACCCGCGGAACGCGAATAATCTGCAATATCTTGCGGGTAACCAGCAGGCTCGCCACGATCAACGCGATATTAATGAAGCGCAGAATAATCACCTGTATCTGGATACTCTGTGTGAAATGAGCCACCAGCCGATACGGAAAACTGAGCAGATAGTGATACAAAAACGACGGGTTGTGCGCAATAGCCCCCAATCCATAGGTGTTGGCCGGCTGAGTTGTCACGAGCGGATTCAAATGGTGACTGAAGAATTGCACAAGTCCGAAGTGATAGCCTTCATCAAACGCCATCGGGAAACGACTGCTTATCGCCAGCCAAATAGCTTCACAGGCGAACAGCAGCAACATGGTCAGGAAGAACCAGTTCGAGCCGAAGAATACAGCCAGCTTTCCAGACTGCGATAACCCTTTTGACCAGTGTAGTTTTTGTCTCAACACGCTCATGCCTACTAGGTAAGTAATATACACCCTATAAGCACAAACGCAAAAGCATAGATTATTTTTGTAACGGTCTGCCTGGAGTTTCTTGTAGACACGAGCGAAGCGTCTTACACAAGAACTAATGGTACGCCCGATAGGAGTTGAACCTACGACCTTTGGTACCGGAAACCAACGCTCTATCCAGCTGAGCTACGGGCGCTCGTCGAAGCAGTGTCGCTACTTCGTTTTACTAGATTAGTTTACCATCTTTATGCATCGCGAACAGTGCACGCCAGCTATTTCAGCGTCGGTTGAATAATCTGCCAGTACGCCTCGGCCCAGTTACTATAACCACGATTACTAGGATGGAAATAATCTGGGGCATAGGTGCGAATAGAATCCCGCTGTCGTGTAATGGTTTGCAGATCAACGAGATGCAGGTCGTATTTCTTGACGTTAATGGCAATAATCATGTTGGCGTCCAGCGCTTGGGCATTGTGCCGAATTCGTCCACCGAAATAGGGCATGTTGCCGACAACTGTACCTTTGGGCAGGGCTGCTGCCAGCCGGCCGTATTCTGTCTCGAAGGTTTGGTGATTATAGGCTTGCGCGACGTCGTTGCCGCCTATATCAATAGTTACCAAATCAGGTTTATAGTGCCGTAGTTCTGGCATCTGCTTACGGATGACGTCATCTATTTTGGCGCCTGTGACACTGAGATTAACGATGCGAACGGTTTGGCCGTTCTGTTGGTGAATGCGGGCGGCAAGGAGGCCGACATAACCGAGCTGCGGCTTGCTGGCGCCAATCCCTTGTGCCGCCGAATCGCCCAATGCCACATAGGTGAATGTTCCACTTGTCGGTACCTGCTTCCAATAGGCAGCATAACTCGACACATTGGCTTTGAGGCGCAGCAAGGCGATAAGTTCAATCAGTACAAGCGCCACTATGAGCACCACGAGAACGAGCAAGGCTTTTTTGAGCATTACCTTGAGTATAACAAAGACGGGGTATACTCAGTCAGTTTCTGGTGAAGGCAACGATGCGGCACCCACCGAAGGTGCTATTTTTGACGCTAACATACAAGAATGTTATTATATGATTATGATAGAAACCGATGGAGAGCATCCGATAACACCTGAGGCAGTCTTCACGCCTGAATACTGGCAGCCCATACAGAATTTTGCTACCGATAGAACTACTGCTGCAGATAGAGCGCTTCGGCAAACGACTAGGGAGCGCGACAGACATCATTTCGCTGAGCACACTGATAGCTTTATGCGATACCTAGGCGGCACTTCAGCCTTTCACCTTCCCCAAGATACACGCTTTCAGCCCAATCAAAGAGGGGGTAAACAGCCCTGGTTTACCGAACCCGGCACGCTGCTAGTCTTCGACATCGAAACGCTTACGACGCTCCCCGCTGCCGAGTTACACGCTGCAGAGCCGCATCCCTTCACCCCCCGCTTCACGCTCGATGCCAGCCCCTGCGACCTATTAAATGCACAGATACAACTTGAGAAAGATAAGCTTACTGCCGATCTCGAGTCAGGCATAGCACAGCGTGAAATGTTAATTAGCGACCTGCAAGCCAAGCCTTGGTTTAAGAACGAGGAAGTGAATACCTGCTACCTCAGGGTGGTATGCGTTGGCGTGATGCAGCCAGGCAGACGAAGAACCTGCTCGCTGTATGCGCTGACGCAGGAATCGAACGAGACACCACTGTGTTTAAGCATGAGAAGCCCAGCCGTAAGCCAATTAGGAATTACAAATACAGTCGGTCGTACCGCCGAACTCGCTGAGGTTAAGGACGAAGGATATTTCAGGCAACGAATCCGCAGCATCGAAGTGATCGACACCGTCCCGGCTCATCCCAATCAGCGCAAAAAAAGACGACGTCTCTTGCCAGAACTCAATCTGGGCAAGTTGAGCCTCGGGCATGTCACTACTTAACATGTTAAGTATGTGCAAGAATCTATGAAGATGGCAGAAATTTTAATGGGTAGGCTTCAAGCCATTTGTCCTTGTGTGGGCAAGTGACCGTTTGCCTGGAGATCGTGAATATATTCCATGGCCACTTGAGCGCTGGCTACAAACTTATCGTGATTAGCGGTATTAGTGCTTGGTCTAATGAATATTGGCCAGCTAGAACCTAACGTACCCGATCCAAAAGTACTGTAGTCATAACTGTCCTTAAGGCCGGGCAGGTGAAAAGCAATCGTTGATCGAGTCTTGTCTCCAGCATCACCATCTTCGGAAACAACACGTATAAATGTGATGCCACTAATCGGGAACATGCCTACGGGTCCATCGATGATCGGGTAGTATGATTTATACTGCTCCTTGCAAAAACGGTCGTCCACCACCTGCCGATCTCGAGCATACAGCTCACACAACGAACTCAGCGTATCCGCAACCGACTTCTCTAGATCGTCTCGTAAAACTTCTGACATAATAAATAATTATACTCACATTAATAAGTATTTGTCAAAGTCCGTGCAGCGATATTCGCGACCAGAATCTATTTACTCGCGGAATACTCGTCGGCTATATCTGATATCTGACTACGTTCTTCGTCTGTAATTTCGCGCGTCACGCCTGCGCCATCTAGAACTGCGCCGCCTATTTCAACCGGGATCGAGCCCGAATCGTATGCTACGCCTGCTCGTCTCAGTGGAAGCCAATGCTCCTCACTATCAATCAACATCTTATAGAGCGGGAATTCGTCAGTACGTTGAGATTCAAGCTCTGCCAGGGCATGGTATAAAGGAGCAGCGCCTAAAACGCCGCCATATTTACCTGATCCATATCTACCCTGTTCACCCTCTATAGTAATACGAGTCTTGCCTTCAGGAACTGGAGAGCCGCAATAAGTTTGATCTTGAGGTACTGTAACAATGTAATAGTCTGATCCTAGACCAAGCTTGCTGCAAACTAATGCGGCAGCTTGACGGTAGAGCCCTACCTTATCATTTGGAACCACCTCACCATTTGTAGCTAGATCTTCGGCAATTGAATGATCAATATCTTCCTCGTCAAGTTGACGACGAAATCGTTCTGCTTTTTTGGTTGTATAGCCCAGGTTGAACATATTGCAATATTAACGCAAACTTGATTGTAAGTAAAGATAATGGTACGCCCGGCAGGATTTGAACCTGCGACCCCTTGGTTCGAAGCCAAGTACTCTAATCCACTGAGCTACGGGCGCGCAATGTATACATCTTATCAGAGAAGGATCAGGGACGATAGGGACGAGCGGATAATTGGGTGAGGCAGAAAGCCGCCTCAATCATGTTCGCTCAACTCTACAGTCACACGTAACAATGCCTGTTATTTTTTCAAGGTTTGGCCAAGATGTGGATTCCGACAAACTCGCTTGCCCAAAAGGTAGGCTTCTAATTTCCAAGAAGCGGGAGCACTTGGCGGTGCACCGCGCTTTGTGCCGGGACACTCCCTGCCAGCTTTTGCCAACACTTCTACTGCATAGGTGGATCGTAGCTCGCCATCGGTCGAGATGTCGAGCATCTCTGAATTTATATCAAACCATAGGTCATTTGCTTCGGGATTTCTGAATGGCCCATCTTCCGGCGTTTGACCCAAGGATTCGCATATGGCAACCGCACACCGCTCACTAGACTTTGCAGCCTCCAAGGCACTGAGCAACACCGGGCAGTTCTGACACGTTTCCGGTAATTGCGCTACAAATGAGTCCAACAACTCTGACATATTGAAACGATAACATATTAGTATAGTATTTACAACTTCAGGAGATGCTGTTACGCTGGTAGGGGAGCGCTGCGCATAGTCAGCGAACTAGAATTATGAATACCGAGACACTATCCGAACCCGAGAGCAATGAAACAGAGCTGGTATGGAGACTCTGGCGCCAGGATATTTACGGCAACCAATATCGCATGCCCTTAAAGCTCGATAGCCAGGAACAGGCCGAGGATGCTCATGCAGAATTCACACACAAAGGCCACAACCAGACATACACATTAAGGCAAATGGATCCGAACGACGAAACAACGTTTATCGCTGCCCGCGATTAGCAGAACCTAAAATCTCATTCTCAAGTACTTCCAAAAGCAGCGGGAACTCAGTGAAGCCCGTCTCGCTATTGAGGTGTCCGCCGTGCTTGATAATGTGTGGCTGCACCTCGAGCTCAGCAGCTACTTCCTGTAAAGCCTCTTGA
>Ga0208355_1000928_pt1 | contig 13225 bp, 11 predicted proteins | sample NGESurdeep072012_6_FD_184458 | JGI IMG/M metagenome (GOLD analysis project Ga0208355, IMG submission 184458) | Arctic peat soil microbial communities from Barrow, Alaska - NGEE Surface sample 210-3 deep-072012 (SPAdes) | ecosystem: Environmental > Terrestrial > Soil > Wetlands > Peat ... | reverse complement strand
CGAGAGCGACGACTACCAGACGGTCCAGGGCCTGGTCGCCGCGGGCGTGGGCGTCGCCCTGATCCCCGAGCTGGCGCTCAGCGTGGTCCGCGAGGACATCGCCATCCGCTCGCTCTCCCCCGCCCCGCCCGTGCGCAAGGTGATCGCCGCCGCGCCCGCCGGCGCGCGCCTGGTGCCCGCGGCGCCGGCGATGCTGGGGATCCTCCAGCAGGCCGCAGAGCGGCTCTCGAATGCGCCGGGGCGCCCGGCCAACTAGGCCGGGCGCCCCATGTGCGCTTCTTGCTCGTGCTGCTTACTACTCGTGCCCTACGGGGTGAGAGCGGCTCCCAAATACGCTTCGTTGGCCAGTTTGCCGAGCAGTGCGGAGCCGGCCGGGGTCGGATGGATGTCTCCATCCTTTCCTGCGGGCGATCCTCCCGGGACCTGCACGTTCGGGTTGCACATTTCGGTGTATTTGCAGATGTTGGCCTGCTCCGTTGTCGCGTTGCCTTTGTTGATGGTGAGGAACGGGTTGGCGAAATGCAGGTTCGACAGCCCTAGTCCGGCGAGTTCTTTCAGTCCCTTAGTGACTTCACTGTTGAGGTGCGCCGGGAGCCCGTCGCTTTCGGGAAGCACGAACGCGTCGGGGTTGTAGAAGCCCATGACGATGAGCTGACCACCCGTACCGAGGAAGCCTCCACCGGGGCTCGGGCCGTCCACCGCTTCAACGATGTGCTTGATGTTTTCGACGATGCGCGGCGTGGTTACGTACAGCGACGAGCCGATGACGCAGGCAAGAAACGCTTCATGCTCGATCGGTCCGTCATGTTCCGGTTTGCCGTTGAGCGGCCCGTAGGCTTTTTCGCCAGGCGCAGGCGGATGCGGCTGGTTGGCGAAGCCGGTTTTGGCGAATTCGCTGCCGATTTCGTTTTCGCAGATTGTGATGCCTGCGAGCTCGTCGTTGGAGCCGATGTTCAGCGTGATTGCCTTCACCGGGTGCACCGGGGCGCCTTTTTTGAGGATGCTCAGCGCGTCTTCAAGCTGCGAGATCGATTCTTTGCCGACGCTGAGTGAGTTGTGCAGCGGCAGACCGTTGACGTTGTTGTATGCACAGGGATGCCAGTCGCCAGGACCCTGCGGTTTTGATCCCGCCGGTTCCGTCGATTTCTGCCCGCCTAGGGCTTCATTTTCGCCTATGAACCCGTTCGAGGTCTCGCCGGGACAGCCGTCGTTGACGAGCACGACCCCTTTGCCCAGCTCTTCTTTGCCGCCCAGTTTTGCCTTGAAGGCGTTGGCGAACCCTCCTTCAAAGTATGCCGGCGCCTCGTTGGGGAAGTTTTCGTTGAATTTTTCGGCTGTGTAGCCGAAGCTGATCGAGTCCCCGAGCGCCAGGTAGGTGGTGGTTTCTGCGTTCGCGGCGGCCGGCGCGAACACCAGCGCTGAGAGCGCCAGTGCGAGCGTCATGGTGCAACCGATCACCCGCCCCCGCTTACGGAACGAAACTGCTGAGCCATTCGTGGCTGTCATCTCACATCCTCCTCTAGGTGCGGGACATGCCCGCAGGCACAGCCCCCGCTGTGGAATTTATCCCTCTACAACGGCCCCCGAGGCCAGCTGGCGCTGGGGAGCGTGTGTGCACGATAGCCACGGGCTGCACAAATGTCAAGGCGCACATGGGGCTCCTGCCACGGCTCGACCAGCGGCTCGACCATCGGCGCGACACGCGGCGCGGCTCGCCAGGCCCTCGGCGCGATCGCAGGCCGGCGAGGCGCCGATCTTGGTGCGTCCGGTGCGGCTGGCACATTTGTGAGTCCAGTCAAACGAGAAGGGTCGTGAGCGATGCCCGCAAGCGGTTTCCTGCTGCTGATCTTCGGAGTCCTGCTCGGCGCCGCCTGCGCCGCCGCGCTGATGCGCCGCAACCGCGAGCGCCTGCGCGAGGAGCTGAAGGCGATCTCCGTGGACGTGCTCGCCCAGACGGGAGAGTCGCTCGCGCAGCGGGTCGGCGAAGCCCGCCGGGCGGAGGAGGAGCGCGCCAGCGGCGAGATGGGCAGGCGCGCCGAGGAGATCAAGGGGATCGTCAGGCCGGTCGAGGAGAAGCTCGGGCGCATGGAGAGCGAGATCGGCCGTCTGGAGCGCGAGCGCAGGCAGGCGCAGGGAGAGCTCGCGCAGATGGTGCGCCAGCTGGGCGAGGGCGTGGGGACCCTGCGCCAGGAGGCCGGCAACCTCGTCTCCGCCCTCAAGCGGCCCAGCACGCGCGGCGCCTGGGGCGAGATCCAGCTGCGCAACGTGGTCGAGATGGCGGGCATGGTCTCCCACTGCGACTTCGTCGAGCAGAGCACCATCCAGACGGGCGAGGGCCTGCTGCGGCCCGACATGCTCGTGCGCCTTCCCGGCGAAAAGCTCGTGGTGGTCGACTCCAAGGTGCCGTTGGACGCCTATCTCTCGGCGGTCGAGGCATCCGCGGAGCAGGAGCGCGAGCTGCACGCCGCCCGCCACGCGCGCCAGACGCGCGACCACATCGCCAAGCTGGCATCCAAGGGCTACCAACGGCAGTTCGACTCCACACCGGAGTTCGTGGTGATGTTCGTGCCCTCGGACGGCATCTACCAGGCCGCGCTCGCGCAGGACCCGGCGCTGATCGAATACGGCGTGCAACAGCAGGTGCTGATGGCGACGCCCACCACCCTGATCGGCCTGCTGTGGGCGGTTCACTACGGCTGGCGCCAGGAGCTGATCGCGGACTCCGCGCGTGAGATCGCGGAGTCCGCGCGCGAGCTGCACAGCCGCCTGGGGCGCTTCGTCGAGCCGTTCGCCAAGGCCGGGCGCCAGCTCGACTCGGCCGTCTCCGCCTACAACGAGGCGGTCGGCTCCTTCGACCACCGGGTGATCCCGCAGGTGCGGCGGATCGAGCAGGCCGGCGCGGCCTCCGAGCGCGAGGTGCTCGCGCCGAGTGCCGTGGAGATCACCGCCAGGGCGATCACCGCACGGCCGCAGCCCGACCGCGAGGAGTCCTCGCCCCATCGGCAGCAGGGGCTCTCGGCGGCGGACAGGATCGCCGCCGGCGCGTGAGCGCCACCACGATCAGCGCCAGCGCCACGGGGACGGTCGCGGGCAGCTCGTTGACGAGCAAGAACAGCAGGTCAAAGGCGAGCGCGAGCGTCGCCGTGAGCGCGGCCCCGCGCGATTGCCACGCCCGCCCGAGAGAGGCCGCCAGCAGCCCGCCGAGCACACCGGCCACGAACAGGTCGCCGTAGCCCATCACCGCCGAGCCGAGCACCGCGCTCTGCAGGCGCGGCAGCCCCGCCGCGGGGTGAGCGGCGTTGAGCGCGTTGTTGGGACGTTGCAGTAGGTCGGAGACCACCAGCGCAGTGTCGGCCAGCGCCATCGTCACGATTCCCGCCGCCAGCCAGCCCGGGGGCGTGACCGCTGCGAGCAGCACGCCGAGCGCCACACAGCTGAGCGCGGACAGGACGAGCGCCGCACCCTCCCCCGCCAGGCCGCCGCGATCGACCCAGGCGAGCGCGAACAGCGGCACGACCAACAGCGCCCGCAGCGGGCGCGCGTCGCGTGAGAGCCAGCCGAGCGCGAGCGCGGCCCCCAGCGGCACGGCCACCAGCGCGAGGTAGCTCAGCGCGCTCGCGCTGGCGTTTTCGGCTGCTCGCGCGACCAGCACGAAGGCAAGCACCGACGCGGGCGGGACCGCCGCCCACGCGCGCCCGCGCAGGCGGCTCAGATCGAGGCCGGCCAGCGGGCGCCCGAGCGCCACCAGCGCACCCTGGACGGTCGACAGCAGCGCAATGGATATCCAGAACGGCGGCATCGCACTTCAACATAGATTCTCAGGGAGCCGGTGGCCAAGCGAGTTGCGCGCACGCGCCCGCGCCCGCGCCCGGGCGTACGATGGGCGCTATGAGCCGGTCCGCCACACAGGCACCGCCAATCCTCCACCTCTCCGCAGTGGTGGGCCGTCCCCTGCGCGACGCTGACGGCGAGCGCCTGGGCAGGGTCGAGGACCTGATCGTGCGACTGGGCGGAGCGGGCTATCCGCCGATCACGGGCTTCCTCGTCAACGTCGCCGGGCGGACCTCGTTCCTGGGCGTGGATCGCGTCTCGGAGATCGGTACGGGCGGGGTGGTGATGCGCAAGGCCAAGCTCGATCTGCGCCACTTCGAGCGCCGCGCAGAGGAGGTGCTGCTCAAGCGCGACCTGCTCGACCGGCAGCTGATCAACGTGGAGGGCGCCCGGCTGGTGCGCGCCAACGAGATCGAGCTGGCACTGGTCGGCGGCTCCTGGCGCGTGGTGGGGGTGGACACGGGCCCGCGCGGCGGCCTGCGCCGCCTGCTGCCCAAGGGACTCGGCTCGCACATAGCCACGGGCGAGTTCCTGGACTGGGCGGGCGTGGAGCCGTTCGTGGGGCACGTGCCGACGGTGCGCCTGCGCGTCCCGCACCCGAAGCTCGCCAAGCTCCACCCTGCGCAGATCGCGGACCTGGTGGAGGCGGCTTCTCGGCACGAGGGCGAGGAGATCATCCAGGCGGTCGGCGACGACGACCGCGAGCTCGAGGCGGATGTCTTCGAGGAGCTCGACGACCAGCACCAGCGCGAGTTCCTGGAGGATCGCCCTGATGACCAGGTGGCCGAGATCCTCTCGCGCATGGCTCCCGACGACGCTGTGGACATCGTCGGCGAGCTGGACGAGGATCGGCGCGAGCCCGTGCTGGCGCTGCTGCCCGTCAGCCACCGAGTCAAGGTCCGAGCGCTGCTCGGCTACGACCCGGCGGAGGCCGGTGGGCTGATGAGCCCCGACTTCGTGCTGCTGCGCGGCGCCACCTCCGCGGGCGATGCGCTGGACGCGGTTCGTCGCAGCGCGATCGCACCGGAGCTGTTGAGCACCGTGTTCGTGAGCTCGCGCGAGGGCGCGCTCGAAGGCAGCGTGGCGGTGACCGCCCTGCTGCGCTCGGAGCCCGGGGGCAAGCTGGAGAGGCTGGTCAAGCACGAGACGCCGTGCCTGGCGCCCGACGCGTCCTTCGAGGAGGTGGCACGGCTGATGGCCGACTACAACCTCACCGCCATCCCGGTCGCCGGCGGGCAGCAGCGGATGCTGGGCGTGGTCACGGTCGATGATGTGCTCGAGGCGATGCTTCCGCGCGGCTGGCGCCGGCGTTTCGGGCTTCTCGGCGAGGACTGAATAGACTCGTCCGCGGTGAACCCCCCCGCTGGACAGATAGATGGCGGTCCGAGTACCGCCCGTCATGCGGCGCATCAGGTCGGCCACCCGTGGCCGACCGCGCCTGCCTGCCCGGCTTAACCCTCGCCGCGCGCGCGTCTTCGCCTTCCTGGGCCTGCTCGGCCCCGGTCTGATCGCGGCCAACGCCGGCAACGACGCCGGCGGCATCGCCACCTACTCCTCGGTTGGCGCCAAGTATGGCTACGGGCTGCTGTGGACGATCGTCCTGATCACCGTCTCGCTGGGCCTCGTGCAGATGCTGGCCGCGCGCATGGGTGTCGTCACCGGCAAGGGCCTGGCCGAGCTGGTGCGCGAGGAGTACGGGATCCGCTGGTCGGTGTTCGCCACCAGCGCCGTGCTGATCGCCAACCTCGGCATCTGCATCTCGGACTTCGTGGGCGTCGGCGCGGCGCTGGGGCTCGCGGGCGTGCCCGCACAGGTATCCGTGCCGATCGCCGCGCTCGGCATCTGGCTGATCATCGTCCGCGGCTCCTACCGCTCGGCTGAGCGGATCTTCATCTGGTTCACCATCCCGTTCTTCGCCTACCCGATCGCCGCTGTGCTGGCGCACCCGCACTGGGGTGCCGTCGGCAAGGCGATCGTGGTGCCGCAGCTGCACGCGAGCTCAGCATTCCTGCTGCTGCTGATCGCCACCGCCGGCACGACCATCACGCCGTACATGCAGCTGTATCTGCAGTCCGCGGTGGTCGAGCGCGGCGTGCGCGAGGACGAGCTGCGCAAGGAGGAGCGCGAGGCTGTCGCCGGCGCGGTGTTCGCGAACATCGTCGCCGCGTTCGTGATCATCGCCACGGGCGCCACGCTGTTCACCCACGGCGTCCACAACATCTCCTCCGCCGCCGACGCCGCGCGGGCGCTGAACCCGTTCGCGGGCCGCTACGCGGAGGTGCTGTTCGGGGTCGGCCTGCTGGGCGCCAGCCTGCTGGCGGCGGCGATCCTGCCGATCGCGACCTCCTACGTGATCTCGGAGTCGCTGGGCTATGAGAAGGGCGTAGGGCGGCGGCGCAAGGAGGCGCCGGTGTTCGTGAACATCATCACCGCCATGATCATGATCAGCGCGTTCGTGGCGATCATCCCGGGCGTGCCCGTGATCTCGCTGCTGGTGGGCGTGCAGGTCGTCAACGGGGTGCTGCTGCCGATCAACCTGTTCTTCATCTGGCGTCTCGCGCGCTCCACCCACGTGATGGGCGAGCGGCGCAGCCGCGGGCTGCTCGACGGGACCGCGGGAGTGACCGTGGCGGTCACCTCCACGCTCTCGCTGGCGCTCGTGGTGATCACCGTGCTCGGGCTGTAGCGGGCGAGCGTCAGCTGCTCGGGGGCTGCGCCAGCGAATCCGCCATCAGCAGCGTCGCGCCGATCGCGCCACCGAGATCGGCCAGCGCCGCGACGTGCACGTGCGGTGGGCGGGAGTCGGCGAACAGGTGCGGATGCATCTCCTCGGCGATGCGCTTGGCGAATGGGTGTCCGAGCCTGACGCCCAACCCGCCGCCGATGATCACGCCCTCGACGTCGAGCACGTTGACGACCGAGGCGATCCCCGCCCCCAGGGCCCTGACCGCGCGGTCCAGGACCTGGATGGCGAGCTTGTCGCCGCGCTCCAGCGCCCGCGCCCAGATGCCGCTGGTCAGACGGGGGCGCTCGTGCTCCGCGGCCAGCTTGAACAGGTCGGTCTTGCGGCCCTTCTCCTCGTGCAGCCTGCGTGCGTGTATTTCCATCGCCGCGCGGCCCGCATAGGCCTCCATGCAGCCGCGTCGCCCGCACGTACAGCGAGCCCCGTCGATCTCGACCACGACATGCCCGATCTCTCCGGCGCCACCGCGTCCCGTCCACGGCCTTCCCCCGAGGATCAGCCCGCCGCCGACGCCGGTGCCCCAGAAGACGCCCAGCAGCGAGTCGTAGAGCCGCCCGGCGCCGAGCCGGAACTCGGCGTCGGTCGCCACCTGGACGTCGTTGCCAACCGCCACCCTGCACCCGAGCGCGGCCTGCAGCGTCGCCGCCAGCGGAAACACGCCTTCCCACCCGGGCAGGTTGCGCGCGCTGGTCACCTCGCCATGCTCGATGGTGCCGGGGGAGCCGACACCGACACCCGCGAGCTCGGACGGCTCGATCTCGGCCGCCTTGGCGGCATCGCGCAGCGCGATCTCCATCTCGCGCGCCACGTCGGCCGGGCCGCCGCTGGTGGGCGTCGGGCGGCGGGCTGAGCCCAGCGCGTTGTGCTCGTCGTCGGCGATCACCGCCTGGATCTTGGTGCCGCCGAGGTCAATCCCGCCGAATGTGGGCATCGCCGGGATCATGGCAGAGAGCACCGTCAGAGTGCACGAGCGACCCCGAGCGCAGCGATCGACCCGTCCCTGGGCGGCGCCCGGGAGCGAGCAAAGGCGTTATCGTGCGCCTTCGCCGCCAGGCGTCCTTGGCTCGGCGAGCACGATCATCGACGAGGGAGATGCATGTCTCAGATCATCAGGACAAGCCGCGGATCCGTGGCCACGACCGCGCTGTTCCTGCTCCTCGCGAGTCTCGCATTCGCGGGCTGCGGTGGCTCGTCGAGCACTTCCTCTTCTACGGCCAAGACGCCGGCTGGCGAACAGTTCGCGGCGCTTCGTGCATGCCTGCAGAAGAACGGCATCCCGCTGCCCAAGAACATCACCGCGCAGAGCTCGTCTCTCGCCGCCATCCTCGCCTCCCTGCCCAAGGGCGTGACTCGCGCGCGCCTCGAAGCGGCAGTGAAGGCCTGCGGCGGGCTCGGTAGCTCGGGTGCCGGCGCAGGCATCGGCAGCGTCCCTGGCACGAGCAGCCCGGCGTACAGACAGGCGCTCCCCAAGTTCACCTCCTGCATGCGCGTGAACGGTGTGAGCCTCGGCCCGAACATGAGTACGAAGGGCCTCAACACCCGCAGCGCGAAGTTCAAGGCGGCATTGACGAAGTGCGAGGCCATCCTGCGGAGCGCGTTGGCGCGCGCCGGCGGATGAGCAACGCGCTGAGGAACTTCACCCACCAGGCGTAGGACCCGAGTGGATAGGGCCGCGCGGGCGCCGTCCGCCCGGATGAGCGGGTTGCGCTCCAGGCTGCCCTCGCAACGCGCAACTGCGGACTTACGCGCCCTTACGGGGTTTCTTCGCTCGCCCACTCTTACCGACTCGCCTGAGGATCGAGACAGTCAAATGACCGACCGCACAAGCGCATCCTGGCTCGTGTACGCACTGGGAGTTCTATGTGCCGGTGCGATCGCGGCTGCCATCCTCGTGGTCGGACCCGCCTCGGGCAGCCAGGCGACGGCAACGCGCACGGCGACGGTCACCCGGGGCGTCGTCCAGTCGACGGTCTCCGGCAGCGGCAACCTCCAGCCCGCCAGCGAGCTCAACCTGGGCTTCAGGACGAGCGGCACGGTGACGAGCATCTACGTGACCCAGGGCGAGCAGGTCGCGCAGGGCCAGCTGCTGGCCACACTCAACCCGCAGAGCGCTGAAGTCACCCTGGAACAGGCCAAGGCGAGCCTGCAGTCCGCCGAAGCGAGCCTCGCCAAGGAGCAGGAAACCAACGGCGAAGGCTCCAGTGGCGGAACCGGCGGCTCCGCCACTGCCAGCACCCCGACGGCGGCCGCCGCCTCCGCGCCCAGCGCGACCGCGACCGCCGACTCGAAGCCCTCGGCGAGCGCCCCGGCAGGCGCGCCGGCGGCGAGCACCCCGAGCGCCGCGACCACACCCGTCTCGACGACGCCCGCGAGCACGCCCACGTCCACCACCCCGAGCCGGCGGACCACGACAACTACGCCAACGAGCACGTCCCCGAGCAAGAGCAAAGGGACCTCAACTGGGAAGGGCGAAGCCACGGAAGCGAAGTCGAGCGCGGAAGCCAAATCGAGCTCGACGGTGAGCGCGGCCACGCGCGAAGCGAACCTCGCCTCCGCGCGCGCCGCCGTGCGGAGCGACAAGCTCACCGTCCAGAGCGACGAGCAGGCCGTCCAGGACACCAGGCTCTATGCGCCCGAGGGCGGAACGATCGCCTCCCTGAGCGGCCAGGTGGGGGAAAACGTCTCGGCCAGCGGGACGACCCGCGCCTCCACCGCCGCCAGCGCCTCCGCCACGTCGGGATCGGGCGCATCGGCGGCGGGCGGAGCGTCGGGCGCGGGCGGGCGCTCGAGCGCCGCCGGCTCCTCGGCCTCTTCGAGCTCCTCGAGCTCCGCCTTCGCCGTGCTGAGCGACCTCAGCTCGATGCAGCTGATAGTGGCGCTCTCGGAGTCTGAAATCGGCAGCGTGAAGGCCGGACAGATCGCCACGGTGACGATCGAAGCACTCGCGAGCCGCAAGGTCGCAGCGCACGTCGGCGAAGTCGCGATCCTGTCAACGAGCAACAGCGGCGTGATCAGCTACAACGTCACCTTCCAGCTCGACCAGATGGAAGCCGGGTTGAAGCCAGGCATGAGCGCCACCGCCGAAGTGGTGGTCAAGCAGGCCGAAGGGATGAACGTCCCGACCAGCGCCATCTCGGGCGGGAGCGTGACCGTGCTGCGGAGCGGCAAGCAGGTGCGTCAGCGCGTCGTCACCGGCCTGGCGGGCAACAGCTCGACGATCATCCTCAGCGGACTGAAGGCCGGCGAGACGATCGTGCTGCCCGCGAGCACCACGACCAGCACCACGGGCACCTCCCTGCGCGGGCGCCTCGGCGGCGCGCTGGGCGGGGGAGGCGGCGGCCTCGCCGGCGCCGGAGCCTTCTTCAGGGGCGGCGGCTGATGCGCGGTCCGCTGCACCCACGCACCGGGATCGGGCGGCGCGCGCCGCGCGCGCGTCCGCTGGTGGCGCGCCCGTCCAGCGGGAGGGGCGCCCAGGGTCCGGGAGCCGCCGCGCGCCGACACCCCGTCATCGAGGTCAACGACATCGGCAAGCTCTTCGAGCTCGGTCAGATCAGGGCGCGGGCGCTGCGCGAGATCTCGCTGCGGATCGAGACGGGCGACCTCGTGGCGATCATGGGCAGCTCGGGGAGCGGCAAGAGCACCTTGATGAACATCCTGGGATGCCTCGACATCCCCACGAGCGGCCGCTACCTCATCGACGGCGTGGACGTCTCGCAGATGGACGAGGACGATCTCGCCGACCTGCGCAACCGCAAGATCGGCTTCGTCTTCCAGAGCTTCAACCTCGTTCCGCGCACGAGCGCGCTGGTCAACGTCGAGCTGCCGCTCGCATACGCAGGCCTTCGGGGCGCCGAGCGGCGGCGTCGCGCCGAGCGGGCGCTGCGCTCGGTCGGCATGGGGCACCGCCTGAGCCATCAGCCTGCGGAGCTCTCCGGAGGTCAGCAGCAGCGGGTCGCGGTGGCGCGCGCGCTGGTGACCAACCCCTCGCTGATCCTCGCCGACGAGCCGACCGGGAATCTCGACTCGCATTCCACCGAGGACGTCCTGCGCATCTTCGCGCGCCTCAACGAGGAAGGCCGGACGGTCGTGCTGATCACGCACGAGCCCGACGTGGCGGCGCAGTGCAAGCGGGTGATCCTCCTCAGCGACGGGGCGGTCGTGGAGGACCGGCGCTCGGCCGATGTGCACGACCCTCCGCCCGCCGCGCGCGCCCAGAAGTCGGCTCACGCGCCGCGCGCCGGCCGCGCGATCCCGTGGGCGCAGGCGTGATCGGCACCGAGACACTGCGCATCGCCTGGAGCGGGATCACCGCCAACAAGCTGCGCTCCGGGCTGACGATCCTGGGCATGACGATCGGCGTCGCGTCGGTGATCGTCCTGATCGCCGTGGGCAATGGCTCCTCCAACGCGGTGAAGTCCACGATCCAGAGCCTGGGAACCAATGTGCTGCTGGTGCAGTCCGGCGGCGGGCGGGGCGGCGCGCGCTCCTCCGGCTCGAGCACCGTGTCGTTGACCAGCAAGGATGCCGAAGCGCTCCAGCAACCGGGCAAGGCCCCGGATGTCAAGAGCGCCTCGCCCGTCGTGAACGCGAGCAGCGTGAAACTCGTCAACAACGGCACAAGCTACGAACCGTCCTCGTTCGTCGGCACCACCCCCTCCTATCTCGCCGCCCACAGCTACCGGGTCCAGGAAGGCGCGGCCTTCACGGAAGCCGACATCAAGGAACACAAGCGCGTCGCGGTGATCGGCCAGACGGTCGTGCAGGAGCTGTTCGCGGGCGCGAGCGCGCTCGGGCAGAGCATCAAGGTGAACGGGAGCAACTTCGAAGTGGTCGGGGTGCTCGCCTCGAAGGGGACCAACGGCGCCACCAACGAGGACGACGTCGTGATGTCGCCGATCTCGACGGTCGAGGACTCGCTCACCGGCTACGGGTCGATCAGCTCCATCACCGTCGAGGCTAAGTCCGAATCGGCGCTCAACGCCGCCGAAGGCGAGGTCACGTCGATCATCGAGGAACGCCACAAGATCACCAACACGGCGGAACCGGGCTTCAACGTGCTCAACCAGGGATCGCTACTGTCGACCTCGAGCTCCACCAGCAGCGTCTTCACCACCCTGCTCGGCGAGGTCGCGGCGATCTCGCTGCTCGTAGGCGGGATCGGCGTCATGAACATCATGCTCGTCAGCGTCACCGAGCGCACCCGCGAGATCGGCATCCGCAAGGCCATCGGCGCGCGGCGCAGCGACATCCTCACCCAGTTCCTGACCGAGGCCGTGCTCGTGTCGCTGATCGGCGGGTTCACCGGGGTGGTGGTCGGTGTGCTCGGCAGCCAGTTCAAGATCGCGGGCGTGCACCCGGAGATCGCGACCTACTCGATCTTCCTCGCCTTCGGCGCGGCGGCGCTCTCGGGCCTCTTCTTCGGCACCTATCCCGCTGCTCGCGCAGCGTCGCTCAGACCGATCGAAGCGCTGCGCTTTGAGTGACACACCTCCACCCATCGAGGAGCCCGCCATGCCCCACGAGGAATCTCCCACACACGACAGCCCAGATCCCCTCGCGTTGCAGGAGACCCCGGCTCATGAGCAGATCGAGGAGGACCAGTGGCTCGAGGAGTCCGAGGAGCTGCCGCGCCGGCCGCGCCGACGCCTGCTCTCCCCCGCACCGCTGGCGCTGCTCGCGGTGCTGCTGACTGCGTGCGGCTTCATCGGCGGCGTGCTCGTGGAGAAGGGCCAGGCCTCCTCGAGCTCCTCCTCGGCCGCCACCGGCGGTGGCGCCTCACGCTCAGCAGCGCTGCGCGCGGCGGCGGGCGGCGGCACTCGCGCGAGCTCATCTGGCCGCGAAGCAGCGGGCTCGACGGCATCCGCGGGCGGCTTCACCAGACCCACAGCCGGCCAGGTCGCCTACCTTGCAGGTGACACGCTGTATGTGACCGACGCCGAAGGCAACACCATCAAGGTCACCACCTCGGCGGGCACGAGCGTGACCAAGTCCGTCAAAGCCACCGTCAAGGGCATCCACCCCGGCGAAACCGTGACGATCACCGGCGCCAGCGCCGCCAACGGCACGCTCGCCGCTGAATCGATCAGCGTCGGCTCCGGCGGCAGCGGCTTGGCGGCCCTGCTCGGCGGGTCCACGGGCAGCGGAAGCAGCGCCGGCGCAGCGAGCGGGGGCAGCGGCGCCGGACCGAGCCTGTTCGGGAGCGGCTGAGGCGAGGACCGGGGAGGGAAAGCAGTCACCCACCATCTCGAGGACCGGTGCCCGCCAACGCACCGAGTCCGCCAGCACGAATCATCGACAAGGAGATCCATGCCTCACATCAACGCAAGACGTAGATCCGCGGCCCCGGTCGCGCTCCTCCTCGTGCTCGCCAGCCTCCTGCTGGCTGCCTGCGGAGGCTCATCCAGCACCTCGAGCACCGCCGCGAGCGCCGCAGCATCGACCAGCAGCGGAGCCCAGGGCACGCCCGCTCGTCGCTTCTCGGCCCTGCGCGAATGCTTGCAGAAGAGCGGGATCACGCTGCCGAAACGCACCCCCGGACAGGGTGGACAGGGCCTTCTCGGCGGCGCCGGCGCGGCGGGCGGCCCGCAGCTGCCCAAGGGCGTGACCCGCGCGCAGTACGAAGCGGCGGTCAAGAAGTGCGGCGGCTCCCCC
>Ga0208355_1000925_pt1 | contig 13233 bp, 10 predicted proteins | sample NGESurdeep072012_6_FD_184458 | JGI IMG/M metagenome (GOLD analysis project Ga0208355, IMG submission 184458) | Arctic peat soil microbial communities from Barrow, Alaska - NGEE Surface sample 210-3 deep-072012 (SPAdes) | ecosystem: Environmental > Terrestrial > Soil > Wetlands > Peat ... | reverse complement strand
AGCGCATCGTATCGTACGGCACATCGAGCTACGGCTACGATATCCGCTGTTCCAATGAATTCAAGCTGTTCACCAACATCAACAGCACCATCGTCGACCCGAAGAATTTCGACCCGAGTTCCTTCGTCGAGGTCACGGCTGATTATTGCATCATCCCGCCCAACTCTTTCGCTTTGGCGCGTACCGTGGAATATTTCCGCATCCCGCGCAGTGTATTGACCATATGCCTGGGCAAGTCCACTTATGCGCGTTGCGGCATCATCGTCAACGTCACGCCGTTCGAGCCGGAGTGGGAAGGCTATGTGACGCTGGAGTTTTCCAACACCACCCCGCTGCCCGCCAAGATCTACGCCAATGAAGGCGTGGCGCAAGTGCTGTTCTTCGAGGGCGATGAAGTCTGCGAGACGTCCTACAAGGATAGAGGCGGCAAGTATCAGGGGCAGGTAGGCGTCACGCTGCCCAAAATGTAATCTTAGATGTGTAGGTCGGGCTTTAACCAGCGACTTGGTCGCCGTCTTTTGGCGGCCTAGTCGAATGGCTATGCAAAGCTGCCCGACAGTTCGCCGGCGTGCAGCACCCGCAAGGGGTACGCCGTGGTTGTAAGGGGCTGAAGCCCCAACAACACATGCAGAGCCCGACCTGCAAACTGTAAATCCGTTTCCACATCGCCTCCGAATTCTGCGACAATCCGCGCCAATTCGGTATCCCCGCCCAATTAGTTATTCCTAAAGGGAGTAAACCATGAAATTCCGTTTTCCTATTATCATCATCGATGAAGACTTCCGTTCGGAAAATGCCAGCGGGCTGGGTATCCGCGCTTTGGCTGATGCAATTGAAAAAGAGGGGATGGAGATCCTCGGCGTCACCAGTTATGGCGACCTGACTTCGTTCGCGCAGCAGCAGAGCCGCGCCTCGGCGTTTTTGCTGTCGATCGATGACGAGGAATTCGGCGGGGGCAGCGCGGAGGAAACCGAGGTGGCGCTGAAAAGTTTGCGCGCCTTCGTCCAGGAGATACGCTTCAAGAACGCCGACATCCCGATCTACCTGTATGGCGAGACGCGCACTTCGCGGCACATTCCGAACGACATCCTGCGCGAGTTGCACGGCTTCATTCACATGCACGAGGACACGCCGGAATTTGTGGCGCGCCACATCATCCGGGAGGCCAAGGCTTATCTGGATTCGCTGGCGCCGCCGTTTTTTCGCGCTCTGTTGCATTACGCGCAGGATGGCTCCTACTCGTGGCACTGTCCGGGACACTCGGGCGGCGTGGCGTTTTTGAAATCGCCGGTCGGGCAGATGTTCCACCAGTTTTTCGGCGAGAACATGCTGCGTGCCGACGTGTGCAACGCGGTGGATGAGCTCGGCCAGTTGCTCGATCACACCGGGCCGGTGGCGGCCTCCGAGCGCAATGCGGCACGTATTTTTAATGCCGATCATCTGTTCTTCGTCACCAACGGCACGTCCACTTCCAACAAGATCGTGTGGCATTCCACCGTGGCACCCGATGATATCGTAGTGGTGGATCGCAACTGCCATAAATCCGTCCTGCACGCGATCATCATGACCGGCGCGGTGCCGGTATTTCTGACGCCGACGCGCAATCACTACGGCATCATCGGGCCGATCCCGAAGTCCGAATTCGAGCCGAAAAACATCCAGCGCAAGATCGACGCGAATCCGTTCATCAAGGACAAGACCAAGAAGCCGCGCATCCTGACAATCACCCAAAGCACATACGACGGTATCGTGTACAACGTGGAAATGCTGAAGGAGATGCTGGACGGGCGCATCGATACGCTCCACTTCGATGAAGCCTGGCTGCCGCATGCTGCTTTCCACGAGTTCTACAAGGACATGCATGCGATCGGCAAATACCGTCCGCGCGCCAAGGAATCAATGATCTTTGCCACGCAGTCCACGCACAAGTTACTGGCCGGACTGTCGCAGGCCTCGCAGATCCTGGTGCGCGAACCAGAGAGCCACAAACTGAACAAGCATATTTTTAACGAAGCCTATCTGATGCACACTTCCACCAGTCCGCAGTACGCCATCATTGCCTCGTGCGACGTGGCTGCGGCGATGATGGAACCGCCCGGCGGTACGGCGTTGGTGGAAGAGTCCATTGCCGAGGCGCTGGATTTCCGGCGCGCGATGCGCAAAGTGGACGACGAATTCGGCAAGGACTGGTGGTTCAAGGTGTGGGGGCCTGACATCCTGGCCGAGGAAGGCATCGGTTCGCGCGAGGACTGGGTGTTGCATACCGATGACAAGTGGCATGGTTTCGGCAAGCTGGCCACCGGTTTCAACATGCTTGACCCGATCAAGGCGACCATCATCACGCCGGGCCTGGATGTGGACGGGGACTTCTCCGACAGCGGCATACCCGCTTCCATGGTCACCAAATATCTGGCCGAGCACGGCGTGATCGTCGAGAAATGCGGACTGTATTCGTTCTTCATCATGTTCACGATCGGCATCACCAAGGGACGCTGGAACACGCTGCTCACCGCATTGCAACAGTTCAAGGATGATTATGACCGCAATCAACCGATCTGGCGCATTTTGCCGGAATTCGCAGTGGCCCATCCCCGCTATGAGCGCGTTGGCCTGCGCGACCTGTGCCAGCAGATCCACGATGCATACAAGATGCACAACGTGGCGCGCATGACCACCGAGATGTATCTGTCCGATATGCAGCCGGCGATGAAGCCGTCCGATGCGTTCGCCAGAATGGCGCATGACGAGATCGAGCGCGTGGAGATCGACCAGCTCGAAGGCCGCATCACGGCGGTGTTGCTGACCCCCTATCCGCCGGGTATCCCGCTGCTGATTCCGGGCGAGATATTCAACAAAACTATCGTGGACTATCTCAAGTTCGCGCGCGATTTCAACGAAAGATTCCCCGGCTTCGAGACCGATATCCACGGCCTCGTCGCGGAAGAAACCGATGGCGGGAAAGGTTATTTTGTGGACTGCGTAAGGTAGATCAAGGATCAAGGATCAAGGATCAAGGATCAAGGATCAAGGATCAAGGATCGAGGATCGAGGATCGAGGATCGAGGAGCCAGTAAAATCGATTTCTCCGCTTTTATCTCGATCCTGATTTAGATTTTCATCTGTTCATAGCTGCCGGTACCGTGGCGTGTTTCGATCTGAACCCCGACTTCCTTGAGCAGCGGAGTAGGCAATATCCCCCCCGCGCAAACGATGACCGCATCATTGGGCAGATCGATAGCCGTGCCCTTTTGGTCGAGCAGCACGGTGGCGGACCTGATCTCTTTGACGGTCGATTCGAGCAACACGGATAGATGCCCGGAAATGCGCGCCTCTTCGGCGAGCTCCCGATTTTTCTGCTTTACGCGGCTGAATGCGCTGCTGCGGTAGCTGAGCGTGACGGTAGTGCCGGGCTCTTTGGCAATCGACACGGCGGCTTCCAGTGCCGCATCTCCGCCGCCGACCACTAACACATGCTTGTCCCGATATTGTTCCGGATCGACCAGGCGATACACCACCTTTTCCAGCTCTTCGCCCGGGACCTCCAGCCTGCGTGGTGTGCCGCGCCTGCCAATGGAAAGCAACACGCTGTGGGTAAGGTAACTGGTGCGATTGGTGACGACAATAATCGTGTCGCCCTGGCGCTCGATCTTTTCCATGCGTTCGCCGAAGTTGATCTTGATGCCGGCTTTGTCGACCACATCCTCCCAAAGTTTCATCAGCGATTCTTTGCTTATTTCCTTGACGCGAACTTTCCCGATGATGGGCAGGTTCATCGGTGCAGTCATGACGATCTTGCCGCGTGGATAGTGTAGCGTGGCGCCGCCGAAAGTCTCTTCCTGTTCGAGCGTCACGCAGCGCAGGCCATGATGTTTGGCGGCAAGGGTGGCCGAAATGCCGGCGGGTCCGGCACCAATGACGACGACATCGTGCGGCGTTTTTGCGCGGCCGCGTTTCGAAATGGAATCCATCGCCTGTCTTCCCTGTTCCACGGCTTTTCTTATCAAGCCCATGCCCCCGAGTTCTCCCGCGATGAAAATGCCGGGCACATTGGTCTCGAAGTTGGGTTTGAGTTGCGGGATGTCCACCCCCCGGGTTGCGGTGCCGAAAACAAGTTTGATCGCGCCAACCGGGCAGGAAGTGGCACAGGCACCGTGACCTATGCAAAGCGCAGGACTGATAAGCACGCCTTTCCCGTCGATGATGCCGATCGCTTGTTCAGGGCAGGCTTTATAGCAGCCGCCCGAGCCGAGACACAGATTGGGGTCGAACACAGGGTGGAGAGTCGATGGTTCGGTCAATCCGGACTCTACCGCTTCATGCCAGGTTTCTTTCGCAATCTTTTGGCGGCGATTTCGTTTGTATAGATATATAACCAAAGGCGCTGCCAGGGGCAGCACATAAAGCAGGTAGATGAATAACTGATCGTTCATTTTGGTATGCGGCCTGTCGATACAAATGTGAGTGTAGGCCAAGAAATTTCTTGGACTATTCAAGAAAGGTCAAGAGGGTGTAGGTGGACACGGAATGCATTGATGCACCTAACGCCTGTTACCCGGTTGGCAGTTTCGACATTCCGAAGGGTGAACTTGTTCCAGTGCATGCAGTCTATCTGTGCGAACAATGCAATTCAAGGCGTGCCTGTGCAGTGTCTCGAGTGCTGATGCAGGTAAAATGGGCACACGGTTTTTCATAATGTTGATTTGGTTCAGTGCAATAAGTGGGTTGAGTAGATATGCCATCTGAGTTATCTCGTGATCAAAATGTTACAGCAACTGCCGGTAGCGGCCCCCACACCGATGAACGTAGTGCTGAACAGCATCCTGTTCAGCTTGCTGTATTTGGTGGTTCACGTTCCGGCGATAAACATGTTGGCGTTGTTCGTGGAGAAGGTGTCGGTCCAAAGGTGGTGTGGTTTGCAACTATCGCTCTGATCGCGGCGGCATGGCCTGTTTCGACTGGTTCAGTATACAAACCCGGGACAGGCATAGGCTATTACCTGGGTTTGGTCGGCGGGGTGATGATGTTGCTGATGCTGCTTTATCCGGTACGCAAGCATATGCGCATGGCACGCAACTGGGGACCGTTGCGCTACTGGTTCATGGTGCACATGATATTCGGGATCGGCGGACCGGCGTTGATCCTGTTCCACTCGACCTTTCATGTGAAGTCGCTGAATGCCGGTGTTGCGCTTTTCTCCATGTTGCTGGTGGCGGCCAGTGGCATCATAGGGCGCTTCATCTATAAGCGCATACATCATGGGCTCTACGGGCGTAAATCCAATCTGGAGGAATTGCAGCAAGCCGTGGACTCCAACCAAAACAAGATGGGCAAAGTAAACGCGGTGTTGATGGAGGCAACCGGAGTCGGCGAGAAGTTGAAGCAGTTCCGCGAAACGGCGATTGCTCAAAAGAGAACGCCCCTCGATCGCGCCTGGAATTTTATGACCCTGGGTTGGCAGCGACGCAATCTGGCGATTTACTGCCACCAGGAGTTGCAGCGGGCTGCCGTTCTTCTGGCCAAGGCTCAAGGCTGGAACAAGCTTCAGCAGGATCAGCATCTTCATGCGGTTTCACTTGATGTGGACGATTATCTGGCTGCCGTGCAGCAGGCTGCCCAATTCTCATCCTACGAGCGGCTGTTCCGTTTGTGGCATATCCTGCATTCACCCTTCGTTTGGTTGCTGGCTATCAGTGGCATTGTCCACGTCATAGCTGTCAATATGTACTGATTGCCGCCGGATGCTACTACGCATTGCTCTCCTGACTTTGTCCCTGTCTGTTTCCGGTATCGCGCTGGGGGCGGGTGAGACCGCGCTGATGCCCGGGGAAGTGATCCAGGGACACGCCAAGCTCGAAGCGGATTGCAAGGAATGCCACGTCCGGTTCGACAAGGAGGCGCAAACTACACTGTGCTCGGATTGCCACAAGGATGTGAAGGCGGATGTCCTGAAACACGAGGGATTTCACGGCAGGCTTGAAGAGAAGGAATGCCGTGCCTGTCATACCGAACACAAGGGACGGAATGCGAATATCGCGGTGCTGGATACGAAGAACTTCGACCACGCGAAGACCGACTTTCCCTTGTTGGGCGCTCACCAGAAGCAAGAAAAAATAAAGTGCAAGGATTGTCACGAGGCGAAGAAAAAATATCGTGATGCGCCTTCAGCCTGCAATGCCTGCCATCGCAAGGATGATAAACACAAGGGTAGTCTGGGCGCCGATTGCAAGAGCTGCCACAACGAGCGCAGCTGGAAAGAAACAAAGTTCGATCACAGTCTGGAAAAGACCCGCTTTGCTCTCAGCGGCAAACACGTGGACGTGAAATGCAGCAAATGCCATGTCGACTCCACTCACTACAAAGGCGTGTCGCATGAATGCGTGGCATGCCATCGCAAGGATGACAAGCACAAGGGGCAATACGGCAAGAAGTGCGAAACCTGCCATACGGAAAAGGACTGGAAACAAATCCAGTTCGATCACGATACGCAAACGAAATTCAGGCTGCTTGGCAAGCATGAGTTGGCGAAATGCGTGAGTTGCCACAAGATGCCGCTTTTTACCAAAGAGAAAACGCCAACTACATGTATAGCGTGCCACCGCAAGGACGATGTGCACAAAGGCGGATTGGGCGAAAAATGCGCGACTTGCCACAACGAGGAAAAATGGAAGTCCGCGAAATTCGACCACGACAAAGACACAAAATTTCCGTTATCTGGCAAACACGCCACAACCAAGTGTGATGCCTGCCATAAACCGGAATTGAGAGCCGCCGCAGAGAAACTGGCCACGACCTGCATAGGTTGCCACAAGAAGGATGACAAGCACAAGGAAAGTTTCGGCACGAAATGCGAATCCTGCCACAAAGAAAAAGACTGGAAAGAGATCAGGTTCGATCACGGCCGCGATACGAAATATGCATTGAAGGGCAAGCACGAGAAGGTCAAATGTATCGCTTGCCATACGGACAAACTGTATCAGCAGAAGCTGGCCCAGGATTGCATCTCTTGCCACAAGAAAGACGATGTGCATAAGGAAAAGCTGGGTAAACGCTGCGAATCCTGCCATAACGAAAAAGATTGGAAGGATGCCAAAATAGACCATGGGCGCGCGCGCTTTCCGCTGCTTGGCATGCATGTGAAAGTGGAGTGCAAGAAATGTCACCAGACGCAGCTATTCCGCGATACGCCGTCCGATTGCGTCTCCTGCCACAAGAAGGACGATGACAAAGTACACAAGCACAGACTGGGTAACAAATGCGAGTCATGCCACAATGCGCGGTCATGGAAGGCCTGGGATTTCGATCACGACAAGCGTACCAAATTCATGCTCGATGGCGGACACAAGAAACTGGATTGCTACGCTTGCCATAAAAAAGAGGTCGATGACCGCTTTGCGGTTCCGCGTTCATGTGTCGGTTGCCACGAAGATGATGACGTGCATCAGGGAAGGTTTGGTCAACAATGCGAACGCTGCCATGTCACCAGTAAATTCCGCACCCTCCGAAAATGAATTTACATTACCGCTCATTCCGGTTTTTCTACCGTTTGTCTGCAGGAACACGTTTTTCATCCCGGTGAACTGCACCTTGTCGGCAAACGGGCGTCCTAATCGGGAACAGCGAGAACTCATTACTTAACGGCATCTGAAATAAAATGATGAAATTGAAAAACGCATTTATTCGAAGTAAAGACGGGCTGATCGATTTTTTGGAAATGGCCGCGTGCGATTCCCTGAAAGGAGCAGAAATGATGAACAAGCACACAAACAAGTTTGAGAGCAAGCATACGCTTCATGCCTTGATTCCTCCTCGTTGGATCGCGATGATGTTCATCTTGCCGCTGCTGGCAGTGGCCCATTTTGCGTTGGCTCAGACAACAGGTGTTGATACTTCAAGCTTCAACCATATCCAAACCGGGTTTAACCTAACGGGTCCCCACGCCACGGCTCCGTGCGAGTCCTGCCATGTCCAGGGCGTGTTCAAGGGAACGCCGCGGGATTGCGCGACTTGTCACAGTGTCGGAAATCGCATGGGCGCAACGGCAAAACCTAACATGCACATTCCCACCGTTGCCAAATGCGACAACTGTCACAGACCCACGACCTGGACACCGGCTTCGTTCAGTCACGTGGGTGTGGCACCGGGTGCTTGCCTGACCTGCCATAACAACATGACGGCGACGGGCAAACCGAACGGGCACATTTTGACATCTGCATCATGCGACAGATGTCATCGCACCGTGGCCTGGGTACCGGCGGGTTATGACCATACGGGGGTGGCTCCGGGTACTTGTGCGACCTGTCACGGGATAACTGCGACAGGCAAACCGAACGGGCACGTTGCTACTACCGCTTCATGCGATATCTGCCACAATACCAGGGCTTGGTTACCGGCGGGTTACAACCATACGGGAGTGGCTCCGGGCACTTGTGCGACCTGTCACGGGATAACTGCGACAGGCAAGCCGAACGGGCACATCGCCACTACCGATTCATGCGATGCCTGCCACACCACTACGACCTGGTTGGGGGCTGGATACAACCACGTGGGGGTGGTGCCGGGCACTTGCGCGACTTGTCACAACGGTACGACGGCGAAGGGGGTGGGTGGCGGGCCTACAACCCGATACCCCGCCTACTCGGGTCATGTGCCTACTTCCATGTGGCCTTCATGCGATATTTGCCATAAGTCAACGACAAGCTTCCTCAATGCCAAAGTACATGGATCGGGTGCATCTGTTTCGGGCCTATGCAATATCTGCCACAGTCACCACAATAATTCGCAATCGTGCGACAAATGCCACTCCACAAGCACCTGGAACAATTAATGAGATAGGGGGCGTGATTTACCTCGAACAGGTTAGCTTTGCATAGCCAACTGACTGATGGGACAACGGATAGGGCTACTAGCCGTCTGACTGATGAAACAACTAGCCAATCCACTAAGCCATCAAAGAACGGTGGCAAAGTGGCTGGTTATAACCCAGCAAAAGGCTTTGCATAGCCATCTGACTAAGTTGGCAAACTACGCCAACCAAGTCATTGGTTAACGCTGGGCAAGTCATTGGTTATTGCACCCTGTAGGTATCGCGCCCGATAGCGAATTTCCCCGTGTTTGTTTCGCCGGATGTGCCGGTTGCGATGTTGGAAAAAAGGAAAAAATTTGAAGGCCACTAGCGATTTGCGAACCAAGCGAAATTTCACCCGCCCGTTCACCCTCTTGGCAGTTGCCTTGTTGTTAAGCGGCGTTGCAACAAAGTCGGCTCATGCCCACGTGATTGAACGCATAGAGATCAAGCACGCGGGAGACGAGGCAGAAATACAAATCCTGTTCGATGTCAGGATTCAATATCTGCGCGAGGCATCGCTCAACAATAACGATATTCATATTTTCATCAAACTTCTGGAAGCCGACCCGGATCGTACCCGTCTGGTTCCGGAAGCAATGGATTCACCGCCGTCAGATTTTGTCCCGCATTTTACGGTAAGCTTTCCCGAGCTTGATTCATCGCTCGCCATCCATTTTGACAAGAAAGTGGTTTACCGCGTCCAGCCCGGTAAGGATGGGCGCAGCATCAGCATCTTTACACCGGTGATCAAACCTAAAAGCGAGCTCCAAGCCGAAGCGGCAATGCCACCGGCAGCACCGCAAACACCGGAGGAAGTCGAACAGGATGCCAGGCAATTGATGGATAGCGCACGCGATGCGATCCGTCACGATCAAGTTGTAAAGGCGATAGAAGTCTTGAACCGGTTGCTCAACCTTCCGCCCAACCAACAGTCCCAGGCTGCACAGGAACTGATTGGCGAGGCACGCGAGAAGAATGGCGAGTTCGACAAGGCACGTGTCGAGTACGAGCTATACCTGAAGCTTTACCCGGACGCCGCGGATGCGGCGAAAGTGAAGGGGCGGTTGGCGCAGCTGCCTCAAGCAGGTGCCAAGCCGGCATTCCGTTCTGCCCAGAAGAAGGCCATCGATGAGAAGATGATGGTCTATGGCGGCATCTCCCAGAATTACTATAAGGGTATGTCGCATACGGATACCACTACTGCGGACAGCAATGGGATCACCACGGCATCCCTGACAAGTACGGACCAGTCGATGCTGATCTCATCGCTGGATATGACCGGGCGGAAACGCACGGATACCACTGATACGCGTATCGTCGTACGCGATGCATACAACGCGAACTTCCTGCCAAGGCAAAAAAGCGATAACCGGCTGAATTCCGCCTATATAGAACAGAGTTCAAGGGATCACAGCTACCTGTATCGTCTGGGTCGGCAGACCGGGTGGTCAGGCGGTGTGCCGGGGCGTTACGACGGTGCATGGGTGGGCTTTAGCCCGGATTCCGTTTGGCGAATCAATGGTGTCGTCGGCACACCGGTGGACTTTTACAACAGCGGTGCCGAAAGTAAAACCTTTGCCGGTGTGAGCGTCGATCTTACCCGGCTACCCGAGCAGTGGAGCGGCAGCGGTTACTTTATTCAACAAAAGGTCGGCGGCATCGTGGATCGCCGCGCTGTCGGGATGGAAGCGCATTATTTTGACGCGCAGCGCAATTACAACGGGCTGCTCGATTACGACACCTTATTCAAGGCGGTCAATATCGCGACGCTGCAGGGAAACTGGACGACAGGGACCGGCAGCAATTACAACTTGCTGATGGACCATCGCAAATCGCCACCTCTGCAAATTACCAATGCGTTAATGGGTCAACCCGTGCAAAACATAGCGGCGGCATTGTCACAGCCGGGCGTGTCGGCGGACACGCTGCGTGCCGACGCGCAGACGCTAAGCGCAACATCCAATCTGTTTATGGTCGGAATGACGCAACCCTATTCTGCGCATTGGCGATTGGGCAGCGATTTCCGTATTGCCAACACATCCGGTACCGGGGCAGTTGGTACGGTAGCCGCTGCTCCGGGTACCGGGAATTCCTATATCTATACGATGCAGGCAATAGCCAACAATCTATTTATAGAAAACGACCTGAGCGTGATCAGTGCCAGCTATGTCGACGATCACAGATTTGAAGGCCGGTCTTTGACATTTAGCCGGGTTGAGACTTTGCGGAAAAACTGGCGGCTGGATATGGCGTTGCAGCTTTATAACCAGAGCGACACTTTGGGTGTTCATCAGACGCGGATCACACCCAGCCTCAAGTTGAATTACCACTTGAACGAAGAGATCAGCCTGGAAGGCGAGGGCGGGCTTGAAGATACCCATACCTATAGCGCAACCCAAAATGACAAGACTCGACGCAGGTATTTCTACGTTGGCTACCGCTGGGATTTCCGATAGACAGTGACCGTAGGGTGGGCTGCGCCCGACATTTAGTTCCGGTTCGTCCGGCTTCGGCTTTCAGGGTTTTCTGTCGAAAACCAGGAAGTGATAGTGATACAGATTCTTCTCGTCCGGTGCATGGCTTACGCGTTCGGTTTCCTGCCACAACTTGCGGTCGAATTCCGTAAAGTGCGCATCGCCTGAGATGGCCGCATCGATTTCGGTCAGGTAGATGCGGTCGGCAAGATCGATCGCCTGACGATAAAGTTCCGCGCCGCCGATCAAAAAAATTTCCGCATCTTCGCCGCACGCCGAGATTGCCGCTTCGAGCGAGTTCACCACCACCACACCCGGCTGCGCATAGTTCGCATTGCGCGTCACCACCACCGAAGTGCGTCCCGGCAACGGCTTGCCGATCGATTCATAAGTTTTGCGCCCCATCACGATATGGTGTCCCATCGTGAGCGCCTTGAAGTGTTTCAAGTCGGCGGGCAAATGCCACGGCAGCGTGTTGTTGGCGCCGATCACGCGATTCTTCGCCATCGCCACTATCAACGATACGCGCGGCTTCATACCGGTGCCGGGATAAGAGTTTTTCATACCGCGACGGGAGCTTTGATAGCGGGATGGGGATCGTAGCCTTCCAGCGTAAAATCCTCGAATTTGAATTCGAAAATATTTTTCACTTTCGGATTTATGCGCATCATCGGCAGCGGGCGCGGCTCACGCGATAATTGCAAATGTGTCTGTTCCATGTGGTTTGAATACAAATGCGCATCGCCGAACGTGTGCACGAAGTCGCCGGGCTGCAGGTCGCACACTTGCGCGATCATCAGCGTGAGCAGCGCATAGCTCGCGATGTTGAACGGGACGCCGAGGAAGATATCCGCGCTGCGCTGGTAAAGCTGGCAGGATAGTTTTCCGTCGGCCACGTAAAACTGGAAGAACGCATGGCAGGGTGCAAGCGCCATCTGGTTGAGTTCGCCGACGTTCCAGGCCGACACGATCAGGCGGCGCGAGTCAGGGTTCTTCTTGATCTGCTCGATGACTTCGCTGATCTGGTCGACCACGCGGCCGTCCAAGGTCGCCCAGGAGCGCCACTGTTTGCCGTACACCGGGCCGAGGTTGCCGTTCTCGTCCGCCCACTCGTCCCAGATTTTGACGCCGTTGTCTTTGAGATACTTGATGTTCGTGTCGCCCTGCAGGAACCACAGCAGTTCGTGCATGATGGACTTCATGTGGCATTTCTTGGTCGTGACCAGCGGAAATCCATCCGCCAGGTTGAAACGCATCTGGTAGCCGAACACGCTAACCGTGCCGGTTCCGGTGCGATCGGATTTTTTCGTGCCGTGATCGAGCACGTGCTGCATGAGATTCAAATAGGCGCGCATAATTCTTAATGATGAATGCCCGTATAATCGCGGCATTGTTGAATGACTTTCGAGGACGATATGCTAGCACAACTGACCGCATCATCTGCTGTACCCAAAGCCCTGAACGCAGCACACCTGCTGGTGCTGTTGCCCAAGGACAAGACTCTGCCACGCGATGTGCCGCAGCGCGAATTGCTGGCTGCGGTGCTCAAGCGGCGCGGCATCAAGGCCGAGGAATTCGCGGCCACGCCCGTCGCCGCAAACCATGCAGACGGAAGTCTGATCGCCTGGGCGATGCTGGACTTCAGCAAGACGAATTTCGCGGTGCAGACGCAGGTGCGCAAGGCCATGCAGTTGCTGTTGGGCGAGCAACCGGCCAGCGTCACCATCGTGGTTCAGGGTGATGATGCGCAGCGCCAACAGGCCGCCGAAGCGGCGGTATATGGGGCATGGGTGAACGGCGCGCCGCTGCCGCTGCACAAGAAAAAAGAAGACCAGCGCAAGCCTCTGCAAAAGATCGTGCTGTACGGTTTTGCCGACAAGAAAATATTCGACGAGCTCAAGGCGCAGGCCGAAG
>Ga0208355_1000924_pt1 | contig 13243 bp, 7 predicted proteins | sample NGESurdeep072012_6_FD_184458 | JGI IMG/M metagenome (GOLD analysis project Ga0208355, IMG submission 184458) | Arctic peat soil microbial communities from Barrow, Alaska - NGEE Surface sample 210-3 deep-072012 (SPAdes) | ecosystem: Environmental > Terrestrial > Soil > Wetlands > Peat ... | reverse complement strand
GGGCCTGGCGCCAGATGCAGACTTACAGCCATGAGGGCAACGTAGCTCTCGGCTAGCCTCGCGGCTACGGGGTTAAACACTCCGATCGCTCGCGGGTAAGCACGGATTCGCACGTGCCATGGGCAACGGCACGGCAGTTCCGCGCTCGCATGCGGGAAAAACCCGGATGCCGCGGGTGTGCGCTCCCCGCGATCCTGCTCTCATGCACGCGCAGCAGCACCTGATCGGAGAATGAGGCGAGGCATGCTGTGCTCCAGAGGGTAAACGTCGGGCGCTGGTCGCTCGAGGCCTACGACGGGATCGCGCCCGCCGCGATCCTCCAGGAGCTGCGCGGGCTTGCCGGCGAGCTGGCGGGCGCGCGCATCCTGCACGTCAACGCGACCCCCTACGGCGGCGGCGTGTCGGAGCTGCTGCGTTCGAGCGTCCCGCTGCTGCGCGACCTCGGCCTGACCGTGGACTGGGAGGTGATGGGCGGCAGCCCCGACTTCTTCAGCGCCACCAAGGCCCTCCACAACGCGCTGCAGGGCTCCCCCCGCTCACTCACCGAGGCCGAGCAGGCGGCCTACCTCGAGTGCGTGAGAGAGAACGCCGAGTCGCTCGCCGGCGCCTATGACTTCATCGTCGTGCACGACCCGCAGCCGGCGGGGCTGCTGAGCGCGCACGGCCACGGAAGCGCGCACTGGGTCTGGCGCTGTCACATCGACACCAGCGAGCCCAACGCGGAGGCGTGGCGCTTCATGCGGCCCTATCTCGAAGGCTACGACGCCGCGGTCTTCACCATGCCCGAGTTCGTCCCGCCCGACTTCCCCGTCGCCCGCGTGGAGACGATCGCCCCGGCGATCGATCCGCTCAGCCCCAAGAACCTCGACCTCGACCTCGCCACCGCCAGCCAGATCCTCGACTGGATCGGCGTCGATCTGCCTGGACGGCTGGTGACGCAGGTCTCGCGCTTCGATGCCTGGAAGGACCCGCTCGGCGTGATCGACGCCTACCGGCTGGTGCGTGAGGAGATCGGCGCGCTGCAGCTGGCGCTGGTCGGCTCGATGGCACTCGACGACCCCGAGGGCTGGGAGGTCTACCGTCAGGTCTCGGAGGTCGCCAACCACGACCCCCTGATCCACATCTACACCAACCTCACCGGGGTGGGCAACGTCGAGGTCAACGCCTTCCAGCGCCTGTCCGAGGTGGTGGTGCAGAAGTCCATCCGCGAGGGCTTCGGCCTGGTCGTCTCGGAGTCGCTGTGGAAGGGGACACCGGTGGTGGCCGGGCGCGCGGGAGGCATCCCCATGCAGATGCCCGAGGGCACCGGCGGGCGGCTGGTGGCGAGCACCGAGCAGTGCGCCACGGCGATGCTCGAGCTGTTGAAGGACCACGAGCTCGCCGTCGAGCTCGGCCGGCGCGGACGCGAGCACGTGCGTGAGCACTTCCTGCTGCCACGGCTGCTTCGCGACGAGCTGCGGCTGCTCGCGTCCCTCTCCGCCAGCGGCGCGCCGGCCCGCTAGGGGCGGCACGGGGGGATAGCGGGCCGAGGGTGGCGCGGGCGGGGCTGCCCTCCCTTCATGGGTTCGCGCTCGGTAGTTATCCGCAGGATCTTGGGGAGGAGGGGCTGATCTCAGCGACGGCGCCAGGATTAGGGTTTGCGCTGTGAACGCACTGGAACTCGCCCGGCTGCAGTTCGGGATCACGACGCTCTTTCACTTCATCTTCGTGCCCATGTCCATCGGCCTGGCCGCGTGGGTGGCGCTCTGCCAGACGCGCTGGTATCGCACCGGGGACGAGGTGTATCTGCGCATGACGCGCTTCTGGGGCAAGTTCATGCTGATCTCGCTGGCGATCGGCGTGGTCACGGGGCTCGTGCAGGAGTTTCAGTTCGGGATGAACTGGTCGCAGTATTCGCGCTACGTGGGCGACATCTTCGGCGCGCCGCTGGCGATGGAGGGCCTGGCGGCGTTCTTCCTGGAGTCCACGTTCCTGGGCCTGTGGCTGTTCGGCTGGGGGCGTCTGACGCCCAAGGTCCACCTCGCCACGGCGTGGCTGACCGCGTTCGGCACCGTCCTGTCCGCCTACTTCATCCTTGCCGCCAACTCCTGGATGCAGCACCCCGTGGGCTACACCATCAACCACGCCACCCACCGCGCGGAGCTGAAGAGCATCGGCGCGGTGCTCACCAACTCGACCGTCCTGCTGGCGTTCCCGCACACGATCTTCGGGGCACTGTGCACGGGCGGGATGCTCGTGCTCGGGATCTCCGCGCTCGGCCTGCTGCGAGGACGCAACGCCGACGTGTTCTCGCGCTCGGTGCGCCTGGTGCTGCCGCTGACGCTGGTGGCCGCGATCCTGACGGGCGCCGCCGGTCACGCTCAGGGCACGCTGATGGAGGAACAGCAGCCGATGAAGATGGCCGCCGCCGAGGCGCTCTACCACTCGACCAGGGGAGCGAGCCTGTCCGTGTTCGCCGTCGGCCCGTTCGAACGCCATCCGGAACGCCTCAACACGGACATCCGCATTCCCCACCTGCTATCGATCATCGGCACCTTCTCCTGGAACGGGAAGGTCAAGGGCATCGACCAGGTCAACGCCGAAGAGCAGGCCAAATACGGCCCGGGCGACTACGTCCCGATCGTCGGCGTGACCTACTGGACCTTCCGCCTGATGGCGGGCGTCGGGCTGCTGCTCGTGCTGATCCCGCTGATCGGGCTGGCGCTGATGCGCCGCGGCCTGCTCGAGCGCAGGCGCTGGTTCCTGCGGGCCGCGATCGCCGGGGCGTTCCTGCCGCCGCTGGCCAACCTGACCGGCTGGATCTTCACCGAGATGGGACGCCAGCCATGGATCGTCTACGGCCTGTTGAAAACCAACGAAGCGCGCTCGCCGCTGGTCGGCTCCGCGACGATCCTCCTGAGCCTCGTCGGCTACACGCTGCTCTACGGCGTGCTGGCGCTCGTCGGTGGGCGGCTGTTCCTGCGCGAGATCGCCAACGGCCCCCAGTCCCAGCCCGTCGAGGAGCCGCCCGAGGACGCGGGCGCCGCGCCGCGGCCCGACCTCGTGCTGGCCTACTGAGAGAGGCGCGGAGATGCGCGAGCCCAACTTCCTGCAGACCCTGTGGTTCCTTCTGATCGGGGTGCTGTGGGTCGGCTACTTCGTGCTGGAGGGCTTCGACTTCGGCGTGGGGATGCTGCTGCGCCTGCTCGGCACCGACAGGACCGAGAAGCGCATGATCATCCACTCCATCGGGCCGGTATGGGACGGCAACGAGGTGTGGCTGCTGGTCGCCGGAGGAGCCACCTTCGCGGCCTTCCCCGGTTGGTATGCGAGCCTGTTCGCCGGCTTCTACATCGCGCTGTTCCTGATCCTCGTCGCGCTGATCATCCGCGGCGTGTCCTTCGAGTTCTGGGGCAAGGAGGACTCGTCGCGCTGGCGCGCCACGTGGGAGTGGGCGGCAGCTGTCGGCAGCTTCCTGGCCGCGCTGCTGTGGGGCGTCGGCTGGGCGGACATCCTCCACGGCGTGCCCATGAACGCCCAGCATGACGTCACGGCCTCGCTGTGGGACCTGCTGCACCCCTACGCGCTGCTCGGCGGCCTGACCACGCTCGCGCTGTTCCTCAGCCACGGTGCGATCTTCCTGTCGCTGCGCACGCGCGGCGAGCTCGTCGAGCGCGCCCGCAACCTCGCCAGGCGCGTGTCCGTGCTCGCGGCCGTGCTGGCGGCGGCGTTCCTGGCGTGGACCACCGTCGACCAGTCGAGCCCCGGCGGCCTGAAGGTCTCCGCGCTGATCCTCGCCGTGGGGGCCGTCCTGCTCGCGGCGGTCGTGCCGGCGGCGCTTGCGCGCGAGCGCGATGGACGCGCCTTCGCGCTGAGCGCCGGCGCGATCGCGCTGCTGTTCGTGAGCCTGTTCGTCAGTCTCTTCCCCAACGCGCTGCCCTCCACCACCAGCCACGCCTACGACCTGTCGCTGGTGGCGTCCTCCTCCACCCACTACACGCAGACGGTCATGACCGTGGTGGCGATCGTGTTCGTGCCCATCGTCCTCGTCTACCAGGCGTGGACCTACTGGGTCTTTCGCCACCGCCTCGGGCGCGATGACTTCGAGGGCACCCCCACGCCGCTCGCCGTGCTGGAGAGCATGGGGACCAAGCGTCATGACGGAGCCCCGGGCGAGCCCGCCCAGCCGCCCGCCTCCAAACCGGCTGGCTCCTCTCCCTGAGCATGGCCTCGCCCGTGGACCGCCGGCTGATCGGCGAGAGCCGCGCCGCGCGGGCGCACCTGCGGATCGCGGCTGCGCTCGGTGTCCTCTCAGCCGCGCTGATCGTCGCGCAGGCAGCGCTGCTGGCGTTCGTGATCGAGCGCGCCGCCGTGCATCACGCCCCGCTGGGCTCGCTGCGCGGGGAGCTGATCGCGCTGGCGGCGGTGCTCGGCGCCCGCGCCCTCAGCGGCGGCGCCTTCGAGCTGTCGGGCCGCCTGGGCGCCGTGCGGGTGATGTCGGAGCTGCGCAACCGGCTCGTGCGCCGGCTGCTGCTGATCGGCCCCGAGCAGCGCCCCGGCACGAGCCGCACGGGCGAGCTGGCCGGCACCGCCGTTCAAGGTGTGGACGCGCTCGAGGACTACTTCGCCGGCTACCTGCCGCAGCTGGTGCTGGCGGCGGTGGTCCCGGTGGCGGTCCTCGCCTGGGTGCTCACGTTGGACCCGCTGACCGCGGCGATCCTCGCGCTGACAGTGCCGGTGCTGGTGGCGTTCATGGTCTTGATCGGCAAGGGCGCACGGGCACAGGCGCGGGGGCGCTGGCGGGCGCTGGCGCTGCTGGGCGCGCACTTCCTGGACGTCGTCCAGGGGCTGGCGACGCTGCGCGCGTACGGGCGCGAGCAGGCCCAGGAGAAGACGCTGGCAGATGTCGGCGAGCGCTACCGCGCGGAGACCATGTCCACGCTGCGCATCGCCTTCCTGTCCGCGCTGGTGCTGGAGCTGTGCGCGATGATCGGCACCGCGCTCGTGGCGGCGACGATCGGCGTCCAGCTCGTCCAGGGCACGCTAGGCCTGCGGGCCGGCCTGACCGTGCTGCTGCTGGCGCCGGAGCTGTACGCGCCGCTGCGGATGGTGGGCCAGCAGTTTCACGCCGGCGCCGACGCGAGCACGGCCTCCGAGCTGATCTTCAAGGCGATCGACAGCCCATCGACGCTCGCGCGTCCGCCCGCGGCCCGCCGCGCGGCCCTCCCGGCACCCGACCCCGGCCGTGCGCCGGTGCGCTTCCAGGCCGTCGGCTACGAGTACCCGCAGCGCCCCGGGCCGGTGCTCGCGGGCGTGGAGCTGGTTCTCGAGCCGGGGCGAATCGCCGCCCTGGTGGGGCCCAGCGGCGCGGGCAAGAGCACGATCGCCAGGCTGCTGATGCGCCTGGCGGACCCGACCGAGGGCCGCATCACCTGCGCGGGCGTGGACCTGCGCGAGCTCGACCCCGAGCACTGGCGCGCGCGGATCGCCTGGGTGCCCCAGCGCCCGACGCTGTTCGCGGGGACGATCGCCGAGAACATCGCGCTGTATGCGCCGCGGGCCGCGCGGGGCCGGATCGAGCGGGCGGCCGCGGCGGCCAACGCGAGCGAGTTCATCCGGCCGCTGCCGCACGGACTCGACACGCTCGTCGGGGAGGGCGCACGGCGGCTGTCCGCCGGCCAGGCGCAGCGGGTCGCGCTCGCGCGCGCATTCCTCGCCGACCGGCCGCTGCTCGTGCTGGACGAGCCCACCGCGCACCTCGACGAGGACAGCGCGCTCGCGGTCCGGGACGCCATCGGCCGGCTGGCACGGGGGCGAACGGCGCTGCTGATCGCCCATCAGCTGCTGCTGGGCGAGCTGGCGCACGACGTCCACGCGATCCACCACGGGCGCCTGCCGAGCGCATCGGAGGATCGCAGCGCCGCGGGGGCGCGCGCGCCGTTGCGGCCCAGCGAGGTGGCGGCATGAGCCGCTCCCGTCCACGCAGCCTGGCTGCGCTCGCGCGAGCGCAGCCGGGCGAGCGGCCGCGCCTGGCCCTGAGCGTCGCCCTCGCCACCGGCGCGGCCGCGGCCGCGATCGCCCTGCTCGCCACCTCCGGCTATCTGATCTCGCGCGCCGCCCAGCGTCCGCAGATCCTCACGCTGATGGTGGCGATCGTGGCCGTGCGCGGGTTCGGGATCGCCCGCGCGGCGCTGCGCTACGCCGAACGGCTCGCCTCCCACGATCTCGCCCTGCGCAGGCTGGCGTGGCTGCGGCTGCGCTTCTACCGCTCGCTCGTCCCGCTCGTCCCGGGCGCCCTGGCCAGTCGCAGCGGCGATCTGCTGAGCCGCTTCGTGGCCGACGTGGACACGCTCAAGGACCTGCACCCGCGGGTGGTCATACCGGGCCTGCTCGCCGTCCTGGTCGTCATCGGCGCGGCGCTCGCCGCCTGGGTGATCCTGCCCGCGGCCGGCCTCGCGGTGCTCCTCGCGTTGACGCTCGCAGCGGTCCTGCTGCCCTGGCTGAGCGCCTCCGTCTCAGCGCGCGCCGCGCGCCGTCAGGCACCGGCGCGGGCGCGGCTGACGAGCGAGCTGGTCGAGGGCATCGACGGGGCCGCGGAGCTGGCGCTCGCGGGTCGCGCGGGCGAGCACGTGCAGCGGCTGCGGCGCAGCGACGCGCTCCTGGCGCGGATCGCCCGCGGCGACGCGCTGGCGAGCGCCGTGGCGGTCACGGTGGGCGAGCTGCTGGCCGCGGCCGGGCTGCTGGGGCTGCTGCTCGTGGCGATCCCCGCCGTGCATTCGGGGGCGCTCAGCGGCGTGCTGCTGGCGGCGCTGGTGTTCCTGCTGCTGGGCGCTTACGAGAGCATCCTGCCGCTGTCCGGCGCCGCGCGCACGCTGCGCGCGTGCGCGACAGCGGCCACCCGTCTGAACGAGCTGACGCGACGCGCCCCCGCGGTCGAGGATCCGATCGCGCCGCGGAGGCTGAGCGGATCGGGCGAGCTGCGGGTGGAGGGCGTGGGCTTCCGCTACGGCCCGGATCAGCCGTGGGTGCTGCGGGACGCCGAGCTGCGCCTCGCAGCGGGCGAGCGCGTCGCGCTCACCGGCCCGAGCGGCGCCGGCAAGAGCACGCTCGCGGAGCTGCTCGTGCGCTTCCAGAACCCCGGACGGGGCCGCGTCACGATCGACGGGATCGACACGCGCGAGCTCACCCAGCGGCTCCTCCGCGGCGCGGTGGCGCTGTGCGCGCAGGACAGCCACGTGTTCAACACCAGCGTGCGCGAGAACCTGCTGCTGGCACGGCGCGAGGCCGGCGATCAGCGGATCGCCCGCGCGCTGGCCGTGGTGGAGCTGGATCGCTGGGCGGCCGAGCTGCCGCATGGCCTGGACACGATCGTGGGCCAGGACGGCGAGCTCCTCTCCGGCGGGCAGCGCACCCGCATCGCCCTCGCCCGCGCGCTGCTGGCCCCTGCGCGCTTCCTGATCCTCGACGAGCCCACCGCCCACCTGGACGCGCCGCTGGCGGCGCGCGTGATGGAAAACCTGCTGGCGGTCTGCGAGGATCGCGGCCTGCTTGTGATCACCCACGACGCCGCCTCACTGGAGGGCTTTGACCGCGCGCTGCGCCTGGAGCACGGAAGCATCGAGCGCCGCCGGGCCGCTCTCCCGGCGGCGCTCGCCTGAGCGACCGGCGCGCGCGGCGCCACGGCGGTGGGCGTGAGCTTCGCAACCCTGGTGGTGATCGTGCTGGCGGGCCTCGGCGGCCCGCTGCTAGGGGTGCTCGGGCAGCGGCGCTTCGTGCCGGTGGTGGTCGGCGAGGTCCTGGCGGGCATCCTCGTCGGACCGGCGGTGCTCGACGCCGTCGCCCCGGCGAACGTCACGATCTCGACGCTCGGGAACATCGGCTTCGCCATGCTGATGCTCACCGTCGGGATGCACCTGCCGCTGCGCGAGCGGCGGCTGGCCGCCTCGGCGCGCGACGGCGCGCTGCTGGCGGCGATCGTCTGCCTGCTGGCGCTCCCCGCCGCTCTGCTCGCGGCGAGCGTCTCCGGGACGGGCCACGCGGCGATCTACGCCGTGGTGCTCGCCTCCGGCTCCGCCGCCGTGCTGCTGCCCGCCTTCGAGGAGACGGGCCTCGCGGGCGCGGAGGTGATGGCGGTGATGGCGCAGGTGGCGATCGCGGACGTCATCACGATCATCTCCGTGCCCGTGGTGCTGCAACCGGAACGCGTCGGACACGCCGCGCTCGGCGCCGTGCTGGTGGCCGGCGCCGCGGCCCTGCTGCTCGTGGCCGCGCGCGCGGTGGGCGGCCACGAGTGGGTCCACCGCGTCCGCCATCTCTCCAAGACGCGCCACTGGGCGCTCGATCTGCGCCTGTCGCTGCTGATCCTGTTCCTGCTCGCGTGGATCGCCCAGAAGGGCGGCACGAGCATCCTGATCGCCGGCTTCGGCGCCGGCGTCACCGTCGCTGTGATCGGCGGGCCGAAACGCCTCTCCACACAGGTGCGCGGCGTTGCGGAAGGCTTCTTCATCCCGCTCTACTTCGTCGTGCTCGGAGCGAGCCTGGACCTGGGCGGGCTCCTGCGCGAACCGTCCATGCTCGGGCTGGCGTGCGCGCTGGCGGGGCTGAACGTCCTCATCCACGTGCTGGCCGCCGCGGTCCTGCACCGGGGAATGGCGGGCGCCCTGGCCGCCACGGCACAGCTCGGCGTGCCCGCCGCCGTGGCCTCGCTGGGGCTCGCCGAGCACGTCCTCTCGCCCGTGGTCGCCACCGCGATCGTCGCCTCCGCGCTCGTCAGCCTCGTCGTCTGCACGCTGGGGGTGGAGATGCTCACGCGCTCCAGCGCCCCTCCCACGCCTCAGGCCGGGGCGGGCGCCGGCTCCATCTCGGGAACTGACAGCCCGGCGGCGGCGTAGGCGTCCGCGGCGTCCAGCGTCTCGGCCGCCAGCAGCGCCTGCGCCAGTCGCTCCAGCTGGTCGCGGTGCTCGCCCAGCAGGCTCGTGACCTCCTCGTGGGCGTGCTCGACGAGCCTGTGCACCTCCTCGTCAACCATGCGCTGGGTGTGCTCGGAGGTCGCGCTGATGCCGGGGAGCAGCGGGCCCATTCCGTCCTCGGAGATGACCGCGATCGGGCCGACCGTCGGACTCATCCCCCAGCGCCCCACCATCTGGCGCGCGATCAGCGTGAGCTGCTGGATGTCGGACTCGGCACCGGTGGTGATCGTTCCGTAGACGATCTCCTCCGCCACGCGCCCGCCGAGCGCCACCTTGATCTTCGTGTCGAGATCCTCCAGCGAGTAGGAGACGCGGTCGCTGTCGGGAGTTGAGAGCGTCACTCCCAGGGCCATGCCCCGCGGGATGATCGAGACCTTGCGCACCGGGTCGGCGCCGGGCGTGAGCATCCCCACGAGCGCGTGGCCGGCCTCGTGGTGGGCGGTGCGCTCGCGGTCGGCGGGGGACAGCAGGATGCCGCGCGGCGAGCCGAGCATGATCTTCTCCAGCGAGTCCGTGAGGTCGTTCATCTCGACCTTCTCGTGTCCCCGGCGCGCGGCCAGCAGCGCGGCCTCGTTGGCGAGGTTGGCGAGGTCGGCGCCCACCATCCCGGGGGTGCTCGCGGCGACCGCGTCCAGGTCCACGTTCTCGTCGAGCGGGATCGAGCGGGTGTGGACCTTCAGGATCTCGACGCGCCCGCTGCGGTCGGGGGCCTGGACGGCCACGCGCCGGTCGAAGCGCCCGGCGCGCAGCAGCGCGGGATCGAGGATGTCGGGGCGGTTGGTGGCGGCCAGCACGATCACCGCCTGAGAGGATTCGAAGCCGTCGATTTCAGTCAGGATCTGGTCGAGCGTCTGCTCGCGCTCGTCGTTGGCGCCGGTGACCGACACCGAGCCCTGGCGGGAGCGTCCGATCGCGTCGAGCTCGTCGATGAAGATGATCGCCGGCGCGGCCTCCTTGGCCTTGGCGAACAGGTCGCGGACGCGCGAGGCTCCGACGCCGACGATCGCCTCGATGAACTCCGAGGCGGAGATCGAGAAGAAGGCGGCGTGAGCCTCGCCGGCGACCGCCCGTGCCAGCAGCGTCTTGCCGGTGCCGGGGGCGCCCGAGAGCAGCACGCCGTGGGGCATGCGCCCGCCGAGGCGCCCGTAGCGCTCGGGGTTGCGCAGGAAGTCCACGATCTCCGTCAGCTCGGCCTTGGCCTCGTCGATGCCGGCGACGTCATCGAAGGTGATGCGGATCTGGTCGGGGTCGGCGCGGCGGGCCTGTGAGCGCCCGAAGCTCCCGAGCGCGCCCATGGCCCCTCCAGCCTTCGCGGCGCGGCGCGCGATCAGCACGAACAGCCCGACGATCAGCAGCGTCGGGCCGAAGCCGAGCAGCAGCTCGGCCAGCAGCGACTGGCTGGCGCTCGTGGACTTGGCGTTGATCCTCACGCCCTTTTCCTGCAGCAGGGCCGAGAGCTGGCTGCCGTTCCAGAAGGTCGGCACCTCGGTCGCGAACAGCTTGGTGGGAGTCGCTTTGGAGTTGCTCGCCGGATAGCGCTGCTTGGCCCTGAAGTTGCCTTCGATGGTGTCGCCCTTGGAGGAGATCGAGCTGATCCGGCCGGTCTTGACCTGTTCGAGGAAGTAGGGGCTGAACGGCACCGTCACGCGCTGTTCGCCCGTGGAGGGCTGGAACAGCAGCACGGAGACCCAGTTGAGCGTGATCAGGATCAGCACGAACCACAGGAACCCCGGCCGGCGGTGCGCCGGCGGGCCGCTGGGGGTCGGCTCGGGCGCGCCGCGTCCGTCCGGTGCCGGCGAGACGTGCCAGCCGCGCTTGTCGCGCGGCATCGGTGGGTGGGCGTCCGAGCGCTCGCTGTTGAGACGCTCGGGCTCGGCCGGTGTTTCCTCTGGCACGCGCCCAATTCTACGCCCCGCAGGCACGCCGGAAGCGCCTGCGGCCTCGCCGCGGCCATTGTGCTCGCCGCTCATTGGCCGGCCTGCCTGGAGCTGCGCAGCGCGCTCGGCCCGAAGCCCGACACGGCGAGCGCGCCGATCGACACCATCGCCGCCCCGGCGGCCGTGGCGAGCATCCCCACGCTGGGCACGCCGAGCTGGAAGAAGTGGCGCGTGGCGGGCGTCGCGAGGACCACCGCGTATGCGCCCGCGAGCGCCAGGCACATGAGCCCCACGAGGCTCGAGCGCCGTAGCGAGCCGGCGGCCTCGAGCGCGACCACCAGGTAGAGCCCGAGCGCGATCAGGACCGTGGTGGCCACCGTGCGCGCTTCGAGCACCGGGTAGTCCAGGTCGTGCAGCGCGAACAGGTAGCCCGTGGCCGTGCCGGTGCCGACGAGGACCCCGGCCGGAACGGCGAAGCGGGCGATGCCGCGGACGAAGTGCTCGGGCCGCCACGGCCCGCTGCTGGGCGCCAGCGCGAGGAAGAAGGTCGGGATGCCGACGGTCAGGGACGCCGCCAGGCTCAGGTGGCGCGGCAGCAGCGGGTAGGCCTCCGAGGTGATGCCGATCGTGACGATCAGGAACGCGGCAAAGGCCGACTTGGTGACGTACAGCTTGGCCACGCGCTGGAGGTTGCGCAGGGCCTGGCGTCCCTCGTGCACCAGCGCCGGGATCACGTCGAAGTCGCCGCGGACGAGCACCAGGTCGGCGATGCTGCGGGCCATCTGCGTTCCGCTGCCCTGCGCGATCGCCAGCCGCGCCGCCTTCAGCGCGGGCACGTCGTTGACGCCGTCGCCGAGCATCGCCACGTAGCGCCCGGCGTCGTGCAGCGCGCCGACGATCGCACGCTTGCCCTCCGGGGATATCCGCCCGACGACGCTCGCCCCCAGCGCGAAGGCGCGCAGCTGCTCCGGATCCCCGGGGATCTCCGTGCCGTCGCTGACTGCGCCCACGGGGATGCCGACGTCGCGGGCGATGGCGGCCACCGTGTGGGGCGAGTCGCCCGAGAGCACCTTGATCTCCACGCCCTGCTCGAGCAGGAAGGCGATCGTCTGCGACACGTTCGGGCGCAGCCGCTCGGCGATCACGACCAGGCCCAGCACGGCCGCCTCCGGCGGCGGCGCCTCGCCCGGCTCGCCCGGCAGCGGCGCGCGGCTGCTCGCGAGGGCCAGCACCCGCCGCCCGGCCCGCGCCAGCTCCCCGGCCAGCTCCCGCAGCTCCCCGAGCGCGAAGCGCTCGGGGGCGCCCAGGAGGTAGGTGGCGTCCTGCAGCTGCACCGCGCTCCAGCGCCGGCGGGAGTTGAACTGGACCTCCGCCAGCGCCGCGTGCGCCGCGGCCGGGTAGGTTTCGGCGATCGCCTGCAGGGTGGCGTTGGGCGCGGAGGCGCTGCTCGCCAGACGGCCGAGGGCCTCGGCCATCTGCTCCTCGGACACGCCCGGCGCGGGCTCGAGCGCGGCGACGCGCAGCGCGGATTCGGTGAGCGTCCCGGTCTTGTCCATGCAGATCACCTCGACCGACGCCAGCGACTCGATCGCGTTGAGCTGCTGGGCGAGCACGCCGCGGCGCGCCATCCGCGCTGAGGCGACTGCGTAGGTCAGGCTGACGAGCACCATCAGGCCCTCCGGGACGAGGCTCACCACACCGGCCACCGAGGTCGCGACCGCCGTGTGGCGGCCGACGTGGCGGTGGTAGAGGGAGTAGCCGAGCACGGCGCCGAGGAGCACCACCAGAACCACGAGCGCGTAGAGCAGCCGGTTGACGGCCTGTTCGAGCGGCGATCGCGGGTGCCTGAACGAGCGGGCCTCGCCGACGATCCGCGCCGCGAAGCTGTCGGCGCCGACAGCGCTCACGAGGTAGGAGCCGCTGCCCTCGGCCACGAACGCGCCCGAGTGGATGCTCTCGCCGCGCGTGCGCCCGACCGACTCGGACTCGCCGGTGAGCACCGACTCGTCGAGCCGCAGCTCGTGCGCATCCACGACCTCGCCGTCGGCCACGATCTGATCGCCGGCGCGAACGCGCACCAGGTCGCCGGGCACGACCTGCTCGACGGCCACGTCGCGGGGGCGACCGTCGCGCACCACAGCGGCCAGCGGGGCCACGAGCAGGGCGAGGCGGTCGAGGGCGTGCTTGGCGCGGATCTCCTGCGCGGTGCCGATCGAGGCGTTGGCCACGATCACGCCGAGGAACAGCGCGTCGCGCGCGTCCCCGAACAGCAGCGTCACCGCCCCGAAGGCGGCGAGGATGACGTTGAACACCGTCAGCACGTTTGCCCGCACGATGCTTCGATACGAGCGGCTGCTGGCCGGGCGCGGCGGGGTGCCGCGGGCCGCCAGCCTGGCCGCCGCCTCGGCCTCGCTCAGC
>Ga0208355_1000920_pt1 | contig 13262 bp, 10 predicted proteins | sample NGESurdeep072012_6_FD_184458 | JGI IMG/M metagenome (GOLD analysis project Ga0208355, IMG submission 184458) | Arctic peat soil microbial communities from Barrow, Alaska - NGEE Surface sample 210-3 deep-072012 (SPAdes) | ecosystem: Environmental > Terrestrial > Soil > Wetlands > Peat ... | reverse complement strand
TCGGCATCGCTTTCATCGTGAAGAACCGCGACAATTTCGGTGCGGCCATCGGATGTTGGTTGGCGAGTGTCAGCCTGGTCGATCTGTCTCCTTACATTTATGATGCATTGCATCCGCAACTGACACTGGTCGGCGGCGGCTCAGGTGCTGATGGGCCGCATGACTGGATTTATCTGCTGATCAGGCTGGGCCAACTCCACAATGCGCAGCGCTGGGGTGCGTTCGTCCATGTGTGCGGCGGGTTGCTCATGCTGGGCGCATTGGCTTGGGGGGCGACTGTACTTTGGCGGCAGCGCAAGCAGTTGGACAGTCATGTGGAGGAGGTGTGAATGAAGCGCGAATCACTGAGATATGTGCAACCATCTTAAACGCTCAAACGTGCTGTGACCGAATTGATTTTGTTTAACCCGCTCCGCCCCCACTTCTATCTATCCATTTTTCTTCCTTTCCCCGAAATATCCAGCCCTTCCTTACAAATCGCTTTAGCTTATTAGCGTAATCCATTATTTTTTAAGAGTATTTGTTTTCCATCAACTTCCTGCGCTAACTCCTTGTCCCGTAAAGACAAATCCCATTTTTTAGCTTGACCATTAAGTTTTTTTTCAATATAGTGGGTCCAAGTGGTAAAAAGTGGGTAAAAGTGGGGGTTAGGGGATGTTTCAGGGGGCGGCACAACTCAATCTGGATAGTAAAGGCAGGCTCGCAATACCGGCGCGGTATCGCGACATGCTGCTTGCGCACTGCGCGGGCAGCCTGGTGCTGACCGCTGATGCCGATGGTTGTCTGCTGGCCTATCCGCAACCCGAGTGGCAACCGATACGCGAGAAGTTGCTCAAGCTCTCCGCACTCAATCCAAAGATTCGTGCCCTGCAACGTCGCCTGATCGGTTATGCCGAAGATGTGGTGATGGATGGTGCCGGGCGCGTGTTGATCTCTCCGACCTTGCGTAGCTACGCTGCGCTGGACAAGCGCGTGATGCTGGTAGGCCAAGGCAATAAATTCGAATTGTGGGACGAGGCGAAATGGCAGGCGCAGCAAGAAGCTGGCTTGTCGTTCATGGATGGTGATTTGCCTCCCGAACTGGAAGGTTTTTCCTTGTGAAAAAACCTCTGCAGAACGTAGTGAGCGAAGCTGAGGCAAGGCAAAAAATAGAAAAAAACCGGAATGTGCGATTTGCACATGAGGATTTTGAGCTATTTTTTAACGCCACATCAGCGAGCGCAGTAGTTGTGCAGAGGTTTTTGTGAGTGAGGGCTTGGCCCACACCACTGTTCTGTTACACGAAGCAGTTGAAGCACTCGCAATCAAGCCGGATGGCATTTATGTGGATGGCACGTTCGGACGCGGCGGGCATAGTGCGCAAATCCTGGAGCGGCTCGGCGCAAGCGGTAAGTTGATCGCAATGGACAAGGATCCGGCAGCGGTGGCGGTAGGCAAAGAATGGCGCGATGCGCGATTTCAAATGGTGCATCGCGGTTTCGCGCAAATGGCGGAGGTGTTGCGCGAGCAGGGCGCGGGGCAGGTAGACGGCATTCTGCTTGACTTGGGCGTGTCTTCGCCGCAACTGGATGAAGCGGCGCGCGGTTTCAGTTTTCGCTTTGATGCGCCGCTGGATATGCGCATGGATGTCAGCAGCGGGATCACCGCAGCGCAGTGGCTGGCGACGGTGGATGAAAGTTTTCTGGCGGAGGTGATACGTGATTACGGCGAAGAACGGTTTGCTAAGCAGATTGCAAGAGCGATTGTTGCTGCGCGCGCAATCGAACCCATCCATACCACGCGGCAACTCGTCGAGCTGGTTAGTAAAGCGGTACGTACCCGTGAGGCAGGGCAGAACCCGGCGACACGCACCTTTCAGGCTATACGGATTTATCTCAACCATGAGCTCGAAGAGCTTGCGCGGGTCTTGCCAGAGTGTGTGACGCATCTCAAGACTGGCGGACGATTGGTGGTGATCAGCTTTCATTCGCTGGAAGACCGCATCGTGAAGCACTACATGCGTGAGATGGCGGAAGGCGATAAATTGCCGCGCAATGTGCCGATACGCGCCAGCGAAGTGCCGCAGGGAAAATTGAATTTGATCGGCAGGGCAGTGCGCGTTAGTGGGGCAGAACTGCAAGCCAATCCGCGTGCGCGCAGCGCGGTGATGCGTGTTGCGGAGCGCAGCGATGTTGCGTAGCAGCGTGGCTTGGATTGAACTCGCATGAAGACCGATATTGTTGGTATTCGCAAGCAAGTCATGGGTAAAGTCGATGGACTCAGCCCGGCCTACCGGGGCTTGCTGCTTGTGGCGGTGGTGTTGTGCGCGTTGAGTGTGGTCACCTCGCAGCACAAGGCGCGCAAGCTGTTCATCGAGTTGCAAAAAGAAAAAGAACAAGCGCATCAGATGGAGGTGGAGTGGGGGCAGTTGCAACTGGAGCAAAGCACTTGGGCTGCGCCGGCGCGGGTAGAAGAAGTTGCGGTGCAAAAGTTGCAAATGCAGTTGCCCAAAAATGGGCAAGTTCAATTTATACGGGTGAAGCCTAACGGCGGAACAAAGCCACAACAATGAATTACGCGGCCAGCGCACATCCAGACATCACGGCGAAATTGCCAGGATGGCGCGCCACCGCGCTATTTATAACATTGCTGGCCGGACTGGCCGGGTTGCTTGGGCGTGGCGTGTATTTGCAGGGGATACACAATGACTTCCTGCAGGAAAAAGGCAACGAGCGCTACAGCCGCGTGATCGAAGTAAGTGCGCACCGCGGCATGATCTCCGACCGCAACGGCGAACCACTCGCCGTCAGTACCCCGGTTGAATCGGTGTGGGCGAGCCCGCCGGACGTGGAAGCCAATAGGCGACAAGTAAAAAAACTGGCGCAAATACTCGGCATGGACATAGAGGAAGTGAAAAATCGTCTGTTCGATACTTCGCGCGACTTTGTCTATCTCAAACGACTGCTGCCCCCCGATCAGGTCGAGAAAGTGGTGAGTCTGAATCTGCCGGGGGTTTCGTTGCAGCGCGAATATCGCCGCTATTATCCGTCGGGTGAGGAGGCTGCGCAGACGCTGGGCTTTACCGGACAGGACGATATCGGGCAAGAGGGGATGGAGCTGGCCTTGCAGGAACAGCTTGCCGGAAAACCCGGCAGTCAGCGCGTCATCAAGGATAACCACGGGTACATTGTTGAAGATGCCGGTAGTCTCCATGCGTCCAAGCCGGGCAGCGATATCGTGCTCAGTCTGGATAGCAATTTGCAACACATCGCCTATCGCGAGCTGGAGAGTGCGGTCAAGCAACATCGAGCCAAGGCCGGTGCGGTAGTGGTTCTCGATGCGCGCAGCGGCGAAGTGCTGGCTCTCGCCAACTATCCCGGCTACAACCCGAACAACCGCAATAACACCAGCAGCAAAGCGATGCGCAACCGCGCCATTACCGATCTGTTCGAGCCCGGCTCGACTTTGAAACCGTTCACGGTGGCGACGGCGATCGAAACGGGCAAAGTGAACCGTAACACCATCATCAATACCGAGCATGGTGTGTTCACGCTGGGCAACAGGAAGATTCACGATGCCCATCCGGAGTCAATGTTGACCGTGGCACAGGTCATCCAAAAATCCAGCAATGTCGGCGCAGCCAAAATAGCCTTGTCGCTGAAATCCGAAACGATGTGGCAAGGCTTGGCGGATAGCGGATTCGGCGCGCAGACCGGCAGTAACTTTCCGGGCGAAGCGCCGGGTAAATTGCGCGACCCGAAAACCTGGCGACCCATCGAGCAGGCCACTATGGCTTATGGGCACGGAATCTCGGTGAATCTGCTGCAACTGGCGCGGGCTTACACCATTTTCGCCAATGACGGCGAATTGAAACCGATTTCGCTGCTCAAGCTGGATGCCCCGGTGACGGGCAAAAAAATATTTTCCGAGCGCACCGCGCGCGCGTTGCGCGGCATGCTGGAAATGGTGGTGCTACCCGGCGGCACGGCTCCGCTGGCGCAAGTGGCCGGTTATCGCGTGGCGGGCAAGACCGGCACCGCGCATAAGCTGGAGGACGGTCGTTACGTCAATCGCTATGTCGCATCTTTCGTCGGATTCGCTCCGGTATCGAATCCGCGTCTGGTGGTGGCAGTGATGATAGATGAGCCGAGCGGCGCCGAGTATTACGGAGGAGAAGTTGCCGCACCGGTGTTCAGTAAAGTAACGGATGCGGCGTTGCATGCGCTCAGTGTGCCGAACGATGCGCCGCTGGATAACGTTATTGCGCCGCCTGCGGATATTGTGAAGGAGGAAGTGTGAGTCTTTCTCTCCATCAGTGGGCTCTCGATCAAGTGGCTGCTTTAAAAGTGCCGATCACACGTCTGGTGACGGACAGTCGTTCCATTCAGCGCGGCGATACTTTCGTCGCCTATCCCGGTGAAAAGACTGATGGCCGGCAGTTCATCGCGCCAGCGATCGCGCAGGGTGCGAATGCGGTGATTTACGAAAAGCTTTTGTCCGGGCACCCGCGGGAGGCACAGCATTTTGTCTGGAACGATGCCTGGCAAGTGCCCAATCTCGCTGTGGCCGATTTGCGCCACAAGGCGGGATGGCTGGCCGATGCAGTGTATGGCACACCCTCGGAAAAACTGTGGGTGGTTGGCATCACCGGAACCAATGGCAAGACTTCAACCAGTCACTGGATCGCTCACGCTTTGAACGAGGCGGCACCCGCAAGGAGTACAACAAAGTTAGGCAATCTGCTATCGAGCAAGCTCGATGCAGAATTGACACCGCCGGTGGGTGCCCCGCTGTTACACAGCGACCCTTCCGCAGGAAAGCAATGCGCACTGATCGGCACACTGGGCAACGGCTTCGTCGATGCGCTGCAAGCCAGTGCCAACACTACGCCGGATGCCATTCGCGTGCATGGCTTGCTGGCTGACTATTTGCGTGATGGCGCGCAAGCTGTAGCGATGGAAGTGTCCTCGCACGCGCTGTCTCAGGGGCGCGTGAATGCTGTGCGTTTTGATGTGGCGATGCTCACCAATTTGAGCCGCGATCATCTCGATTATCACGGTGATATGCAACGCTACGCGGATACCAAACGCAAGCTGTTTGATTGGCAACAGCTTGGCTTTGTGGTGCTGAATCTCGACGATGCATATGGCGTGGAGCTGGCTGAGCAATTGTCCCTGCAAGAAGGACGCCGGTGGATGCCCGGCGGCTCTGCCACCACCCTCCCGCAGCAGGATACAGATGCGGAAGTAATTGGTTACGGCTTGAGTGATGCAGCACTGCAACTCGCCGAGCGGCTGGGTCTGCGCATGGTCTATGGCAATTTGCTGGAAATGACCGGGCAGGGATTGCGGCTGGCTGTGCACTCCAGTTGGGGAGCGGCGGAGTTGAATAGCGCGTTGGTCGGGCGATTCAACGCGGCGAATCTTTTGGGTGCGCTGGCGGTATTGCTGGTGAGCGGGGTGGCGTTGAGCGACGCGGCACACTCATTGAGCAGGGCGCAGCCGGTCGCCGGACGCATGCAGCGCCTGGGTAGCGTGCAGCAGCCGACGGTGATCGTGGATTATGCGCACACACCGGACGCGCTGGAAAAAGTGCTGCAGGCATTGCGCGAAGTCATTCTTGGGTCTAATGAAACGCTCAGGGTGGCAACAGGCGGAAAATTAATTTGCGTATTCGGCTGCGGCGGAGATCGGGACCGGGGCAAACGCGCCATGATGGGCATGGTCGCGGAGAAATTTTCCGATTTTTGCATCGTGACTTCCGACAATCCGCGCGGCGAAAATCCGCGCGAAATAATCGCGGAAATTGTCAGCGGCATGAATGAAGACAACCACGAGATCATAGTAGACCGCGCTGCCGCAATTCAAAGTGCCATCAGACATGCGAGGCAAAACGATACCGTGCTGATCGCGGGCAAGGGACACGAAGATTATCAGGAGATTAACGGCGTAAAGCATCCGTTCAACGATGTGCTGGTAGTGCGGCAGGCTTTGCAGACACATCATTCGGAGGCGCGCGCATGATGCTGCTGTCGCAAGCCGCGCAGGCAACCGGGGGAAAGCTGGTCGGGGCCGATGTGCGTTTCAAGGCGGTATCCAGCGACAGCCGCAAAATTGCGCAAGGTGGTTTGTTCGTTGCGTTGCGCGGCGAGCATTTCGACGGCTACGACTTTGTCGCAACCGCTACACAGGCCGGAGCCATAGCTTCGATGGTCAACGCAGACAGCTATGAGGCGCGCAGCTCAATCCTTGATCCCAAATCCTCGCTCCTGATTGTAGAAGATACGCGCCTGGCGTTGGGGCGGTTGGCCGGGTGGTGGCGCAGGCAGTTCGCTATTCCACTGGTGGCGATTACCGGCAGCAATGGCAAGACCACGGTGAAGGAAATGCTCGCCGGCATTCTGCGCGAGGCGGCAGGGAGTGCAGACGCAGTGCTCGCAACTCAGGGTAATTTAAACAACGACATCGGTATGCCGCTCACACTGTTGCAACTGAATGCAACGCACCGTTATGCCGTGATCGAAATGGGCATGAATCACTTGGGCGAGATCGATTACCTGACGCGTATTGCCGTACCCGATGTCGCGCTGATCAACAACGCCAGTGGCGCGCATCTGGAAGGGCTGGGTTCGGTGCAAGCGGTCGCACAAGCCAAGGGTGAGATCCTTGCCGGGCTGCAGCATCATGGCACTGCGGTGATCAATTCTGACGATGTGCATGCGCCGCTTTGGCGTGCACTCGCGGGCGCACACCAATTGCTCGAATTTGGCCTGGATCCGCAAGCTGATGTGTGCGGCACGTGGCAGCCGCACGATTTTGGTTTGCAGCTTGATGTGCGAACTCCACAGGGGAATTTCACAACTGTGCTGAAAGTTCCCGGTGCACACAACGCCCGCAACGCACTGGCCGCCACGGCTGCGGCGATCGCGCTAAACGTGCCGCTGGAAAAAGTCGTAGCCGGTTTGGAAAAATTCAGCGGCGTAGCCGGACGCTTGCAGCGCAAGGTCGCGCAGCATGGCGCCACCCTGATAGATGATACCTACAACGCTAATCCGGCTTCGTTGCGCGCCGCGATCAGTGTGCTGACACAAGCCAAGGGCACACGCGTGCTGGTGCTGGGCGACATGGGGGAGCTGGGCGATGACGCCGCGACATTTCATGCCGAGATCGGTAGTGAAGCGCGCCGTGCCGGCATCGAAAAACTTTACACGTTGGGCGCATTGAGCGGCAATGCGGTGCGCGAATTCGGCAGCGGTGCGCGGCATTTCGAGCGTATCGAGGAGTTGTTGCCCGCGCTGGAAAAAGAATTGGACGCGAACACCACGGTGCTGGTGAAGGGTTCGCGATTTATGAAAATGGAACGCGTGGTGCAATTATTGGAAGTTGGGGCAATTCATGAATTACCCCAACTACAGGAGAAATCATGCTCTTAGCACTCGCGCAATGGCTGGCTCAAGACGTAAGGTTTTTCAGCGTGTTCAATTACATCACGTTGCGCACCGTGCTGGCGGCGATGACGGCATTGTTCATCTCGTTTCTGGTCGGTCCGACGATGATACGCAAATTGGCTGCGTACAAAATCGGCCAGTCGATCCGCAGCGACGGGCCGCAAACGCATCTGGTAAAGGCCGGCACGCCGACTATGGGCGGCGCGTTGATCCTGACTTCGATCTCGATCACCACCTTGCTGTGGGGCGATTTGCACAACCATTACGTGTGGGTGGTGCTGCTCACCACCTTGGGCTTCGGCGTGATCGGCTGGGCGGATGATTACCGCAAGGTGGTGCATCGCAATCCCAAGGGCCTGTCTGCCAAAGCCAAGATAGGTTGGCAATCCATCATTGCGCTGCTGGTTGGAGCCTATTTGTGGAACGCCGCCAGCCTGCCCGCGCATACCGAACTCATCGTGCCGTTTTTCAAGCTGCTGGTGTTTCCGGTCTCGGCAGTGATTTTCATTACGCTGACCTATCTGGTGATTGTTGGCACCAGCAATGCGGTGAATTTGACCGATGGTCTGGATGGCCTGGCCATCATGCCGACGGTGATGGTGAGCGGCGCACTGGCGATATTCGCCTACGTGGCGGGCAACGCGGTGTTCTCGAAATATCTCGGCATTCCCTACATCCCGGGCGCGGGTGAGTTGGCGGTATTCTGCGGCGCGATTGCCGGAGCCGGCTTGGCTTTCCTGTGGTTCAACGCCTATCCCGCCGAAGTGTTCATGGGCGATGTCGGCGCGCTGGCACTCGGTGCGGCACTCGGCACAGTGGCGGTGATCGTGCGTCAGGAGTTGGTGCTGTTCATCATGGGCGGCGTGTTCGTGGTCGAGGCGGTCTCGGTGATGATCCAGGTGGCCTCGTTCAAGCTGACCGGCAAGCGCGTGTTCCGCATGGCTCCGTTACACCATCACTACGAGTTGAAGGGCTGGAAAGAAACTCAGGTGGTGGTGCGCTTCTGGATCATCACTATGCTGCTTGTTCTACTGGGTCTTGCGACCCTGAAGTTGAGATGACACAACACAAAAACAAATCGGTGCTGCGGAAGGGTGGAGGCGAAGCCTCCGGGCACCCACCGGCGTACCCCTTGCGGGTGCTGGTACTTGGTCTCGGCGAGACCGGGCTGTCCATGGTGCGCTGGCTCAGCGCGCAGAGCGCGCGCCTGCGCGTGGCGGACAGCCGCAGCGCGCCACCCGGTTTGGCTCAGGCTGCCCGGTATGTTGCTGCCGAACAGACCTTTTGCGGAAATTTTAACGACGCGCTGTTTGACGGCATCGAGCTGATCGCGATCAGTCCGGGAGTGCCGTTGCGCGATCCGGCAGTGGAACGGGCAATCGCGCGCGGCGTTGCAGTGGTGGGCGACATCGAATTGTTCGCGCAATCGCTGCCGAAAGATAATCGTCCGCGCATCCTCGCGATCACCGGGGCTAACGGCAAGACCACCGTCACCAGCATGGTGGAGCACCTATGCAAGGCGGCGGGCAAGGACGCAGTGGCGGCCGGCAACATTTCTCCGGCGGTACTGGATGTCGTGCTGGAGCGTGGCGCAAACCAGCCCGAGGTATGGGTGCTGGAACTGTCCAGCTTCCAGCTTGAAACCACGTCCAGTCTGAATGCCGATGCCGCGACCGTGCTGAATATCAGCGAAGATCATCTCGATCGTTATGCTGACATGGCTGAATACAGCGCCGCCAAGGCGCGTATTTTTGCTGGATGCAGTATACAAGTGCTGAACCGCGACGATGCGCGCTGCATGAGCATGGCGCGCGCGGAATGCAAAACCATCACGTTCGGTTTGAATATGCCCGGCACTGAAAGTGATTTTGGGATAGAGCGCGCCGACGGGGAAATCTGGTTGATGCAAGGCACGCGGCGTTTGCTCAAAGCCAGCGAGTTGCAAGTGGCCGGATTGCATAACGTGGCAAATGCATTGGCCGCGTTGGCGCTGAGCCGTGCGATAGATTTTCCGATGCCCGTATTGCTTGATGCGCTGCGCAGCTTCAAAGGGCTGCCGCACCGTGTCGAGCGTGTGGCAGAAATGGATGGCATCACTTATTACGACGATTCCAAGGGTACCAATGTCGGCGCGACTGTTGCCGCGCTGCAAGGGTTGGGACGCAAGGCAGTGTTGATCGCGGGCGGCGAGGGCAAAGGACAGGATTTCGCGCCGCTCAATCCGGCAGTGGCGCAACATGCGCGCGCGGTGGTGCTGATCGGACGCGACGCGCCGCTGATCGCGGCTGCCCTGAATGGTTGTGGTGTGAAGGTGGCGCGCGCCGAAGATATGAGTGATGCCGTGCATCAAGCAACCCGTCTGGCGCAAAGCGGTGATGCAGTGCTGTTGTCGCCGGCCTGTGCCAGTTTCGATATGTTCCGCAACTATGAACATCGCGCTGAAGTGTTCGTGCAAGCGGTGCAAGAGTTGGAAAAGGAGGGCGCATGGCATCGCTAGCACCCGCAAGGAGTACACCAAAGGTAGGCAATTCGCAGCCAACCTCCGGTTGGGCGAAATTGACACCGCCGGTGGGTACCCGGGGGTTGCACCCCCACCCTTTCGCAGCACCCGCAAGGAGTACGCCGCTGGGTACCCGGGGGTTGCACCCCCACCCTTTCGCAGTCAAAACGCGCACTCCCCCGCCGCAAGCGCAATTCGACGAATTGCTGATCTGGGTATTGATAGGGCTGCTCGCACTCGGTTTGGTAATGGTGTATTCCGCCTCGATCGCGACGGCCGAGGCCAACAAATTTACCGGCTATCAACCGGCATATTATTTGCTGCGGCATGGTGTGTTCATCGCTGTGGGGTTGCTTATCGGGCTGTTTGCTTTTCAGGTGCCGGTGCAGATGTGGCAGACCTATGCGCCCTATTTGTTTTTGATCGGTGCGGCATTGTTGGCGCTGGTGCTGATTCCGGGTATCGGGCGCGAAGTGAATGGCAGCCGCCGCTGGTTATCTCTGTTCGTCATCAATTTGCAGCCTTCCGAATTGATGAAACTGTTCGCGGTGCTGTATGCCGCCGATTACACGGTGCGCAAGGGCAAGGTGGGCCATTTGTTCAGAAAAGCCTTCGTGCCGATGCTGGTGGTGATGGTGCTGATCGGCGGCTTGTTGCTGCAAGAGCCGGACATGGGCGCGTTCGTGGTGATTTGTGTCATTGCCTTATGCACGCTGTGGCTGGGCGGCTTCAATCTGAAAGTGTTTGTCGCATTGCTGCTGGCGTTGCCGCTGGCGTTTGGCGCACTGATATTTTCTTCGCCTTACCGGATGCAGCGCGTCATCGGCTTCATGGACCCGTGGTCTGATCCTTATGGCAAGGGCTATCAATTGAGTCACGCGCTGATCGCTTTCGGGCGCGGCGAATGGCTGGGTGTGGGGCTGGGCGGCAGCGTGGAAAAGTTGTTCTACCTGCCGGAAGCGCACACCGACTTTTTGATGGCGGTGATCGCGGAAGAATTGGGCCTGATCGGCGTGGCAGCGGTGATCGTGCTGTTCGCGCTGCTGGTGGTGCGCGCGTTTCAGATCGGGCGCCATGCCGCGTTTCTCGAGCGCAACTTTTCCGCGCTGGTCGCGCAGGGTATCGGCGTATGGATCGGCGCGCAGGCGATGATCAATATCGGGGTGAACATGGGCGTGCTGCCGACCAAAGGATTGACCCTGCCGTTCCTGAGTTTTGGCGGCAGCGGCATAGCGGTGAATTGCGTTGCGGCGGCGGTGCTGTTGAGAGTGGACTACGAGAACCGGCGCATTGCACGGGGGATGATGGTATGAGCCGCTCAATACTAATCATGGCAGGCGGAACCGGTGGGCATATCTTCCCCGCACTCGCCGTGGCCGACATTCTGCGTTCGCAGGGTTGGCAGGTGACCTGGCTGGGTGCACCCCACAGCATGGAAGCCGACCTGGTTCCCAGGCATGGATATGAAATGGCGTGGGTACGCTTTTCCGGGGTGCGCGGCAAGGGCTTGCTGCGTCTGTTGCTGTTGCCGTTCAATCTGCTGGTCGCATTGTGGCAGAGCGCGGCCGCGATATTGCGCCATCGCCCCGATGTGGTGCTGGGTATGGGCGGCTACATCACTTTCCCGGGCGGGATGATGGCGGCATTGCTGCGTCGCCCGTTGGTGATACATGAACAAAACTCCATCGCCGGATTGAGCAACAAGGTGCTGGCGCGCATCGCGCAAAAAGTGCTGAGCGGATTCCCCGATGTGTTGCCGCACGCAATATGGTGCGGCAATCCGGTGCGCAGAGATATTGCTGCATTGCCTGATCCGCAGCAACGCTATGCCGCGCGCACCGGCAAGCTGAATGTGCTGGTGGTGGGCGGTAGTTTGGGCGCAAAGGCGATCAACGAAGCATTGCCGAAAGCGCTCGCGCTGCTGCGGCAAGATGAGCGCCCCAACGTGCTGCATCAAACCGGCAAACAACATTTCGAAGCGGTGAAGCGGTCATATCAACAGGCAGGAGTGCAGGCCGATATCAAGCCGTTCATGGACGAAATGGCCAGGCACTACGCCAATGCCGACCTGGTGATTTGTCGCGCCGGTGCGTTGACGGTCGCGGAACTTGCCGCAGCGGGTGTGGCGAGCATATTGATCCCGTTCCCGTTTGCGGTGGACGATCACCAGACCCGCAACGCGCAGTTTTTGAGCAAGCGCGGCGCGGCGGTGTTGTTGCCGCAGAGCGAGTTGAGCGCGGAAAAACTGGCGCAGATGCTGCGCGACCTGATGGATGGTGAGCGGGGCCGCGAAAAATTATTGGCGATGGCGCAGAAGGCGCGCGGATTGGCCAAGGCAGATGCGGCACTTGCAGTTGCAAGAATGTGTGAGGGGTTGGCGGCATGAAACACAAAGTCAAACACTTGCACTTCGTTGGCATCGGCGGTTCCGGCATGAGCGGCATCGCCGAGGTGCTGCTGAATCTGGGTTTTCAAGTGAGCGGCTCCGATCTTGGTAAAAGCGTCGCAACGCGACACCTCAAGCAACTGGGGGCAACGGTGTATCTCGGCCATGCCGAGCAGAATCTGACCAATGCCGATGTGGTGGTGGTCTCGACTGCGGTGGGCAAGGACAACCCCGAAGTGCTGGCGGCGCGTGCCCGGCACATTCCGGTGGTGCCGCGCGCCATGATGCTGGCCGAGTTGATGCGCTTGCGCCAGGGTATTGCGGTGGCGGGCACGCACGGCAAAACCACCACGACTTCGCTGACCTCCAGTGTATTGGCCAAGGGTGGTTTCGATCCCACTTTTGTGATCGGCGGCAAACTGAACAGCAGCGGCAGCAACGCCAAACTCGGCACGGGCGAATTCATCGTAGTCGAGGCCGACGAGTCGGATGCCTCGTTCCTGTATCTGCAACCGATACTCGCGGTGATCACCAACATCGATGCAGACCATATGGAAACCTACGGGCACGATTTTGCGCGGCTCAAGCAGGCGTTCGTGGATTTCGTCGAGCATCTGCCGTTCTATGGAATGGCGATGTTATGCATAGACGATGCGAACGTGCGTGAAATTCTGCCGCGCATCAGCAAGCCGGTGACGACTTACGGCTTCAGCGAGGGCGCGCAAATCCGCGCCGTGAATGTGCGCCATCAGGGCGGCCAGATGCGCTTCACCGCGCAATGCCGCCAGAACGGAACCCCCAAGGATCTGGAAATCACACTGAATCTGGCGGGAATGCACAACGTGTTGAACTCTCTCGCCGCAATCGCCATCGCGCTGGAAGTCGGCGTAGCGGATGGCGCGATTGTTGCGGCACTGGCGGAATTTCAGGGTGTCGGCAGACGCTTCCAG